>Ga0207684_10005097_pt1 | contig 12246 bp, 13 predicted proteins | sample KBSK5501metaG_FD_184342 | JGI IMG/M metagenome (GOLD analysis project Ga0207684, IMG submission 184342) | Corn, switchgrass and miscanthus rhizosphere microbial communities from Kellogg Biological Station, Michigan, USA - KBS K5-50-1 metaG... | ecosystem: Host-associated > Plants > Roots >... | reverse complement strand
CTTTTATGTAGTCGCGGGTCGCCTGTTTATCGATTTTGAAGACCGCGTCGTAGATCTTGCACCTGGTCAAGCTTACGTGGTCCCAAAAGGAGTCCTGCATAAGACTCGAGCCCCGGAGCGAACAACGATCCTCATGGTTGAGAATGCCGGGATAATTCCGGCGGGGGACTAGTGAGGTAGTTAACGCTGGTCGGTCGAGCTGGAAGCTCAACCCGCCAATGGCGTGATCAATCCGGAGGATTGGGATAGCCGAAGCTTCCAGCTTCACCGTGGGTTGACCTTCCAGGTCGACGTCTTTTACAGACGAACATCATCCTCGTCGTCGTCCTCGATTAAGCTTCAGGTTACCTGCTCTGTTGAGCAGTCACCTCCCACAAAGCGCTGGACTAAGGCTTCTTGCAACGCTCTGCAGCGTCTTTCGAGGACGAGGACGAGAACGAGATAAACCCATCCAATCCTACCGTTTCCGTTTCTCCAGTTTCCAGGGAATATTGATAATCAGGATCCTGTTTTGTCCTTCCAATAACAGCCTGGTCTTCAGAATGGTTGCTCGCTGGTTGTGCATGAATGTGTAGTACCACTTGGTCTCAATCAGTTGGGGTACCATCACGGCGATGGTGAAGTTCGGACTTCTGCGTTCAAGCTCCCAAATATAGTCGAGGATCGGCGCAATGATTTTTCGATAGGGTGAGTCGATTACAACCAGAGTCGCGCTTGGCAGCTTGGAGGTGTCCAGCGATGTCTGAACATATTCTCTCCATTCAGCGGCGAAATCGCGAGGGCTGTTCTCGTCTCGAACGTGAAGTACATGGACTCTTTCGGATACGCCGTATGCGATCTGCAGCGCTTTTTCAGCCAGGACGTTCAGGTTTTCGACGGGGACGACTGCGATGATCTCGCGGGGTGGCCGCAAGTAGATCGTACCGGAAATGGCTACTTCGCGAGCTATCCTCGTGTAATGGCGATGAACAGAAAACATGAAGAAGTAAAGAATTGGCATCACGAGGATGATCAGCCATGCGCCTTCCGTGAACTTGGTGACGATCACGATCACAAGTGTGATACCGGTCGCGACCGCGCCCAGACCGTTAATGAACGCGCTGACACGCGCGCCCGGATCGTTTGATCTCAGCCAATGGAGAACCATCCCGGCCTGCGACAGTGTGAATGCAAGGAAAGCGCCTATTGCGAAGAGCGGGATCAGCTTATCGGTGACGCCGTTGAAAGCGATCAATAGGGCCGCAGCCAGAATAGTTAGAACGCCAATCCCGTAGGTGTAAACTAACCGGCGACCGCGAACGGCAAAAGAATCCGGAAGAAAACGGTCTCGGGCAATTACGCTGCAGACTCTAGGAAAGTCAGCAAAAGAAGTGTTTGCCGACAGACAAAGCACGAGCAAAATCGCGAGCATCGTGACGTAGTAGAAGAGTCCGTGCCCTGCTACGGCGACAGTCAAAAGGGAAAGGACACTTTGATAGGTCGAACTACCCGGCTCAGTCGCTGTAATTCCATACACTTCAACCAGATAAGCCACTCCGAGCAAGATCACGATCAGGATCGCAACGATCATGGTGAGCGTCCGACGAGCGAAGGCGACGACAGGTTCTTTGAAAGCTTGAACTCCGTTACTAACAGCCTCGACTCCGGTCATCGCCGTACACCCGGCAGCGAAAGCTTTCAGGAACAGCCACAAAGTGATTTGTTCGTGCACCGGTGGCAGCGCCGGCAATGGGTCGACAGGTTGCGGGTGTCCTCCGGCCAGAACCGATTTAACTACGCCGATCACTACCACAAGGCCGAGAGAGCCGATGAACAAATAGGTGGGCGGCATGAAAGCGAGCCCGGCCTCGCGTAACCCTCGAAGGTTCATGAATGCGAGGAGTCCAAGAACGACCAGGCAAAGGAGGAGGGTGTGAGGTTGGAGTGCTGGAACAGCGGAGATCAGTGCACCGATACCGGCGGCGATTCCGACTGCGACATTAAGGGTATAGTCGATCATTAGCGCAACTGCGCCGAGAAGTCCGGCGTGCCAGCCCATATTCTCTTTGGCAACCGTGTAAGTCCCTGCGCCCCCCGGATAGGCCGCGATCGTTTGCCGATAACTGAAATAGACAATGGTCAAGATCGACGAGACAGCGATGGTGATCGGCAGACTGAATTTCAGTCCGGCTACACCTAACGGGATGAGAATCGTCAGCGCTGCCTCCGGGCCGTATCCTGCGGAGCTCAATGCATCAAGACCGAAAACCGATATTCCCGCGAACGAATCAATACGCTCGTCTTTGTCTTCTTCGGAAGACAACGGACGGCCGAGAATCAGGTCTAGAATAGCCATGGGTTGGTCGGCAGTAGTCTGTATACTGACCGCATGGCCCGACCGAGCAAAAGAAAGAATTGATAAAAGTTCGCCATGAACCAGATCAAAACGCGTTGTTGTGTGGTCGGCGGCGGTCCAGCCGGGATGATGCTCGGGTTTCTCCTGGCGCGCTCCGGTATTGAAGTTCTTGTATTGGAAAAGCATGCCGATTTTTTCCGTGATTTCCGTGGGGACACAATTCATCCCTCGACGATGGAGCTCCTGAGCGAGCTCGGATTACTTGACGATTTTCTGCGACTGCCGCACACCCAACTCCCGCATCTTCGGCTCCTAGTCGAAGGCCAAATGGTAGACGGTCCCGATTTTTCGCATTTGCCGGTGCGCTGCAAATTCATCGCACTGATGCCGCAATGGGATTTTCTGAATTTTTTAGCGTCGCACGCGAAACAGTTTCCGTCGTTCAGCCTGAAAATGAAATCCGAGGTGACAGATCTGATCCTTGAAGATGGCAACGTTGTCGGTGTGCGCGGGAACACAGAAAACGGTCCGTTTGAAGTCCGGGCGGACCTTGTATTCGGCACAGACGGGCGGCATTCGGTCGTTCGCCAAGGCGCGGGGTTAGAACTCCAAAACTTTGGTGTGCCGATCGATGTGTTATGGTTCCGGCTCGCTAAACCTGGAAACACCCAGTCGTTTCTTTTGGGCCGGATCCACGACGGGCAGCCGATGGTAACAATTGACCGTGGCGATTATTTTCAGGTCGCGTTCATCATTCGAAAAGGTGGATTTGCAAAGATCCAGGGAGACGGCCTCGAAGCATTTCGCCAAAAGATCGTCTCGATCGCGCCCGAGTTTCGTGATGCGGTGAACCAGTTAGACGATTGGAATAAGGTTAAATTGCTGACTGTCCAGATCAATCGTCTGCGGCAATGGCATCGGCCCGGCCTGTTATGTATTGGTGACGCAGCGCACGCTATGTCGCCGGCCGGCGGGGTCGGCATCAATCTTGCCATTCAAGACGCCGTCGCGACCGCGAACCTGCTTGCGCAAAAAATCCTTCGTAACGCATGCACAACGGAAGATCTGGCCCTGGTGCAACGTCGTCGCCAGTTCCCCACGCGGTTAATTCAGCAAATGCAGGTCTTTATTCATCGTCAGATGTTTGGAGACAAGTCTGGCAAAGCGATTTCGTTGTCCTGGCCGGAACGAAAATTCTTAGTTTTATTCGCGCCACTCTTTCGTCGAATCGGTGCGCGGTTTATCGGAATCGGTCCGCGGCCGGAACATATTCGTCCAAGCAGTTTGGGAATACAGAAGGAGAATTGAACAGAAGGCCGCAAAGACCCGCCCGCATCGCTACGCGAAGCGTTGCGGGCGCGGTCTCAAAGAACGTTTTACCTTCGTGACCTTTGCGATCTTCGGTTTTGAATTCTTTTTTGACTCTGCCGCAGACGCGGGATTTCCGATTGCGGCCGGAACATATTCGATCGACTGACTTATTTCGAACAAGTTCTTACGCCACACGGAGGAGGTTATGTCTCGAGTATCACGTATTTCAGGATCACTGCTGGTCGTGACCGCGTTTGCGGTTCTGTTCTTCAGCGTTCGCACAATCTTTTGCGCAGAGCCAAATGATGAGGCTCAAATTCGCGCCTTGGAGCAACGCTTTGCCGATGCGTTCAAAGCTAAGGACGTGGACCGGGTCATGGAGAATTACGAGCATTCTCAGAACCTGGTCTTTTTCGACGTTGTACCTCGCCGCGAGTACGTCGGCTGGGACGCCTATAAAAAGGACTGGCAGGGTTTCTTTGCCTCGATAGATGGTCCGTTTACGTTATTTGAGGTTAAGGACTTTACGGTCAATGTCGACGGAAACTTAGCCTACAGCTGCAGCTTCCAGCATTCTCTCGGGAAAACGAAAGCTGGCGGATCGAGGGACGTGACCGTGCGCGTTACCGATGTCTATCGAAAAAGCGGCGGCAAATGGTTGATCGTTCACGAGCATGTATCAGTACCGGTGAATCTTCAGACGGGCAAAGCCGATCTTCAGTCCAAGCCTTAAGCTCGCCACTTCGCTTCGGCCAAATGTTCTGTTGTGCCGAGATTAAATCGTCTTGCGCGCGTGGAGCGCACGTCTATCTTGCGAACCCTGATTCACAGATGGAAGGGTGGCTGAGTTGGTCGAAGGCACCTGACTCGAAATCAGGCGTACGGGTAACCGTACCGTGGGTTCGAATCCCACCCCTTCCGCCACTCATGGTGAGGGACTTACGTAAATCGAATAAAGCAGCAAGAAGGCCCTCAAAATTGGGCTTGGTCACGGAATAGTCACGCTAAAATTTTGAAATTCCCGGTCATTTTATGGGCGTTTACAGATGGAGTTTTCGGCTCGCTGTGATTAAAGATTGGTGAAATGAGCGTGTGGACAGCTAAGGAGCTAGCCGGAAAGGCGAAACGTCCGAAAGTCCGGGAAAAGCTAAAGCGGCAAGGCGTTTGTGAAAAGCATCGCCCCTCAATTCAGCGCATAGATGCGGCAATAGAATTGCTCGAGGCCAACGGCGCACCTGAAGCGGCTGACCGGTTGAAGGCTTTTCGCGGTTACCGACGCGAGGAGCTGCATGAAATAGTCAACGACTACTGAGGGGCTTTATGGCTCGTGAACCTTTTTCCTCTGCTCCAAAAGGTCCAATTTTGTCTCCCGATCAGGGACGTATGCAGCTGCAAGAAGCTGTCCGACGAGGTAATAACTTGCTCAATCTTCAGCCGTTACCTGAAGAGCGATATGATGTTTGGAGCCACAACTCAATAGCGGTCTTGAAAGCAGCTTGTGGTGAGGACTCGCCGCACCTTTACGCTTTTGTGGGACAGGGCCGAATCACGATAGGACCGGTGCCCGAGCAGTATGCTGAACCAGAGAGGCGTACGGAGCTTGAGAGACGAATCCGCGTATTGGAGGCGATAATTGATGATCTGCCTGCTGCTTCTCAGTTTGAGGTGTTCCGAATATGAAGGTCGAAGCCGTGATCAATCGGAAGGTTTTCGTAGTCCACGGTCATCAACATGGAGCTCGGGAGACAGTCGCCAGGTTTCTGGAAAAATTGACGCTAGAACCGGTGATTCTCGACGAGGAAGCAAATCGTGGTAGAACGGTAATCGAGAAGTTTCTCGAGCATAGCGACGTCGCCTTCGCGATCGTTCTCCTCATCGGTGATGATGTCGGCGGTGTTAAAGGACCGGATCCATCCGGGCTTCGGCTACGGGCAAGGCAAAATGTAGTCTTTGAGCTAGGCTACTTTGTTGGGAAGCTCGGACGCGATCGCGTGTGTGCATTGTACGAACCGGAGGTTGAAATGCCCTCCGATTTCGCCGGCGTGGGGTACGTCAAGTTTGATCGCGAAGGCACCTGGCGAGTTCTTTTGGCAAAAGAGCTAAACGCGGCTGGCATTAAAGTCAATGTGAGTGCTGCCTTGCTTGGCTGAGTGCAGCTCACAGCCAACCGTAGACCGACCTGACCTGCAAAAGCGCTTGGGGGGAGAACACGAAGCGGCGATGGCTGAGAAAGTGAGCTTTTGATCCCCGTTCTCCGCGCCCGTAGCCCCACGAGTTCGTTAACAGTGATCTCGGGCATCAACCTTGATCCTTCCCAGTAGATCAAAGTAAAATAGTTTGGTGTTCAGCACTATCTCGATTCTCCAGCCATGGGCTACCAATCTCGCAAGCGGCCTTGATCGGTGCTCTTATCGGCGGCTTCATTTCGTATCGCGGAGCGCTGGCCGGAGCCCGGAGGACGGCAAAGACGGCCTTTGATGTGCAAGAAAAGGAGTTTGCTCACCGAGACGAGACAGCGAAACTCGATGAGCAAAATCTTATTCGCGGGGTCGTTCAAGCGATCTCAGAGGAGATCGAGGCTTTGTGGAGGCGATACTCCGCAGAAATTGGACCGCACCTCGGCGACCCAACACTTCAAGTCGCTCCCCATTCCCGATCAATCAATCATATTTCGTTATTTTTGATGCCAACGGCGCTCTGGTTGGCCGGATCCCGGGGGATACAAGCCTTCGAAGTAAGATTTTAGATTTCTACATCGGAGTCAAAAGGATGGTCGATTCGCTCCAATATTACGTACGTCTGAGTGCTTACTACGTCGCGTTGGATCAAGCACACCCCAATACTAAGAAGGCCTGGGACGAGATCCTTTTCTATACCGGACAGCTAAAGCAAGCGCATACCGGATTGGAGCGGCTTTATCAAGAAGTGAGGCCCGAGTTGGACCGATATCTAATCGGCCAGGGTCATAGGAATCCGGTGCCTATTCGTTAAAAAAGACAGGACTGTCGGAAGAGTCGCGTCGATGGAAGCGGATCTTTACTGCTTGTTAGTCCCTAGCGTTCCGCGCGAAAATCAGACCTGCGCTAAGACGGAAGGAAAAGGCCCTATGCCAAAAAGATCCAATTATCCCGAACCCAAACCGCCGACAATCTCCCACCGGGAGGGCAAACAGCGGCTACAGGTGATGCGAGACAAGGCTGTCGCTATGCTTGAAAATCGTCCGCTTGCTGAAAGTGCCGTTAAGACATGGACGAATACCTCAGTCGACTACATCAAACAAATATTCGGCGAAGATAGTCCTCATTTAGAAACGTTTCGCGGCGAGGTGAGGATTATGATGGTCCAGGGAAACCCTAGCTATGACGCATATCCGGAACACGCAGATGCAGAGCAGCTCCAAAGAAGAGTACGGGTTCTAAATGATTTGATTGATCTCATCGACCAAGAGTTATCCTTTTCGGCACCCAATCCGACTGTTCAGGCCGACGGCTTTTGGGCCCGACTCCATCCATCCGTCGTCCGAGCATCGAGAAGTCGTTTTGAGACCGGTCACTACGCTGACGCCGTTGAGGCGGGACTTAAGGATTTGAACTCAAAGATCAAGGAGCATGTCCGCAAAGCGACCGGCGAAGAGTTCGACGGTGCCGATCTCATGAACCGAGCATTCTCACCTAACGCTCCTATCGTTCGCCTAGCCGACCTCTCATCCGAGGATGGGCGCAATATCCAGAGGGGGTACATGCAAATATTTGCGGGAGCGATGACGGGGATCCGAAACCCGAAGGCTCACTCAAACGTTACCATTGACGAGAGCCGTGCTATTCATCACTTGCACCTAACTAGTCTACTGCACCAAGTCTTCGACGAGCGATTGTAACCCTGACGAGATGCCCGCGTAACATTCGAAGTGGCCGTTTCAGGGCATCTCGTTCAGAAAATCCTCGAGACATTCTTTGAAGGGAATCTTGTCTGGTGGTGGCGAGATACGCAACAGTTGCTGCCGAATCTCATCGAAATTGCTCAATAACCATGTATCGCTAAATCCGTTTTGAAAAGTACCATCAGTCCAAACCACCTTCAGTACCAGCGGATTGCTCGCTGAATCTCTCGTTACCTTTATCTCACAAGAAGAGCCTGCAAAATTCTTCCCTTGCGCATTCAATACTCGGGTTCTGCTTGCAATGCGTATCATTGGGCAGGAAAGCTATTCCGCTGCCTCGGAAAATGCAAAGCCGCATGTGCCTACTTCTCCCCCGGCGACTTCACGGCACAAATTCCTTCAGCCGCCCGTGTTTTCCCCGACTGATCTCCCGAAGCTCAAAATCCGCCTTCGACATCCCGGTCTTGTGCGCTGCTTCGGCGAGCACTCCCCGGTCCCTAATCGTCGAGGGCTGCAAGGTTCATTAGGATGTTATAAGCAAACCAAGCATCAAGGCGCCGAATCGAATATTGCGGCGCACGCGCTCCGTCACACTGGAAGCTAATCCCGTCGCTATGCGGGGTAACGGAAATAAGCTTTTTTAGGGAGAGCTTTGTGGCGCGTCCACCGATTACAAGGAAAAGATTCTTATTTGTCACAACCAAGTCGCCAACTCCCAGGTGATCAGTGGCAATATGTTCAACGGGATGGCCGCGATGAGCGCCCTGGCGTAGATAAATCCCTTTTGCGATCCGCACGCTGACTCCGGCATGGCCACCCTCGTATGCTCGGGAGGTTTTACGTTCGTACACGTCGACTCCATTGAAGATCCAAACATACGATTCCTTTTTTCCCAGCACGAGGGTCGAATGCGCAACGTTGCAACGGTCGGGAATCCTTCCTTCAAGTAGGTCGCGTATTACGAGGGACTGAACGACTTTGTTCCAACTTCCATTTCGATTCAAATCTAATGGCTGAAAGCTCCAATCGTGTACGAGCCTGAGAAAGCGAGCCTCTTCCTCGGCTGATATGACTCGTTCATTGAGAATATTGCTAATAGCGGAATGAAATCCTTGTTTAACTGCATCCTTGCTCTCCGCATCAGGAAGTCGAGCTTCTGCGGCAAGTACATAGATAGACGTTTTTCCTACGTAGGCCGCATCGCCGGATTCGAGGTAGCTGCGGATCTGTTTAGAAATTGTTTCTCGTGCTAGAAAAGCTGACGCTGCGCATTCCTCGTGCTTCGAGCTAAAGAGACTGACCGGCTTATCGCAATAGATACACGGCTTGGCTTTGAAAATCTTTGCTAGCATCGATTCTTGGACCGGCTCATCAGGCTCCTGCTTTGGAGCAGGGAGTGGTGGGGGTTTCGGTTCCGGTGCTGGGACTTCAATGGGCTTCATTGCCTCTAGTGCAGCGATCAGTTCCTCTGGAACAGGCTCACCAAGCTTGAGCTTGAAAGAGTGGGGCTTCTCCATAAAAACCATAATTCGGCAGGGATAGGTCTACCTTAAGCGAATCAGGTATTTCTGCGACGCCGGAGGGCTGCTTTTCGGACGTTCGCTTGCAAGACGAGGTTGTCTTGAGAAAGATCCTGTGATCCTGAGTCCGCGCCTTCCGATAAAGAATTAAACCGCAACCAGTACCAGTAAGGCAAACCAACCAACCCTGGATCGATCGAACCGGTCCGGGGGTTCGTGTTTTTTCCTGATCACTACGAGCGTTTAGCCGTACTGCAAGAGATCGTCTATCGGGCAGCAGCAGCTCGTGCACCGGCCTTGAGAAGCCGTGCGACTCCCGCCTCAATTCTCTTTCGCTTTCTGGGCTAGATATAGAACAAAAGCTGAGCAGACAACCAACATGACCTGTGCATCAGTCCGAGTTGGCGTTTTGTTGTCCATCAAATGATGTCGAATTCCCCCGTGATCGCTCGTCCAGCTATAGAGGTTTTCTATCGCTTTCTGAAATTGAGCATGCAAAGGATGCTTTGCGTTTATCAGCTCTAGAGCCTTCCCAAGCTTCTCTTTTGGCTTACCGCAAAATTGTCCGACCGCTGATTCAACCGCGCTAATCGATTCCTTGATACTATTCCTGTAGTCAGGCTTTTGTCGATCGTTGAGCAGGTGTGACGCGTTGTCGAGGTGTTCGCGGATCTGCTCTGAAACAGTCATAGCCTCCCGAAGCGACTCTGTCTGCTCTTCGGGGAGCCTGCGAATAAACTCGCCGTTAAACAATTGGTAGTAACAGTTTTCTGCGCGCAGGCGGGCCTCAATGTTGACGTGAAAACGGTTTTTGTCTTTTCGAAATCTGCTTCGCGGGGTCGAAATCTGCTTCGCGGGGTCGTATCTAAAAAAATAAGAATTGAGGCTGTTACGACAATGGAATTAACAAAAAAGGAGTCTCTCCGAAGGAGAGAACAAAGTGCCAAACAACAAAATCATTTCTTATATTTTTAGATACGACCCTGCGAAGCCACTCTTTGTGTGAGATGACGCCCGCCTACGCGACCTGAATCTGCGCTTTGACGCAGTCGGCGGGCATCTTCAGCGCGAAATTGAATGCATTCACGCTATCCTGGAAATCAAACGTCCGGCTGATCAGCGGCTTCACGTTGATCTTTCCCGAGCCCATCAGCGCTAACGCGCGCGGATAAACATGCGCGTAACGGAAGGTGGTCTCGATCGAGGCTTCCTTCGCTTGTAATCCAACCAGATCGATCGGCACGGGTTCGACCGGCATACCGATGAAAATGATGCGTCCGCCCGGACACAACGGCTCATGAACCTTCCCAACGGCTGAGGGATGTCCAGAAGCCTCAAACACGACATCTGCGCCCCATCCATCAGTCATTTCGTCAATCACCTGGCGAAGATTCTGTTCGGCGACATTGACTGGAACGATGGCTCCCAGCGATTTCGCCAATTCCAGTTTAGGTTCCTGCACATCGGTGATCATTACCTGGCTGCAGCCAGCGGCTAAAGCTGCCAGCGCTGTCACCATACCAATCGGACCGGCTCCCATCACCACCGCGAGATCGCCCGGCTTGATTTTCGCTTTCACTGCGGCGTGCATGCCGACCGCAAGCGGTTCGACCATTGCGCCCTCGGCAAATGAAACATTGTCGGGCAGCTTGAACGTATACGCGGCGGGATGAATCACGGTGCCGGTTAAACAGCCGTGAACGGGTGGTGTCGCCCAAAAACGTACGGCCGGATCGAGATTGTAAATACCGAGGCGCGCGGCGCGGCTGTTCGGATCCGGGATACCCGGTTCCATGCATACGCGATCGCCTTTCTTGAGATTTTTAACCTGTTCTCCGACTTCCACGACCACGCCGGCAGCTTCGTGTCCCAGTACCATTGGTGCATTGACCACAAACGGGCCGATTTTGCCGTACTCATAATAATGAACGTCGCTGGCGCAGATTCCGACGGTCTGAATAGCGACTTTTACATCATGCGGACCAAGCTGTTCGGGCAACTCGATCTTTCTCAGAGCGAGCTCACCTTTACGCTCCAGGACAAGTGCTTCCTGCATAAGCCAGAATCTCACGCCTAGACGCAAAGACGCCAAGCGGAATTTTGAATCTTCACAGAAGATCGCAAAGCCACGAAGAGCCGTTCTGCGGCCTTCTCGTAAATGAACGCGACAAAGCTAGTGCCTTCCGACCTTTGCCAAGCATGCAACTCGATCACATGATGGCCGTGATCAACGCTTTTTTGAAAAGATGGCGAGTTCCTCACTTCTCCAACAGACGCACAATACACCCTTGGGCTATCAACAGAACTTCACGGGACCCAAACATTTTGGCCAGAGAGTCTAGAGACATTAATTTTATCGCATCGCGCCGGCCCAACTATCATGGTTCAGGACAACCGAAGGATGCCGAGAAAGAAACGCACAAGATTTAACCCAAAAAAGGAGTTTCCGTGATGGCATGGATTGAGGATGACAAAGGCTCCCTCTTGCGTGTTCGCCAAACCGTCGGCCAAAAGCTTTGGACATTCCCTGGAGGTAAAGTGAAACGAAATGAATCTCTCGAACGCGCTCTAAAACGCGAGGTGCGAGAAGAAACCGGACTGAGCGTTAGAGGGGCCGATTATCTTCAGATGTATGACCGGCCTAAGCGCGGAGCGATCACAATCTTGTTCAGAGTCTTGTTGCAAAGGCAGGCCGCCCGCACGCATTTTCCTGCCGACGAGATAGCCGATCTTGGTTTCTTCGATCGTCTGCCGACAAACTCGACGCCCTCCGCTAAGTTTTTCTGGAAATCGAAGGATTCTGACAAATGGCATAGGTAACTGCGCTCCGACCACCATAAGAGCTGGCTTATCTTCAAGAGCGGAAAAAAAAGATACTTGCTGCGTTAAAGTGACCGTTGAGTTGATCAAGTAGCAATTCAAAGGAGAAAAAATATGAGCAAAGTTTGGTTCATCACCGGTGCGAACAGCGGCATCGGCGCTGGTATTGCCAGGGCGGCATTGAAGGCCGGTGACAGCGTCGTTGCGACTGCAAGAAACCTCGATAAGGCGCGAAACGCGTTGCACGACGTGGCAGGCGACAACCTCGCATTCGTCCAGTTGGACGTTACCGACGAAGCTCAGGCGAAAGCGGCTGTCGAGCAGGCCGCGAAGCAGTTCGGCCGGATCGACATTGCGGTCAATAATGCGGGCTACGCCGT
>Ga0207684_10005096_pt1 | contig 12247 bp, 11 predicted proteins | sample KBSK5501metaG_FD_184342 | JGI IMG/M metagenome (GOLD analysis project Ga0207684, IMG submission 184342) | Corn, switchgrass and miscanthus rhizosphere microbial communities from Kellogg Biological Station, Michigan, USA - KBS K5-50-1 metaG... | ecosystem: Host-associated > Plants > Roots >... | reverse complement strand
CAACGCCGGCGCGGGCGACCCGAAGATGGTCATTGTGGGCCTGCCGGATGCCGCCGTAAAGGAAAGCAAGGATCGGGTCCGAACAGCAATTGCTAACAGCGCGTACAAGTGGTCGCGCAAGCGGACCACGATCAACCTGGCGGCGGCCGACATCAAAAAGGAAGGACCGAGCTTTGACCTTCCGATCGCGCTCGGAATGGTCGCGTTATTTGCGCTCGCCGGCTGCGGCCGAACTGAGCCAACGATTTCCGGGCCGCTGAAGCAACGCGGTTACGTCTGGCAACGCGAATGGACGCCGGCAGTTGTCGATGCGCTCGGCGAAACCAATCGACGAATGGATGGCGTTGTCATTCTCGGTGCGGAACTCAACCTCGCTGGAAAGAAGCCCGCGGTCGTTAAGGCGACGATCGATTGGGACGCACTGAAACGACAAGCCGGGCACTGCGCAATCGCGATTCGGGTTGCGCCATTCGCCGGCCCATTTCGCTCAGACGGCGAATCCGCGCAGGCGATTGTCGATCTTGCGAAGCAGCTCTTGGCGGAAGTTCGCGAGCACGATGTAAAAATTGACGAATTTCAATTCGATTTCGATTGCGCAGAAAAGAATCTCGGGAGTTACCGGGCATGGCTGCGAATGTTGAAGCCAACCATTCAGCCGGAACATTTTGTTATCACCGTGCTCCCCGCATGGTTGACGAGTTCGAATTTTCTCCCGCTCATTCGGGAAGTGGATGGATACGTTTTGCAGGTTCACTCCGTTCCGATTTCCGCGGGCACGGCCACGACGTTATCCGACTCCCGTCTGGCGCACGAATGGGTAAGGAAAGCGGCGAAATTTGGAAAGCCGTTTTCGGTCGCGCTGCCGACCTATCGGTGTGCTGCCGGTTACGGACCGGATGGAAAACTGCTGAGCGTGGCAATGGACAGCGTGCAGCCGTTCTGGCCACCGGGCACGCGAATTTTAGAATTCGGCGCGAACGCGGACGAGATCGCGGCGCTGGTCAACGATTGGCAGAGAGCGCGACCGCGGGAAATGCGCGAGTTGCTTTGGTATCGTGTTCCAATTGCAACCGACGCACGCAACTGGCGCTGGCCGACATTGTCCGCGGTGATGGCGGGCCGGCTTCCCGAACACAAGCTGAACATTTTGCAGGAGGGCGAAAACCCAATCGATTTGTCGATCTTCAATGCGGGCGAGGCCGATGAGCAATTGAGCGCAAACGTGACGGCGACATGGAGCGGCACGGAATTGACCGCTGCCGACGCGCTTTCAGGTTGGAGTGTTCGATCACAGATTAATCGCGCGGTCTTCAGCGTAGTCGCATCGCACGGACTGCGATTGCCGCCGGGCGCGACGCGGAAAATAGGTTGGCTTCGTTTCGATCGAACGACTAATCTCGAGACCGAACTTTCAAAATCAAAGTGAGTCGCTTCGCTAAATTATTGGCGGCAGTTGGGGCGACGCTGTGCTTCGCGGGCGGATTGCACGCCACCGGATATTTCGGACCGGATGTTTATTTAGATGACGGCGGCAAAATTGTAGACGCATCGCCGGAATTCTACTGGGAGCTCGAGCTGCGGCGGATCGCGCAAGAATTTCATCCAACCGAGAAACTTATAGTTTCAGAAAAGCCCTCGCCGAACTATGAGGAACAGGAGCCGGACAATCGCGGCAACGAAGATTCGGAGAACGCTGACCTGAAGGATTTTGATTCAGCGCTAAAGGAAGGACGAATCAAGCCGCCTGATCAGACAAAAGCGAAGCAGGCTCATGGCGATGCGCGGAATGTTATTCATGCAACGTCGGCAGCGCTGGAGAGCGCGCAGAAACCGCTCCCAGCCGAGTTCGATTCCGAATTCGCGGATTATCATCGCGGCGCGCTCGCGTATCGAAACAAACAATGGGATGAAGCGCGCAAAGCCTGGGAAAATCTGCTCAAGCGACCTGAGCAAGATCGACATTATCGGACGGTTTGGGCTGCGTTCATGCTCGGGAAAGCCGCGCTAAAATCAGATGATTATCCAGGCGCCGCGCGATGGTTTCAGCGAACGCGCGAATTCGCCAAGGCCGGTTTTGCCGATTCGTTAGGCCTGGCCGCCGACAGTTACGGCTGGGAAGGCCGCGCCGAATGGAAACAGGATCATCCGGAAAAAGCGGCGCCACTTTTTTTGAGCCAACTTGCACTCGGCGACGAGACAGCGGTCGTTTCATTGAAGGCGCTCATTCCGGATCGCGACCCGGTTTATGGATTGTTGAACTACGGTCCAAGATCGGCAGAAGACTCAGAAAAGTGGACGGAAGAGCAGCAACGGGAAGAGGCTCAAAAGGAAGTCGCGAAATTGAAATTGGCGGCGAAGGACCACTTACTGCGGCGATTGATCACCGTGCACATCCTGGCGGCATCTTTTTTGTCCGATGCGGAATCGCCCGATCAAACGAACGCGCCGGTGAATCGGTCCGAACGCTGGCTCAACATCATTAAAGAAGAGAAACTGGATCGAGTAGAAGACGCAGAGTATCTCGGTTGGCTTGCGTACGACAACGGCGATTACAAAAGCGCTGCGCATTGGCTGGAAGTGAGCAAAGGCGACAGCGCAGCCGCGCTTTGGCTGAAGGCAAAATTGCAGCGGCGGGCCGGAAAATCAGCCGAAGCGACCAACACGATGACGCAGGCAGTCGAAAAGTTGAGAGCGTCCCCTTATTATACAGAGGGGTTCGATTATTCCGGCGGCGGTCACTGGGGGTTTTATGCAAGTGCGAGTGGCGATCTTGGCGGCCTTCGCTTGTCGCGCGGAGACTTCGTTCAGGCGCTCGACGCTTTATATAAAGGCAAGGTTTGGGAAGACGCCGCCTTTGTTGCGGAACGGGTGCTGACCACCAACGAACTCAAGCAGTACGTCGATTCCCTTCCTCCAACCGAGAAACCGAAAGAAGGCGAAGATTATTATGTGAAGCTTCGTTACCTGCTGGGGCGGCGTTTGGTCCGCGAAGATCGATACGCTGACGCCAAACAATATTTGTCGCCACCCTACGACAAGGTGCTCGAAAAATATGTGAAAGCATTGAAAGACGGCGCGAACGAAAAACTTTCGAAAACGGAACGCGCGCACGCCTGGTTCACGGCGGGATGGCTCGCGCGTTACGAGGGAATGGAATTGATGGGAACAGAAGGCGCGCCGGACGCGTTCGCCGAAGGCGGATCATCGGAGATGCCGGACTTGGCCAAGCAGCGCCGCACGGGTTTTTACGAAACGGTTGCCTACGACAAAAACAACCACGTCATTTTGGACAAAGAGGGGAATCAAATACCGAAGAAGGAGCCGATCCCGCTAAAAGCAACGGCAAAGGAAGTCCAACGATTGACCGCGAACAAGATCGAGCCCGACGTCCGCTTTCATTATCGGCTCATTGCCGGCGCATTAGCGATGAAAGCCGCCGCATTGTTGCCCGATAACTCCGAAGAATTAGCGGACGTCGTTAATCAAGCCGGCCTTTGGGTGAAAGATCGAGATGAGAAAATCGGTAACCGCTATTATCAACTGATCGATCGCCGCTGCACGAAAACGAAAATCGGCCAGGCCGATATGGCAAAGCATTGGTTTGTAGATCAAGAGGGTCCGTGGAGTACCGCGGAGCAACAGGCTTATCAGGCTTTTCATAAAGAGATCGAGCCCGAGTCCTCGCCGGAACCCGAATCTTCGCCGACGCCCGAATCGTCGCCGCAATAACTGACATTTCCGGTTCGAGCTGGTGTTGAGACTTTCCGGCGCCGAATTTTGTGAGAATGTTGAATCTGATTTGGGATCGGCCGCGTCTTTATTATAGGAGGAGATCGAGCAAAGGGATGAAACCAAGCTCCGAAGCGAACGATGTTCGGAGAATTTTTCGCCCGCGACGGCGTTTCCCGATCACCGACTACAGTTACCAGACATTCTCACTCGATCGTTCCCACGGCGGTCCAATCGGCAACTCCCGGCCGTCGTTCCTCAATATCAGTCGCGAGTATTTTGGTTACGAAGCGCGACGAAATTTTCTGGCCGAGAGCGCGTTCTTTCTGGCGATCATTGCCATTCTCGCGGCGACGTTCATCAGCGGCGCGCGTGCGATCATTCATTTCTTGAATCTTCCCGCCGCTTGAGGCTGACCCGACTGGAGAACATGGACATGACAAAAGCGGTTCGGTTCGCGCCGGCCTCAATAGCCTTTTGTTTGCTGCTGAGTTGTCGCCCGGCTGTCGATCGAACATTGGAGGAAATGATTGATCACAGCTATCCAATCGAGCCGACCGCGACTCTCAGTGTGACTAATCGCGATGGTTCCATTCGCGTTTACGCCGCTGGCGCCGAAACACGCGACGTCCGAGTTGAAGCGATTAAAAAAGCGTACCGCGCTGACCGGCTGAAAGCGATTTCGGTCCAGATATCAGCGGGGCCGAATTCAATTTCGATCGAAACAATCTATCCGTCAGATTCAGGAGCCGGATTTGCCGACCGATCCGGGACGGTGGATTACGTGATTATCATTCCGCAAACAATCCGCATTTCAAAATTGGAATTGGCCAACGGCGAAGTGCAACTCGACGGAATGCGCAGCAATGAGGCGCGCGCGCAACTGGGCAATGGCCGATTATTCGCGCACAATTGTTTCGGCAACCTCGACCTCAACCTTAAGACCGGTAATCTTGCGATCGTGTACGAGTGGTGGGAAGACATTGAGTTCTCAATTCACGCCACCATCCAAGACGGGAATGCATTCGCTTACATTCCAGCCGAAGCGGCATTTCACCTGATCGCACACACGGCCACCGGTAAAATTGCCAATGATTTTGCGGAGAAGGAGCAGCGACATGCCGAGCCGACCAACACGGTCGACATGTTAGTCGCCGGCGGCGGCAAAACGACCTTTGAGTTCGAAGCACAAGATGGCAACGTCAAAATTACCGGACATAATCCATAACCAAATCGCCTACGATGCCTTCGTTCGATATTCTTTCTGAAGTCGATGAGCAGGAAATCGATAACGCGCTCAATCAGGCGCGGAAAGAACTCACGACCCGGTTCGATCTTAAAGGTGCCAAGACTGAGATTGTTCAAGAAAAGGACAAGATTGTGCTCTCAGCCGATGACGCCGGCCATTTGAAGGCACTCCGCGAGATTGTGATTGGCAAACTTTCCAAGCGCGGTGTCGATCTCCGCAACGTGAAACAGGACGAACCGGCGCTTTCTTCAGTTGGTCACGCCCGGCAGGAACTGAAAATTCAGCAGGGTCTCGAAGGCGAAAAAGCCAAGGAAATCATTCAGGCGATCAAATCCCACAATTTCAAGGTGCAAAGCCAGTTGCAAGATCGACAAATCCGCGTGACCGGCAAAAAGAAGGATGAGCTCCAGACCGTGATTCATTTTGTCCGCAGCCGCGACTTTGGCGTCGCGACAAATTTCAAAAACTTTCGGGACTAGCCGCCCTGCACCGGCGGCATGATCGAAATCTCATCCCCCGGTTTCAGTCTGTATTTGCGATCGACAAAATCGACGCCGGCGCCAATCAGAATATTTCTATCGTGTGATCGCAGCGCGGGAAACTTGACATAGATATTTTCCAATAAATCCAAAACCGCCGCGCCGTTTTTAAGATCGACATCGGTTTCCTGAGTGCCGGCCAAATCGCGCAGTTGAGAATAAAATCGGACATGAAACTTCATTATTTCGACGAGGTAATTAATTCTTTCCGCAGAACTCCAATGCAGGGCAAATTACGATACCGCTCGTCGTAGTCGAGACCGTAGCCGACCACGAATTCGTCTTCGATCTCAAAGCCGAGATAATCAGCGTCGACCTCGCGCGCGCGCCGCTTCTTCTTGCTCAAGAGCACGCAGATGCGAATGCTGCGCGGTCGCGCCGTTTCGAGTTTCTCCCGAATAGCGGCGAGCGTGTGTCCGCTGTCGAGAATGTCGTCCAGAATGAGAACGTGTCGATCTTTAACGTCCGGCGGCGCGACTTGTTTGAAAATCACTTCGCCGCTGGTTTGCGCTTGGCCATGGTAACTCGCCACGCTCAAGCAATCGAGCTTTAGCGCGAGCGGTATTCTCCGAAGCAAATCGGCCATGAACATCAAGCTGCCATTCAATACCGCGATCACCGTCAGTTCGCGGCCGCGGTAATCAGTGGAGATTTGGGCCGCGATTTCGTCGAGCCGCCGCAGAATCGTTGGCTCATCAAAGAGCACACGCTCGAGGTCGCCTTGCACTGAACATTACTAGGTCATTGCTTTGGGCAAAGATCAACGCGCGACTCACCCGTGCCCAAATGCTAATTTTGGCTATGCTGGTTGCAGCACGAAAAATTCGAGGTCGCCACAAATGGCAAGGGGACTTACGAAATTACCAATGCTGTTCAGGACAAGATCGACAAATCGGATGTGCGGAATGGGATCGTGACGATTTCGTGCAGCACACGAGTTGCAGCCTGACCGCGATGGAGAACGCGGCCCCCGAGGCACGGCGCGATGTCGAACGGTTTTTCGAGAAGCTCGTTCCCGAAGACGCGGACTACGAACACGACGATGAGGGCCCTGACGACATGCCCTCGCACATTCGCATGCTGTGAAACGACTATCATCAACAGAAACGCATCCCGATCTGCGCTAACACTCACAGGGTCGCCTGGACCGGCATCCGTTTCCTATTTGGGCACAGTGACGGTCACGCCCACACTTTTTGCGCAACATTTTGAACGAAGCATAACCTCTCTTCTAAAAATTGGACTTCTTCCGAATTCAGAGGCAGATGACAGAAGGCAGATTTGCCGTCCTGCAGCCCCTGTTATCCCTTTCGGTTCCCAAAAGCCCAAAAGGAGCCACCGCTCGGAGCTGAGGCCTCATTAAGTCCCACTTAAACTGAAACAAAGATACGATCCAGAGCTGGACAGCAAAGCAGTCAGAAGAAACGCGACATGACCACGAAAGCCTTATTTGTTAAACTGGAGGCGAAACCCGGCAAAGAAAACGAAGTCGCCAAATTCCTGCGCGACGGACAGGGGTTGGTGCAACAAGAGCCCGAGACAACCGCCTGGTTCGGCATTCAACTTGGCCCAACCACCTTCGCCATCTTCGATGCGTTTCCGGATGATGCCGGACGCGACGCGCACCTGTCGGGAAAAGTTGCCAAAGCGCTGATGGAGAAAGCGCCCGAGCTACTGGCGGAGCCGCCGAAGATTGAGAAGGCAGACGTATTGGCAGACAGGTTACTGAGTTAATCGGCGTAAAGGGGTCCTACGGCCTTTCCTTTAATTAATGGCTACGCCGTCATGTTTTGGCTACGGGCGGGGGACTGCCCGATCCGCCCGGCGCCGGGCGCAGCAGCCGTTTAACGGTACCACTGGCCGGTGCCGCTCGGCGGTGGTACTCCGCGGCTATTCAGGCAATCATTCTCCTATGATCGCCACCAGAATGCGCCGGCGATGGGGGGACCGGCGATGCTCAAACAGGTAAATACCCTGCCAGGTCCCAAGTTGCAGCCGCCCTTCGACAATGGGGATGACCTCGCTGGAGCGGGTTAAGGCCATTTTGATGTGTGAGGTCGAATCGTCCGGCCCTTCCGAAGTGTGGGTGAAGTATTCACTGTCCTCAGGGACCAGCCGCTCGAAGAAGGTGTGCAAATCGACCCTTGCTGATTGGTCTGCATTTTCGAAAACGATTAGGCTGGCACTGGTGTGCTGAATGAAAACAGTCGCCGTTCCCGTGGCCACCGCGCTATTCGCGACCGCACCCGCGACCCTGTCGGTGATCTCGTAAGTTCCTTTGCCCCGCGTTGCAACCTCAAAGAATTCGCTGTGTGTCTTCATAATCTCACGGAGGGCGGGCAAGAAACACGCCCACAGCCAAGCTACAGTGGACCCGCTCAAAGCTGTGGGAAATTGAGAACGCCAGAATGCGCACATCGAGCCAAAGCATCGCTTGGTGGTTGCTCACAATCGGCGAGGTGCCGTTTATGCTGAATGCGGTGTCAGTTGAACCCGCACGGGCAGAGATGCGAGCGGGGGCGCATGTGAGCATAACGTCTGGCAACGGTTGCCGCTGATTGCCTAAGGCTCGGGTGGCAGTAGGTCGGTCGTGCGCACCGACGACAATCGGAGTGCCGCAACTTTCTCCTGTAAGGCGTTCGCGATCTTTTCGTACGGTTTTTGCCCACGGCCCTCGCGCATGAGTTCCTGCGCATTGCAAGGTTTGCCGATCAGCACGCGAATCGGACACAAGTGAGGGGACCGTTGTCCCACAGGCCACGCTTTATAGGTGCCACTAACGAACACGGGAATGGCGTCCGTCGGAAAACGTTCAAGCAACATTCCGATGCCGGGTTTGAACGGTTGCAGATCCCCAGTGGGCGAAAGTCCACCTTCAGGGAACCAGACGAGATTCTTTTTGCTTTGCAGAATGATGGCGCCCAGAGCAAGGCCCGTGCGAGCAGCGCGCGTCGGCTCGACCGGCAAGATTTTGCCTAGCCAGCCCAAGAACCGCATGATTGCATTCGCTGATACAATGCCGGTCCAACCGGCCCAGTAGGTTTGGCGCAATTGATTCCAGTTTAGAACGGCCGCAATTGCAAATGGATCGAGGTAGCTGACATGGTTAGGAATCAGCAGCCATGGTTTGTTTTTCGGCAGATTCTCAAGTCCTTCGATGTGCAGACGAAAAAGCAGGCGCATCGACAGGCGGCCGAACGCATACAGAAAACGCGCGGTTAGATTCGCAATTGGCCCAAGCGGTTCGAGCCAGCGCTTTTGGTTCGCACCGAGAATTTCATAGGGTTGCGCGAGCGGATCGATCCCCTGGCCTTCGCCCGCTTCTGTTACTTCACGCAGAAGATCGCGCACGGTCTCAATCCGCGCGATTGCTTCATCTGTCAGCTCTACTCCGCTCGACTCCGCGATTTCGAGCGTCAGGTCCAGCCACTCCAGCGAGTCGATGCCGAGATCGAACTGCGGACTGATGTCGGGAGTCAATCGCTTGCCTGGATAACGGCGCGCCAGTAGTTCCCAACAAGATTGTGCGACGGCATTTTCCAATAGCGCACGATCCTCACCAGACATTTCTTCCACAGCCATCGCGCGCGCCTCGATGGCTCTTTCACCGGCTTTCTTCGCTTTCTCAAATCGCTGGACTAGAAGATGACGCTGAATTTTGCCAAGTCTTGTGCGCGGCAGGGCGTCGTGCGTAATCGCGTAGTCAGAAATTCGCTCGTAGCTTGGCAACCGCTTGGAAGCTGCTTCGACCGCTGTCCTAACGGTAGTTTCTGCTTCGTCCCCGGGGCCGGTGCGTCTGGGCACAATCAGCGCCACGAGTTTCCCCCGTTCTTCCAGCACACCAATCTCGCGAATCCCGGTCTCGCTTGCATAAGCCGCTTCGACGTCCTCCGTCTGAATCTTTTCACCGCTCTCGGTCTTAATGAGCGTCGAGACTCGACCCAGCACGTAAAGAAAGCCGTCATCGAAGTAACCGACATCGCCTGTGCGGAACCATCCGTCCGGGCTAAACGCTTGTTGCGTCTGCTCTGGTAGATTGCGATAACCGGCAAAGACATTTGGGCCACGCGCTACGATTTCTCCCACAGTGCGGTCGTTCGTTGGCTCTTGCTCTTCAATGGCGCCGGGATCGATCCGGATCTTCACGCCGGGAAAAGGTTTTCCAACGCTGCCTCGCCGCCACTCGTTAGGCAAATTTATGCTGAGGAGCGGCGAGGTCTCGGTCAACCCGTAACCGATCGCGATTTGCCAGCCGAGCGCTTCGAGTTTCGCGGCGAGATCCGGATCGAGGGCGGCGCCACCGGATGCGAGAAGCCGGAGATTTCTGCCAAAGCGTTCGTGCAGGGAATGGAAAATCGTCTTGCCGATGCGCAGGCGCAGCCATGTCTGCGCAAAGCTACTTAAGGCAAGCAATAAGGTGAAAACGCGGCGCGCAATCTGGCCTGATGCTTCGATCCTAGATATAATCCCCGAATAGAAAGCGCTGTAGAGCCGCGGCACACCGACGATCGCTGTCGCTCCGCCTTCGGATAATGCGCGTAGCAACTGCGGACCAGTTAGCGAAAATGGCAGAATGATTGGAAGATTGAAAAGCAGCGGCGCCAACACGCCGATGACAAACGGATAAACGTGATGCAGCGGAAGCGGCAACAGCACGCGATCTGCCTCGGTAACGACTTGTAGCTCTTTCACCATTTCGAGCTGTGAACCGATGTTACCGTGACTCAGCGGCACGCCTTTCGGTGGACCAGTGGTCCCCGAAGTGTAAAACAATACGGCGACATCATCCGCCCTTGCGGTCGGCAGTTCTATTGCATCTTGATTGAGAAATCGCTCCCAACTTCGCTCATCCTCAGATGCGGCATCCACGAGGATCAATCTCACATTTGGTCTTAGATCCAGCGTCGCGAGACGCTTCGCTCGCTGCCGAGTCGTGATGATCGCCCGCGCATCGCTGTCGCTGAGAACGTGAGCGAGATCCTGATCTCCAAGTTGAACATCCAGTGGCACACCAACCGCGCCCGAGCGAATTAGACCCAGTGCGGCCGCGATCCATTCCGGGCGATTCTCGGCGAAAAGTGCAACAGTATCGCCGCGCTTGAAACCAGCACGCGCTAATCCGTTAGCGAAAGAAAGCACGCGATCACTGAGTTGTCGGTAGGACCAACGCTGATGTCCCTTCTTCGTTAAAGCGAGGAGGGCTGTCTTCTCGCCTTGCTCCGTCAACGAGTCCACTAGCGACCGCAATGTCGAAGCAGCGCGGTCAGGATCGAAAGACAGAACGACGTCGTTCGAGTAATTGTCGATCTTCGAGCTATCAAGCAATGAAGCCAAGTGATGTCAATGTCGCCGGATCAGTCGCGCCCGTGATCACCGGGCCATGGTCGCGCTGGCGGCACTCTACCTTAATGCGCGTGACTTGAAAAGCGCGTGCAACGCCCAAACAACCGTAAAGACGCCCCAGCCTAACCAAGCGCTGCAGCCAACGGCTCCACCGCGTCATGTGTTCGATGTCGATCTTAGCTAGTGTGATTCAACTCGCCGCCACTTGCGCCTGCCGGAGCCGTGGCTGAGCTTGGTCTCGTTAGGCCGACTCAAAAATGAGCAGAGACAAAGAGGCGTAATGAATTTAGAGGTCGACAAATTGTCGCTGGATCATCCGGCGATTTCGCCGATTCCCTTGCCGTCTTTGCGGCTCCCTAAACGCATAGGACTAAGGTCTAATATACGGCTGTCGGGAGTCGCTGGTAAAAATGTCTTGGATTACGTTACCCGACGTTTCAACGCATCTTCGGCCGGGCTAAAAACCGGTTGGGGAGCTTAACCTTCGCTGAGGCACCGCTTAGCGCGATCTCCAGATTCAGGCTGGAGCCCCGAGTCAGCCGAAGTGAGGCCGCTGTTTGCAGCGCCTCGTGAGGGATGATTCCTCGTTCCGCGCGGACTTGGAGCAGTCAACCCCAAATGAAAGGCGGTTTATGAAATCCGCTAATCTCACCAAACCAATGGCCGTGCCTCACCAAATCCACACTTACACCGAACTCCGGCAACAGATTCACGACGACCTGCGGATCCAACATCCCGAATGGGTCCAGCCAAATGGCGAATCCCCCATGTGTGATTCTTACGATGCGCGTCTCATGGAACAGCTCGACACTTTGACGCGAAGGGGATCCAACGAGTGTATCGCTGTACTCCTCACCCCCTCGACTTTTGGACACGCCAGGAAAGGAGATTTTCGAAGTCAATGACGGCGATTGCGGTCCGGTTCCCAGATGAATCCGTCGAACTCGACAATGTCGAGGAGCGCAGGGTTTTGACGGCCCTCGAAGTCATTTACGAGGGTGGCTGGTTCGACGGCAAGACGGCCGATTTCCCCACGCGCGACCTTGAGCGCGTCGTGCTTGGCCTCCACCTGCGTAATTGGCATTTCTTTGAAACTTATAAGCGCACGATTTACGTCGATATTCGCAGCCGGCGAACGATCTTTCGCTACGCCGGCGCCCTCACTTCTAAACCCAACAACAGCAGTTTGTGGGAGAGGCTGCTCGCGGTCCTTCGCATCGACCTTGAGCGCGTCGTGGTTGGCCTCCACCTGCGTAATTGGCGTTTCTTTGAAACTTATAAGCGCACGATTTACGTCGATATTCGCAGCTGGCGAACGATCTTTCGCTACGCCGGCGCCCTCACTTCTAAACCCAACAACAGCAGTTTGTGGGAGAGGCTGCTCGCG
>Ga0207684_10005095_pt1 | contig 12248 bp, 11 predicted proteins | sample KBSK5501metaG_FD_184342 | JGI IMG/M metagenome (GOLD analysis project Ga0207684, IMG submission 184342) | Corn, switchgrass and miscanthus rhizosphere microbial communities from Kellogg Biological Station, Michigan, USA - KBS K5-50-1 metaG... | ecosystem: Host-associated > Plants > Roots >... | reverse complement strand
GTGCGGACCACCTTCCCCCGGAACGATCGACCGACGTAGGGGTCGACCCCGCGGGTGCGCGAGCCCTCTTCAGCAAGGGTCCATGCACGGTCCGGATCGAACAGCACGATGTCGGCATCCGAGCCCTGCGCGATCGTTCCCTTCCGCGGCCAGAGGCCAAAGCGCTTCGCGGGCCTCGCCGAAACTCGCCAGACGACGAACCCCGCCACCTTGCGAACGTCAAGCGATTCACCGGCGCGCGCCAGCGCGCCCGAGAACACAGCCGGGAGGAGCGACTGGGCCCCGGCGACGCCACCCCATGTAGCGAACATGTCGGCCGGCGCTTTGAGGTCGGGCGGGCAGGGCGAGTGATCCGAGGCGACGAAGTCGATTTTCCCATCCAGGACCGCCCGCCACAGTCCGTCGCGATTTCGAGCGTCGCGGATCGGAGGCGCGCACTTGAGCGGCGCGCCCTGTCGCGTGAGATCGGCCTCGTCGAACGTAAGGTAATGGGGACACGTCTCTACGGAAACGTCGGTGCCCATGTCGCGGGCCGCGCCGACCGCCCCGAGCGCCTCCACCGCCGAGAGGTGCACCACATGGATGCGCGCGCCCGCTTCGCGCGCGGCCGCGCAGGCGCCAGCCACAGCTCGAATCTCAACAAGCGGGGGACGCGAGAGAGTCCAGGCCGCCGCGTCGTGCCCGCCGTCGCCGCGGACGCGCGCTGTCGCCTCACGGACGAGGGCGTCGTCCTCACAGTGCAGTGCGACGACGAGGCCCGCGTCCGCTGCCGCTCGGAGGGCCGGCACGAGGTCTTCCGGATGCAGGGCCGGAAACTCGGGGACCCCGCTGTCGCACAGGAAGGCCTTCACGCCAACGGCGCCGCGCTCGCTCAGCTCGCGCAAGCTCGCTGGATCGGCATCGACGAGACCTCCCCAGAGTCCGAAGTCCACGATCGATGCGGTCCCCGCAGCGGCCTTCTTCTGGTCGAACGACGCGCCGTCAAGCACAGGGGGAACGGAGTTGAGCGGCATGTCGAGAACGGTCGTCGTCCCGCCGGCCGCGGCCGCGCGGCTTCCGCTCGCCCAACCTTCCCAGTCGGTCCGGCCCGGCTCGTTGAAGTGAACGTGCGCGTCGACCATCCCCGGCAGCGCGAGAAGGCCTCGCGCGTCAATCTCGCGCTGCGCCTCGGAGGCGCCGGGCTCGACGAGCGCGCTGATCCGCCCGGCGCGGATCAGGATGTCTCGGGAGTAGGCGCCGTCAGAGATGACCACCGCGCCGCGGATCGCGAGATCGGCTTTCGGGCTCACTCTTCGATGATGCTGAAGTCCTGCGCGCCTTCCCAGAGAGCGAGCCGACCGATCTCGGCCAGATGATCGTTGCCTTCGATCACCGTCGCGAAGTGATTCCCGGCGAGTTGCCCCACCTTGCTCGAGAACATCGTCGCTCCATAGGGAAACAGGATCTCCATTTCAGAGAAGCCCCCGGGATAAACCAGCATCTGGCCAGGCGCCGGATGGCTGGTGTGGTTCTCGAACTCCACCTCGAGCCTCCGCGAGCCCATCGGCACCCACGTCGATTCGCCGCTCCAGCGGCAGTGGACGAGCTTGCTTCGGAAGGGGAGGAGCTTTCGGATCGCGACGCACGTCTTGGGCGCGTCCCGCTCCTCGAGACGTGCCTTGAAGGTGAAAGGTCCGGCCGTGATGCGGAGCATCGTCATCGCGGGCGTACGATACCGGCCGCTCATGGCGACCCTCTCAACTCACGTGCTCGATACAGCCAGCGGCCGCCCCGCGCCCGGCGTCGCGGTCACGCTGGAGAAGGATGGCGCGGTGATCGCTCGAGGCGTCACCGATGGCGACGGGCGGATCGCACAGCTTGCCGGGTCGCTCGATCCCGGGCGCTACCGGCTCGTCTTCGAGCTCGAAGGTCGCTTCTTCCGGCGGGCGGCGCTCGATGTCGAGATCGGCTCCGACTCCAAATACCACGTCCCCCTCCTCGTCCAACCCTTCGGGTTGACGAGCTACCGCGGGTCGTGATGACGATCGCGCGTGAAGAGCTCGCGGCGATATTCGAGCGCGCCCCTTCGCTGGCCGGGCGCGTGCGTGGGAGCGACCCTGCGTCGATCGTCGCGTCGGCTCGCTCCGCGATCGCACGGATGTCCGAACCAGAACGCGTCGCGGTGCTCAACGCTCACCCTCGGATCGGGGCCGACCCCACATCGCTCTCGGCGCTCTCGCGCCGCGAGCAGAGTGGCGACGCCGACATCTCCACCTTGCGGGAGCTCGCGGCGATGAACGACGCGTACGAGCGCCGCTTCGGGTTCCGCTTCGTCGTGTTCGTCGCCGGCCGCTCGAAGGCCGAGATCCTACCCGTGATGCGTGACCGCCTCCGGCGCTCGAGAGGAGCTGAGCTCGCCACCGGCATCGAGGAGTTCCTCGCGATCGCGCGCGATCGATTGGAGCGCATCACTTCGTGACATCGACCGAGATCAGCTACGGCAAGGCCCGCGTCGTTTTTTACCGGCTCGGAGGCCGCGACATCGCGCCGCTCGCCGCGTCGGTCGACATCGACGTTTTCGGAAAGCGTTTCGTCGCCGCCTACACCGAGGGCGACAATCGTGAAGTAGTCGCGACGGACACGATGAAGAATTTCGTCTACGCGATGGCGGCCGAGTACACCGGCAGCACGCTTCTCGGCCTCTGCGCCTTCCTCGGCCGCCGCTTCATCGAGACCTACCCGGCGATGGAGGCGCTCCGCGTGACAGCGCATGAGGTGCCGCTGGACGCGGCCGCGGGCGAACGCGGCCCGAGCGACGTCCTCTTTCGCTCGACCCGAGGCGATCGCGCCGTCGCGCAGGTCGCGGTCGACGGAGTCGGCGGAAAGCCCGAGATCACAGCCGCGCGAAGCGGTTGGGAAGGCATGGTCCTCGTCAAGACGACCGGCAGCTCGTTTGCGACGTTCGCGCGGGACGACTACACGACACTCCCCGAGCTCAGCGATCGCCCGCTCACGATCCGAATGGACGTGTTCTGGCGCTACGGCGATCTGAAGGACGGCGTGGCCGAAGCCACCGGCTTTCTCGGACCCCGGGCCGTCCGCGACGAGATCGAGCGCACCTTCCACGAGTTCAACAGCCGCTCGATCCAGCATCTGGTCCACGAGATCGGCACGCGCCTGTTCGCGGCGCATCCCCAGCTGGCGGAGATCGAGTTCGTCGCGGAGAACCACACGCCTGACCACGTGCGGGACGGAGCCGGCGGTGTGCGGGTCTTCGCGGAGCCGCGGGCGACATTCGGAAAGATCGGTCTCGTGCTCAAGCGCTGAGACGATTACGGGCCTTCATCGCCTGAGTAGACTCGCAAAGTGAAGAAGAACCAGCTCCTGGGGCCTGCGCGGGTGCTGATCGTGATCGATCAACCGCTCGCGAACCTCGTCGCTCTTACGCTCAATCACGGCAAATACATCTCGCACGTCGCTCACGACGTGACGAGCGCGAAAGCCGAGCTCGAGAGCTGGCGGCCGCACCTGCTCCTCGTGGATCTCGACGCCGACGACGCCGATAGCCTCAGCCTCATCGGCGAGCGGGTGGCGAGCAAGCGCGTTCCGACCATGGTGTTCACCGTGCGCGGGGATCTCAAGACAAAGCTCGCCGCGTTTGATCGCGGTGCGGACGACATCATCACGGTGCCCTTCGTACCCGAGGAGCTCGTCGCCCGCACGCTCGCGCTGATGCGGCGGAGCTACGGGGACGCTGTTGCGTTCATCCCGGTCATCAGCGTCGCCGGTCTGGAGGTCGACCTTCTCAACCAGCAGGTGCGGGTCGGGAAGCTTCGGCCGGAACTGACCGCCATGGAGCAGGCACTCCTCTACCTGCTCGCGTCGAATCCCGGCCAAACGCTCGGCCGCGAGGAGATCCTCGACGCGCTGTGGGGCGCCGACTACGTGGCGGGGAGCAACGTCGTCGATCGCCACGTCCGCAACTTGCGTTTGAAGCTGAAGGACGATTGGCGAAATCCTCGATTCATCGGCACCGTGGCAGGCAAGGGGTACCGTTTTCTCGCGACCCCGTGAGTTCACGTAATGACGGGGCGTTATCTGCCGCGTAGACATGACCCGTGGCAGCCCTCAGCGGGCGCACCCGCGAGGGCGCCGAACCCGCTCAAACCGAATCTCCCCGAGCGTTGATCGTGATGAACGAGACGCTTGGCAACCTCGTGGTGCTGACCCTTCAGCACGGTAGCTACGACACAAAACGCACGACCGATCCCGATGAGTGTCGTAACTTGGTCACCGATTGGGCGCCGCACATCTCGTTCGTCGACCTCGACCTTTTTGAGCGGTTCATCGACCTCGTCGGCGCGGGTCTCACACACGGCCATACGCCGATCGTCGCATTCACCCGCCGGCGCGACACCGCCCTAAAGCTGAGCGCGTACGAGCGTGGTGCCGACGACATCATCGAGGTGCCGTTCACGCTGGATGAGATCGTGGCCCGCCCGTTCGCTCTCATGCGAAGAGCCCACGGCATCTCAGTCGCGATCGTGCCGACGATCAGGCTCGACGGCCTCGAAGTGGACCTGATCGGGCAGCGCGTGAGCGTGGGCGGTCGCGACCTTCATCTCACGCCGATCCAGCAAACGCTGCTCTATCTCCTGGCAGCGAACGCCGGAAAGGCGCTGAGTCGCGAGGACCTGCTCGCAACGATCTGGGGCGGCGAGTTCGAGATCGAGAGCAACGTCGTCGACCGTCACATCCGCGAGCTGCGCGTGAAGCTCAACGACGAATGGCGCGCGCCTCGGTACATCGAGACCGTGCCTGGTGCGGGTTATCGATTCAAGTCACAGGCGAGCATTGCCAGCGCCGCGGAATAAAGCCTCGGCGCAATCAGCGATTCCATGAAGTGCCGTAATGACGATGCGTTTTCGGAGTGATGCAGTAGTCGGCGACACGGACAAATCGCCTTCGGCGAGGCGCGTTGGGGGAGGGTGAGTTGTCTACACGAGACATCGTCCACTGGGAGTGCCGTTCGTCCGCGCACCGCGCCCTCCACTCGCGCCATGGCAACGGTGGCCTCACGATCCACGAGGCAGCGTGGGCGTACTGCGATGGAGCGGGCGCCGACGACGGGCATGAATGGTCACCCACCGGTGGAGTCGCATTGGCATCACTCGTCCGCTGGACCGCGCGGAACGGCGTCGGCGCTGACGGTGCGCTCGCAGGTGGTGTGACAAACGGCGCTCCGAACGGACCCCGGAAGACGTCCCAAGTTCGCCGGACCTAACTCACCGAGCTGCGGCTAGTCCTCCCGAACGGGGAGCGCCGCGCCGATCACCTGGCGGATCGAGACGAGGCCCTGCTCTCTGACGTACGCCGCGAGCCCCTCGATGACCTTGAGCGGCGCGAGAGGGTCGGCGAAGGTGGCCGTGCCGACCTGCACCGACGACGCGCCTGCCATCAGGAACTCGAGCGCGTCCTGCGCACTCGTGACGCCGCCCGCGCCGATGATCGGAATGGTCACCGCCTGCGCGACCTGATAGGTGACGTGCACGGCTATTGGTCGGATCGCCGGACCCGACAGGCCGCCGCTCCCGGTCCCGAGGATTGGACGGCGCCGGCGCGTGTCGATGCGCATACCGAGCACGGTGTTGATCGCGGTGAGCGCGTCGGCGCCCGCCTCCTCGCACGCGCGCGCCACGGCGACGACGTCGGGCGCGTTCGGGGTGAGCTTCACGATGACAGGCAGGTCGGTTTCCGCCTTGACCGCGCGCGTGACCTCCGCGGCAAGGTCGGGATCGCAGCCGAATAGCATGCCGCCTTTGACGTTCGGGCACGATACGTTGAGCTCGTACGCGACAACCCCCGGCGTGCCGGTCATCTCGTGCACCACGTAGACGTAGTCGTCGACGCTGTATCCGGCGACGTTCACGATGACCGCGACGCCAAGCTCAGCCCACGCCTTCCCATATTTGCGCGCAACCTCGGCCGCGCCGGGATTTTCGAGACCGATTGAATTCAGGATGCCCGACGGCGTTTCGGCAATGCGATATTGCGGATTGCCAGGTCGAGCGGCCGGAGTAGTCCCCTTATTGACGATCGCACCGAGCCGCGAGACATCGATGAGCTCGGCGTACTCGACGCCCTGCCCGAATGTGCCTGAGGCTGTCATCACGGGATTCTTCAGACGAAGACCGCGCGCCGCCTCCACTGAAAGGTCCACGGACGCCTCCGGATAAGACGCAGCGTGGGGGCCTTCCGAGCGAGCGGCCCCTGGACGGCGGTCCATCGCGATCCCACGAGGGGCCGAGTGAGGAAGGCCCCCGCGCTGCGGCTCTTCCTCGAGTGCGTCCCGGAGCTTCGTTCCGAGCTCGCTAGGCGTGCGGTCATCGTCTGGTTCCCCGGTGGCGGCTTCGGCAATTGAGGCGTCGTCGAGTTCGGCGAGCTCGTCGAGATCTTCGTCGGCTTCACCATCGGCGGCGTCCTCAAGCGACTCTTCTATGGATTTGCTCACGTCGATCGGCCTCTCGACCCTTTTCCGCAATCTGCGCCAGGGCATCAGCCGATCACCCCGACAGTCGCGGGCTCGCCCGCTTCGAACGCGACATCGCCCAGTCCGAAGACAGGACCTTCACGGCAGACACGTGCGTTCCCCTCCGTCGTCACGATCACGCACGCGCGGCAAACGCCCATGGCGCACCCCATGTGCTGCTCGACCGCGATCTGCGTCTCGAGAAGCGCGGCACGGCCGGGAAAGGTGACCGCAGCGCGCTCGGCCTCGTCGCGAAGCTGCCCGAGAGCGGCGAGCATCGGCCACGGACCGCACGCGCACACCTGATCGGCCCATTCGAGAAGGGGCCTGATCGCATCCGTGACCCGTCCTTTGATGCCGAACGAGCCGTCCTCGGTCGTGGCGACGTACTCGACCGACGGGGGAAGACGATCGCTCGGCCAGAGATGCGCGACCGATCTGCCGCCCATGAGGAGCGTGACGTTGCGCCGCCCGGACTCCTGCTCGGCCAGCACGCGCATCGGCGCGATGCCAGTGCCGCCCGCGACAAGCAACAGATTCCGTGTCGATCGCTGGATGACGAACGACGAGCCGAGAGGGCCGAGCAGATCGAGTCGATCCCCTTCCCGTCGCGAGGCGATCCACTCCCCACCCGTACCGAGCGGCTTGACGATGAGCTCGATCTCGCCGGAGGCGCGGTCGATCCCGTTGAACGAATAGGGCCGGCGCAACAGCGGGTCGAATGAAAGACCAGGACGGACATGGACGAACTGCCCGGCGCGCGCCTGGCCGGCGATGCCCGGCGCCCAGATCCGTAAGACCGTGCCGAGCTGCCCGATCTCGGCCGTCGCGGCGACGCGTGCGTCCTCAAGAATCACAGCGGAACTCCGATGGCGAAGGTATAGCCGTCCGGATCCTCGAGCAGGCAGTCGCGCCAACCGTGTGGCCAGTCGCGCACCGGGACCGCAACGGTGAACCCACCCTCTCGTGCGCGCTTCTCGGCTGCGTCGGGGTCGATGCCGAGGATGCGGATCTCCGCTCCCACGCCGCGCGGCCCGTCCTGTCCCAGACGGGCGGCCCAGGGCATTTGCGCATACGTGTGGTCCGCGTGGAGCTGAAGCTTCACACCCTCGCGCTCAAAAGCGGCGAAGTCCTCATCCGAGTACAGAAGTCGCAGCTCGAGCACACGCGTATAGAAAGGAATGCTTCTGGCAACGTCGCGAACGATGAGATTCACGGTGAGGCCAGAGAGCGTCCGACCATAATCGGCGGCGCTCATCCACGGTTCTGTCTTCCGTTTCTTCACGTCAGTCCGCGGCGGTCGTTACCACCGCCTCGAGGGCGCGGTACTCGGCGAGGGGGGCCACGTTCGTGGTCACGGCGCTGGCGCGTAGCGCCGTGACCACGGCGAGTGCGGTGTCGAGCGAGGTGAGGCACGGCACACGAGCCTCGACCGCGGCGCGGCGTATGAGGAAGCCGTCGCGGTCGACGGTCTTTCCAAGGGTCGGGGTGTTGATCACGGCGGCGCACGCGCCGGAGCGGATCAGCTTCAAGATGTCCTGACTTCCCTCCGCGAGCTTGCTCACCTCGGTCACATCGATGCCGAGAGATCGCACGAGCGCGGCCGTTCCCGAAGTCGCGACCAGCTCGTATCCGAGCCAATGGAACCCCTCGATGATCGGAACCACCTCGGGCTTGTCCTTGTCCGCGACGGTGACGAGGATCTTCCCGCTTCGCGCGGGCGCGAGGCCGGCCGCGACGAGCGACTTCCAGAGTGCGGGCGCGAACGAGCGATCGATCCCGATGACCTCGCCAGTGCTTTTCATCTCTGGACCGAGATAGGTGTCTACGTCCAACAGCTTGGCCATCGAGAACACCGGCGCTTTGAGGGCGACGAGCGATCCGGCCGGCCAGATACCGTCCGCGCGAGCGTAGCCCTCGGCTGCGAGCGACGACCCGAGCGCGATCGCGACCGCGATCTTCACCAGCGGGACGCCCGTGACCTTCGTAAGGAACGGCACCGTTCGGCTCGCCCGGGGGTTCACCTCGAGCATCCAGACCCGTCCGTTTTCGACGATGTACTGAATGTTGAGGAGACCCTTGACCGGAAGCGCCTGCGCGACGCGACGCGTCAGCGCGACGATCTCGTCGCGCTCGGCGGCAAGCAGATTCTGCGCGGGATAGACGGCGTAGCTGTCGCCGGAATGCACGCCGGCGCGTTCGATGTGCTCCATGATCCCTGCGACAAGCGTCTCGCTGCCGTCGGAGACGGCGTCGACCTCGACCTCTTTGCCGCGCAGATACTTGTCGACGAGCACGCGACCCGTGCCGGCTTCGAGTGCGGAGCGGAAATACCGCTCGAGGTCCTCGGGACCGTAGGCGATCTCCATGCCGCGACCGCCGAGCACGTAGCTCGGGCGAACGAGCACGGGGTAGCCGATCTCCCCCGCGACCGCGAGCGCCTCCGTCGGCGACGACGCGGTGCCGCCAGGCGGCTGCGGGATGCCGAGCGCCTCGGCGAAGTCATGGAAACGGCGGCGGTCCTCGGCGAGCGCGATCGCGTCCGCGCTCGTGCCCGCGATCTCGCCGCCGATGCCCGTGAGGCGATCGGCGAGGTTGAGCGCGGTCTGCCCGCCGAACTGCGCAAGGACTGGTATCGGCGCACCCTCGTTCTCGAGGACCGCGGCGATGGATTCCTCGTCCAACGGATCGAAATACAGGCGCGCGGACGCATCGAAGTCTGTGGAGACGGTCTCTGGGTTGCTGTTCACCATGATCGGAGCGACGCCCCGCTCGCGGAGCGCGCCTGCGGATTGCACGCAGCAGCAGTCGAACTCGATGCCCTGCCCGATGCGGATCGGCCCGCTTCCCAGGATCACGGCCTTCGGGCCGGCGAGCGGAAGGGCCTCGTTCTCCTGCTCGTAAGTGGAATAGAAGTACGGGGTCACCGCCTCGAACTCGGCCGCGCACGTGTCGACCATCTTGTAGACGGGACGGATCCCCCACTGCGTGCGGAGACGCCGCACGTCAGCTGGCAGCATTCCGGTGAGGGTCGCGATGTCCGCGTCGGCGAAGCCCATTCGCTTTGCAGCACGGAGGAGCGCGGGCGTCGGCGTTCTTCCCTGAAGATCATCCTCGGCGAAGCGGACGATCCGCGCGATCTTGCGCAGGAACCAACGGTCGATGCGCGTGCGCTCATGGATGAGATCGATCGGCGCGCCGCGGCGCAGCGCGGCGAAGAGTCGCCAGAGTCGATCGTCCGTCGGCTGGCCCGAGAGGAACTCGTCGACGAACGATGTGGGCTCGGTCACATCGACCCACGACGGCGCCTCCCAGAGCAGACCCTGACCCTTCACCTCAAGCGAACGCAGCGCCTTTTGCAATGCCGCCTCGAACGACCGGTCGATCGCCATGACCTCGCCGGTCGCCTTCATCTGGGTACCGAGCGTGCGATCCGCGGCCGCGAACTTGTCGAATGGCCACCGCGGGATCTTCACGACGACGTAGTCGAGCGCTGGCTCGAAGGCGGCGGTCGTCTTCTGTGTCACCGCATTCGATATCTCGTGAAGCCGCTTCCCGATCGCGATCTTGGCGGCGACGCGCGCAATGGGATATCCCGTCGCTTTCGAGGCGAGCGCCGAGCTGCGCGACACGCGGGGGTTCACCTCAATGACGAAATACGGCACCTGCGCCTCCGGATCGCTCGAGGGCGAGCGGTCGGGGTCGAGCGCGAATTGGACGTTGCAGCCGCCCTCGATCCCGAGCGCGCGGATGATCCGCAGCGCTGCCGACCGGAGCATCTGGTACTCCTTGTCGGTCAGCGTCTGCGACGGCGCGACGACGATCGAATCACCGGTGTGCACGCCCATCGGATCGATGTTCTCCATGTTGCAGACGGTGATGCATGTGTCCGCGCCGTCGCGCATGACCTCGTACTCGATCTCCTTCCAGCCGAGGAGAGACCGCTCTACGAGCACCTGGCCAATGGGCGAAGCCGCGACGCCGCTGGTTACGCGGGCCGCAAGCTCCGCGACGTCGTTGGCGATGCCACCGCCGGTCCCGCCGAGCGTGAAAGCCGGCCGAACGACGAGGGCGTAACCGACGCGGGCCGCGAAGGCGAGCGCCTCGTCGACCGAATGCGCGGTGATCGATTCGGGAACGGGCTCCCCGATCGACAGCAGAAGCTGCTTGAACGCCTCGCGGTCCTCGGCCTGCTGGATTGCCGAGAGCGGCGTGCCCAGGAGTCGCACGCCGTAGCGCGCGAGGACCCCGGACTCGGCGAGTTGCACAGCAAGGTTGAGGCCGGTCTGTCCGCCAAGCGTCGCGAGAAGTCCGCCCGGCCGCTCCTTCTCGATGACCCGCTCGAGGACGTCGACGGTGAGCGGCTCGAGGTAGGTGACGTCGGCCACGCCGGGGTCGGTCATGATCGTCGCGGGGTTCGAGTTGACGAGGACGGTCTCGATGCCCTCCTCGCGCAGCGCGCGGCACGCTTGCGTCCCCGCGTAGTCGAACTCGGCCGCCTGGCCGATGAGGATCGGTCCGCTCCCGATGATCAGGACTTTCATCGATCTCGCGCCAAAGGGCGGGGGCCCCTGTTCTCGTAGCGATGCGCGGAGACACGCTCAAGGCTGGCGCAGGGGTAGAGGCCCCTGGGCGCGTAGCGACCGCTCCTCGCGAACAAATCGCTCGTCGCTCGTCTCTTGTTCTTCACAGCTCCAACCATCCAGCGCCCATCGCGACGCAGCGGCCGCCGACACGCACGGCCGTGATCGCCGCGCCTCCACGATCGACCTCGATGTCGAGGATGCTCGGTCGTCCGATCTCGAAACCCTGCTCGCTGCGAATCCGCGTGGTGGCTGCGGCCTGCACGAGCTCGTGCGCGACGATGTACGCGCCCAGCGGACCTTGAGCCGACCCGGTGGCCGGGTCTTCGCTGACGCCGAGCCCCTCGGCGAACATGCGGCCGTGAACATGCGAGCCGGAGCGCTCGCCGCTCATCGCGAACACGTAGACGCTCGCATCGAGAGCGCCTGGTCGGCGCGCACGGCGAACGGCTTTGAGGTTTGCGAGCGGCACGAACAAAAACGGGACGCCGGACGATCCCACCTGGATCGGCACGTCGCTCCGGACTTCCTCGACCGCGAGCCCGAGCGCCTCCGCCGCCGCCTTTCGGGTGATGGTCGTGCCGGTGAACGTGGGCAGCGGCTGTTCCATCTGCACGAAGCCCTCGCGCAGGATCACGCGGATGACACCGACGCCCTCCTCGAGCCGAGTCGTTCCGTCCTTGCCGTCGGACAGGACGAACGCGGTGCCGATGGTCGGATGGCCGGCAAAGGGCAGCTCCGCATCGGGCGTGAAGATCCGCACGCGATGGTCGGCCGCGGCCGGCGACGATGGCGGGAACACGAAGGTCGTCTCCGACAGGTGCAGCTCCTTCGCGATCGCCTGCATCGCCGTGGCGTCCAGCTTCCCGGGCTCGCGGAAGACCGCCAGCGGATTGCCGCCGAACGCCTTGTCGGTGAAGACATCGACGATCCGGTAGTCGTAGCGCGTCACTTGCGCGCCACAGCCGAACGCACATCGTCCAGAAAGGCATCGAAGACCGGCTCGTTGTCCTTGGGTCCGGGCGCGCCCTCGGGGTGGTACTGGTAGGTCCGGATCGGGAGACGCTGGTGCGCGAGCCCTTCGACCGAGCCGTCGTTGAGGTTCCGCGAGGACACCGCGAATCCTGAGCCCGACGGGATCGACGCTTCGTCGACCT
>Ga0207684_10005093_pt1 | contig 12251 bp, 10 predicted proteins | sample KBSK5501metaG_FD_184342 | JGI IMG/M metagenome (GOLD analysis project Ga0207684, IMG submission 184342) | Corn, switchgrass and miscanthus rhizosphere microbial communities from Kellogg Biological Station, Michigan, USA - KBS K5-50-1 metaG... | ecosystem: Host-associated > Plants > Roots >... | reverse complement strand
CATCCGACCAAGATCATGAGTCAGCCCTCCGTTGGTGTGACGTCCTGGTACCCGGCTCGGCCGAGGCTACCAGCGAGGTCTGGCTGTTCTCATGACATCAGTAATGCGCCGACGTACCTTCATCGCTTTAGCCGCTATTACGCTTGTAATACCGTCTCTGGCGATCGGTACACAGCCGACGTCGGCGCAGCGCTCGAGAAACGTTCCGTTAGTGGTCTTCATCGGTCCCGCTAGCGAGCAAGACGCATACGCAGCGGGCGGTATTGCGGTGCTCCGGCAAACGCTAGTAGGGCCCGGGTACGCGGAAGGTAAGACTCTTCGTCTTGAAGTGCGATATCTCGGCGGTCGGTTTGATCGGCTGTCAGAGGTACTCGCCGACAGTGTCGCGCGGGGCGCCGACGTGATCGTCGTGGTAGGAACCATGGCCGCGGTTGCGGCGAAACAGGCGACGACGACGAGTCCAATCGTGTTTATGGGGGTCGGCGATCCAGTGGAGGCCGGCATCGTTTCGAGCCTCCAACGACCGCTGGGCAATTTGACGGGCACCACGTGGGGCGCGAGTCCGCAAGACCACGCAAAGATGCTTCAGCTTCTCCGTGAGGCCGTGCCGAATGTTAGAAGAGTCGCATCGATCTATGGGAAAGGCGATGCGATCGAGCTTGCGAAGAACCCTATTAGTCTCGCCATGGATGCAGCGGCGGCGTCAATGGGAATCGCGATCCAGCGCCACCCGGTCGACACACAGGCCGACCTTAACCGCGAGTTGAGCCTTATCGGACGAAACGCGCCCCACGCGCTGGTCGTCTCCGGCGCCACGCCCACGTACGTCCATCGAAAGATCATTATGGACTTCGCGCTGAGGAACCGGCTGCCGTCGATTCACCAATTCCCGGAAGCCGTCGTCGATGGCGCCCTGATGTCGTACGGACCAAGCATGCGAGAGTTCATGCAGCGCGCGGCTCTTTATGTAGACAAAATCCTCCGGGGCGCAAAGCCCGCCGAGCTTCCTGTAGAGCAACCAACCCGATTTGACCTCGTCATCAACGCGAAGACCGCCAAGGCTCTCGGTCTCACCGTCCCGCCGTCGCTGCTGCTGCGGGCGGATCAGGTGATTGAATGAACCGTCGCGCCTTTGTCACTGGCCTCGGAGTCGTGCTCGCAGCGCGCCGCAGCTCTGAGGCGCAGCAGGCGCCGCGCATCTATGACATCGGAGCCATCCTCCAAGGAGGTCCGTACTACGCAACCATTGACCGACCATGGCGACAGCGCGAATCTCAACAACAACAACGTCACGAGCGCCGCCGATCATCCCTCCACGCTGGCTTGTCTACCCATGTCCGCGGAGGTCTAGGAGTGCACTTCCGGCGATGATTCTGCCCTCTGCCGCGCCGCTCTTGCTAGATGCCACGCCTCCTGACGTGCGATTGCTTCTCGACAACGCTGCTCAAGTCGAGCTGCACACCGCTCATCCCACGTCGTTCCGATGGAGAGCGAGAGGAGTATGAAGAAATCGAACGTCTCCTCAATCTTCCAGGCGAACCATCGCGGGGACCAGCGCCGCGGGTACTCAAGATTCCTTGGATCGTGCACGGGCATGGGCGGCTCCTTAGGACACAGATGCTACAACACCTATGAGACCCATCAAGCGTCAAAAGTCCGTCATGGCGCACACGCCGCTCGTGCCGTTCGGGCGCGGCAAAATCTCACCCGTCGAGGAACACTTGAACTTTCGCCGGACGCTCAACGGTATGCGATACGCGACGACCGTCCGGCGAGCTGCGCGGCGCGGAGATGCCCGTCAAAGGATCGTCAGTGCGATCTCGCCGACGGGCCGACGACATCGTCGTGTTCCCGGTCCGCGAGCGCCGCGAGATCGACCACGACCGACCACCGAGGTTCGCGAAAGGCGCATTTAAGCTCGCTAAGGCCCTCGGCCTGGCGATCCCACGGTCGCTGCTTCTGCAGGCGGATGCGTGATCGGCGGCGGGATTATCCGCACGGGATGCCGGAACTAATGCGCCGCCTTCTGTTCACTCTCGCATTCGTGCTCGGGCTTGCTATGCATGCTGACGCCGGCAAGGTATTCACCGCCGCGACGTGCAACGATACCGGCGCAAACAACGTGCAGGCCAAGCTCAACCGCGTGTCTGATAACCCGAGCGACCCCGACACGGTCATCATCCCGGCCGGCAACTGTAAGTGGTCCACCGGCGTGTCCATCAGTAACAAGTCCGTCATCATGAAAGGCGCGGGCGACGGGAGCGCAACGAGCCCTTGTCCCTGCACGGTCATCGCCGATAACGTGAATGGCAAGCTCGTCACCATCCAGCCTGCCGTCGGTAACAAGGTGCGCGTCTCGGGCATCAAATTCACCGGAGGCACCGGCAGCGGGGACCCGGGATTCCTCGTGAGCGGCCCCGGCGGAACCCCAGAACGACTGCCACAGCTACGGCTCGATCGCCTCACCTTCAGCTCGCTCACTAATCGCAATCACATGGTGTGGGTGATCAACGTGGTTGGCGTTGCAGACCACGTCACGTGCACCGTGTCGGGGCTCTATTGCTTCTTGGTCGAGCACCCCGGCTGGAACGGCAGCGCGGATGGCCATGGATCCTTTGCGGCTGCCACGAACCTCGGCTCCGCCAACGCCTTCTACGTTGAGGATTCGGACTATTCGGGTGGAGGCACCGGGGCGTCGTTTGTTGACGGCAGCAGGGGCGCCCGAATCGTCGCCCGGAAAAGTAGGCTCACGAACTCACAGGAGGTCGTCCACGGTACCGAGACCGGTTTTGGAAACGCACGCGGCACCCGATCCCTTGAGTTCTACGGGAACGTCCTGAACTACTCGGTCAACTGGGGGAGTAGCGTCACCTTTCGCTCGGGCACGGGCGTCGTATTCAACAACTCGAACAGCTATAGCGCCGGCAGTGGCGGTCCCTACGTCGCTATTACCAACAACCGGAACTCCAGCAGCAACTTCGAGGCGTGGGGTGGTTGCGACGGAACCGGCCCCTATGACGACAACGACACGACGGGGGGGGGCGAGTGGAAACGGCATCTATGCATCGTGGAGGACGCTCGGCGCGGCCATAAGCGGCTCGGGGGATCTCACGCTCGTTATCGCCGGCAACCCATGGACGACGAACCAATTTGCATCCCGCTATGCTGCTACGGTCTACTCGGTGATCAACCTGAGCCAGTTGAATCAGAAACGGTTCCATCCGAGCAGCATCATCGTGTCGAATGCGTCGAACGGCACGACGACCACGGTGACGTTGCAAGACGGGGCTAATCACGGCAACGCCTTCTTCAAGCCTGGCGACCATTGGGAGATTCGGTCCGCTCGAATCTGCATCGACCAGCCGGGGCGGGGCCAGAGTAATCAACTGACGCCCGGCGCTCCCCCGAGGCCGCAAGGCTGGGTCCGCAACGCTCTAGAGCCGATCTATGTGTTCAACAACACCCCGGCGGTCTGGAAATTTGGTGAAGCCGATATGGCGGGCGGCCGGGTCAGGGTCGCGCTGGATCGCGATTTCTACGTCACGAATGCCTGTGCTGGGAAAACAGCCTGTGGCAACGGCATCGGCGTCGGGACGCGACCGCAGATGGACGCAATCACCACATGCACGCAGGGCGTCGGCTTCTGGGTGACGAACGAGGGGTCATGGAACCAAAGCAACGACGGTCAAGGGAACGGTCAGCTCTACGTCTGCGGCGCGTCGAATAACTGGGTGCTCTACTACACGCCCTTCACCTATCCGCACCCGCTGCGGGCGAGCGGTGTGCTCGCGGATTAAGCGAGCCCGTCGGCTTCGACTCCTACGCCAGCCGGCCGACTCGGGACCGCGTCTTCGCGCCGATGACCCTTACGCGATGCAGAGCGAAAAGCAACATCAGGCCGATCGCAAACACCAGAAGGGGCGATGCTTCGGGTGCCGTGAACGTAAAGGTGACGCCGAAGACCCGGACCGGGAAGACGGCCTTCTCCGCGGCGATGAACCGGAATCTCACGGATGCTCCTTCGCGAAGAAGGCCGTCGCTTTTTTAGGATGTCTCGCTCCATCCGCAGCGTCCGGTTCTCGCGCCGCAGTTGCCCGAGTTCCTCCCGCTCCGCGGTCGTCAGCGCCCCGGGGGTCCCGCGGCCGGCGTCGATTTCACCTTGCCGCACCCAGCTCCGCAGCGCCGTCTCCCTCAGATCGAGTTCCCGCGCCACCGTCGGGACGGACTTGCCGCTCTCCCGGACCAGCCGCACCGCCTCCGCCTTGAATTCCTTCGTGAACGCCCGCCGCTTGCGCTTGGCCATGACACACTCCTACTGCACTTTCGTGCGATCTGAGGTGTCTAAAAAACCGGGGCAGGTTCACTGACCGCGCTGGACTGCAAGCACTCACTGTGTGCGTTCGAGACGGGGTGGAAGTGCATGTTCGAATTCAGCCTGTGCCGCGCTCATCAAGGATCAGGCCATTGGATCGAACAGCTGCCCGGCATCTCTGCCGTACCTCTTGCGCGACGAGTCCAGATACGAGCTAAAAACGCGCACCGGCTTGTGTGGTGACACACTGCACGCACTCGGTCCCGTCGCCCCGGCTTTGTCGTGAGAGCGAGCACCGCACCGGCAAGCTCAAAACGCTGACCGTTCAATCCCAGACTGACCCTGAGGTCGTGTTCTGGGTACGACCCCTTCATGTGATGCACGAGGGTATCAACAGAGCGCGTTCTCGTACTCGGAGGCGGAGACTTTGTGCAGGATCCCGAACTGGTTTCGAGCGGCAACTCTACGCCGGCCGCGGCTCAGGCCGGGACGACGTGCGACCCATGGAGCCCGCGCGAGCGGAATGCATTCCGGGTGTCGACAATGAGCGGCACGGAGCGATGGATCAGCTCGTAGGGAAACGCTGAGTGGTCCGTCACGAGCACGGCCACATCGAAGCTGCGCAACGACGCCTCGGTGAGCGGCATCGACGCCAGGTCCAGCTTGTGCCGCCGGCCGATCGGTAGCCTCGGGATATAAGGATCGCTGTAGTCGACGCGCGCCTCCTTGGCGAGCAGGTGCTCGAGAATTTCCAGTCCCGGCGATTCACGAGGATCGTCGGTGTCCCGCTTGTACGCGGCGCCCAGGACGAGCACGCGAGCGCCCTTCAAGGCCTTGCCGCGCGCGTTGAGCGCCTCCATCACCTTCTGAACGACGTGCGCAGGCATGCTGCTGTTGATTTCCCCGGCAAGCTCGATGAACCGCGTCGCCACCCCGTATTCGCGCGCCTTCCAGGTCAGATAAAACGGGTCGATCGGGATGCAGTGCCCACCGAGGCCCGGGCCAGGATAGAACGCCTGGAAGCCGAACGGCTTCGTCTTGGCGGCCTCGATGACGTCCCAGACGTCGATGCCCATGCGTTCGAAGGCAATCTTCAGCTCATTCACCAGCGCGATGTTGACCGCGCGATAGACGTTCTCGAGGATCTTCGTCGCCTCGGCAACCTTCGTCGAGGGGACGGGCACGACGCGGTCGACGGCCTGCGAGTACAGCGTGCACGCGAGGTCCAGGCAGCTCGGTGTCACGCCACCGACGACTTTCGGAATCGTCGACGTACCGTATTGTCGATTGCCCGGGTCTTCACGTTCCGGCGAAAAGGCGAGAAAGAAATCGTCCCCGACGCGCAAGCCGCGCGCGAGTAGCCGGGGCAGTACCACCTCGTCGGTCGTTCCGGGATAGGTCGTGCTCTCCAGACAGATCAGTTGCCCGCGCCGCAAGACAGCGGCGATCGCGTCGGTGGTCCTTTCGACGTATTGCAGATCCGGCTCGCGATGTGCTGTCAGCGGTGTCGGTACGCAGATGATCACGGCATCGGTCTCGGCCAACCGTTCGACGTCGGTGCTTGCCTCGAAACGTCTGGCCGCGACGAGTCGAGACACACGATCGGTCGCGACGTGATCGATGTAGCTCATGCCGTCGTTCAGCTGCTTGACCTTGGCGGGATCGATATCGAAGCCGAGGACCGGGAACCCGACTTCTCCGAAGCGGAGCACGAGCGGCAACCCGACATAGCCCATGCCGATGACGCCCACGGTGTAGTGGCGCTTGGCAATGCGCTCTTTCAGCAGGTCGACATCGGACATGCGTCCCTATCCCTCCCTTTCGCATTATAGAGTCACGGCCGCGGTCTTGGCCTGTCGGCCGTCCTTGACCTGGCTTGGTGCAGGGACCGCTGCGGTCGCGATCGGGGACGTCGTGTATCGGCTCGCTTTCAACTTCCAGCATCGCGTTGTCCATGCCTGGGTCGGGGCACTCGTATAATCGACGCGATGAACGGGCGCGACATCGACTAGATGGACGTCTACTCGTTCGACCCGCTGGCCGACCCCCGCTGGGACGAGCTGGTCGGTCGCCATCGCAACGCATCGATCTTCCACACATCCGGTTGGCTGCGCAGTCTTCAGCGGACGTATGGCTTCACTCCGCTCGCCTTCACGACGTGTCGCCAGACGGAGCCGTTGCGGAACGTTGTGGTCGTGTGCGGGGTCCGCAGCTGGCTCACCGGCAACCGGCTCGTCTCGCTGCCGTTCTCAGATCACTGCAACCCGCTCGTGGACGACAGCGAAGAGCTTCGGGCGTTGTCCGAGGGCATCGAGCAGTACCGGGCACGAGGAGGATGGAAGTACGCGGAGCTGCGACCAGCGATACCTGGGCCGGCGGTCGGCCCTTCGTTTCAGACTGCCGATACCTATTACCTCCATCGCCTCGATCTTCGGCCGAGCGCCGAAGACCTCTGGCGGCGCTTTCACCCCGATTCCATTCAGCGACGAATCCGGAGAGCGGAAGGCGAGCGATTGGATTATGAAGAGGGCCGCAGCCACGCCCTGCTCGGCAAGCTCTACCACCTGCTCGGGTTGACTCGAGAGCGGCATCTGCTGCCCGTGCAGCCGCTGGGCTGGTTCCGAAATCTCATCGACTGTCTCGGCTCGGCGGTGTGCATCCGCGTCGTCTCCAAGGACGGCGAGCCCGTCGCCGGCATCTTGACACTCACGCACGGCAGGACGGTCGTCTACAAGTACGGCGGCTCGGATGCCCGGCACCACCGCTTCGGCGGTATGCCGTACCTCTTCTGGAGGATGATTCAGGACGCCAAGCGGAGTGTGGCGGACGAGCTCGATCTGGGACGCACCGACCGCGACAACAACGGTCTCGTTGTCTTCAAAGAGCGCTGGGCGGCCCAGCGCTCGGAGCTGATGTACTGGCGGTCTCCGCCGCTAGCGGTGTCGCGGCGGGGACCCTCCCCAGAGCGATTGCGATGGGTTCGGCGCGCGTTCTACCGCCTACCCCTGGGCCTCCGCCGGGTGACGGCTAACCTCCTCTATCGACATCTCGCCTAGGCGTGTTCGGCGCGCCTTCATTGCTGTGGAAGCACGACATTCGAGATCTCGACACCGTCGGCCGACGGCAGCGGACGCCCGTTGAGCTCGAGCCGCGCGCCGCCGGCGTTCCCCATGCTGATGGCGAAGGGCCGGTCGGTTACCCACATCCGAACAGCGCCGGCGGCCAGCTTCTCTTCATACGTCTGTCCGTTGTCCATACGTATCCGAACCCACGTCTTTTTCGCGGTGCTCACCACCAACTTGTACGGTGATTTGATATCGGCGGTGACGTTCTGCACGGCGGATACCCATGATCGGGTCGACATCGAACTCGTATTTGGCTGCGCTGCGGTCCGCGCGCTCGTCGGAGCCGGATTCGGCGGCGCTACGGCCGAGGGCACGGCGGGCTGAGCCGGTTCGGTCATCGATGGCCGGCTGTCGACTGAGAAATCGTTCGCGACCACCTGGCTGAACCGCGCGATGACGGCCATTGGGCCGGATCCTGAGAGCCGGCAGCCGCCGCGGCCCGAGCACGCGCCGGCCCAGCCTTCGAATCGGGAGCCCGGAGCCGGCGTCGCAGCCAAGCTTACCGGCACCCCGCTGGGAGAGGTCACCACGCAGCCGCTACCGCACTGGATCCCTGCCGGGTTGCTGACCACGGTTCCCGCGCCGTTGCCACCCTTGGTGACGACGAGGGTGAAGACCGACGCGGACTGGTCGGGTGAGCTCTGGGAGGGAGGCGACGACTTTCCCGGCGGGATGGCTGCCATGACCGGCAGCGGGATCGTTGGCGTCGGAGCACTGGTGGTCGTCGTCTTCGGCGTTGATGTCGTCGTGGTGGGCGTCGACGCCGTCGCGGTTGAGGTCGTGGGCGCCGGCGTCGGCGCAGGAGTGGTCACCAGGGCAGGAGCGGGCGTAGGAGCTGGCGCTGGCGCGGGAGCGGCCACAGGAGCAGGCGCAGGGGCGGGAGGCGGCGGCGTGGGCGCGGCCACCGGAGCCGGAGCGGGCGCAGGGGCGGGCGCTGGAGCCGGGGCCGTCACCGGGGCAGGGGCGGGCGCGGGAGCCGTCACCGGGGCAGGAGCAGGCGCGGGAGCCGTCACCGGCGCCGCCACGACCACCTGGCTGAACGTGGCTGTGACGGTCACCGCGCTATTCCCAAGCACGGCGCAGGGGCCGGTCCCGGAACACGTTCCGCTCCAGCCCCCAAATGTCGAGCCCGCCGCTGGGGTGGCCGTGAGCGTGACGAGCGTCCCGCCGACGTAGCTGCCGCTGCAAGCGCTGCCGCAGTTGATTCCCGAAGGCGTGCTCGTCACCGTCCCGCTACCGTTGCCGCTCTTGGTGACGCTGACGCTGTAGTCGGATGGTACCGAGCCGCACGCCTCGTCCGAATAGGTTGACTCGCCGGAGTCGTTGTAGGCCTTCACGCGATAGCAGTAGCTGAGCCCCTGGCTGACGGTGCTATCGGAGTAAAACGTGATGCCCATCGGAACATCGGCGAGCGGGCCGAAAGCCGTATCGGTCGACACGCGCCGCTCGAGCTTGAATCCCGCTTGACCGCCTGAGTTGTCGACCCAGGATGCGGTAAGCCGAGCGGCCGAGACGTCGTGCGCGGTCAGAAGAGCAAAAGCGCCGGCGATGGCAGCGATGGCGCGGCGCAGAGACATAGGCGGTCTCCCATCCCGCGAAAACCGCCATCGCCCCTGGGAGCTCGTCTCCCTCCGTTCGGCAGCCCGGCTATCAGGCCCGATGCCTGACCCGTGGCTTTGCGTCCCCGCCTCTCGACGGGTTTGCCTTTATCGGGGAGGGGTCTTCGCTATCCCTCGGTCATCAGCAACGGCCGTACCACGGCCCGTAGGACCTTCGAGGTATGCGGAATCTCGTTGTTATCGCCCCTCTCGGGCTGCGAGGGCCAAGGATGCCGTGACCGTGTGGCAACTGCTGTGTCGAGCTCCTGACAGGTCGCCCCGGCCACGGCTTCCTATATACGGCTGAACGTGGCCGTTACCGCCACCGCCGTATTCCCGGTCACCGTACATGGGCCGGTGCCCGAGCATCCGCCACTCCACCCGGCGAATTTCGAACCCGAGGCTGGCATCGCATTGAGTGTGACGATCGTGCCGGAGGCGTACGTCGCACTGCAGCTCCACCAGCAGGCGAGGGGGCCCGAGGCGCTCGATACGACTCCTGAGCCCGGGCCGACGTTGTTGATCGTCAGGGTGAAACTCGACGGCACGTCGGTCGACGCGGCGATGGTCGATGCCGCCACGGAGCCGCACGCTTCATCGGAGTACGGGGAGGCGCCAAAGTCGGTGTATGCCCGGACCCGGTAGCAGTAGGTCACCCCTTCGACCACGTCGGGGTCGACGTAGCCCTGAGACCCGGCCGGCACGTCCGCGATCTTCGAAAACGCGAACTCGTTCTCAGCGCGGCGATCGAGCTCGAATGCGGCCTGGCCCGACGAGTTGTCGATCCAAGACGCGGTCAGCTGCGCGGCGGCCACGTCGGACACACTCGTCCCAGCGATGACGAGCAGCCAGGCGAAATGCGCGAGGGCAGTGCGGGTCCACCACGATGCGCTCAAGGCGCCTCCATGGCGCGAAGAGCGTCTGTGCCTCGCGACGGATGGAGCAATTGCCGCGAAGAGATCTTCGCGCTCGCGCGGAAGCACGCAACGGTTGTACCACACCCGACCGAACGTCGAACGCATTAAAACGTACGAACTTATACCTCGACGAGTACGGTCCTTTGGATTTCGGCGCGACCGAGACCGTACAGTCAAAGACAAAAACTGTCACGACATCGACGTTAGCTCGTGGAGGCGACGCTCGTCGAATCTCCGCCCGCGCCGGCCGACGCGCCCGGCGAGCGCAATTCCTTGCTGTCGATGTTGTGTTTCTCGAGCAGGTCGTGCAGGGCGGGCCGGCTGATGCCGAGCTCGGTCGCCGCGCGGCTGATGTTGCCTCGCGTGCGGATCAGCGCGTCCACGACGGCCTGTCGCTCGACGCGATTGCGCGCCTCACGCAGCGACGTCCGTGGCGGTGCGATGGCGGGAGTGATACCGAGATCCGACGATTCGATGAAGCGCCCGCGCGCCAGAATCGCCGCACGCTGGATGGCGTTCTGAAGCTCGCGAATATTGCCGGGCCACGGGTGCCGGGCGATCGCGGTGAGCGCATCCGGGCTGAACTGCAGCCGCCGGCGGTACTGCTGGCAGTTCTGCCGCAGGAACGCGTTCGCGAGCATGCCGATATCCTCGCCGCGCTCGCGAAGCGGCGGCAGCGTAATGGTGACCACCGACAGCCGGAAGTAGAGATCCTCGCGGAACCGGCCGGAGGCGATCTCCGCCTTGAGCTCCTTGTTGGTGGCCGCGATCACCCGCGTATCGACGTGGATGGGCTGCTGGCCCCCGAGCCGCTCCACCTGCCGCTCCTGAAGGAAGCGCAGGAGCTTTACTTGGAGCGGCAGGCTCATCTCGGCGATCTCGTCGAGGAAGACGGTGCCGCTGTCGGCCTGTTCGAGCTTGCCCTTCCGCTGGATGTGGGCGCCCGTATATGCGCCCTTTTCGTGACCGAACAGCTCGGACTCCAGCAGCGTCTCGGGAATGGCCCCGCAGTTGATGGCGACGAACGGCGCATTCTTTCGCCGACTCTTGTGGTGGATCGCGCGCGCCAAAAGCTCTTTGCCGGTCCCGCTCTCGCCCTCCACCAGCACCGTCACGGCGGTCTTGGCCACCAGGGAGACGGTGGCGAAGATCTCGCGCATCCGGGGGGTACTGCCGATGATCTCGTCGAAGCGTACCGCGGCCTCGGCGTCCGCCGTCTGGCGAGCGTTCTCGCTCTCGAGGGCCTGGAGATAGCTGCTCCGGCGCAGGACGATTCCGTACTCGTCGAGGTCGATGGGCTTCGACAAGTAATCCGATGCCCCCAGCTCCACCGCGCGTCGGGCGTTGGAGCGGTCGCCATTGCCCGTGACGACGATGACCTTGGTCGTGGGCGCCGCCCTGAGGATCTCTTCGAGGGTCTGCAGCCCTTCTTCGGCGGTGTCGGGATGCGGCGGAAGACCGAGATCGAGACTCACGATGTCCGGGTGGACCTCGTTCACGAGCGCGAGCGCTTTCGCCCGGTTTGGGGCGAACGACAGCGCATACTGCTCGCGCAGGGCGTATTTCAGCTGGGTGCGGATGGCGTCGTCGTCTTCGACGATCAGGAGCTTCGGCTGTTGCGGGTTCATCGTACGGTCTCCCAAATGTTCGCTTCGCGCTCGAGCCCTGGGGCTCGTCCGTCCGTCTCCGACGAGAGCGGGAGCGTCACCGCAAAGGTCGTTCCCTGGCCCTTGACGCTATCGACGGTGATCGCGCCGTGGTGGTGCTCGACGATCTGCTTGGTGTGATACAGGCCGATCCCCCAGCCGCCCTTCTTGGTGGACCGCAGGGGCGAGAACAGATGGCGCTGCATGAATTCCTCGGAGATGCCGCAGCCGGTGTCGCTCACGGTGATCACGGCGCGGCCGTCGGCTTGGGTCAGCGTGACGGCGACCGTGCCCTGGCCGTCGATCGCTTCCGCGGCATTGGTCACGAGATTTTCGAGGACGCGCAACAGGGCATCCCGATCGCCGACGACCTTCGGCACGGCCCCCAGGTCGCGGACGACGCGGAGCCGCGGATCGGCCATGAGCGGCGTCGTGGCCTCGAGCACGAGCGCCGGGAGGTCGACAGGCTCCGGGCGTGCTGCCGGGATTTCCGTCACGGGCGACGAGAGCCGCGTCAGCAGTCGTCGCATCCGGTCGACGGTGCGAGACAGCGTCGTCATCGTGTCGCGCTGGAACTCAGGGTCGTCGAAGTTGCTCAGGGCGTTGCGCGACAGCATCCCCAGCGCGGACACCGAGTTCTTGATGTCGTGGAT
>Ga0207684_10005092_pt1 | contig 12254 bp, 6 predicted proteins | sample KBSK5501metaG_FD_184342 | JGI IMG/M metagenome (GOLD analysis project Ga0207684, IMG submission 184342) | Corn, switchgrass and miscanthus rhizosphere microbial communities from Kellogg Biological Station, Michigan, USA - KBS K5-50-1 metaG... | ecosystem: Host-associated > Plants > Roots >... | reverse complement strand
GCACGAGCTCGAACTGCTCGGCCGCCGCGATCTCGCCGACCTCGACCCACAGCTCGCGCGCCGCGCGCGGATGCTCGGCGAGCCGCGCGCGCAGCCGCGCGGCGAAGCCGCTGTCGGATAGCGATGACGGCGAGAGGTTGACGCAGCGCGCCTGGCCATCGCGCGCGATCGCGCGCAATGCGAGCGTCAGCACGAGCTCGTCGATCGCCGGCGTCATGCGGGTGCGCAGCGCGAGCGGCAGCCAGTCGCCGGCGACCTCGAAGGCGCCCTGCTCCTCGAGCTGCAGGCGCAGCGGACATTCGAGATGGATCAGGCGCTGCGCGCGGTCGACCACGGCAAAGCTCGCGAGCCGTGCGCGCTGCTCATCCCGCAGCGTGGCCTGCAGCAGCTCGCTCCAGCGGTACTCGCCGAGCGTCGTCCACGCCGGTCGCTTCGCGCCAATCTCACGGCCAGCGTCCGTCGCAGCCACCGTGCCGGCGCCCGCCGCCTCGGCACGCGCGAGCGCGAGATCGGCCTGGCCCAGCAGTTCGGCCAGCGGCATCTCGCGGCTGGCCGCGACTGCGCCGGCGACGAGCCCAACCCACGGCGCCGCGGCCGCCGGCAACGCCGCGTGCACGCGATCGATCAGCATTCCCGCGATGCTGCGTGCCGTGCCGCCCGCGGCGACGGCGACCGCGAAGTCCGCGCCGTTCAAGCGGCCCGCGAACGCGCCGGGATTGCCGTGCACGAGCGATTGGACCGCGGCGCCGATCGCCGCGATCAGCTTGTCGGTCTCGGCGTGGCCGAGACGCCGGTTGACGCCGGTCAGGTGCAGCACGCGCAGCAGCACGAGCCCGCCGTCGGGCGCGCCGTCCTCGCGCTGCTGGCGCGCGATGAGCTGCGCCATGAAATGGCTGCGGTTCGACAGGCCGCTCAGCGCATCGACGCTGGTCTGGCGGCGCAGGCTCTCGACCTGCGCCGCCTGCCCTTCGAACACGGTGCGCAGCCGCGTCACCATCGAATTCATCGTGCGCGTCAGGCGCCGCAACTCGGGCACCGACGGCTCGGCCACGCTCAGGTATTCGCCGCGCTGCAGCGATTCGGCCTGGCGCATCGTGTCGTCCAGCGGCCGTCGGATGCGACCGACGACCAGCGCACCGAGCAGCCCGGCAAGCACGCCGACGATGCCCAGGGCGATCGCCGAGCGGATGCCGCCGCGCCAGAGCTGGTCGAGCGCGAATGCGGTCTGGCTCACGACCTCGACCGAGCCGAGCGCGCGCCAGCCGTCAGCGACCTGCGCGACGCCGGGCCTGGTCTGGATCGTCACGAGCGCTGCGAACCAGCCCGGCGCCTGCTGCGGCGCCACCTCGGCGCTGCGGTCGAAGAGCGTCGCGCCGTCGGCGCCGACGAGCCGGATGCGCCTGTAGAAGCCCGTGTCGAACTGCGCCGCGAGCGTCAGCTCCATCAGCGCACGCTCGCCCTTCTGCTGCGACAGGACCTGCGCGAGCGCGGTCGCGTTGTCGCTGTTCTTCAGATCGAGCTGGGTCTGCAGCGTGTCGCGGACCGAGCCGACGTTGATGACCGTGCCGGCCGCGAACGCCAGCGTCAGCGTGCCCAGCAACAACAGCCAGATCTGGCGGATCAACGACATGACCGGCCCCCGTTCGCTTGGCTGCTCATCTTGTCCGTCTTCGTCTTCATGATGCCTGGAACCCCTTAGAACCCGTCGCTGCGCGCCTTGACCAGCACCTCGCGCCAACGCGACAGCCGCGCGACCGGATCGCCGGCCGACTGCGCGCCGGTGCCCTGCCACAGGCCGTCGCTGTTGAAGCTGAACACCGGCACTAGATCGGGCCGGCGCGATGCCGGCCGAATCTCGCCGATCAGGCTGTCGAGCACAAGCGGCTCGGCACCCGGTGTCGCGTAGTAGGCAAGCACCATGTGAGCCTGCGCCACGCCGCCGCTGACGCCCTCGCCGCCGATCAGCGCACGCACATAGACGAGCCGCAGCTTCGCGCTCGGCATGCCGGCGGCGAGCAGCGCGAAGTACTTGCCGATCACGTAGTCCTCGCAGTCGCCGCGGCCCTTCTCGAACATCTCCAGTGGGCTCGCCCAGTAGTCGGCCTGGCCCCAGACCTCCTGGTCGCTCGTGAAGACGATGCGGCGATTGAAGAAGTCGTTGATCGCGGCGAGCTTCGCGGGATCGTCCTGCGCGGCGACATCTGCCAGCACGCCTTGCAGCGCCCGCGCGCCGGCCAGCGCCTGAGGCCCTCGTGCGCTCGCGGCGCGCAGCATCGTATCGGCGTCCCACGCGAGCGAGATCGTCGCGCAGCAGGCGACGCACAACGCACAGGCCAGCGGCAGCAGCGGCGTGAGGATGTGCACAAACGCACGGCGAAAAAGCGAAGTCCGGCCCACACGACTTTCTCGTCCGCCCCTGTCGCAACTTGAGGGCAACTTGAGGATTGACTTGGGAACGATCGCGGTCCTCTGCATGCGCGCCGATCTGCGCGGCCATCGGCGTGTTGATTGCGCGACCGTATCGCCGATTCGCGTGAAATACTGCGTCGCAACCCACAGTCGAGGGGCTAGTCACACGGGCAGCGTTCCCTAGACTCCGGCCGCACGACGCACCACATGATGGCGCACGGTCGTGACGACACCGGCACACGCCGGAACGAGACAACAACGTTGGAACCCATGAAGCTCCTGCCCCTCTCGCGCCGCTCGAGCGTCGCACTCGCTTGTTTCCTCACCTGGACGTCGAGCGCGCTCGCGCAGACCTCGCCCCTGCCAAATGTCCCGGCCGACCCGCTGGCCGCGGCCGTGCAGACCGCGATCACGACCAACCCCGATGTCACCGCGCGCTACAACGCCTATCGCGCCTCGGTCGATGCGGTCGACGTGGCGCGCGCCGGCTACCTGCCGCGCGTCGACGCGACCGCGACCATCGGCCGCGAGCGTGACCGCTTCGACGACCGCGACCCGGCCAGCCAGTCGCTGACCCGTCGCGAGGCCGGCCTGACCGTCACCCAACTGCTGTGGGACGGCCTGGGCACCCAGCAGGACGTGGCCCGCCTCGGCCACGACCGCCTGACCCGCTACTTCGAATTCATCGACGCGACCGAGCAGGCCGCGCTCGATGCAGCCAAGGCCCACCTCGACGTGCAGCGCTACCGCAAGCTCGTGCAGCTCGCCGAAGACAACTACGTGCAGCACCGCTACGCGTACCTGCAGATCCAGTCGCGGGTGAACGCCGGCGTCGGCCGCGGCGTCGACCTCGAGCAGGCCGCGGCGCGGGTGGCGCTTGCGCAATCGAACCTGGTGACCGAGGTCTCGAACCTGCACGACGTGACCGCGCGGTACCAGCGGCTCGTCGGCATGCCGCCGCCGAAGGAGATCCCGTTCATCACCAAGCTCGATGCCGGCCTGCCGGCGAGCCCCGGCGAAGCCATGACGACCGCGGTGCGGCAAAGCGCTGCCGTCAGCGCGAGCATCGAGAGCCTGCGCAGCGCGCGCTCTCTCGCCGACGGGCGGCGCTCGGCGTTCCAGCCGCGCGTCGAAGCGCGCCTGCGCGGCGTCGCCGGCCGCAATGTCGAAGGCCTGCAGGACCAGACGCGCAACGCCGCCGCCGAGATCGTGCTGAACTGGAACCTCTACAACGGCGGCGCCGATCAGGCCCGCGTGCGCCAGCAGACGAACCTGCTGAACCAGGCCGGCGACCTGCGCGACAAGACCTGCCGCGACACGCGCCAGACCGCCGCGATCGCGTTCAACGACACGCGCAAGCTGGTCGACCAGCTCGTCTACCTCGACCGCAATACGCTCGCGATCCAGAAGGCGCGCGATGCGTACCGCCAGCAGTTCGACATCGGCCAGCGCAGCCTGCTGGACCTCTTGAACGCCGAGAATGAGCTGTACACGGCGCGGCGCGCCTACGCCAATGCCGAGTACGACCTCAGCCTCGCGTACGCGCGCACGCATGCGGCGTTGAACCAGCTCGGCGCGAAGCTCGGTGTGGCGCGCATCGATGCGGCCGCGAACGACGCCGCCGGCTGGGAGCAAGGCAACGATGCGCCGATGCGCTGCCCGATCGTCGTCGCCGAGATTTCGCAGGTCGACCAAGCCGAGCTCGACAAGCGCGCGAACGCGTTGGCGGCGCAAGCGCCGGCAGTACTCGTGCCGACGCCGCGCAACAAGCCCTGAACGCCGCGCAGAACCGCGGCACCCCCGGCCGTACCGGCCTTTATCGGGCCTTCTCGGCCGTCATCGGGTCTATCGCTTGACCGGCGGCAGGTCGGTGCAGGCGCCTTCGAACGCCTCGCCTGCGAGGCCGATGGTCTCGCCCAGCGTCGGGTGCGGGTGGATCGTCTTGCCGATGTCGACCGCGTCGGCGCCCATCTCGATCGCCAGCGCGAGCTCGCCGATCATGTCGCCGGCATGCGTGCCGACGATGCCGCCGCCGACGATCGCGTGGGTCTCTTCGTCGAACAGCAGCTTCGTGAAGCCCTCGTCGCGGCCGTTCGCGATCGCGCGGCCCGACGCGTTCCACGGGAACAGGCCCTTCTTGACCTTCTGGCCGCGTGCCTTCGCTTCATCTTCGGTGACGCCGACCCAGGCGACCTCCGGGTCGGTGTAGGCCACGCTCGGGATCACGCGCGCATCGAACGCGGTCTTCGCGAGCGCCGCGTCGCCGAACTGCTCGCCGGCCGCGACTTCGGCCGCGACGTGGCCCTCGTGCGTCGCCTTGTGCGCGAGCATCGGCTGGCCGACGATGTCGCCGATCGCGAAGATGTGCGGCACGTTCGTGCGCATCTGGATGTCGACCGGGATGAAGCCGCGCTCGCCGACGATCACGCCGGCCTTCTCGGCGCCGATGCGCTTGCCGTTCGGTGAGCGGCCGACGGCCTGCAGCACCATGTCGTAGAGCTGCGGCTCTTTCGGTGCGCCCTCGCCTTCGAACCTGACGAGGATGCCGTCCTTCGTTGCCTCGCCGCCGACCGTCTTGGTCTTGAGCATGATGTTGTCGAAGCGCGGCGCGTTCATCTTCTGCCAGACCTTCACCAGGTCGCGGTCGGCGCCCTGCATCAGGCCGTCGAGCATCTCGACCACGTCGAGCCGCGCTCCCAGCGTCGAGTACACCGTGCCCATCTCGAGCCCGATGATGCCGCCGCCGACGACCAGCATGCGCTTGGGCCGCTGGCGCAGCTCGAGCGCGCCGGTCGACGTGACGATGCGCGGATCGTCCTTGGGCAGGAACGGCAGCTTCACCGCCTCGGAGCCGGCCGCGATGATCGCGCGCTTGAAGCGGATGGTTTGCGTGCCGCCCTTTCCCTGCGAACTCGCCAGCTCGACGCTGAGATGGTTCGGGTCGATAAACGCGCCGATGCCGGTCACGACCGTGACCTTGCGCATCTTCGCCATCGCGGCGAGGCCGCCGGTCAGCTTGCCGACGACCTTTTCCTTGTGCGTCTTCAGCTTGGCCAGATCGACCTGCGGCTCGGCATAGGTGATGCCGTAGCCGTCGAAGTGCCTGACCTCGTCCATCACCGAGGCCACGTGCAGCAGCGCCTTCGACGGGATGCAGCCGACGTTCAGGCAGACGCCGCCCAGCGTCGCGAAGCGTTCGACGAGTACCGTCTTCAGGCCGAGGTCGGCGGCGCGAAATGCAGCCGAGTAGCCGCCGGGGCCGGAACCGAGCACGAGCATGTCGCATTCGAGGTCGGCGCCGCCAGAATACGACGCGGCCGATGGTGCCGGGCTCTCCGTTCGCGCTGAGCTTGTCGAAGCGCTCGTGGAAGCGGCGGCAGCTGTAGCGCGCGGGGCTTCGACAGGCTCAGCCCGAACGGGGGAGGAACTCTCCAGCGTCAGGATCACCGACCCTTCGTTGACCTTGTCGCCCAACGCGACCTTCAGCTCCTTGACCACGCCCGCAGCCGACGACGGAATCTCCATCGACGCCTTGTCGCTCTCCACCGTGATCAGGCTCTGCTCGGCCTTCACCGTGTCGCCGGGCTTGACCAGCACCTCGATGATGGCCACGTCCTTGAAGTCGCCGATGTCCGGCACCTTGATGTCGATGATCGCCATGTTGTTCCGTTGTCTCGTCGTCAGTCGTTTTTCAGTTTGATCGTGTGCACGTGCACCGGGGCTTGCGAGTTCTTGTCGAATTCGCAGCCGGCGCGTACGCCGAGCTCGGCGAGTTCGCGCGCGTTCTTGGTCTTGTCGTAGGCGGCGTACATCGCGCCGAGCGCAAAGCCGCGGCCGGTGCCTATGCCCCAGAAGCGGTCGAACTCGAACACCTCGCGATACGAGTACACGCCGAAGATGCCGCTGGTGTTCGCGATCAGTGCGGTGAGCTGCGAGCTCTCGTACGGGTCGGAGTCTTCTTCCTTCGTGTTCAGGAAGAAGGTCTCCTTCAGCTTCGGGTGCAGCTTCAGGAAGGTCTCGAACACCTGGTCGCGCGAGTGTAGGCGCAGCTCGTCGGGCGGCAGGCTCGCGAGCGCGCGGCGCAGCACCGGGAAATGCGCGGTCGTGCCGGCCATGCCGATCCAGCAGTCGCCGACCTTGAACAGCTTCTCGTTCGCCTCGTAGCCGTGCGCGAGGCGCGTGTCGCCGAAGGTCACGAGCGTGTCGGCCGCGATGGCGACCATGCCCGCCTTCCTCACCACCACGACCGTCGTCATGGTGGCGTTCCTAGAGCAGTACGCGCCGGAAGTCGGCGAGGACCTGTCCCAGGTACGCATTGAAGCGCGCCGCGGATGCGCCGTCGATGACGCGGTGGTCGTACGACAGCGACAGCGGCAGCGTCAGCCGCGGCACGAACTGCTTGCCGTCCCACACCGGCTTCATGAAGCTCTTCGACAGCCCGAGGATCGCGACCTCGGGCGCGTTGATGATCGGCGTGAAATGCGTGCCGCCGATGCCGCCCAGCGAGCTGATCGAGAAGCAGCCGCCGGTCATGTCGGCCGGCCCGAGCTTGCCGTCGCGCGCCTTCTTCGCGAGCTCGCCCATCTCGGTGCTGATCTGCAGGATGCCTTTCTTGTCGGCGTCCTTCAGCACCGGCACGACCAGGCCGTTCGGCGTGTCGGCCGCGAAGCCGATGTGGAAGTACTGCTTGTAGACGAGCTGCTGCTGGTCGCCCTGGCCATCCAGGCTGGTGTTGAACTCGGGGAACTTCTTCAGCGCCGAGACCACGGCCTTGATCACGAACGCGAGCATCGTGACCTTGATGCCGGACTTCTCGTTGTCCTTGTTCGTCGAGACGCGGAACGCTTCGAGCTCGGTGATGTCGGCCTCGTCGTTGTTCGTGACGTGCGGGATCATCACCCAGTTGCGGTGCAGGTTCGCGCCCGAAATCCGCTTGATGCGCGAGAGGTCCCTGCGTTCGACCGGGCCGAACTTCGTGAAGTCGACCGTCGGCCATGGCAGCAGGCCCGGGATGCCGCCGCCGGCTGCGGCACCGGCGGGCGCCTTCGCGGCTTGCGCCTTGGTCTGCGCCGCACCGCTCATCACGCTCTTGACGAAGCCGTGCACGTCGTCCTGCAGGATGCGGCCTTTCGGGCCGGTGCCCTTCACTTCCTCGAGCGGCACGCCGAGCTCGCGCGCGACCTTGCGGATGCTGGGCGATGCGTGCGGCAGTGCGCCCTTGGGCGCGCCAGGTTCGTGCGGCGGCAGGGCCGCCGTCGGCACGGTCCTGTCGGCATGCCCACCCTCACCCCGACCCTCTCCCGCCGGGACGTGAGAGGGAGAAGGTGCTGCGTCGCTCCCTCTCTCGCTTGCGGCAGAGGGTTGGGGTGACGGTGCCGCCGCGCCACCGGCGGCTTCGACCACCGCGATCGCGCTGCCCTTCGACACCTTGTCGCCGATCTTGACCTTCAGCGCCTTCACGACGCCGGCATGCGACGACGGAATTTCCATCGACGCCTTGTCGCTCTCGACGGTGATCAGGCTCTGCTCGGCCTTGACGGTGTCGCCCGGCTTGACCAGCACCTCGATGACGGCGACCTCGGAGAAGTCGCCGATGTCGGGGACGACGACCTCCACCTCCGCTCGCCCTGAACCTGTCGAAGGGCTGGCCGACGGGCTCGGTGCAGGGGCTTGGACAGGCTCAGCCCGAGCGGGTGTGGACGCAGCCGCCGGTGCGGGAGCCGGTGCTACGGCAGCACCGGCGCTGTCCAGCAGCAGCACCACGCTGCCCTCCGAGACCTTGTCCCCCAGCTTGACCTTCATCTCCTTGACGACGCCGGCCTGCGACGACGGAATCTCCATCGACGCCTTGTCGCTCTCGACCGTCAGCAGCGACTGCTCGGTCTTCACCGTGTCGCCCGGCTTCACGAGCAGCTCGATGATCTCCACGTCCTTGAAGTCGCCGATGTCCGGGACCTTGACTTCCACCAATGCCATGTTGAGTGTGTCTCCGCGGTTCTTGTTCAGGGGTTCAGGCGTACAGCGGGTTGATCTTCTCGGGGTTGATCGCGTACTTCTTGATCGCCTCGGCGACCTTCGCGGCCGGCAGCGCGCCCTCGTCGGACAGCGTCTTCAGCGCGGCGACGACGATGTAGTGGCGGTTCACCTCGAAGTGCTCGCGCAGCCTGGAGCGGAAATCGCTGCGCCCGAAGCCGTCGGTGCCCAGCACCTTGTAGCTGCGGCCCTTGGGGATGAACGCGCGGATCTGCTCGGCGTAGTTCTTCATGTAGTCGGTCGACGCGATCACCGGGCCGGCATGCTTGTCGAGCTGCTGCGCGACGAATGGCACGCGCGGCTTGTCGGTCGGGTGCAGCAGGTTCCAGCGCTCCACGTTCTGGCCGTCGCGCGCGAGTTCGTTGAAGCTCGGGCAGCTCCAGACGTTCGCGGCCACGCCCCAGTCGGCCTCGAGCAGCTTCTTCGCTTCGATGCTCTCGAGCAGGATCGTGCCGCTGCCCAGCAGGTTCACGCGCGGCGCCTTCTTCGCCGCGGCGCTTTCCTCGAGCAGGTACATACCCTTGATGATCTGCTCCTCGGTGCCCGCCTTCAGCCCCGGCTGCGCATAGTTCTCGTTGAGCAGCGTCAGGTAGAAGTAGACGTTGTCCTGCTTCTCGACCATGCGCACCAGCCCGTGGTGCAGGATCACGCCGACCTCGTGCGCGAAGGTCGGGTCGTAGCTGATGCAGTTCGGGATCGTGCCGGCGAGGATGTGGCTGTGGCCGTCCTCGTGCTGCAGGCCCTCGCCGTTGAGCGTCGTGCGGCCGGAGGTGCCGCCGAGCAGGAAGCCGCGCGCCTGCATGTCGCCGGCGGCCCAGGCCAGGTCGCCGATGCGCTGGAAGCCGAACATCGAGTAGTACACGTAAAACGGCACCATGATGCGGTTGTTCGTCGAGTACGACGTCGCCGCGGCGATCCAGCTCGACATGCCGCCCGCCTCGTTGATGCCTTCCTGCAGGATCTGGCCGGCCTTGTCCTCCCGGTAGTACATGACCTGGTCCTTGTCGACCGGTGTGTACTTCTGGCCCTCGGGGTTGTAGATGCCGATCTGGCGGAACAGGCCTTCCATGCCGAAGGTGCGCGCCTCGTCGACGAGGATGGGCACCGCGCGCGGGCCCAGCGCCTTGTCGCGCAGCAACTGAGTCAGGAAGCGCACGTAGGCCTGCGTCGTCGAGATTTCCCGGCCTTCGGCGGTCGGCTCGAGCACGGCCTTGAAGGTGTCCAGCGGCGGCACCGCGATCTTCTCGTCGGCCTTGGTGCGGCGATGCGGCAGGTAGCCGCCCAGCGCCTGGCGCTTCTCGTGCAGGTACTTCATCTCCGGCGTGTCGTCGGCCGGCTTGAAGAACGGGATGTCGCCAAGCTTGTCGTCGGGGATCGGGATGCTGAAACGATCGCGGAACGCGCGCACGTCCTCGTCGACGAGCTTCTTGGTCTGGTGCGCGGTGTTCTTGCCTTCGCCGCTCTTGCCCATGCCGAAGCCCTTGACGGTCTTCACGAGCAGCACGGTCGGCTGGCCCTGGTGGTTGGCCGCGCGGTGGAATGCCGCATAGACCTTCTGCGGGTCGTGGCCGCCGCGGTTCAGGCGCCAGATGTCGTCGTCGCTCATATTCGCGACCATCTCGAGCAGCTTCGGGTGACGGCCGAAGAAGTTCTTGCGCACGAACGCACCGTCGTTGGCCTTGAAGGCCTGGTAGTCGCCGTCGACGGTGTCCATCATCACCTTGCGCAGGATCTCGTCCTTGTCGCGCGCGAGCAGCGGGTCCCAGTAGCTGCCCCAGATCAGCTTGATGACATTCCAGCCCGCGCCGCGGAACTCGCCCTCGAGCTCCTGGATGATCTTGCCGTTGCCGCGCACCGGGCCGTCGAGGCGCTGCAAGTTGCAGTTGATGACGAAGATCAGGTTGTCGAGCTTTTCGCGCGCAGCCAGGCCGATCGCGCCCAGGCTCTCGGGCTCGTCCATCTCGCCGTCGCCGCAGAACACCCAGACCTTGCGGTTCTCGGTGTTCGCAATCCCACGCGCGTGCAGGTACTTCAGGAAGCGCGCCTGGTAGATCGCCATCAGCGGCCCGAGGCCCATCGAGACGGTCGGGAACTGCCAGAACTCGGGCATCAGCTTCGGGTGCGGGTAGCTCGAGATGCCCTTGCCGTCCACCTCCTGGCGGAAGTTCAGCATCTGCTCTTCGCTGATCCGGCCTTCCATGTAAGCCCGCGCATAGATGCCGGGCGAGGAGTGACCCTGGATGTACAGCAGGTCGCCGCCATGCCCTTCGCTCTCGGCGTGCCAGAAGTGGTTGAAGCCCGTGCCGAACATCGTCGCGAGCGACGCGAAGCTCGAGATGTGGCCGCCGAGGTCGCCGCCGTCCGCCGGGTGCAGGCGGTTCGCCTTGACCACCATCGCCATCGCGTTCCAGCGCATCCAGGCGCGCAGCCGCTCCTCGATCTCGACGTTGCCGGGCGTGCGCTCCTCCCGGTCGGCCGGGATCGTGTTGACGTAGGCGGTGTTCGCCGAGAACGGCACGTCGATGCCGGCCTGCCGCGCATGGTCGATCAGCGTCTCGAGCAGGAAGTGGGCGCGCTCGCCGCCTTCGGCGCCGATGACGGCGGACAGCGCGTCGAGCCACTCTCGGGTTTCCTGGGCATCCGCATCGTTGGCGGCCGCACCGAGGAACGAATCAGGCACTGCTGACATGGTCGTTGTCTCCTAGGGTGAATGTCGAGGCGGCGCGCAGTCTCGCACAGATTCGCGGGTTTTCCAAATGGTGCGAGGTAATTTCATAATGAGAAACATTCCCGCCAAACCCGTCGCTCGCAGCAGCCTCGCGAGCGCGCGCTCCGGGATAATCCGCCCATGCATTCACCGATCCCGGCCGCCTCGATCATGTCCACCAAACGGACGTGGCCGGAACGGCTGTTCGGCCGCTGGTGGCGGCGCCAGTCGGCCGCACGCCAGGACCGCTTCGCGACGCTCGGCCCGCTGGTCTCGGTGCTGCTCTTTCTCGCGGCGATCATCTTGGCGTTCTGGTATCTGCGCAATGAGGAATTCGAGCGCGAGCAGGAGTCGGTCAAGCGCGACACCGAGATCGCGCAGCAGCAGATTCGCCTGCGCCTGATCGAGAACCAGGAGCAGCTCGTGCGCATCGCGCGCGAGATCGTCACCCGCGCGATCGACCACGATCAGTTCCTCGCGCAGGCCGCGAGCTTCACGCGCGAACGGCCCGAGGTCACGAACCTTGTCTGGATCAACGCGGCGCGCGCGCCCAAGGCCAGCTATTCGGCGACGAGCTTCCCGCCCGAAGCCGGCAGCACGTCCGACGACACGCCGGCATCGCTGCCGACCGAAGGCAAGAGCACCGCGCCCGAGGGTGCGTTCCTCGCGGCGCGCGCGCAGCGCCAGCCGATCTACTCGCAGCCGTTCGTCGATTCGTTCGGCAACGCGGTGTTCCAGATCCAGGTGCCGCTGCTCGAGCGCAGCGGGTTCACCGGCGCGCTGATCGCCGAGTACTCGATCGAAGGGCTGGTGCGGCGCAACGTGCCGAAGGAGGTGTCGAACCGCCACGCGATCAGCCTGCTCGATTCGAATGAGCGCGCGCTCGCCAGCACGGTGGTCGCGATGCCCGGCACGAAGGCGTCACGCCCTTCGATCGTCTACCGGGTGCCGCTCGCGCCGGCCAACAACGGGCTCGTGCTGCGCGGGCACGGCTACCGCACGTCGATCGGGCTGATCTCGAACACTCTGTTCTGGATGGTCGCCGCGCTGTCGGTGCTGACGGTCTGGATGCTGCTCGGCACGTGGCGCCACATGAGGCGGCGGC
>Ga0207684_10005091_pt1 | contig 12254 bp, 9 predicted proteins | sample KBSK5501metaG_FD_184342 | JGI IMG/M metagenome (GOLD analysis project Ga0207684, IMG submission 184342) | Corn, switchgrass and miscanthus rhizosphere microbial communities from Kellogg Biological Station, Michigan, USA - KBS K5-50-1 metaG... | ecosystem: Host-associated > Plants > Roots >... | reverse complement strand
CAGAAGGTTCGAAAGCGAGGAGAGGTAGTCAGCCAACGAAGAGTTTTCATTCACCGGCGTGACAAAGTCTTTAACGGTGACCTTGCTTGGGCGGGAGGCGAGTGGATAAGTGCTAACTTCGTCAAGGGTGAGCGGGCGGAGATCTTCGTAGATGGACAAGTAAGAATCCTCGTTAAGGGAGCGCAGGCATCCCTGCCTGCGGTTCGCCGGCATCTTTGCCGGCTCTTTACCCGCTCGCTACCGCGAGCGGTTCTGTGCCGGAAATAGCTCTTGCTCCACCAACTCGCAGAGAATATGGCCGACCAAATTGTGCGTTTCCTGAATTCGCTGCGTGTCGGGGCTCGGAACAATCAAGGCGAGATCACACAGCGAAGCGACGGATCCGCCATCGCGACCGAGCAGCCCGATGACTTTCATTTCCTGTGCACGGGCGCGTTCGCAAGCAACGACTACGTTCGGCGAAGTTCCTGACGTCGAAATCGCCAGACAAACATCGCCCTTCGCGCCGAGCGCTTCGATCTGTCGCGCAAAGACGTTTTCAAATCCGGTGTCGTTCGCTATGCACGTCAGCACGCCGCCGTCGGTTGTCAAGGCAACGGCTGGCAGGGCCCGTCGGTTTTGCAGAAAGCGATTGACTAACTCGCCGACTATATGTTGCGCGTCCGCCGCCGATCCGCCGTTGCCAAAGGCCAACAACTTTCCTCCGGCATTGAAAGCGGTAGCGATCATTTCGGAAGCATGCTGAACGTCCATTGCGTGAGCGTCAAAGAACTGCCGCTTCACTTCAAGGCTTTCCGCGACAATGGCTGGGATGCGATCTGTCATGCTTTAAGTCGCATTGACGGCAGGCGGAGTATATCACGCGACCTTCTTGGAGGTTTCGCGATGGGACCGGCTTTCCTTTGAGCTGCCTGGGCGGGCATTAGTCGAGTTGCTATTTCGTTTCGCCGTGCCGTTGAGCAGCGGTTTAAGTACTTGCCCCGTGTACGATCGCTTGACGGCGGTAATTTCTTCCGGCGTGCCACTGGCCACCACTCGGCCACCGTGCGCGCCGCCTTCAGGCCCGAGATCGATGACATAGTCCGCGCTCTTGATCACGTCGAGATTGTGTTCAATGACAATCACCGTGTTTCCCAGGCTAACTAAACATTGAAGCACGTCGAGCAGCTTGTTGACGTCGGCGAAGTGCAGGCCGGTCGTCGGCTCGTCAAGAATATAAATCGTTCGCCCCGTAGCTCGCTTGGAAAGTTCCTTCGCCAGCTTGATGCGCTGCGCTTCACCGCCAGAGAGTGTCGTGGCTGACTGGCCGAGCTTGATGTAACCCAGCCCGACGTCGAGAAGAGTCTGCAGCTTTGGCTTAATCTGCGGGATGTTCTCGAGCAGCGGCAAAGCTTCCTCTACCGTTGTATCCAGAAGCTCGGCAATCGACTTTCCTTTGTACTTGACGGCGAGCGTCTCGCGATTATATCGAGCGCCTCGACACACGTCACACAGGACATAAACATCCGGCAGGAAATTCATCTCGATGCGCTTGAGGCCTTCGCCCTCGCAGGCTTCGCAGCGCCCGCCTTTCACATTGAATGAGAAGCGGCCCGGCTTGTAGCCGCGCTCGCGGGATTCCGGCAGCATGGCGTACAGCTCGCGAAGCGGAGTAAAAAGGCCGGTATAAGTCGCAGGATTAGATCGCGGCGTGCGTCCGATGGGTGATTGGTCGATCTCGATAACCTTATCGATGTGTTCCAGTCCTTCAATCGCCTCGTGGGCGCCCGGCTCGGCGAGTGAACGGTAAACGCTCCTTGCGAGCGCGCGATAAAGAATGTCGGCGACCAAAGTCGATTTGCCCGAACCGGAAACGCCGGTGACTACCGTGAGCAGGCCCAGCGGAAAGGAGACGTCGATTTCCTTCAAGTTATTGTGACGTGCGCCGCGAACGGTAATCGCTTTACCGTTCGGTGAACGGCGCTCGGCGGGAACGGGGATCTTCAGTTCGCCACGGATATAGAGGCCGGTAATCGACTGCGGATTTGCCGCAACGTCCGCGGGCGCGCCCAGCGCTACCACCGCGCCGCCGTGGGTGCCGGCGCCCGGCCCCAGGTCAACCACGTAGTCCGCCCGCCGAATCGTTTCTTCATCGTGCTCAACTACGAGGACTGTGTTCCCGAGGTCGCGCAATGCTGAAAGCGTGTCCAGCAAACGACGGTTGTCTCGTGGATGCAAACCAATCGACGGTTCGTCCAGCACATAGAGCACCCCGCGGAGCTGCGACCCAATCTGCGTGGCCAGACGAATTCGTTGGCCCTCACCACCCGACAAAGTTGCCGACGGCCGATCCAGCGTCAAATACCCGAGACCGACTGTCTCAAGAAAGCGCAATCGCGCCCTAATCTCGCGCAAAATCAGTCCTGCGATTTGTTCCTCGCGTTTATCGAGTTTAACTTGATCGAAAGCTTTGATCGCGTCCTCGATTGTCATAGCCGTGTACTCGGCAATACCGCGCGCGCCGACACGCACGGCGAGCGAGTCCGGGCGCAGCCGGCGACCGCCACACTCGCGACAGATAACGGGCGAGACCATCTCTTCAATCGCTACGCGGACCTTTTCGCTGGGCGGATCGTCCAGACGCTCACGCAGCCACGGCAGCGCGCCTTTCCAGTAACTCTTATAGGTGTACAGGCCCTGCCGAAAGCGCAGCTGCGCCGAGAGGCCTTTGAAGAATGACTCGCGAACTTCCTCGGGAAGATCGCGGAACGACGTGTTTGGATTAGCTTTGAAGTGGTCGATCATTGCGAGCAAGGCGCTGCTCAAATATGCCGAACCGGCTTTGTCAGCGGCACCCATGAAGGGTAGCTGTTCTGAAGGTTCATCTGGGTTCGGAATCAGCTTTGCGGGATCGATTTCCAGAACCGTGCCCAGACCGTGACAGTAGCGGCAGGCGCCGTAAGCCGAGTTGAACGAGAACGAGCGTGGCTCGAGCGGAGGCACGTTAATACCACAATTCACGCACGCCATCTTTTCCGAATACAACTTCTCTTCACCGTCAATGACGGCGACCAGAACCGCGCCGTTCGTAAGTTTCAAAGCCGTTCGAATTGATTCACCCAAACGCTCGTTGATGCCGGGTTTCATCAGCAAACGATCGATAACGGCTTCGATTGTGTGATTGCGCCGCTTGTCCAGGCGAATCTCTTCGTCCAGCGAGCGCAGCTCGCCATCGATACGCGCGCGAATGAATCCGTCGCGGGCAAGTTTCGCCAGTTCCTTCTTGAACTCACCCTTACGGCCGCGAACAATCGGCGCCAGGATCATGACGCGCTCGCCTTCGGACAGTGCGAGCACATTTTGCAGAATCTGATCGACGCTTTGCCGGGTAATCGCTGCGCCACATCGATGACAGTGCGGCAGACCAATTGATGAAAACAGCAAGCGCAGATAGTCGTAAATCTCCGTGACTGTGCCAACGGTCGAACGGGGGCTGCGGGCCACCGTTTTCTGTTCAATCGAAATTGCCGGCGACAGTCCTTCGACTGAATCGACGTCCGGCTTTTCCAGTTGATCGAGAAACTGGCGCGCGTAAGCTGAGAGTGATTCGACGTATCGTCGTTGGCCTTCGGCATAGATGGTATCGAATGCCAGCGATGATTTGCCGGAGCCGGAAAGCCCCGTAATGACAGTCAATTTGTCGCGTGGAATATCAACGTCAATGTTCTTGAGGTTGTGCTGGCGAGCTCCTCGGACGGTGATGCGGTCAATTGCCATATTCCTTGAAACCGAAGTCTGACGCCACAGAGAAGAAACTTGCGTGGCGCAGAACCCGCTATTCTAGCCGACTGCTTTCTAACCGAGCAAGTTCACAGCTCTGTCTTGACAGCACAAATATCGGCACCTAGACTGCGAACTATCGCTGGCGATTCTTTTTTGGAGTCCCTACGTGAATCTTCCTAACGCGCTAACGCTTTCGCGAATCTTCATTGTGCCGCTGCTCGTCGTGGTTCTGCTGACGCCGCTGTCAGAGAATCTGGGTGTGCCGCGTTACATTCTGGGCGTCGCTATCTTTGCCGCGGCGGCACTGACCGATTACTTCGACGGAAAGATTGCGCGCCGGCGAAGCCAGGTTTCCAAGCTTGGCAAGCTGCTCGATCCGATTGCTGACAAGCTCTTGATTTCGGCAGCCCTGATCGCGCTCGTCGAAAACCATCTGGCGCCGGCCTGGGCGGTTGTGATCATTGTGGGGCGCGAATTTGCCGTTACAGGATTGCGTTCCATTGCCGCGACTGAAGGGGTGGTGATCTCGGCTTCGCGCATGGGCAAGTTCAAGATGGTCGCACAGGTTGTGACGGTGGGTTTGTTGATCCTGTCACTGTCGCCAACTGGCGGGTCGCCGCACGTTTCAAATTTTGGCCGCCCTTTTCCGGCAATTCAGTTTTGGACAGTGCCCGAGTTGCGAACTGCATGGGTGCACCTGATCGGGCCGGAACATACAACGTGGAGCGATTGGCAGGTTCTGCTTTACACGGCTGGCCGAGCGATGCTCTGGGTCGTGGTAATCTCAGCGATCTTTTCGATGTACGGTTATTTTCGCGCTTTCTTTACCGGCGTGGTTCGACGTGAAAACCCTAGTGCCAAGGCTGTGACTGCGTCAGCCCCAGCGGCGGTGCAATATCGCGAGCGGTGAGATGTCGTAGTCTGAGCCCTCCCTAAGGGTCGGGCTACTGCACCACTGATCCAACCCTCGCTCAAGGGTGCGGCGTCGGCGATGCTTGCGGCTGTGGCTCGCGCCTTAATGTCGGCGGAGTCGGTTTAGTATTGTCCGACTTTTGTGTGCCCTCCGGCGTTGTAGTCGAGTCGTCAGGCGTCGGTTGTCTTCGCTTCAAAGTCGGCCGCCCAGGCGTACCATCGTCGCTGCCCGCAATCGCTCCGGTTGACGAAGCACGAGCATTTGAGAGACGCAACAGGCGGTTCTTGACGCGCTGAAATTCAGACGAGCTAATAACGTATTCCTCGCGTTCCGGAAAGCGGGCAGCCAGTGCCAACGCCGAGGCGCGACGGTCGGCTGGTGCTGGATGATCCATAAACATCTTGGAAATCGTGCCCGGCTTCTTCTTGTTCTTGGCTTCCAACTTCTCGAACATCGTGGCCATCGCGGTCGGATCGTAACCGGCAGCCCACATATACTGAACGCCAAGCCGGTCAGCTTCCGCTTCGGCGCTGCGGGTAAACTTCAGCATTGCCATCCCTTCAAAAAATCCGCCTCCGTTATAAAGTACGTTTCCGATAATTGGACCGCCAAGCAGAATTCCCGCCAACACGCCGTAATTAAGCAGCTCTAACTTCCTCTCGTTCTCCATGTAATGCCGCGCAGCCACGTGGGCAATCTCGTGAGCCATAACGCCTGCCAACTCGGCCTCGTTATCCGCGGCGAGAACCAGGCCTTTGTTCACATAGAAGAACCCGCCGGGCAGCGCAAAGGCGTTCACTTCATCTGAATCAATCACTTTGATCGTGAACGGAACTTTTGCGTCTGAATGAAGCACAATGTTCTGGCCGACGCGGTTCACGTATTCGGTGATTATCGGATCGTCGACGAACTTCGCCTCTTTATCGACTTCGGCTGCCACCTGGCGTCCCAGGCGAACTTCCTTTTCGGTGCCCGCGGCGAGCTTGCCCCACAAACCCTTATTGATGTTGCGCTTCCCGATCATGGTCGGGTCTTCGTTGGTCGATAGTGACTTGTTGCTCGAAGATTGGGTGGCTGGTGCCTGCTCAGTGCTTTGTGCGGTGCTTGATTTTTGATCCTTCTGGCTGGGCTGTGACGTCGATTGATTCTGACCCTGCGCTTGGTCTTTCGTTCGCAGCGGAGCAGCCAGCGCGGCAACGCTGCTAATCCAAAGACAAATCCCCAGGCCGATTGCGGTGGCAGCCCGAGAGAAACAACTCTTCATTTTGAACCTCCAACTTCCGAGGCCGGGAGAGAAAGGCCGAGCTTCATCTCTCGGTGGCCGCAATCGATCTGACCGCGGCCGCTTTTGGTTTTAAGGAACAGCACCCGAGGCATCGGCACTGCTTTCAGCTAACGCACCGCTTTGATGCGGCGCCCACAGCCGAGGTTGCGCTGTAACTGGGGAACTTATTCGCGCAAATTCAAATTCGAACTGGGCTCGACATCATCCGCATTATAGACCTGCGGCAGTGAAAAACCTATGCAATTGCGCGACTCTCCGAGCGCGTGCTACAGTCCGACTCCCAGCGCATGCTGCCCTGACCCCAACTAATGCCACGAAACACTAAAAGGTCGAGAAGGAATTCTCGCGCCGCTCGTCCGCGAACGCCACCAAAGCCTGGTATATCAATTATCGGTGCGGGCCGTCTCGGCACTGCATTAGGTCTAGCTTTGAAGGACGCCGGTTACCGTATCGAAGTCGTCGTTACGGAGCGACCCACTACCGCACGCCGCGCAGCAAACGCGATAGGAGCAAACAGTCTTGCCGTTTCTGCCGGCCAGTTGAATCGACTTACGTCGAGGCAGGCTGAGCGTCTCAGTCGCAGCTCGGTGATTTTGATAGCAACCCCGGACGACATCATCGGGTCGGTAGCTCAGCGGCTTGCCGGAGTATTTGAATCTATGCCGGCACGACCGGGCGCGAAAATTTCGGCGCTGGGTCGCATAGCGTTACATACCAGCGGAGCGCTTTCTTCGGAAGTCCTGGACCCGCTGCGCAATGTGGGCTTCGCCGCAGGATCAATACATCCGCTAGTCTCCATCAGCGATCCTCTTTCCGACGCAAAGCCGTTTCGGCACTCTTTTTTTTGCGTCGAGGGTGACGGCCCGGCCGTGCGGACCGCAACCTCGATGGCACGCGCGTCAGGCGGACGAACCTTCACGATCGATCGCGATTGCAAGGGCCTTTATCACGCGGCCGCTGTCATGGCTTCGGGGAACATGCTGGCGCTCTTCGATATCGCGGTCGAAATGCTGGAGCGATGCGGCCTCTCTAGAAGACGCTCACATCAGGTGCTGTTGCCGTTACTGCAAAGCTCGGTAACAAACCTCTCCAAGAGGGGTCCGGCGGACGCGTTAACGGGACCGTTTGCGCGAGCAGATTTGGCTACCATAGAAAAACATCTGCGGGCAATAAAATCATGGGATTTGCGAGCCGCGATGGCCGCATATGTGCTGCTTGGCAGACGCTCACTATCGCTGGCAAAGAAGCGCAAATCAAGGCCGCCCGGACTCGATCGCGTGGCTCAACTGCTCTCCGTCAAACCAAATGACTCGGTGTAGCGAACGGCAGTCCCGGGACCACAGCCGTCTATAAAGGGGCCCGCAAAAATGTTTCGACACGTCTCCCGCCCCCTCAACGCAAACCCAATCCCTCGCATCAAACACGCCATCAGGGCCACGGTTCCCAGTTCAGTTAACAGAGCCTTAACAGAAAAACTTGGAACCAACCCGCAACCTCGTGCGTCTGTACAAATGCTCGTAGCTTGTTAACAGTTTCTGGGAACAGTCGTCTTAGCAAAGGGAGCCATTGTCATGAGCACTGCCAAAGCCGCCATCGTTGAATCGATATCCAAACGCCGTCTCCGCGGACTGCCATCGCGAATGCGAAAGGCGGCGCCGTCTCAAAGGCTCGAAAAAATCAAGGAAATGGCGTCGGCTTTGCTGGATGAGGTGGCCACTCTCGATCACGAGAACGATTTGGCCGAAGCGTCGGCGACTGTTGAGCAGCTTAACCCGAAATCTGCCCTGGACTTCTTCGAAGAGGTGCGGCGCTTTGAGATGCGTCTGATCCGTCGCGCCCTTGAACTTACCGGCGGCAATCAAGTCCGCGCCGCGCGAATGTTGGGCTTGGGCACGACTACCTTGAACTACAAGATTAAGTCCTACGAAATGCTCTAGCAGGGTTCACGCCGGTCACAAAATCACTTTTCAATTTACGGCTTCGGACGCCTCGTCCGCCGGCGCGATCAACTGTTGCTCAGAGACCGCCAGTACCCGCTCATCAAACAGGTTGGAATCTATCAAGGTCTGCACAAGATACTGACCGGCTACCGGAAAGGTTACGTTCACAAAGAAGCTGATATTGTCAGCGGAGCCGTGCGTGATTTCAAAGCGGGCCGGTTGCGAGACGACCAATGCCTGCTGCCGATCCGGCATGAGGATCCGCACTTCGGAAAGGTGCGCGCCGTCCCCGCGCCAATGATTGACAACGGCGAGTTTCGGCAACCAGACAGGCAACTGCGGTACGACGATACTTTGAAAGACGCCCATGTATGAAAGCTTATTGCCCACTTCCAATCGCACGTCGTCACAAAGCAGCGTGTACACCAGTTCCAGTTTCTTTTCCTGGGTCGATTCCATCTGTTTCTCCGCCATCATCCTAACATCTTTTTGAAGTTAGCCTCATCGATTACCTTCACCCCCAGCCGGTTAGCCTTATCAAGCTTCGATCCTGGTTCGGCCCCAGCCAGCACAAAATCAGTCTTCTTGCTGACCGACGAAACGACTCGGCCGCCGTGCGCTTCGATAAGAGCGCGAGCTTCATCGCGCGTCATGCTCGGAAGCGTCCCCGTCAAGACAAATTGTTTCCCGGCGAGTTTTTCATCGGTTGTTGCCCGTCCCTGTTTTTCAACTTCGGTGCGTACACCGGCCTCGCGCAAGCGCTCGCATAGCTGTTTGTTTCCCGGATCGGCGAACCAGTCATGAATGCTCTGCGCCATGGTCAAGCCAATCTCATGAACATCGTCGAGTTCTTCGACCGTGGCCTGGCTCAGGCGTTCGAGCGAACCGAATTCGCGCGCCAGGATGGCGGCGGTACGCTCGCCCACATGGCGGATGCCGAGGCCATAGATCAAATGCCACAGCTCCCGCGCCTTGCTCGCTTCTATCTGAGCCAAAACATTCGCGGCGGATTTTTGCGCCATGCGTTCCAGTGAAGCCAGATCTTCGAGCGTTAAGCTGTAAAGATCCGCGACGTCCTTCACCATTTTCCTGGCGAGCAACTGTTCGGCGAGCGCAAAACCCAGACCTTCGATTCGCATCGCGCGCCGCGAAGCAAAATGCAGCAGCCGGCCGATTAGTTGCGCGGGGCAATCCGCGGCAACGCAACGCGATAATGCCTCGCCCTCAGGGCGGGAGACTTTGCCGCCGCATACCGGGCAAATGGTCGGCATGCGGAACTTCTTTTCCCTGCCGGTGCGCTTCGTTTCGACAACCTTGATTACTTTGGGAATTACATCTCCGCCTCTTTCAATCAGCACCCGATCACCAATACGCAATCCCAGTCGCTTGATCTCATCTTCGTTGTGCAGCGTCGATCGCGATACGGTGACACCGCCAAGTTGCACCGGCTCCAGCATGGCGACAGGCGTTAATGCACCCGTGCGACCGACCTGTACAATAATGTCGTTCACCTTCGTCGTCGCTTGTCGCGCCGGATACTTGTAAGCAATAGCCCAGCGTGGCGCTTTTCCCGTCGCGCCAAACTCGTCCTGCAAAGCAGTCGAATTCACTTTGACAACCACGCCGTCGATTTCGTAGCCGAGATCATCGCGCCTGGATTCCATCGCATTGCAGAAGTCGATCACTTCTTCGATTGATTCACAGAGCTTGCGATGTTCGTTTACCCGAAACCCGGCGTGTTCCATCCAATTAAGAGCCTCCCAATGCGTCGCGAACGCTTTGCGCTCGCCTGCGAGTACGTCGTAGGCAAACATGTCCAGCCGCCGCCGGGCCACGATAGCCGGATCGAGCTGTCGAATCGTGCCCGATGCCGCATTGCGTGGATTCGCAAAACGCGGCTGGCCTTCTTCTTCGCGCTCCGCATTGATCCGTTCAAATACCTTGCGTGGCAAATACGCCTCGCCGCGCACTTCAATCGTGCGCTCAAGTTTACTGCGGCCATTTCGAAGTTTTAGTGGAATACTGCGAATCGTGCGCACGTTGGGTGTCACGTCTTCGCCGCGAAATCCGTCGCCGCGAGTAACACCTCGAACGAACAATCCGTCTTCGTAATGGACCGAAAGTGACAATCCATCAATCTTCAGTTCGGTGACGTAATCAAACGATTTGCCGCCGGCAAGTTTACGGCAGCGTTCGTCAAACGCACGCAACTCTTCAATGCCGTAGCTGTTGTCGAGCGAAAGCATGGGCCGGCGATGCACGAATTCCGGAAAGCCTTCCGCCGGGCGGCCGCCCACGCGCTGCGTTGGACTGTCGGGCGTAATGAACTCCGGATGCTTCTGCTCGAGTTGCCGCAGCTTTTCGATTAGCTCGTCATACTCGCGATCAGAAATCTCCGGATTGTCGTCAAGATAGTAGAAGTCTTCGTGGCGACGAATCTTGTCACGGAGATTGTTAATCGCTTTTTCGCTTGATTGTTGCTTCGGCAAGTCTGGATTCCGATCCTGAACCTAGTGAAAAGGCTCTTTGCCACAGAGATACAGAAACTCAGAGAACAATAAGGAAAGAACTACTCATTCGCTTTGATTTGTTCCAGCTCCGTGTCTGTGTGGCTAATCTTTGTCTCGATAAAGCAGATACCTTGGCTTCTCAGCATCGCGCTCAAACGCCCGACAAACCAAACCAGCGCTTAAAGTTTTTAGGAACTCTTCGCGTATACGTAACTGTTCCCGCTTAGCGGCGGCGGGATCCGATTTTAGAAGCGCCGAGAAGTCCGCCGGAATCTCAATTACTTCATTGGACGGCCCTAACGGATATTCGAGCCCCGCAGCCAACGCTTCGACGCGCGGCGAGCGCAATTCCCAGCTCGCAAACAGACGATCACTGTCCATTCCGCTGGCGCCCGCGGTTTTCTCGGCCGGATTCGTAACGTAATCGGTGCCATAAAAATTCACAGCATAATTCCGCACGACCACGCCCAATCGATTCAGATTGAAATGCGCGTTGCGCGCGCGCACCGGTTCAAAGGTCCAACGGATCAGTTCGCGGCCTTCCCACAAGGCGCGCGCTCGCTGCGCCCATTTCAGGCGCGCGCCGACGCCTTGGTTTTGATATTCTGAAGCGACGGCCATCATGTGGGAGTAGCCGAAGATCTCAATTCCGCGCACCGCTGCCAGATGATGAACAAAGCCGACAAGTCTTCCCTCGACAAACGCTCCGAGCGTCCAACCGCCCGCCTCGCGCGAGACGATCAGGTGCCGTCGCGGCGAAATTTCCAGATCAGGGAGACCGAAGATCGCGCGCTGCAAATTTATGCACGCGTCGTACTCTTCGATCGACGACACCTCACGGATTTCCACCGCTTTCGCGTGTGTTTGCCGCCTCAGCTCTTCTGCCAACATGCCAAATAATCAGCTCACCACAGCAAGCCGCGGTGAGACCACGCGGGATTCTCTGTTCGTGAACGCGTCATCATATCACGCGATTTTGACCGCGTGCGATGCGGCGATACTTCAGTTGATTCGCTTGTTCAAAGGGTTAGCAGGAAGTTGAATTACAATTTCGAGTCCGCGCGGCTGGCGATTTTGAAACCTCAGGGTCGCACCGAGCAAATTGAGGTTGTGTCTCGCGATCGTCAGACCGAGTTCGCTGTTATCCGATAATCGATTAGTCGATTCCAAGTTTCCACCTACGTCGGAATCCGGTAATGGCGCGCCTTCGTCTTCGACCTTGAGGACAAAGCCTTGGACAGTTTCGTCAGCAGTAACCGTCACGGGCGCACTGGCGGGGCTGCGTGAAATTGCGTAAGCAAGGAGCTTGTAGACCGCCTGCTGCAGCTTACCTCGATCAGAAACAATCAAAGGCAACTCAGGCGCAGCTTTCGATCGCACCTCAGTTCCCTGCTTCCGCGCCAACGGCGCGATCGCTCTGCATGACTCAAGCAACAAATCCTCGAGCGCAAACTCTTCGTAACTAAGTTCGGACTTTCCTGACTCCAGCCGGGAAAGGTCGGCCAACTGGTTCAAACTAGTTTGCAGTTGCTGCGCCGAGTTTTGAATTCTTTCGCAGAAGTTTCGCTGCGGCTCGCTCAGCTCTTCCTGACTCAGCAGGATTTCGGCAAAACCGAGGATGGAAGTCAGCGGTGTGCGCAGCTCATGAGCCAGCCGCGCCAGGAAGACTGAGCGATACCGAGCAAGTTGCTCGAGCTTTCGATTCTCCGCTTCCAGAGTGGTATTACGTCGTTTGAGGCTTTCGACGGAAGCGTTATTCACGTGGCGCCTTCTGTCTTTCGGGGAGCGCACTGCGGGGTTTGATCGTGATTGAGCCATTGGACTACGTGAAATTGAATTCACGC
>Ga0207684_10005087_pt1 | contig 12260 bp, 10 predicted proteins | sample KBSK5501metaG_FD_184342 | JGI IMG/M metagenome (GOLD analysis project Ga0207684, IMG submission 184342) | Corn, switchgrass and miscanthus rhizosphere microbial communities from Kellogg Biological Station, Michigan, USA - KBS K5-50-1 metaG... | ecosystem: Host-associated > Plants > Roots >... | reverse complement strand
CAGCGTTTACTCAAAGCGGGTAAACCAAAGAAAGTTGCCCTTACCGCCCTTATGCGAAAGCTCCTGATTCATCTCAACAGCTTATTGCGACCACTAGTTGCTACTTGAACAACACAGTTGCTTCTAGGTCGACATGGAGGGACGAATCAGCAGATCACTTGCGAAATGTGATCCGCTTGCTCTCAATGTCTCCGCCTCGGCTCCGAAAATATTCGGCTAGCTCGGGCGTGTAGTAACCCCAAGGCTCGGGGTTCAATTCAAAATAGATTTTGCCGCCTGGGGTCAGCAGATTTTTTGTCAAGTCATCCAGAAAGAATCCCCATTCTTTAGGGCCCCAGACGTGGTCTGACCCGTGGGAATTGAAGCAAACAGCGAACCCGGTAACCAGATCGAACCGGCGACCAAGGTCAGGCAAACGGTGGAAAGGTTCGATACGCCACACCCTCCGCGGCATCTGCAGCATCCGAAACATTTCGCCGTACATGGTCGGCCAATCGAGGTCGAGACCCATCACAGCGTGACAAAGCTGTTTGCAGACATAGAGAAAATAACCGGCACCACTCCCGATATCGAGCACACCAAGACCGGTACATCGGTCGAGATGTAACGAGCGTGCCTGGCGGATTGCCAATTCCAGCCGTTCTTCGGCCTCGACATATTTTGGCCAACCCTTCTTGTCTTTCGGATCCTGGTATTTAGCGCGGATTCGTTCGAATCCTTTCGAATTCAGGAACTCCGTCAGCTTCTTGGCGTTCAAGGGACGGCGCCAGCGATAATACGTGCTGAGGAGGCTATCCAATGCCTCGCCCGTATAAAGTTTCTGGATCTTACGCGAGAGTTCCAAAGCTAATACGAGAACCCAGTGTCCGCGCCAAACGCGTCACTCGACGATCTGGAGAAACACCTGGTGTCCGGTCCTGGCTGCCGCAGCAGTAAGCAAATTTCGCACTGCCGCAATGGTGTGTCCATTTCGGCCAATCACTCTGCCGACATCCGACTTTCTCATTTCGACCTTGAAGATCAATTTGCGCCCCTGCTCTACCTTGGTCACGAGCACTTCGTCCGGTGCCTCAACCAGCTGCCGGATTACAAATTCGAGAAAGCTCTCCACGTGTTGTTAAGATGCCGCCGTCTTTTCGGCATCGGCGGCGGCTTTTTTGCGCGCCTTGAGAATGATGCTCGCCACGGTGGCGCTAGGTCGGGCGCCTTTGCTGACCCAGTAATCGGCACGAGTCAAGTCCAGGTGATAATTGACCCCCGATCCGGTTGGATCGTAGTTGCCAATCGCTTCAATGAACTTGCCGTCGCGAGGGCTGCGTTTGTCAGCTACTACGACTCGGTAATAAGGCCGATTTTTCGCACCTTCTCTTCTCAATCTAATCGAAACTGCCATACTCTATCGTTCAACCATTTCTCATCCTGGCGCCTGGATTACGGGCCAGCATCTTTTTCATTTTCCCCGCATTCTTCATGAGTTTCCGCATTTGGCTGAACCTCTGAATCAGCGAATTTACTTCGGTCACCGAACTCCCACTGCCACGAGCGATTCTTTGTCTCCTCCTGGCATTCAGGATATCCGGGTTTTTCCGTTCGCCCGGCGTCATTGAGAGCACGATTGCCTCAACCCGCTTTAGCTGTTTTTCGTCAACCGAAAAGCCCTTCACATTACTCATCCCGGGAAGCATGCCAAGGACATTTTCAAGCGGTCCCATCCGGCGGAGCATCTTGAACTGGGCAAGGAAATCGTCGAAATCGAACTTGGCTGTCTTCAGTTTCTTTTCGAGGCGCGCCGCTTCATCTTCGTCGATCGCTTCCGCGGCTCGCTCCACCAGACTGACGACGTCACCCATCCCAAGGATTCGCCCGGCGAGGCGGTCGGGAAAGAATGGCTCAAACTGGTCGATTTTTTCGCCGACGCCGGCGAATTTTATCGGACGGCGCGTCACTTCTCGCATGGAGAGTGCAGCACCGCCTCTAGCATCGCCGTCGAGCTTGGTGAGCACCAATCCGGTTAGCTCAAGAGCTTCATGGAAATGGGTGGCAACGTTAACCGCCTGTTGGCCGGTCGCAGCATCACACACCAACAGGATTTCCTGCGGTTGCAGCAAGTCGCGCAGCTTTTTGAGTTCGTCGACCAGCACTTCGTCGATTTCCAGGCGGCCGGCCGTGTCGAAGATCTGGACATTGGCGTTCTGAGTCTCTGCCCAAGCTAGCGCTTCTTTACCTACCCGCATGAGATCAGTCTGCCCTGCCTCGGGCCGGAACACCGGTACTTCGACTTGAGCAGCCAAAGTTGCCAGCTGGTCAATTGCCGCCGGGCGCTGCAAGTCACAGGCAACCAGGAGCGGCAATTTTCCCTGCTTTTTCAGGTACTTTGCCAGCTTCGCGGCGGAGGTCGTTTTTCCGGCGCCGTGGAGTCCGACCAACATGATCCTGGCCGGCTTGTTTAAATTCAGCGGCTCGTTGTCACCCCCAAGAAGCCGCGTCAGCTCGTCATAAAAGATTTTTACGATCTGCTGGCCAGGAGTGACGCTCCGAAGCACATCCTGCCCGAGCGCTTTCTCGCGAACTCGCGCGATAAAATCTTTTGCAACCTGATAATGAACGTCGGCCTCAAGCAACGCCAAACGGACCTGACGCATCGCCTCAGAAATGTTGGCCTCGGTGATTGTCCCGTGACCACGCAGATCTTTGAAAATGTCCTGAAGCTTGTCAGAAAGCTGAGAAAACACGGTTACATCCTTGTGCCAGCTTGCTTATTCGTTGCCGGCGCACTGGCCGACGGGTCAACCGTGAAGTTCCAACGTGTCTCTACTCGCCTACCCTGTGCTTTAGCAGAGATGATTACCGTATAAGCTCGCGGGATAAGATTCTGCGTCACTTCATAGGAAGCGGATTTCGATTGGGCGTCATATTTCGCCGGTACCAGTCCAAGACCGCTGATCCGCATCTGAACCGAATTGGGATCGATGTCACCGAGAGAAGCCATGTTCGCTTTAATCGTTGGCCTCAGGTTTGGCGTGTGTTCATCGTTGGCCGGTTGCGTGACCACAGAACTCGACGGCACCTCGCTCGCCATCTCCGCTGATGGCGCCCCTATTTGGTTGGTGCCGAAATCAACTGCCATTTTGAAAATCTCTCGATGTCGGGCGTCGAACGCATACCGCCCGAGTTGGTCCATTGGCGCATCAAATCCCATGTGTTGCCCGTAGACAGTAAACGAGACTTCGTATCCTGCATCCTTGGCCATCTTACGCACGACCTCGTTGTGGGTTCCGTAAGGGAACGCCAACGCAACAATCTTAATGCCGAGCTTCTGTTCCAGAATCTCTTTCGACCCGTAAATTTCGTTGTGCAGCCACGTCGTATAATCGTCAGTGCGCTTCGGAGCATGGCGAAGATCGTGGTGAGAAACAGTATGGGACTCAATATCAACGCCGGCATCCCGCATTTCTTCCAGCTGACCCCACGTCACCGATTTGCCACCCACGTTCACGAAATTTGTGTAAATAAACATCGTGAACGGGTAGCCAAACTCTTTGAGCATTGGCCAAGCAACATTGTAGGCCGACACATAACCATCATCGATGGTAATGATTGCGCTCTTGGGCGGGATCGATTTTTCGCCTCGCCGCCATGCAAGATAATCCTTCATCGAAATCACCGAGATCCCATCTTTCTTGAGCTCTTCCATGTTCTGCCGGAATTCGGCAGGCGGGATGGAGAGACTGTCCTTTGGCCGATCCTCGAAACGATGGTACAAAAGCACCATCACCTTAGCGGAACGATCGATCGCCGGCACAGGCGTCGGAGTAGCAGCCGCAACGAGAGTTGGCGTTGGCGCGGTCGATGCAGTCGCGACCGGCTTCTGTACTTCCTTTTTTTCCTGTCGCGCCTGAGTCGCGCTTTTCTTGCAGCCAGCTAATAGCAACGGAAACGCGAGGAACAATACGAGAAAACTACGATGCATACGGATGAAACTTAGCGCGCACGGTACCACGCCCGATCATTGGTTTCCAGTCTTCCCTTTTACAGTTTTCAGCCAATGGCTCAATTCAGTGGCTCACATTATCGCTCACAAACCATTATTCGTGACTTTGATCCCTGAATCTGCTGGCAAGATGGGCACCAAACGCCAAACGCCAAACGCCAAACGCCAAACGCCAAACGCCAAACGCCAAACGCCCTACAAGCCCACATCTTTGAATGTTTGATCGATGTAACGAAAATGCTGATCCATTGAGCAGAGCTTTTCCAACTCCTGTTCAGGGATGGTTGCAGTGATCTCTGGAATTTTCTTCGTTTCGGTCAGAAATTCGTTAGGACCTTGCCACGTCGCCATAGCGGCTCGCTGCACGGCTTCATAAGCCGTTTTTCTTTCCATCCCGCGCCGGGTCAATTCCAACAAAATAGATTGGCTGCCATACAAGCCTTTGGTCAGCGCGAGATTCTTCTCCATGTTCTTGGGATAGACCTGCAGACCTGAAACCAGCCTGGTCAAAGTAGCCAGCATGTAATCCATCAACACACAAGAATCAGGAAAAACGATTCGCTCGACGCTGCTGTGGCTGATATCCCGCTCATGCCAAAGAGCGACGTTCTCCAAGGTCGCAATCGCGTTTCCTCGGATCACTCTCGCTAACCCACTTAAGCGTTCCCCTGTGATTGGGTTCCTTTTGTGAGGCATAGCCGAGCTTCCTTTTTGACCCGGGCTGAAATATTCCTCGAGCTCTAAAACTTCCGTACGCTGTAGATGGCGAAATTCGGTAGCCCATCGCTCAATACTCGAGGCAATCACGGCCAAAGTAACTCCAAACTGGGCGTGCCGATCCCGTTGAATCACCTGCGTCGACAGTGGATCCGGCTCCAAGCCAAGCTTCTCACAAACCAATCGCTCGACTTGAGGGTCCAGATGCGCGTGGGTGCCAACTGCTCCGCTCAGCTTGCCGACGCTGACTTCGTGGCGAGCGGACTGAAGCCGGGATTTCGCTCTACCGAATTCGTCGTACATCAGAGCCATCTTTAAGCCGAACGTAATCGGCTCCGCGTGGATCCCGTGACTCCGCCCAATCATTGGCGTGTACTTATGTTCGCGCGCTTTGTCCGCCACGGCGCGCCGAAGTTCCTCAAGGTCTTGCAGGAGGACGTCCGACGATTGGCGGAGTTGAACCGCGAGAGTTGTGTCGAGAATGTCGGATGACGTTAATCCCTGATGAATCCAGCGGGCCTCCGGACCGACATAGGACGCGACGTTTTCCAGGAAAGCAATAACGTCATGATTCGTCCGCTTTTCGATCTCGAGAATCTCGGGAATTGAGAACTTGCCGCGCTCTCGAACTATCCGGGCATCTTTTTCCGGAATAATTCCGAGTTTGGCCATGGCTTCACATGCGAGCGTCTCGATTTCGAGCCAGATAGCGTACTTACTTTCGTCCGCCCAGACCTGCCCCATGACCGGGCGAGAATATCGTGGAATCACGCGACGACGTTAACGCGCTTGCGGTGCGCAGTCTACCGTCTAGCGTCGACCGTCTTCCATCTACAGTCTTCCGTCTTCCGTCGACCGTTCACCATCTACTCAGTAGTAGCCGCGCATCGACGCTTTGGGTATCGACGGCAGAACTTGCCGCCCCACAGTAACGAAGACGGTAGACCGTTAACCGCAAGCCAACGGCGCGCGTTAGTAGGAATGTGCAAGGACGCGAGCGCGCACCTTGCGACCGTTAGTCATAATTTTGACACGTCCGGAAGCCAGAAGATCGGCCACAGTCGCCGCTGTTTCCTCCTTGGAATCCGAATACCGACTAACTGCTAAAATTAGGTCGCCGAGACACAATGGCCGGCTGCTGTTTTTCCTTCTTTTCATTTCGTCAATCTCTCTCTTTCCCTTTGGGCCGCCGCGAAGTCCACGTCGCCACCTCGCTCGCCCCATTTTGATCCCATTTGGATTTGTATGTATAGACGCCAAAACCACCAGGAATGTTTAATCTTTGTTTTGAGGATTGCGCGATGCGAGATCCTGATCATGACGCTTCGCCGGAAATTTTGAGTTCCCTCTTTGACGCAGAGAGAATTTGGGTGCAAAGGAAGGCGCCATTTTGGGTCTGACCTGGAGTTGCGGGTGACGCCCCACCAAAGGCGCAAGCGTTATGAGTCTGCTTTCACATCTTTTCGATATACTGCTGCATTTTAACATCTATCTCAGGCCCTTTGCTGAGAGCTACGGCAGCTGGATTTACGCAATTCTTTTCGCAATGATCTTTTGCGAAACCGGATTAGTAGTCACCCCGTTTATTCCGGGCGATTCACTTCTTTTTGCAGTGGGTGCTCTGACAGCAGGCGCAAATTCTACCGGTGGAACGGCGTCACTTGATCTTTGGTTAATACTTATTTCGCTGACTTTTGCCGGTGTCCTGGGAAATACAGTCAATTACTCGATCGGCTACGCCCTGGGACAAAAACTTTTTAACAATCCGAACAGCCGAATCTTCAACCGGAAGCATTTGGATCAAACCCACGCGTTTTACGAGAAGCATGGGGCAAAAGCCGTCATTTTGTCCCGGTTTTTTCCGATTATCCGGACCTTTGCGCCGTTCGTAGCGGGGATGGGCCAAATGGGCTATCGAAAATTCCTTGTTTACAATGTGATCGGGGCAACCGCCTGGGTCTGCAGCTTCGTGCTACTTGGACATTTTTTTGGGAATCTTCCGTACGTTCAGAAGAATTTCTCTCTGGTGATCCTTGGAATACTGGTGGTTTCCCTCATTCCCGCCGGGTTGGAGTTTGTGCGTGCTTTGCGAGCGCGGGGAAGCGTATAGCGTATAGCGTGTCGGCGTGTCGGCGTATCGGCGTAGCGGCGTATCGGCGTATCGGCGTATCGGCGTATCGGCGTATCGGCGTAGCGGCGTATCAGCGTATCGGCGTAGCGGCGTATCGGCGTATCGGCGTATAGGCTTTCGAAGCGTCTAGAGCGCTACCGTAGCCTTTGAGCTCAAGATCGCGCTGATTGTGGGCCATCGATCTTGGCCCCTAGTTGTCGCATGCTTCTCGCGCGCGGCACACCGACACCCCTCAGACGCCGATACGCCGGCACATCGATACGACAAGCCCCCCTCGCCTCTTTGCTTTCCGCGCAGTTTGCAGTATGTACCATCCCCGAAATCCCCGATTCAATGAGTACCGTTTCCTCCCTTCAACCTGAAATCGAACGAGTTGGCAGACAGATTTTCAGCCTCATCGATCAGGAACAAAATTCTCCGACCCTGTTCAAGAAGAGCGACTTTTATGGGCGGCTAATGGATTGGTCGATGCGCGATGAATCGTTCAAGACACAGATGTTCCGTTTCGTTGATGTCTTGCCCACTCTGACTTCCGCGGAAGAAGTTGTAAAACATATGAGCGAGTACCTCAGAGATGCGAAAGCTCCTGTGTCGGGACTGATGCGAGGTGCGCTGAAGGTTGGCGGCCTTGTTCCGGTGATCCCGGCCACCGTCATCCGTAAGAATGTGCTCGCTATGGCCAACCTCTTCATCACCGGATCGGATGGCAAGTCGGCTTTCCCAAACTTGCAACAGATCTGGCGCGAACAAGCGCGGTTCACTGTTGATATTCTCGGCGAGGCCGTGGTGAGCGACCGCGAAGCCGACGACTACGCCGCCAAATACGCCGAGCTACTCGACTTCCTGGCCGAAAACACGCGAACTTGGAAAGCGGACGGACCGCTCGCGGCGACCGAACCTCCGATCGTGAATGTTTCGGTAAAAATCTCAGCGCTCTGCGCGCGGGTTCAAATAACCGACCCTGACGCCAGCATCGACGCAATAATGGCCCGCCTGCGTCCGATCGTATTGCGCGCGAAACAGCACAGCGCATTCATCAACCTCGACATGGAGCACTACGGTCTCAAAGACCTGACGCTCGAGCTATTCAAGAGGCTTTGCACTGATCCTGAGTTCGCCGACTATCCCCATCTTGGAGTTGTTATTCAGGCTTACCTTCGTGACTCATACGAAGACACGGAAAAGATGCTTGTCTGGGCAAGGAAGATTGGGCGCAAGTTTACTGTGCGCCTGGTCAAAGGCGCTTACTGGGATTATGAAAAAGTCATTGCCGCGCAACGAACCTGGGATGTTCCGGTCTACGTCGCCAAACCGGACACCGACGCGAACTATGAAAGAGTGAGCCGGTTGCTGCTGGACAATCACGACATCGTCTATTCCGCTTTCGCGTCACACAATGTCAGGAGCATCGCTCACGCGATGGTGTATGGGCAGAAGCTGGGACTAAAGCCCGGCGACTGCGAGTACCAGATGCTTTACGGGATGGCGACGCCGATCCGAAGATCGCTTGTCCGACTCGGTCAACGTGTGCGCGAATATTGCCCGGTTGGCCAACTCGTGCCCGGTATGGCGTACCTGGTTCGCCGTCTATTGGAAAACACGTCGAATGAGGGCTTCCTTCAGGCGAAATTCCGAGCTAATACGTCACTGACAAAATTGCTGGAAGACCCGGCCGCAGCGTCAGCTTCAGCAGCAACGAATGGTCAGAGAGTGGAGCCATCCCTTGCGGAGCCGCGTTTTGTAAATGAACCGCCGGCCGATTTCGCTCTCGCTACTGCCCGCGAAAAAATGAGCGAAGCTCTCGAAACAGTCCGAGGCAGGCTAGGCAAAAATTATCCGCTCGTAATCGATGGCAAGGAGCGAACGCCCGAGCGTCAAATGCCGTCAATTAACCCGGCACTGCCATCAGAACTCGTCGGCAACGTCGCACTTGGAAGTACTCCTGATGTGGTCGACGCGGTGGGCGCCGCCAAGCGCGCGTTCGCGAAATGGAGTCGAACCTCAGTGGCCGAGCGAGCGCGATTCCTCGAACGGGTGGCGGACAAGATGCGGGCCAAAAGATATGAGCTGGCGGCCTGGCAGGTCTTCGAAGTCGGCAAGACGTGGACAGAAGCGGACGCCGACGTTGTCGAAGCTATCGACTTTTGCATATTTTACGCCGAAGAAATGCGCCGCCTCGGCCGGGGTCGATTAACCCAGGATGTTCCGGGCGAGGTCAGTATCGAGCATTATCTTCCCCGTGGAGTGGGTGCGATCATCGCACCTTGGAATTTCCCGCTGGCGATCCTCTGCGGGATGACTGTCGCAGCTCTGGTCAGTGGCAACACCGTGATAATCAAGCCGGCGGAACAGTCCTCGGTGATCGGTGCTCTTTTTATGGAGATACTACGCAACTCTGGTCTTCCGGATGGTGTCGCAAACTTTCTTTCCGGAACAGGCGAAGAAGTAGGATCACTCCTCGTGGTTCATGCGGACGTAGACTTCATCGCATTTACCGGTTCGCGCGAGGTCGGCACACAGATTTGGCAGACGGCGGGTGTCACCCATCCAGGGCAAGGAAATCTGAAAAAAGTCATTTGCGAAATGGGAGGCAAAAATGCGCTGATCGTCGATACGGACGCCGATTTGGATGAAGCTGTGCTGGGAATCATTCATTCCGCGTTCGGATTCCAAGGACAGAAATGTTCTGCGCTTTCTCGTTTGATAACCGTTCGGGATGTACACGAACGATTACTGCCCCGGTTGGTCGAAGCGGCTGCCGCGTTAAAGGTTGGGTTACCGGATCATCCGAATACAGATGTCGGGCCGGTGATTGATCAGGCAGCAAAAGAGAAGATCGACAGTTATATCGCGCTCGGAAAACGCGAACATACCGTCGCCTTCCAGGCGGAGATCCCAAAGGGATTGGAAGGATTTTTTGTCCCGCCTACCATTTTCACGGACGTCCATCCACGTTCTCGGCTAGCTCAGGAAGAGATTTTTGGGCCCGTGCTATCTGTTCTAAAAGCGCGGGATTTGGACGAGGCGATACAAATCGCGAACGATACTCCCTTCGCGCTCACCGGCGGTCTTTATTCAAGAAGTCCTCAGAACATTGCTCGTGCACGTGAAGAGCTCTTGGCCGGCAATCTTTATATCAATCGCTCGATCACGGGAGCAATTGTGGGGCGGCATCCGTTCGGCGGCTTCAAAATGTCCGGCGGCGGCACTAAAGCGGGCGGGCGCGATTATCTGCTCCATTTTACATTTCCTCGCGTGGTCACCGAAAACACTTTGCGCAGAGGGTTCGCTCCAGAAACAGAGCTGGCAGAGTGAGCCGCGCTTACAGCGCGGCGGTTTTCGGTTTTCGGTTCGACATCTGTGCGCCGTCTCGCCCCACCGCCGTATCGCCCCTGGTATCTCTTCAGTTGTCGGCGACCTGTCCGCCGTAGCCTTGGCGAAGGTGGATGTCGGGGTTTAGTTACCGCCGTCTTGCCGAGCCAGGATCGAGAACAATCCGCCAATCACGGGACGCGCCTGGAACCCGTTCTGCGTATCCCCGATGGTATCGTACCAATCAGTCAAAGGAACACGCGATGTAGTGGTATTGGCGAAGTCGTAGAGCGATTCCACCAAATCCTGCCGCAGCAGCGGATCGTTTGTCGATGCGGCCGTCCAGAGCTCCCAGTCTGCCTTGGTGTAGCTATGCCGGATGTCGAGAGGAATACCGTACGGCTGTTCCTGCTGCGTGTACCAGGCAGCCTCTTGTTGAAGCACTGACGAAGGAATCAAATTAAGTCCAAGCAGCTTGTCTGGAAAGGCGTTGTATTTAAGACTCCAGGTGCCATCCATGTCGTAAGAGAGCTTCAGATGCAGACCGGAAGAATCCTCCGATAGGCCTTGCCATTGAGTGATCAACGACGATGCCTGCCCGGAATAGTATTGTTGATCATTCGCTTTGCCAGCATATCGAGCGATGTCGCCCATCGCACCGACGGCCAGGATTCCTTTCAACGCGAGATTGGAGCTGTTGGCAATGAAGCCGGTGAAATCATCGGTCTGATTCTGGTAGGCGGGCATCAAGGTATTGGGAACTAGATAGTCCGCCCATTGCTTGAAGATTCGATAATGTCGGATCGCGTAGGCTGATGCGGAAGCCGCGTCAGTGAAATTCATATACGCGGTCGCCATAAGCAACATATTGGCCGATTCCTCGATCGGCATGTTCTCACCACCGCCGTCGTTATGGCCTGTCGCGTTCGGATAGGAAGCACCGAGATCGTGTACACAATATGTCTGTGGCCATTTGCCGCTCTCGGTGTAAGCGAGAACTGGATCGAGGAGCAAACGGAGCAAGGTTGGATTTGTATGCAGAAATACCGGGATGCTGGGATAGATCACGTCGACAGTAGAAACGTTGCCGCTGCTGCTGATCTCCTTGAGGAACAGCCAGGGCGTGTTTGCCGTCCCTACCAATTCCACTCCACCAAAAGCCTGACGCAGGGCCAGCGCGCAAAGCGCGGCGTAGTGAGGTCCATTGGACTGAGTCGCTTCTGCCGATACTGATTCATCCAGTGCCTTTGCCCGCTGCACCGCGAGCACGGCGTCGTCGTAAGCGAAACCGAGCATGTTCTGCCAGCTCGACCAATAAGATTTCCACAGCGAAGGGATATTTCTTCCAAGATAGCTGACGGCTGGGCTGCGGACATGGCCCAACGCCAATTCTATCGGAGCAGTCGGCTGCCCTCCAATACTGCCAAGGGCGAAGTTGAAGGCAAAGACCGGCCAATGATCGTTAATCGCGCGCGGCTTGTTTGTATCGATCGTGTTGCTCAGCTGTCCTTGGGTCACGGCGAGGCCGCGGACGGTCTGATCTGCGCCACTTTGAAACGTAACCCCTTGCTGTTGATTAGTGGCCCAGATCACTGTCCCCCATGAGGGATAATCATTCGTTTCGGTGAGCACTTGAGGCGCAGAAGGAGTGACCGTATGGACCGTCAATGTTCCGCCACCGTGCGTGACCTGTTGTTTTCCCCAAGTGATCAACGCGGTATCGGTTCCATGCGCCCATTCTCCAGAAATATCAAAATAGAGGCTAACGGTGTGCGCGTTACCATCGTTAGTCTGAGCTTGAGCAAATATGTAGCTGAACGGCATCGAGAGCCGTCGCAGATCAGTCGCTTCGACTGGAGAAAGAAATGTTACGTAAACTGTAACGCCGCCTCCGGTGAAGACGTAGCGGGATTCGGTCGGCGTGACTTCGAGTTGGGTCTGCTGCATCGGTGCGCCGGTATTTGCCGGAGCGCCAAAAAAGTGTAGGCGACACCATCAATGCGCGCGATTCCGGTTATCGCTTTCACGTTCCCGTTCCAGAAACTCGGCCAGGTACCAGGTGCGCTATTGCTCGCTAGCCAGGTGTTGGTGTAAGGCCCGAGTACAACG
>Ga0207684_10005086_pt1 | contig 12260 bp, 15 predicted proteins | sample KBSK5501metaG_FD_184342 | JGI IMG/M metagenome (GOLD analysis project Ga0207684, IMG submission 184342) | Corn, switchgrass and miscanthus rhizosphere microbial communities from Kellogg Biological Station, Michigan, USA - KBS K5-50-1 metaG... | ecosystem: Host-associated > Plants > Roots >... | reverse complement strand
GCCTCTGATCGTCCATCGCGTGAGGTAACTTCCCAATCACCGGCCGGAGCACCGGCGGCCCTCGTTCCCGCTACATGTCCGGCCGGGTGGGACCGCTTTCGTCAATAACCCGACACCGTGGACCCCCGTGGGCCGAAGGGTGAGCGATGACGACCTGGCGTGTGGACTTCGAAGTCAAGACCGCTTTGGTGCTCGACAAACGCGAGACCTTTCGGGTTGAGTCGCGTTGATCCGCAGCTCGCATACCTGCGTATTGAAAATCGTCGCGTCGATGGCGTTCCCTTGTTCGACGCTGCCTTCACACGTAGAGAAGGAATCAGTGGTCCGCTCGGGCCGCTCGGCAGCTCGCCGCGGCGAGTCGCCGGAGCGACCCCGCGGAGACTGCGAGCGCACTGTGGCGCGCGATCCCTGGCTTGCCGCTAATCGTGTCGCGCGACCGCTTCGTGAAGTTCTTTCTGGGCCAGGGTTGCTTAGGCTCTTGCGTCTCAATCCGGACCTGCAGCTTCCGCAACTCGGCGCTGTGCGAAGGCACCTGTTCAAATCGCTGCCGCACGTAGCAGGCTTCCGGGTTTTCGTGAACGATGTCGAATGCACGGCTGAGGACGTGGCCGGAGACCGACACCCGATTGATGCTGAGATCCCTGGTGTTGGCCGAATGACTGGCTTCTACATCATCGCCACCTCTCGCCAAGCGACTCCTGGGTTTGCCGTTCGCGTGCGTGGGCGAATCGTTCAGGACCCGTCCCTTTTCGGTCTCGATACGCGTCGTTTACGCTGGCAATTACGGGCCAATATCGGAAGCGACCGCCGAATACGGGTGAAAATACGGATGGCGCCACCGCGCCTCGCGCGGCGAATTTCGTGGCGGCGCCACGAAATTACGTTTCGGCCGCTGAAATTTGTGGCGAAGCCGCCACGAAATTCCGCGCGCGGCGGCGGTTTAGCCATCCGTATTTGCCTCCGTATTCACTGGTCGCTCGCCGATATTCGACGGAATTTGCCGCGGAGGGCGGCCACGATTCGGCGCTACCGCCTCCTCCTTTCGTGGATGTCAGCGACTTCGTGCGCAGCCATCAGCTCGGGATCGGCGGGGGGCGGTTCTCTGCCAGTCCGCCGGCCACCCTCCGGCGTGAACTTGATTGCGTTCGACAGCAGGTTAAGCAGAACTTGGCGGATCTTCCGCTCGTCGCCCTGCATCGGACCGAGCCGTTCGTCGAGCGTCATGTGCAGCGCGATGCTCCGCCGCGCGGCCCGCTCGCGGACCAGGGTCAGCGCATTGTCGATGGCCGTGGGCAGGTCGAAGTTCCATCCGGCCTGCCTCGATCTTTGAGAGATCCAAGATGTCGTTGATGAGGGACAGGAGGTGCTGCCCCGACGTGTAGATGTCCTTGAGGTACTCGTCCTGCTTGTCATTGAGCTCGCCGAACATTCGCTGGATGAGCACTTCCGAAAACCCAATGACGGCATTGAGCGGCGTCCGCCCTCGCTGTGAGAGTTATATCAGGCAAAAATCACAGAGCGACGGGCGAGGGGGCCGCCGAATTTCGCGGCACTGCCACGAAATCTCTTCAGAATTTCGGGGCGCCCAGATCCCGCCTCGAAATTCCCGAGTGGTTCGGCCGTCCGTATTTACGTCCGTATTCCGTGGTCGCTTGTGATTTAGCGGACGCGCGCGCCCGCCTCCTCCGCACCGCCGTCGGCTTCGCGCTCGTGGCGCCGACCGAGCCCGAGCTGCGCCTGCTTCACCGCTGGCTCCACTGCTGGGCTGGGACCTTGGTCGCCGTCTCGCTATTCGGCTTGCCCGATGCCCAGGCGCACGCTTCCGAGACGTGCGTCAAGGATGCCCAAGATGCGCTCGAAGCGAAATCGCCTACGGCTTTCGGTGCCGAAGCTATCGTCGAGGGCCGAAGACTATCGCCTCGGTCGAGCTCGAGGAACTGGCAGACATAGCGAAGTGCTGTCACTGCCCTCAGAAGCCATTTGGCTACCAATTCCCTGAGTGGGAGCAGTTCAAGCGCCTCGTCCGCCCAGGCGACTGCCTCATGTTCTTTCGCTCTAATCCATACTCATGGGGTCACGCCTTTGGAAGCGAGGGATACGTACTGGTGAGAGAGGGCCGGATTGTGGAAGTCCTCGCGACCAAGATCCAGTGACGGCCCTGCCATTCGGACCCGCGCGGGCCGAGCGCCGAGCAGGCGCGCGACGTTCTCGCGCGACGCGATGATCTCGGCCGACGGGTTCGGTGCGGGCGAGACGCCGTGGCGAGCGACGCAGCGGGCGGCGTGGGACGCATTGCAGGGGGCGCTGTCCGCTTGAACGCGTGGTTCGTGGTTTTTATTGAAGTCGTTATGGGGATCGCGGTTGCTGTTCAGCTGATTCGTGTCATCTTGGCTGTGCGCGACGGCGGGCGAGTCTGGTATCAGTTCGCGGTTCTCAGTCTGCTCGCCGTCGCCGAGGCTCTGGCTGCGCTCGCGCTGCGGCGGTTATAGGGGTGGTTTCCTGAGCCACGTGCGCGTTCCCTGTGGCCACCGAGGCGCACTGATCGTCGGCGGCTCGGCGTGGGAGCGACGCCGTGGCGAGCCGTGCAGCGAGCGGCGTGGGCGGCGTTGACGAAAGTCAGTTGAGACCAGATGAACTACGAAGCCCTCATCGTCAGCGTGGTGGTAGTGGCTGGTGTCTATTCTCTAACTCGGTGGTTCACGCTCGATGTGAAGTGCGAGTGCGGACACGAGTGGCGGGACCACTACGGGATTGTCCTGCCGATGGGGTGCCGCTTGTGCCAGTGTCGTCGCGGTTGGTTCGGGACACAGGACTTCCCGACACCGTAGACCCGCGCGGGCCGAAAGCGCGATGATCGTCGGCGGCTCGGCGTGGGAGACGACGGCGTGGCGGGCGACGCAGCGGGCGGCCGAAGGTATCGAGTGCGGGAAGATAGCGACGGTGTGGGTCTGCTATAGTACCGGAGGATATCAGGATATGTGGAAGCTATGAGGGCGGCACTTGCGTCCATGACCGCGACGGTCGATGAGTGGCAGCCTTTTGGGTAATCCACGAACTTATGCCTGCATCAAAAAAGTCCGCATAGGGCGCCGAGGGTGTTGCTTCCCGCCTGGGAAGTGAGGTGCATAGTGCGGAATATTGGGGTTTGGGGATTGTTGGCGCTTTTCTCGTCTGTCGTATTGCTAGGTGTGCTGGTTGTGCCGGCTTCTGCGACAGACTTGGCATTTTTCGAAGCGTCCGAGACACGCGGTCAGGGTCATCGGGATACTGCCACACTCCCGTCTGGCACTAAGATCTACATCGCCAGGGCGCCTTCTCTCGTGATCGCCAAAGACGAGATAGAAACCGTAGAAGTCTCTCAACGCCCAATCTACGCAGACAGCCAAAGTAGCATCGATCATGAACTACGTGAGAGGTTCGGTAAGAGCGTAGGCAGAGAGCCATCGTCTCGTCCGATCGGCCACCACCATGTGATTACGTTTACTCTTCGGGCCGGCGCTTCGAAGCAATTCAACGATTTTGCGAGCCGGAACGTTCGCGGGAAGTTCGCGTTGCGATTAGACAATCGTGATGTGGGGTACGTCTTTCTGCTGGGACCGTCGGATGGCAATCTGTTTTCCGTCCCAGTGCCTGACCGCGACGAGTCCTCACTTCGAGGGCTGCTATCACCGTTGGCCTCGAAAGTTGTCTGGAAAACTCAGAGCGGCTCTGACTGATAAGTCGTTGTTCGACAGTAATCTGCCAGCCGCCCGTGGGCCTCGCTGTAGTAGGGGGTCGCGCGATTCGAAATCATCGCGCGCATCACCCTCCACAGCGCGAGGAATATTCAACTGAAGCAGCGACGCCGAAAACAGCTCATCGAGGAAGAGATAAGGCGGTCGCGCGCTAGACAGGACAAGAGACAACTCATTGCCGGCGTAACGGCACTTGTAGTTTTGGTCCTGGCGGCGTTCGGTGTACTCGTCTGGTGGGAATCCTCGCGTGAGTGCGTGCGCTTCGCTGTAGCTCCCGCGCGGCAGAGTCACGGAAATGAAGTCAATGTGGTAGCTTGACAACCTCGCATCACAGAGCGCGAGGTCAGCCGACCTCGCCGCCAACCGCGCCCTTCGGGAAGACGGTGGCGCCGGCGACGAGCCGGGTACGGCCCACACTTCATCTACTTCGCGCGCCCGCTCGCCCTTCTTCCTCCTCGCCGCGCCGCCTCGCCTTATCGGCCGACGAGCCCGAGGCCGATGATCCAGCCGCTGACCAGCGACGGCACCACGACAACAGCAGCGATCACGGCGTTCCTCTTCATGACATCGTCCGCCGAGCAGCCTTGTTCTTCTTCTGACGCCTCGCGGCGCCGCTCGCCTTCCCCGCCTTCCGCGCTAGCGCCGAGCGCTGGGCCGGTGTGAGCTTCGCGATCCTGGCCTTGCCGCCGAGCTGGGTGTGTCGTCGCGTCCGCGGTGATGTCTCCTTGGCGCCTGCCCGGATCTCCTCCATCCGTCGACGTAGTTCATCCATCCTCTTACAGGCGCCGCACCATCTCCAGTACGGAACACCATCCGGGCACCGAGGTGTGCGGGTCGAGATCGTTACCTTGAGCGCTTGTGCTCCGAGCGAAAGGCGAGACGCACCGCTCCCACACGCCCAGCGCCGCGCGCGCGTTTGGACGGTCCGACGATGTCAGCGGTCACCCCATATTGAGCCATCGGGGTCGGGGAAGCTGAGCCACCCGGGGTCGCCCATCGTGAGCCAGGTAGGGTCGCCCATCCTGAGCCACCCCGGGTCGGCCATCGTGAGCCACCCGGTGGAGGGTGACCGGATTCCTTCCTCGCTCTCGACGTCACCCGAAATCCTTGCTGGAGCACACCAACTCCAGGAGGTGACGAGTGGCGGGACGGAGGAGTCCGGTGACCGACATCCGTGAGATTCTCCGCCGGCTGCACCTGGGCGAGCCTGATCGGCGGATCGCCCGGGACCTCGGCATCAGCCGTAACACCGTCGCGCATTACCGGGTGTGGGCCGCTCGGCATGGCGTCCTCGATGGGGGCGCGCTGCCGGACGTCGCGACTCTGGCCGCGTTGTTGGCGCCGGCCCCGAGCGAGCGCCCGGCGCATGAGCAATCGCGCGTCGAGCCGCTGCGTGAGCGCGTGCTCGCGCTGCACGAGCGCGGGGTCGAAGGCCAGGCCATCTGGCAACTGCTCGTCGAAGAGCACGGCTTCACCGGCAGCTACTCCTCGGTGAAGCGCTTCCTGCGCCGGTGCGCGCCGTCACGCAGTCGCGCCACGCTGCGGCTCGAAGTCGGACCGGGCGAAGAAGCGCAAGTGGACTTCGGCTATGCCGGCCAGTTCCTTGATCCCGAGAGTGGCCGCGTGCGCCGCACGTGGGTCTTCGTCATGACGCTGTCGTTCAGTCGCCACCAGTACGCCGAGCTTGTCTTCGACCAGACGACCGAGACCTGGGTCCGCCTGCATCGGGCGGCCTTCGAGTTCTTCGGCGGCGTCCCGCGTCGCGTCGTGCTCGATAATCTCCGCGCCGCCATCGTGCACGCGGCCCTCTACGATCCCGAGGTTCAGCGCAGCTATCGCGAGTGCGCCGAGCACTACGGCTTCCTGATCGCGCCTTGTCGGCCGCGGACGCCGGAGCACAAAGGCAAGGTCGAGCAAGGCGGTGTCCACTACGTCAAGCGCAACGCGCTGGCGGGCCGCGCCTTCCGCGACGTCCACGACGGCAATCGCCATCTCCTGCGGTGGTGCCTCGAGGTCGCCGGCCGTCGCGTCCATGGCACGACCAAGCACATCCCGCTGGCGCTCTTCGATGACGTCGAGCGCTCCGCGCTGCGGCCGCTGCCGACCTCGCCCTGGGAGCTCGCCGAATGGAAGCAGGCCAAGCTCCACGCCGACTGCCACGTCGTCTTCGACGGCGCCTACTACTCCGCGCCGCATCGCTTGCTCGGGGAGCGCCTCTGGGTGCGCGCCGCCGGACATAAGATCGAGCTCTTCCACGACTACACTCTCGTCGCCACGCATCGTCGCGCCCGCCCCGGCCAGCGCCGGACGCTCGTCGCCCACTTGCCGCCCGAGAAAGTCCACTTCCTCCTGCAGACACCCGCGTGGTGTCGTGCGCGTGCCGCCGAGATCGGCCCTGCCTGCGCGCTGTTCATCGACGCTCTGCTGGGCGATCGTCCGCTCGATCGCCTTCGGAGCGCCCAGGGCGTCCTGCGCTTCGTCGACCGCTACGGCGCCGAGCGCATCGACACCGCCTGCGCGCGCGCTCACGCCGTCGGCGAATACCGCTACCACACCATCAAGGCCATCCTCGTCCACGCTCTCGATCGGCAGCCGCTGCCTGGGCTCGCGCCGCTGGCGGCGACCCCGGCCGCGGCGAATCCGCCGCGTCACGCACGGCCCTGGACCACCTTCTTCCCCGACCCCGAAACGGAAGACAGGAGGTCACCCGCATGGAACTGACCCATCAGCTCGCCCCGATGCTCCGCACCCTGCGGCTGTCCGGCATCCTCGAGACGCTCGACGTTCGCAATCGCCAGGCCGTCGAGCAGCAGTCCTCCTTCGTGGAGTTCCTCACCATGCTCCTGCACGACGAGGTCGAGCGCCGCGCCCAGAGCAAGCTCCGGCTGCGCCTGCGCCGCGCCGCCTTCGATCCCACCAAGACGCTCGAGGGCTTCGACTTCAGCTTCAATCCCAAGCTCAACAAGGCCCAGATCTTCGACCTCGCCACCGGCCAGTTCATCGAGCGCCACGAGAGCGTCTTGGTGTTCGGCCCGACCGGCGTCGGCAAGAGCCACCTCGCCCAGGCGCTCGCGCATGAAGCCTGCCGTCGCGGCTACGAGGTCCTCTTCATGAACACCGACAAGATGCTCACCCACCTCGCCGGCGGCCGGGCTGACGGCACCCGCGAATCGCGGCTCGCTCGCTACACGCGCCCCGATCTGCTGGTCCTCGACGACTTCGGCCTCAAACCACTGCGCGCCCCCGCCCCCGAGGATCTCTACGACGTGATCAACGAACGGTATGAACGCGGCTCCATCCTGCTCACCAGCAATCGCGATCGCGCGGAGTGGGCCGACCTGTTCGGCGAGCCGCTGCTCGCCTCCGCGGCCCTCGATCGCCTGACCCATGGCGCGCACTTCGTCGAGATCACCGGGCAGAGCTTCCGCGCCGAACACACCAAGAAGCAGCTCACCGCGCGCCGCTCCCGCGGCGCCACCGCCGCATAGGAGGCGAGGCGACCATCGTCATGTTCGGAATCCGGTCACGCCGCTACGCTGGCTCCATATGGGTGACCCCGAGTGGCTCTCGATGGGCGGCCGTTGACAGACGAAGCCGGTCATGTCGCCCTCCTCGAACGGGCTCAGCAGACCCCGGCCGATGATCGCGGGCTGGACGGTGACCACGCCTTCTTGCGGGAGCGTGACGCTCTAGGCCCGCCGCTGCGTGGGCGCCCAGCCCGCGCGTACTCTACTTCACCACGGGGCGAGGCCGCCGGCCGCTTATCCACCAACCGCCGATCAAGAAGTGGCCGTACTGCACGCCGATCGCGAAGTAAGTGTGCTGAACTTCGGCGAATCTGACTGCGGCACGGACGTTGCTCCGATACTGCTCGGTAGGCCATCTGAGCGCATCGCTCGCCGCTGCGGCACGCGGAACGTGCCGGCCAAACCTGGCACGGGAGAGCGGCATGGACCGCTACGCCGTATACCGCGACATCAGCCCCGGCTACGTCGTCGTCGATACGCTGAGCGACACCGTCGTCGCGCTCTATCACGATCGTCGTGAGGCCGAGCGCGCGCCCGGCGTGACGAAACCCATCCGTTACGTCCTAGTTTGCTACGTGCAGCACAGGGAGAAACCATGACTAACGCCCGATGCCCGCTCCTCGGTGTTCTACTCCTCGCGACACTGACTGGCTGCGCGGGCCCGTACTACGCGGTCGAGAACAATGACACGACGCCCGCGCGCATGTGGAAGACCGAGGGCCGCACGCCGCTCACCATGTCGGCGATTTCGGTCGGCAGCGTCTCGATCGACCTCTACTTCGCCACACAGGAGGCCTGCGAGGCGTACCGCGCGGCGCACCCGGCGTACACCAAGCCGGAGGAGGTGTGCGTCGCGGTCAAGAACACATCGGTGCCGGCGGCGCCGACGAACTGCGATCGGCAGCACAGCGTCGAATACGGGCCGGGCGAGCCGCGCGGGATATGTTGGCGATGAGCCGCCCGGCGCCTCTTCAGCTACATGCAGGTGCCCGAGGCCAGCGGTTGGCAGTCGTGAAGTACGAGCAAGACGCCCGCAAGTTCGGGTTCCCGCCCGCGTTCTTCCTGCCGATGACGAAGGCCGAGCAGCCGCAGGCCGCGAGAGAACAACAAACGGTGGATGTGCTCCGGATTCACCGCAACCTCAGCCTCGCGGTGATCGCGATGGCGATGGTCGCGGTGGCGGTGGTGCTCCTATGAGACCAAGCGCGGTCGATATCACGCTGGCGCGCTCGCCGTGGAATGCACGCACGGACGTCACCGTCTCCCCACCGCCGACGAGGGCGAAGAGAGCGGTGATGACGGGCGTCATGGCGATCAATCAGTGGTGGCTCTGCCGCGGTGGTGGCGTCCGCCTGTGACTCGCCCCACGCCCGTTCTGATTGTGAAGGAGTTGTTGGCCGTACTCCGCGAACGTCACGGCCTCGATCGCGACACGGTCGCGGCGATGGCGTTCGAGCGGAGCCGCCAGCAGAAGGTCACGCTGACCCAGGCGTTCACGGACCTGGTCGCCGAGTTGGATCGCGTCGCCGCGTCTACTGCCGCTCCACGCGTGTTCCGCAACGCGAAGGATGTCGCCGACGCGGCCGTAGAGTCTCGACGACGTCAGCCGCGGCCTCGGGAGACCAAATGAAGAGGCAGCGGCGCCGATGACAATCGACATCGTCGCCTGGTACTTCAGCGTGATGGTGGTGCTCGCGGATCCGCAGCACTCCTGGCTCCAGCACCGCTATGGCCCCTTCGAGTCGAAGGCCGCCTGCGAAGCGGAGCGCACGAAGCTGCACGAGCAGGCCCCGAAGCTGCTGGACGGGACCTCGACGGTGCGCGATTTGCCCGGCCGGCCCGGCTGCGTGGAGGTCACCTCGCCGTTGCCGGCGTCGATGGTGCGGATCAGACGGTGACCGTCGTCGCCGCCGGCGTAGGGGCTACTGATCGTGCTGCTGTCTGGTGAACGCGCCTGTTTGAGCGACGAATCGCTGAGCAACGTTGCTCAGCAGGTACGGGTTCGTTGTCATCTGCTGTCGTCGCCTGTCAGTTGCCGTCACATTCGCGCGTCGAAGTTCGCGGGCCTCAAGGTAATCTCGCGCAAGTATTCGTCCACACAGGACGCGTGAAGATCGCTTTCTACCCTTTCGTAATCAGTAGGTCGCGGGTCGACTCCCGCCGCGGCTCCAGAGTCGTTCGCTCAGCGCGCGCTGAAGGCGCGGACCCGAGGCGCGCTGGAGCGTCCACCCGTCGTCCTTGCCCGCTCCTAGACGCAAGAATGACTGCGCGATCCGGTTTCTGCGTGCCATTGGCCGATGAGCCGGGTTTTACCGCGATGATCGGCAACGAGGAACGCCGCGACACTCACTCCGACAGCTCACGTCATCACTCGATCGATCATCGACCAAGAGCACGGTCGCGCGGTTACACGACATCTTTGAGCTTCGTGCGGCGAGCGGCATTGATCCGCGCGAGCGCTGCCAGTTGTTCACGCGAGGTGCGTTGACGGCGCACCGTGAGCCGGCGTCCTGCCAGTCTCGAGACCTCGCCCCGGCCGCGCCTTTGTTTACGTGTTGTCCCTTCTAAAAACCTGGTCCGACGCCATTATTAATAATTTGCATCTTGCGGACTGATTCGCTATTTGGCCGGACATGGTCAGATGGCTTGGGATCCTCTTTGGGACACTGCGAAATATTTGGGCCCGATATTGGTCCGACTCAACGTTTTATCAACGTTATTGGGCGCGGTGCTGGGACGTACATTGTGACATCGGTGCAACCTGGCGCACAGATTTCTGCTCGATTTGCTTATTTCTGGGGATCGCGGCGAGGCTGCACCGTACTCAGGCGTCGTGACGACTGATGAAACGGACCTTTATGGCGCAACGAGCCGGGCGGCTTCGCCTTGCTATCTTGCGAGGGCGTGCAGCGTAGCACCGGAATCTTCACCACTCGACTCAGATCAGGGCGACAGCAGTCGGCAGGTGGAGTCATCTTGCTGCCCGTGGTGTGTGCTGCCTGAGCACGGTGGCGATCTTCCGCCAGCCGTCGATCTTCCGCAACCGGATTTGCCCGCTCGCGACGAGGCTGAAGAGCAGGACCAGCGCCGCATCCTCGTTCGGTAAGGAGCCCTGCGTCTTCACGCGGCGGCGAAATTCCTCGTGCAGTCGCTCAATCGTATTCGTCGTCCGTAACGTTTTCCACTGGGCCTTGGGAAACCCGAAGAATGCGAGGAGTTCGTTGCCGCCTTCCCGCAGGCTCGTCACCACGCCCGGACAACGCTTGGCCCATGTGCGTTCAAAGGTCGCGTAGGCCGTACGGGCCCCGTCGGCGCTCGTGGCATATACGATGCGATGGAAATCGTCTCGAATCTCGGCGAGGACATGCTTGGGTGCCTTGCGCTCGAGGTTGCGGAGCTTGTGGACACAGCAGCGTTGTACGGCGGCGCGCGGCCATATCTCACCCACCGCGCGTCGCAGCCCTGCATTTCCATCGATGATAGTAAGCACCGGGGCCTGTAAACCACGCGTGACGAGATCCTCGAGACAGCCTTTCCACGCCGCGAACGACTCGCCCGCGCAGAGATCGAGGGCGAGGAGCTGCTTGCGGCCGTCGGCTAAGACGCCAACCACGCCCAAGACCGGCACGCTCGCAACCTTTCCACCGCTACGAACGCGCAGGGCAAAGGCGTCGAGGTAGAGGTAGATGACGTCGACGTCGGCAAGCGAGCGTTTCCGCCACGCCTCCAGCCCGTCCTTCAGCGTGGCGATGACGCGGGACACCGCGCTCTTTGAGAGGGGCGCGGCCCTGAGAAGTGGCTGAAGCGCGCCACGAATCCGTCGGGTGTTGCCTCCCGCCAAGTACGTGGCGACGATCGCTCCATTGACCTCCGGCATTCGCCGGTGATAGCGCGGAACGATCCTCGACGTCCATTCCTTTGCGCCCGTGAACAGCGTGGCGCGCGGCAGGGTAAGCGGGAGTGGACCCGTTGGTCCCGTCAGCGTCCGCGTCTTGATGCCGTTGCGGTAGCCACGTCGACATTCGCTACGCTCGTAGGGCGTCGTCCCGAGCGCGGCGCGCAGCTCTTCGTGCACGGCCGTCTCGATCGCGATGCGCACGTGCTGATGGATCAGCTGGCTCAGAGAGAGGGACTCAAGGTCCTGCGCTCGCGCACCGTCCCTGACACTCTTGCCCATGGCGCGTTCCTCCGGTGGCCGCCTGCCGGGGCGGCCGGCTGGTCGTGCACTTCACCAACCGGAAGAATGCGCCACTCGATTTTCCACACGATCGGGGACGCGACTTCCTCTAACGCGCTTTGATGCTCGGCGCCTTCGCCGACAAAGAGAGGCCCATGATCACGTGCATCTTCGAGAGTGGATCACGAGCGAGTCTGCGCCATGTTGTCGTGCATGCGGTAGTCGAGCGAGATGCGGCGTTGCTCCTTGTCAGACGAGCTCCGCATCTCAGTGAGGGTGGCAAATGGGCCCTCCCAGGTGGCTTTCTCGACCGCAACGAGCATCTGGTCGATGGTGTCTTGCGCGAGCTCAGAGAAGAGACCGGGTGGGCCGGCGAGTTCCGATATCTGTTGCGCATCAACTCGAGACCTGATCGACCGCGCGAGGATCGCCAGAACGTCGCGTTCGATTTTGTTATCGCGCCGCTGAAGGAGGTTGGACAAGCCGATCACGAGTCGTCCGCCGTTGAATGGATACGGCTCGATCGACTTCCACCTCTAGACTCGCTCGCCTTCGACCATGGCGAAACGATTCGTTTGTATGTCGCCACACGTGACAGGCCGCGTGAAGCCCCGATCCTAGAGTGAGCCGGCTCGCCGGGGTCGTGCAACAGCTCCGGCTCGCGCGGCTCGGGAGCGAGGAAGCCGAGGGCGGCTTGGAGCCCGTTATGGACCCTGGCCTGGCGGGGCGCTCCGCGCCACTCGCACGACCGCGCACAGGCAGCCCGCGGCGATGATCAACGCACCGAGGAAACGGATATCGTGATGTCCCGATCGGTCACCG
>Ga0207684_10005085_pt1 | contig 12261 bp, 10 predicted proteins | sample KBSK5501metaG_FD_184342 | JGI IMG/M metagenome (GOLD analysis project Ga0207684, IMG submission 184342) | Corn, switchgrass and miscanthus rhizosphere microbial communities from Kellogg Biological Station, Michigan, USA - KBS K5-50-1 metaG... | ecosystem: Host-associated > Plants > Roots >... | reverse complement strand
ACCATCGCTTGCGCCAGGGCAGGTGCGTCGTTCACGCCGTCACCGACCATGGCAACCTTGTGCCCGGCGCTTTGAAGGTCCGCCACCTTCCTGGCCTTGTCCTCCGGCAGCACCTCGGCGATCACCTGGTCCATCCCGAGTTGTCGCGCGACCGCTTCCGCCGTCCGGCGGTTGTCGCCGGTGAGCATGACTGTCTGGATCCCGAGGCCGTGGAGAGCGCGCACCGCCTCGCGGGCGCTCTCGCGAATCGTATCGGCCACCGCCACCACGCCGGCCATCTTCTTGTCCACTGCGACATACATCGCGGTCTTGCCATCCGACGCGAGCGTCTGCACCTGGCCTTCGAGACCGCCCGTATCGATACCTTCGCGCTCCATCAACCTTCGATTGCCGATCAGCACCCGCCGCCCGTCGACGCGCGCCTCGATACCGTGGCCGGGAACCGAGTCGAACTTCTCGGGGGCTCGCACCTCGATGCCGCGTCCGGCCGCGCCGGACACGATCGCCTCGGCGAGGGGATGCTGCGATGGACGATCGGCGGACGCGGCCAGGCGCAGCAGCTCCGCCTCGGCGAATCCATCAGCTGTGATGACGTCGGTCAGCGCGGGCTTGCCCTGTGTCAGGGTGCCGGTCTTGTCGAAGATTACCGTATCGATCCCGGCCGTTTCCTCGAGCGCGGTGGCATTCTTGAACAGCACTCCCTCGCGCGCGCCCTTGCCGACGCCGACCGTGATGGCCGTGGGAGTCGCGAGCGCCAGGGCATCGGGACATGCGATGACGATCGTCGAGACCGCCGCGGTCAGCGCGAACAACAAGCCCTCACCGCCGACGACGTACCAGGCGACGAAGGCGACGACCCCAGATCCGAGCGCGACGTAGACGAGATATTTCCCCGCCCGATCGGCAAGGCGCTGCGCAGGGGCCTTGCTCGCCTGCGCGTTCTGGACCATCTGGACGATCCGTGACAGCGCGGTGTCCGCCCCGACGGCGGTGGTCCTGAAGTTGAACGCGCCGGTCTGATTGACCGTGCCTCCGATCACCTGCTTGCCTTCGGTCTTGGCGGCGGGAATCGGCTCGCCTGTGATCATCGACTCATCGACGTATGACGACCCGGAAACCACCATGCCGTCGACCGGCACGCGGTCGCCGGGCCGCACCACGATCTCGTCGCCCACTACGACCTGGTCGAGCGGAACTTCCGACTCGACACCGGCGCGCTTCACGCGGGCTGTCGCCGGAGCAAGCTTCAACAGCGCCTCGACGGCTCTGCCGGTCGCAAAGCGGCTCCGCATCTCCATCCAGTGACCGGCCAGGCTGAACGAAGTGAGCATGGCGGCTGCGTCGTAGAAGACCTCTCCAGCGAACAGAAAGGTTGCCGCCACCGAGTAGAGGTAGGAGACGAGAATGCCGAGGGCGATCAGCGTCATCATGTTCAGTTCGCCCAGCCTGAGGGCGCGCCAGGCACCCGAGATGAAGGGCCAGCCACACCACCACACGACCGGCGTCGCCAGCAAGAAGCCGAAGAGTCCCAACGAGAGGCCGAAGGGCGGCACTCCGCGCAACCCGATCGTGGCTCCGAGCGGAGAGAAGACCACCAATGGCAACAAGAGAAGGACCGAGACGATGAACCGTCGGAGCATGTCGGCGACCATCGCGGCGCCGTGCCCCGCATGCTCGGCGTGCCCCGCCCCGCCGTGCTCTATGCCGGCGTGCTCTGTCCCGGCGTGCGCCATGCCCGCATGCTCGCTCGTTCCCACCTGAGGGTGCCCGCGCTGTGCCACCGACCCCGGGCGTCGCTGACAGTCGCACGGGTAACCGCACCGCTGGAACTGCGCCTCGAGCCGCTGCCGCTCCGCAGTGGTCACCGACGGGTCGTAGGTGATGTGCGCCACGCCCCGCGTGCGGTCGAGGTGGGCCGCCGCGACACCCGGCAGGCCGAGCAGGCTGCGCTCCATGTCCGCGTACTCGCTGCCGTCGTAGGCGCTTTTGAGGCTCACCTCCGCCACGGCGGACGAAGCCGGGACAGTGACGTCCTTGTGGCTATCAGGGTGCTTCATGGTGCGTTACCTCTCCCTCTTCGGGTTTAAGAGCAAACGATCGACGCGCTGGTTGCGCTCGGGATGCGCCAACCGGCGAATCAGCGCGGCGAGGCGAAGCCTGAAGCTTGGATCGTGCTGAGCTGATGTGACCGCGGTCGGACGGCTGCGGCGAACGCAGGCTAACGCCTAGCCGCGCGCCTCGATAGAGGGCGTCCGACTGACGTCACCAGCAGGTCGCGCCGTTCGGACTCCCTTCGAGATTAGAATCAGCTGCGAGCACAGAGCCGGGCGTCGAGACTCGCGCGCCCGGCGCCGGCGAAGACGATCCAGGCGAGCAGCAGGAAGAGAAGGACCTCTGGCAGATAGAAAAACTCCAGCATCCCGTGCCAGCTCGCGGTGATGTGCTTCTCGGGAACGGCAGCCGTCACGATCGCCACGGTCATGACGCCGCAGAGCATGACCGCAGCCGGACGCGTCGCCAGGCCGACGGCGATCAGGACGCCGCAGACCAGCTCCGTGCTCGCCACGAACGGAGCGAGGATTTCCGCCCCGGGGATGCCGAGCGAGCGGAAGAACTGGATCAATCCGCTCACCCTGCCGAGCTTCCCCAGGCCCGAGCCGAAGAACTCGAGCCCGATCGCAACGCGTACCGCCAGCCGGGCGACCCACTCGATGCTATTGAGCCAGGTGTAGACGCGACGCACGAAGTCGATGCCGTGTTTCATTTTGTCTCCCTGGTACCGTGAGCACCCAACCCGCGCGCGGAGGAGTCAATGATCGGGACAGACCGTCCCGCGATATTTGATTGCGAGGAACAAGACAGCGATGTCGAGGACCGCCCCGAACGCTTGAAGCGCGATAAAGACCCCGTCATAGATGAGGAGCGCATGAGTGAGGAGGAGGACCGCTGCGGTGAGCCAGATGAGATAAGCCTGAACGCTGAGCCCGGCCGAGCACCGCTGTCGAAGCAAATGGACGACCTGCGGCATATAGCCAACAAAGCCGAGCGCGACGCCAGCAAACCCCAGGAGCTGAGAGGGGTGCAGATGCATGGCGAGGCTGCCAGGCGCCGCCCACATCACAGCAGCTTCCCCATGGTGATCGGCCGTTCCCGCTCCTCGTAACCGTGCGGCGGCGCCATGCTGATCTCCTCTTCCGCTACTGCTTGTGACGGCGATGGCGGGCGTAGGGTTACGCATTCCTGGACGGTCCGTTGCTGCCTGCCCTTTGGAGAGAGCCGCATCGCGGGTGTTGCAAAGTCAACTTTCCACGCGATTACGTGGGAGCGACACGAGCCAGAAAACATCAATCGGCCGACTTTGTCAGCAACCTGTTAGGCGGCGAGGTCGCGACGACGCGACTCGTACTCTTCCCTGGAGATCTCATCGCGCGCGTAGCGCTCGCGCAGGGTGGCTAGTGCCTGATCATGCGGTCTCATCGCCTTGCTGCGGCCATGCCGTAGTCATCGTGATGTCAGTGGTGACAGCACGTTTCTCCGCGCCGTAGCGCTCGCGCAGGGTGGCTAGTGCCTGATCATGCGGTCTCATCGCCTTGCTGCGGCCATGCCGTAGTCATCGTGATGTCAGTGGTGACAGCACGTTTCTCCGCGCAGAGCCTCAACGCCCTCCTTGGCGATCAACGGAACCATGGCAAGGCCGGCGACCGGATCAGCCCACCACCAGCCGAGCCATGCATTGAGTCCGAGCCCGGCGAGCAAGATCGCCGATAGAAACGCGCAGACCGCGGTCTGACGTGTCTCAGCCTCGAGCGCTCCGCTGTTGAGCTGCGTGGCAACCCGTCGCTTGAGATGGACCAGTACCCGCTCCGCTGTTGAGCTGCGTGGCAACCCGTCGCTTGAGATGGACCAGTACCGGCATGACGACGAGCGAGAGCGCGGCGATCACGATGCCGACGACGCTGGCGGCCGGTGCTTCACGGTTGATGAGCGCTTTGATCGCGTCGACGGTGATATAAATCGCTAGCGCCATGAAGCAGGCGCCGATGACGCGGAGCGCGCGGCGTTCAGCGCGCTCGCGCGCGGCCTCATCCTCGTCTCGCGCCAGCCGCCAGAGGGCCGCGAGGCTGCTCGCGACTTCGATGGCGGAGTCGAAGCCGAAACCGATGAGCGCGATGCTGCCAGCGACGAGTCCGGCGCCGATCGAGATCAGACATTCGGCTGAATTCCACGCGATCGTCAGATACTGAAGTCGCCGCCCGTGACGCGCCACGGCGCGCCGCTCCTGATCGGCACGGACCTGCATCGACATCTCATCCCGAAGTGTGCGACACCCTGCGGCATCCGGCAAGCGCCGGCCGGGCGATGCAGAGTCTTGACCTTGACCCCAGGGGCCGGGTTTACGCTCCAAGCCATGGGGCGAAGCAAACTTGTTCATCGGCGACCTCGCAGCGCGGAGCGGGACCACACGGAAGGCGATACGCCTCTACGAAACGGCCGGCATTTTGCCTCCTGCAAAACGAACGGCTTCGGGTTACCGCACATACGATGCGGAGACGGTGGGGTTGCTCGAATTCGTCCGCCGAGCGCAGCGGCTCGGGTTCACGCTCGTTGAGATCGGCGAGATCGTCCGCATCAAACGGGCGGGCCGCGCGCCGTGTCCCCAGGCGCTCGGCGTCGAAGGGCGCCGCCGCCGTTTGCCCGCACATCGAAAACAGCAGGAGGATCGCACGATGAAAGACCTGAAAGTGTCCCTCTGTCCCGCCTGCACCGCCTGCCCGGAAGTCGAGATCGTCGGCGACGAAGTCCGGATCGGCGAGGCGGGGAATCTGGCAGTGCTGAAGAAGGAGGAGTGGAACGTACTCGTCGATCTGATCCAGGCGAGACAGCTCGCGAGGCTGTAGGGCCGGTCAACTTCGGCCTGTCACACTCGCCTCCGGCTCGGGTCTAATAGTCAGGAGGCATCTATGACCACTCGCTCGCCGCTCGCGGACACCGCCACGGACGACACCGACCGGGCCCTGGTGGAGCATGCGGCGGCGGGCGAGGGCGTCGCTGTCGAGGAGCTTGTCAGGCGTCACCAGCCATGGATCTACAACATCGCGATTCGTATGCTCGCGCATCCCCACGACGCCGAGGACGCGACGCAGGAAATCCTGATCAAGGCGATCACGCGGCTGTCGTCGTTCGAGGGGCGGAGCAGCGTCCGGACCTGGCTCTACCGGATCGTCGTCAATCATGTCTTGAACATGAAGCGCGGGCGGCTGGAGCCGGAGACCCTGACGTTCAGCTGTTACGCGCATGGACTGGACAACACCCCCGATCTCGATCTGCCCGACGAGGTCAGCGCCGCGGTCGACGTTCGCCTGATCGTCGACGAGGCTCGACTCAGCTGCACGTCCGGCATGTTGCTGTGCCTGGACCGCGCGCAACGGCTCGTCTATATCTTCGGCGAGATCTTCGACGTCAGCGACGTCGTCGGCGCCGAGCTGTTGGAGATCAGCCGCGAGAACTTCCGCCAGCGGCTTGCCCGGGCGCGCCGCGATCTACACAACTTCATGAACGACAAGTGCGGTCTGGTCGACCCGGCGAATCCCTGCCGATGCGAGAAGAAGACGCGCGGCTTCATCCAGGCCGGCTACGTCGACCCCGCTAACCTCCTGTTTGCCCGCGCACGCGTTAGGCAGGTCCGGGACGTGGTGCCCGAGACGTACGAAGCGCTCGCCGCGGTTGACGCGCAGTGCGCGCGGATCTTTCGCGAGCATCCGTTTCACGAGGCGCCGGATATTGTGCCGGCGCTGCGGCGCCTCATCTCCACTGACGAGTTTCGGCGGGCGACCGACCTGCCGTGACGGCGGCGACCTCGGTCGTCGCCATCGTGTGCGCGCTGACGTTCGTCCACTTCGCCGCCGCGCAGATGCGTGGTCCCCTGGTGCCGCTCTATGCGGTTGAGCATGGTGGGACGGCCACGGGCGTGGGCTTCATCGTGGCCGCGCACATGGCTGTGGCCGCCTTCGCGTCGATCCCACTAGGCCGTGCCTCGGACGTGTGGGGCCGTCGCACCCTGCTCTTGGGTGGAATGGCCACGAGTGCCGTCACGTCGCTGTTCCTGCCGCTGTTCGAGGGCGGGGTCGCCCTCGCGGTCATTTACGGTGTCGCGGGGCTCGGCGTGGCAGCGTCCACGCCGAGCGCCATGTCGTTGGTGGGCGACGCGGCTCCGCCGGGAGCGGCGGGCCGAGCGTACGCGTGGTATGCGACAGCGCATTATGGCGCGATTGGCGTCGGACCCTTCCTGGGCGGACTCGCCGCCGAGTGGTGGGGCTACCGTGCCGCCTTCGTGGCCAGCGCCGCCGGTGCGGCACTCGCCTTCGCGTTCGGCTTAGCGATTACCGTACCTCGCCCGCACATGGCGTCCGGAGCGCGCGTGACGTTCCGCGACGTTCGAGCCAATCCGAGCGTCTGGGCAGGTTGGGTCGTCGCGGCGAGCGGCCTTCTTACCCAGGGTGTCGTCTTCACGTTCTTTCCACTATTTGGTGAGGCCAGAGGCCTCTCGCCGGTGGCCATCGGGCTTGTCTTCCTCGTTCTGGGCATCGCGAATACAGCAGCACGCGTCCCCGCCGGGTGGCTGATGGATCGGACGCAGCGGTCGACTCCGTACGCCGTCGGCGGCGTGCTCGTCGGATGCGTCGCGACTGCGCTGCTTCCTCATGTCATCGAGCGGGGGCCGCTGCTGGCGCTCGTCGCGGTGTACGGCGTGGTCAGCGGGACCGCTGGTGTCGCGATCGGCGTCGCGCTCGCAGGCGCAACGGCGCCGGCCGCTCGGGGTCTGGTCATGGGCGGCTACAGCACCGCGCTCTACCTTGGGCTGGCGCTTGGGTCCTTCGCGCTCGGGCCCGTTATCACGGGCTACGGGTATGCGACAGGGTTTGGGGTAGGGGCCGTCGTGGGTGCAGTGGGCGCTGTTGTTGCCACGGCGCTCTGGGCCAAGGCGCAGAACGATTGTCGCGAGCCGCGAGGAGCGTGACGAGGACGGCCGCCAGCCTTTCGGCCTTTCGTCCGAGTGTCACGGCTCATGCAGTCGAAATGTTGCCAACGTAGGCCGAGTTCCTTGCGGCGCGCGACTTTTGCGTACGTTGCTTTTTTGCGATCAAAGTCGGCCTTCGTCACAAGCTTCCTGCAGATAGGGCATTGCTTCGGCCGTGGTGCCACTCTCTGATGAACGCGCGGCATCGTCTTCTTCACAGCCGCTTCTTTTCGAGGAAGTGACGAAAGCGCGCGCCGTCCTTTCCACGACCTGGGTGGGCGGGGATCAATTCAGGAACAACGGAATCTGGATGATCGCGAAAAGAACGTCGGACCGCAGCCGGGGCTCATGTCAGCGCGCCGCAGTCCGGAAGCCGGCGAAGACATTGCGTCGCTGTCGCTTGAAGAAGTTGCGCCACGTGCCGCGGATCAGGCGCGAGCGCGTCGTCCAGCACCCGCCCCTGAAGCACGTTCTTCTGGCCGAAATGGGGCTCCGAGTATTCCTTGTAGGGGTCGCAGGCGAACCCCGGATACGGCTGGAACGTGTCGGCGACCCATTCCCAGACGTTGCCGATCATCTGCCGGCAGCCGACTGAACTATCGCCGTCGGGCAGGGCGCGTACGTCGATCGGCCGACCGGCGAAGTAGTCGAGGTTCGCGCGTTCGGGCGTCGGCGGGGTCTCGCCCCAGGGGAAGCGATGCTTGCGTCCCGTCGCGGGATCGATGGTGGCCGCCATCTCCCATTCCGTCTCGGTGGGCAGCCGCCGCCCCGCCCAGCGGCAGAACGCCTCCGCCTCGTACCAGTTCACGTGCACGACCGGATGCCATGGATCGAGCGGCACGAGCCCATCGAATCGTCGCTCGAACCAGCAGCCGGGCCCCTGCTGGCTCCAGAAGAGCGGATGCTCGACCGCCTCCCGCCGGCGCCAGTCCCAGCCGCGCCGGCCCCACCATTCGCGCCGCCGATAGCCGCCGTCGTCGACGAAGGCCTGGAACTCCGCGTTGGTGACGGGCGTCGCGGCGATCCGGAACGGCTCGACTCTGACGGGATGTGCCCACTTCTCGTTGTCGAAGACGAACGGCTCGTGGGGATCGGCGCCGAGCATGAAGGCGCCGCCGGGGACGGTGACGTCGTGCGAGCGGAACTCGGGATCGATCGGCGGCGAGCCACCGGCCGGATAGAGGCTCGCGGGCCGCGCATAGCCCAGGGTCTGGAGGATCGCCGTCAGGTTCTCGGCGTGCATGTCCTCGTGCAGCGTGGCCAGCGTGTAGAAGTAGACCTCGTCGCCACGCGGCGCGCGGGACTCGAGCCGCGCCATGCTCCGCCGCAGCACCTCCGAGATGTACGCGAGCGTGGCGGCGCGCGACGGAAAGCAGTGATCCCAGCGTCGCGTGTAGGACACGTTGAACGAGTCGTAGATCGCGTCCGCGCCGGGCAGGATGGTGTCGGCGCCATCGAGCCGGCGCAGCAGCCAGTACTCCTGGAACCAGCCGACGTGGCCCATCTCCCAGATCGGCGGCTCGAGGAAGCGCCCGCGCGCGCCGAGCATCTGCGCGTCCGTGAGATCGTCGAGCAGTGCGAGCTCGACACGGCGCGCGTCGAGCAACGGGTCGAGCAGTGCCTCGGACGTGGTGAGCGTTTCGAGCGAGATCATCGCGTGCCGGCGCCGGCGCCTGCAGTCTATCGTCGGGTGTTGGCTCCGCAACTTTCGATATCGCGGGGTGAGCTTCGCCTATAGCTCACCGGCCCGTCGGCCTTCGTCACGAGCTTCCCGCAGAGTGCGCACACCTTGGGTCTGTTGGATGCGCCGAGCACGCGGCAGACGACTATTCTCCACGCCGCCGCTTTTCGAGGAAGTCGACAAACGCGCGCGCGCTGGCACTCAACGGCCGACGTTCGTCGTGGATCACATGAAAGTGTCGTCGGATTTTCAGCCTCTCGACCTCAACGACACGCAGTCGCCGTGCCCGCACCTCGTCGTCGATGGCGTAGCGCGAGACGAACGCGACGCCCAGCCCAGCCGCGACGGCGCGCTTGATGGTCTCCGTATGGTCGAGCTCCATCGCCGGTCGAACGGTGATGCCCGCCTCGCGCAGGGCGCGTTCGGTTACCTGTCGCGTCGCTGAACCCTCTTCGCGAATCAGGAGAGGCTCACGCGACAGCTTCGCGCGCGAGATCGTCGCCCCGGCCGGATGCTTCGCGCTGACGATGAGCTGGAGCTCGTCCACGATACCGGCCGCGACACACCGCTCACCCGGTCCCAGCATGTGCCCACCGATGACCGCGACGTCCACGTCGCCATCACGGACGCGCTCCTCCACGATCCGGGAGTTCGCGATTCGGAGGGCGACGATGATCCCAGAATAGGCACCTCGAAATCGTGCGATAAGCGGCGGCAGCACGTAAGTTCCAGGCGTCGTGCTGGCGCCGACGACGAGCGATCCCTGCTGAAGGCCGTTGAGATCAGAGAGCGCTTGCCTGCCCGCGGCGAGCGTTGCGACGACGCGCGTCGCGTAGTCGCCGAAGACTCGCCCCGCCTCGGTCAACGAGACGGATCTAGGATGGCGAACGAATAGCCGCACGCCGAGCTCCTCCTCGAGCTCGCGCATGTGCTCGGAGAGCGTCGGCTGAGAGAGATGGATGCGTTCCGCCGCGCGGCTGAAGCTCTGCGCCTGCGCCACGCCGAGGAAGACCTCGAGCTGGCGGATCGTCATAGGGCTTTCCCGATCATTACGATTACCACGATGTATTGGACCCTATACGAGGCCCGGCGGTATGACAAGCGGCAGGAGGTGCCCATGATCTTCCGCCATTTCCTCTCACCCAAGACCGGCTGCGCGAGCTACGTGCTCGGCTGAAGTGGCGCAGCCAGCTGCGCTGTGGTGGATCCACAGCATGACATCGAGCCCTACCTCGAAGCGGCGGCGCAGAAGAACATGCGGATAAGCCACATCGTCGAGACCCACGTGCAGGCCGATCATGTTTCGGGCGCCCGCCGGCTCGCCGAGGTTACCGGCGCGCCGATCTTCATGCACCAGGCCGCGGATCTCCGCTTTCCGCACACCGACCTGGCCGACGAAGACCAGCTCGACCTCGGCAACGTCGGGCTGAAGGTTCTTGCCACGCCCGGACATACGCCGGATGGCGTGTCGCTCCTCGTCACCGATCGCTCCCGCGCCACCGAGCCGTGGTTCATCCTCACGGGCGACACGCTCTTCTCTGGCGGCGTCGGTCGGCCGGATCTCCTCGGCAGCGGCGCGGAAGGGCGGCTCGCGGAGCAGCTGTACGACAGTCTGCATGGGCGGCTGCTGTCGCTACCGGATCATCTGGAGGTGTTCCCCGCGCACTTTGGCGGCGCGGCGTGCGGCAAGGGGCTGAGCGGCAAGCCTGGCTCCACGATCGGATTCGAGCGGCGATTCAATCCGGCGCTGCAGTACGGCAAACGTGACGAATTCGTGCGATTCGTCCTGAGCGACTTGCCGACGCAGCCACCGGAGTTCGCCGAGAATCGACGGATCAACCTCGGCCTCACGACGTGACGACCCGGCTCGGGCTGCGCGAGAATCTTCCTCAGTTCGCGCTGCTCGTGCTGATCAACGCCTTCGTCGGCGGCATGGTCGGCCTGGAGCGGACCGTGTTGCCGTTGCTCGGTGAGCAGGAGTTTGGTCTCAGCTCGAAGACGGCCATCACGTCGTTCGTCGTGAGCTTCGGCATCACCAAGGCCGTTCTCAATCTCATCGCCGCCCGGTTGTCGGAGCGGGTCGGCCGCAAGCCCCTGTTGGTGGTCGGTTGGTTGTTCGCTCTGCCCGTGCCGTTTCTGCTCATCTACGCGCCCTCATGGTGGTGGATCGATATGGCCAACGTCCTGCTCGGCGCCAATCAAGCGCTCGCCTGGTCCATGACGGTGATCATGAAAGTGGATCTCGTCGGTCCGAAACGGCGAGGGCTTGCGCTCGGTCTGAACGAGTTCGCCGGATACTTTTCCGTTGGCCTCGTGTCCTGGGCCACTGGCTATATCGCGGGTCACTACGCGTTACGGCCTCATCCGTTCTATCTCGGCATCGCGATCGCGGTGATCGGTCTGATACTTTCGGTGGGCTTCGTTCGAGAGACGCTGGCTCACGTCCAGCTCGAGGCGCGCAGCCACGCATCCCCAGCCGCCGTGACGCTCGGTCACGTCTTCTACGTCACGACGATCGGCAACGCGAGTCTGTTCGCCGCGTGCCAGGCCGGCTTGGTCAACAACCTGAACGACGGGATGTCATGGGGAATCTACCCGCTGTACTTCGCAAGCTTCGGACTCGGTGTCGAAGCGATCGGTGTGATCAAGGCGATCTATCCGGGGGTGTGGGGCGTCCTTCAGATCGCGACGGGACCGATCTCCGATCGGTGGGGCCGTAAGGGGCTGATTGCCGGCGGCATGATCGTTCAAGCAGCCGGCATCTGGTTAACGGTGATGCTGCCTATATATCCGGCGTGGATCGCCGGCGCCGTGCTTCAGGGAGTCGGGACGGCCATGGTGTACCCGACCCTGCTCGCGGCGATTACCGACCACACACACCCGACGTCACGGGCGACAAGCCTCGGTGTCTATCGTTTCTGGCGCGACTCGGGCTACGCCATCGGGGCGCTGCTCTCCGGCATCGTGGCGGATTTGATGGGAATCGGCGCAGCGATTCATCTGGTCGCCGCTCTCACGCTGTTGTCAGGGTTCGTCGTGGCGTATGCCATGGCTGAGGCGAATCCTCAGCCGGTGGCCGTGGCTTCATGACGTCGGCTTGAACTCTACGTCCTCAACGCCTGCCGATGGGAAGGCCAAGCGAACGCGCACGAAATGATTGCTGCCAGGAGAAAGGGGATCGTGAGATCCACAGCGTCCGCGAGCGGCCCCATCACCAGCGGGCCAAGGAGCATCCCCGCATCTGTCGCCGTGCGAAGCCACGCAATGGCGATGCCGTGTAGCGACGAGTCGACACGATCGGCGATGATCGTCGTCGGAAGGCCGGCCACGAAGCCGGCAGTGGCTCCCAGGAGCACGCTCCAGAGTGCAAAGAACACGACGCCACTTACTATGACAAGAGTTCCGAGAACGATCCCGAAGGCCGCCAGCCCTAACGCGAGCATTGAAATGCGTGAGCGGCGATCCGATATGCGACCTGCAAGCCAGAGTGCAAACAGCCGACCGAGCACGCTCAGGGCGATGAGGTGGCCAACGGCCTGCGGAGACAGTGTGCCTCGCTCAA
>Ga0207684_10005084_pt1 | contig 12261 bp, 10 predicted proteins | sample KBSK5501metaG_FD_184342 | JGI IMG/M metagenome (GOLD analysis project Ga0207684, IMG submission 184342) | Corn, switchgrass and miscanthus rhizosphere microbial communities from Kellogg Biological Station, Michigan, USA - KBS K5-50-1 metaG... | ecosystem: Host-associated > Plants > Roots >... | reverse complement strand
AAACCCCCAAGCCACACCTCGTCTCGTACCGGGAACGGTTGCAGATCGGCGGCCGACCGGTCGACGCGGCCACGTTCGCTCACCTGGTGGAGGCCGCGATCGCGGCCGCGGGACGGCTGCCGCGGCGCCTCGGCGACCCGACCGAGTTCGAACTCCTGACGGCGGTCGTCTTCCGCTGGTTCGCCGACGAGGGGGTCGACCTTGCCCTCGTCGAGGTCGGGCTGGGAGGACGGCTCGACGCGACGCATGCCTGGGACGGTGGCGTGGCCGCGATCACGAACGTCGATCTCGATCACACCGACCGGCTCGGGCCGACGATCGGCCACATCGCCCGCGAGAAGGCCGCGATCATCGAGCGTGGCGATCTCGCCGTGACCGGTGCGGTCGGCGAGGCGCGCGCCATCGTTCGCCGCCAGGCGGCTCGTCTGGGAGTCCCGCTCGCGATCGTCGATCCGGCGCCGGTCGTCGCCGTCGATCGCGACGGATTGGTCGTGGAGCTGCCGCGCCTCGGACACACCCGGGTCGGGCTGCGCGGCCGTCACCAGGCGGCGAATGTGGCCGTTGCCGACGCGATTCTCGATGCCCTTGCTGCCGCGGGGATCGCCGCCGTTCCCGACGCGGCTCGCCGCCGCGGGTACGCCGAGGTTCGCTGGCCGGGCCGGCTCGAGCTCCTCGGGATCGACGGGCGGGACGTCCTCCTCGACGGCGCGCACAACCCGGCGGGGGCGGCCACCCTCGCGGCCGCGCTCGATGAGCTGCGGCCGTTTCTTGGTGGCGGCCAATTGACTCTCCTCACCGCGTCGATGGCCGACAAGGACGTTGCCGGCGTCGTCGACGCGCTCGCCGGCTCGGCGGCCCTCGCCGACGCGCGGATCGTGGCCACGGCCGTCGAGGGCCCGCGGGCGCTGCCGGCCGACGCGCTCGCCGGCGTGTGGTCGCGGGCGACGGCCACGGCGACCCCGGCCCGGCGATCCGTCGCTGCCGAGCCCGACCTGACGGCGGCCCTCGATCGGATCCTGGCCGGGCCGCCCGGCCCGATCGTCGTTGCGGGCTCCCTCTATCTCGTCGGTGCGGTCCGGGCTCGGCTCGTCGACGACCCGCTCCTGCGCGATCCGATGCCGCCCAGCGCCGATCCGGGCGACAATCGACCGCGATGACGGATCGACCACCCTCCGGCCGGGGCGTCGTCGCCGCGCAACCCGAGCTCGGCGGCGGCGCCGCGACGCCTTCGTTCGACCTGCCCGACGACGCATCGACGGGCATCCCGGGCCACCCCGGCCGGCTCCGGATCGGGCCGGCTTTGTTCGAATGGGGATCCCGGACGTACGTGATGGGGATCCTGAACATCACCCCCGATTCCTTCTCCGGGGACGGACTGCTGGCCGCTCCCGGCGTCGGCGGCGGCGATCGCGCCGGTGCCGCCGCTGGTCCCGGCGTCGCCGCCGGATCGGATCCACATCCTGACCCGGTCGCCCTCGCCCTCACGATCGGCCGGCGAATGGTCGACGAGGGCGCCGACCTGCTCGACGTCGGCGGCGAGTCGTCGCGGCCCGGTCACGAGGTCGTCGCCGAGCGGGACGAGCTCGCCCGCGTCGTCCCCGTCGTTCGCGCCCTCCGATCGGCCCTGCCGGACACGCCCCTGAGCGTCGACACGACGAAGGTCGCCGTCGCGGCGGCCGCCCTTGACGCGGGCGCCGATCTCGTCAATGACGTCTGGGGCGTCGGTCCGGGCGTCGAGCTCGCGGAGCTGGCGGCGGCGCGTCGCGTGCCGATCGTGCTCATGCACAATCGCGCCGAGGCGCGCTACACGAACCTGATGGCGGAGATCCTCGCCGACCTCGAGCGCGCGATCGAGCGGGCGCTGAGCGGCGGCGTTGCCTGGGAGTCGATCGTGATCGATCCGGGCTTCGGGTTCGGCAAGACGCCTGCCCACAACCTCGTCCTGCTCCGCGAGCTGGCGAGCCTGCGCATCCTCGGCCGACCGATCCTTCTCGGCACGTCCCGCAAGTCGACGCTCGGCAAGGTCCTCGACCTGCCGCCCGACGAACGACTCGAGGCGACCCTCGCGACCACCGCGCTGGGCGTCGCGGCCGGCGTCGACATCGTCCGGGTTCACGACGTCCGGCCCAACGTCCGGGTGGCGCGGACGGCCGACGCGATCGTCCGGCCCGCATCGCCACCCTCCTCACCGTCGCGGCAAGGAGACCCGCCCTGAGCGACCGGATCGTGCTCCGCAACATCCAGCTCGAGGGCCGGCACGGCGTCTACGACCACGAGCGCGAGGTCCCCCAGCCGTTCGAGGTGGACGTCGAGATGCTGGTCGACCTGCGACCGGCCGCGATCGACGACGACCTTGCCAGGACGGTCGACTACGGGCGCGTCTACGAAGTCGTCAAACGGATCGTCGAGACGGCCTCGTTCCGGCTGCTCGAGGCGCTGGCGGAGGCCATCAGCGACGAAATCCTGTCCGACTTCCCCGTCGTCGAGGTTGGTGTCCGCGTCCGCAAGCCGGCGGTCCAGCTGAGCGGTCCGCTCGATTACGCCGGGGTCGAGATCTGGCGCAGTCGTTCGCCCGGTTGACTGCCGCCCTCAGCGGAGGTCGGGCGGCCGAGTACCGAGCGTGACCGTCAGCGTCTTGTGATCCTTGCCGCGGATCACCTCGATGGTGATCTTGTCGCCGGGGGCGAACTGGGTGAGGATCGCGTCGAGCGGGTGCGTCGCGTCGATCGCTTGGCCATTGATCGAGATCACGATGTCGCCGGTCTTGATCCCCGCAACCGCGGCCGGGCTCGATGGCTTGACAGCGTCCTCGCCCGTTGGGTCGCCGTTCGGGTCGAGGATCTGGACGTACGCCCCAGCGCTGGACGGCAGCTTCAGGTGCTTGACCATCTGCGGATCGATCGAGACGTACTGGATCCCGATGTAGGGTCGGGCGAGCTTCTGACCGGCAAGCGCCTGGCGCATCACCGGGCGGGCGATGTCGATCGGGATCGAGAAGCCGATTCCCGTCGAATCCCTGGCGATCGCGGTGTTGACGCCGATGACCGCGCCGGTCGCGTCGAGGAGTGGCCCCCCGCTGTTGCCGGGGTTGATCGCGGCGTCGGTCTGGATCAGGTTGCGGAGGTGACCGCCATCGGTCGTGATGTCCCGTCCGAGCGCCGACACGATCCCGCTGGTCACGCTGTTGTCGAACGTCCCGAGCGGGCTCCCGATCGCGACGACCAGCTCGCCGACCTTCAGGCCGTCGGAGTCGCCGATCGTCGCCGCAGGGAGCCCCGTCGCGTCGACCTTGATGATCGCGAGGTCGGTCAGGGTGTCGATCCCGTAGGTCGTCGCCTCGTACTTCGTGCCGTCCTTCAGCTGGACGGTCAGATCGGTCGTTCCCGCCACGACGTGGCGGTTCGTGAGGATCCAGCCGGCCGAATCGAAGATGATTCCTGACCCGACCCCGCTCTGCTCCTGCTGGGTCGGCGACGTCGGATCGACGCCCTTCGTGTAGATCCGGACGACCGACGGGCCGGCCTTGGCGGCGACGTCGATGATCGCCGACGATTCGTCGAGGGTGACCGGTTGCTTGACCGTGGCCGAGCTGGCGTTCTGACTGGCGGTGGCGGCGACCTGGGGTCGATCGAACGCGCCGGTGGCGGTGAGGGCCGCGACCGTCCCACCCGAGGCGAGGACGGCTGCGACGAGGGCCGCGGCGATGACCGTACCCGGGCCTGCGCCCTGGCGCCGCGCTGCCACGACCGGCTCGGCGGTAACCGGGGCCGCCGATTCGAACCAGTGCTCGGGCGTCGGCTCCCGATCAGCCCAGCTCGGCCTGGTCCAGTCGGTCCGCGGCTCCGGAGCCGGCGAGTACGAAACGGGGCCGGCCGCGGTTCCGGCGGGCGCTGCGTCGGGCGATGGATCGGCGGGGCCGGTCGCCGGCGTGCGATCGATCGGTTGCCAGGCGGCGTTGTCGTGCGGCTGCGTCTCGTCGGTTGGCTCGGAGGAGGGGTCGGTCATCGTGGGCGTTCTCGCGTGGCGTGTATGCGACGGGCGGATGCGGGAACGCGTCCGCCCCGTGGTCGATTGGGTCCAGCCTAGCCTGACGACTCGCGGTTCAGGCGCGGCGCACCGGTCGGTGAAGAATCCACCATCTTGAGGTGATTCGGAGGCGGGCCCGGCTTCGTGGTCGGCGTCGTCGCCTGTTGCGGGCCGCCGTCGTCCTCGCGGCGCGGGTCAGCCGGGAGGTTGACCGTGAACGTCGTCCCGGCGCCGAGCCGGCTGACGACCCCGACCGTTCCGTGGTGCATGTCGACGATCGAGCGGACGATCGCCAGACCGAGGCCGGAGCCGCTGCCACGGGCCTCGTTGGCCCGCGATCCTCGGTAGAAGCGATCGAAGATCCGGGGCAGCTCGGACGGCTCGATCCCGACACCGGTGTCGGCGACCTCGATCCGCGCGCCCCCATCGGAGGCGGCGACGACGCTCACATGCACCGTGCCGCCGCGCTCGGTGAACTTGATCGCGTTGCCGACCAGGTTCGTCACGACCTGTCCGATCCGTTGCGGGTCGTGCCGCAGGCGGATCGGCGCCGTTGCTGGCTCGAGGCGGAGCGCGACGCCACGCCGGCGGGCAGCCGGCCCAGCCTGCTCGACCGCCGACTCGACGGCCGCCCGGAGGTCGTCCGGACGGAGGTCCAGGAGGACCAGCCCGGAGTCGAGCTTGGACAGCTCGAGCAGGTTCTGGGCGAGCCAGTCGAGTCGCTCGAGCTGGACCCGGCTGTTGTTCAGGAACTCCGCGCGCGCCACCGGATCGTCGCCGGCGTGTGCCGTGAGGAGCTCGTTGAACGTCAGCAGGGCGGCGATCGGGGTGCGCAGCTCGTGCGACACGTCCGCGAGGAAGTCGCGGCTGCGATCCCGGTCGCGGCGAATCATCTCCACGCTCGCCTCGAGCTGGTCGGCCATGGCGTTGAACTGCGTCGCCAGGGCCGCCAGCTCGGAGGATCCGGCACGAACGTCGCCGCGCGGGATCCGGCTGCCGAGGTCGCCTGCGGCCAGGGAGCGCGACGCCTCGGTCAGGCGGCGCAGCGGCGTCGTCACCCGGAGGGCCATCGCCGCGGCGACGAGAATGGCGATCCCCAGGGCCAGGGCGCCGACGGCCGCGGTGACCGTCGTCACGTTGTCGATCGCCGACTGGCGGAAGGTGTAGGGATTGGAGAGGCGGACTTGAACGACGTAGGCATACGGGCTGTTCTGAGCAGGGTGCAGGAGCGTCTCGCCGGAGAGCGTTTCCCTCTGCAGACCCGACCGGCCCGGCTCGTCGGCTGCCGCATGGAACGTCCCGCTCACGGCAGGAACGATGCCGACCAGGTCGCCCTGCCCGACCGTGGGCAGACCGAGGATGTAGTCGACGTCGGCCTCCGCGAGCCGATCGGCGATGAACGCCGCCTGGACCTTTGACCGGAGCGCCGCGGCGACGCGTGGATTGACGACGTTGGTGGCGAGGACCACGGGTTCGCCCTTCGCCACGTCGCCGGCGTAGGTGTCGATATAGGTGGCAACGTCGTCGGTCTTCGCCCGAAGATCGGCCTGCTGCTGGGTCCGGAACTCGTCGTCGAGGCGGTTGAGGACGAAGACCGTGACGAGCAGGAGCGTCAGGCCGACGACGCTGGCGAAGCCGAGGGTCAGGCGGGCCTGCAGCGTCTTCGGGCCCATCCGCCGGATCGCCGTCGGGATCAGCTGCGGGCGTCGCATCCGGAGGCGAGGGCGGCGGCGCTCGACCACTGGGTCTCCCGGGTCGAGCGGGTCGGGCCCGGTGCCGTCAGGGGTCGGGCTCGGCGAGGCGTCCGCGGCCGCGCCCGGGTTACCGCTCGGCGAACGCGTAGCCGACGCCACGGACCGTCATGACGAAGGCCGGAACGGCCGGGTCATCCTCGATCTTGTCCCGGAGATGGCTGACGTGGACGTTGATCGTCTTCTCGTCCTGGTCGAGCGCCTCGTAGTCGCGGAGAAGCTCGAGGAGCTCGCTTCGGGTGTAGACGCGACCCGGCCGCGAGGCGAGGTGCCGAAGGATCTCGAACTCGGTCGGCGTCAGGCTGATCCGCCGATCACCGCGCTGGACCCGCCGCCGCTCGAGGTCGATGACGAGATCGCCATGGCGGATCACCCGGCCGCCGGCGGCATCGCTCAGGTCGCCGTAGGCGCGTCGGAGGAGCGCCTTGATCCGGCTCATCAGCTCGCGCAGACCGAACGGCTTGGTCAGGTAATCGTCGGCGCCGAGCTCGAGCCCGATGACCTTGTCGACCTCGTCGTCGCGTGCCGTCAGCACCAGGACCGGCGCCTTGGAGCCGGAGGCCCGCAAGCGGCGCAGGACCTCGAAGCCGTCCATCCCGGGAAGCCGGACGTCGAGCACGACCAGGTCCGGCGCCTGGTTCGTCGCGAAGTCGAGACCTTCCTCGCCGCTCTTGGCGACCGCGACCTGGTAGCCCTCCTGCTGGAGGGCGTACTGGATCCCGCGGGCGACGGCGAACTCGTCCTCGACGATCAGGATCGTGGCACTCATCGCGGGCGACTGTACACCGGGTCGTCGCGAACCGGGTCGGACGGCCCATGCCCGACGCGATCCTTCGCCAGCGGGTCGCCAGATGGCAGATTCTCATCGGTGGAGAACAAGGGCACGATCCCGACCGTTCGATCGTGGCCTGTCGACGACAGCCCGTCCTCCGTCGCACGAATGAGCCGCACCGGAGCGCACATTCCCCCGATCCCCATGGCCGGAATCGCCGGTTCTGTCGAGCCCAAGGATCCGGGGGCGGGAATTTGGCCTGGTCGGAGCGATGCGCCGCGGCCGGCGCGTCGACGAGCCGGCGACGATCATCCGCGAACGATCAGGCGACGTCTCTCTCGGAGCCGCATCGTGGACGCTCCGTGATAAGGTGTGCGCCCGTTCCGGGCGCCCCGACCGCACCCGTCGGCGAGTCGCGCCCGCTCCAGATGAGCCCAATCCGAGGTCCCGCCCCGATGTCCACCGCCACGTCCAGCCGTCTGAACCTCGCCGCCGAGCCGCGCGAGCTGGTCGGCAAGAAGGTCGCCACCCTCCGCCGCGTCGGCCGCCTGCCGGCGGTCGTCTACGGACACGGCATCAGCTCCGAGAACGTCTCGCTCGACGCTCACGAGTTCGAGCTCCTTCGCCGCAAGGCCGGCCAGAATGCGCTCATCGATCTGTCGGTCAACGGCAGCAAGGCCCGTCCCGTGCTTGTTCACGACGTCCAGGTTCATCCGGTGAACCGCCGGCCGCTCCATGTCGACCTCTTCCTCGTCCGCATGACCGAGGAGCTGACGGTCGACGTGCCGCTCGTCCCGATCGGGATCTCGAACGCCGTCGAGAACCTCAATGGCACGCTGATGCACCTGCTCGAGTCGGTCAAGGTCAAGGCGTTGCCGGACCACCTTCCGCAATCGATCGAGTACTCGATCGAGTCGCTCGTCGACTTCGACGAGGTCGTCAAGGTCTCCGATCTCGCGATCCCCGGCGACGTCACGCTCCTCACCGACGCCGACGAGGTCGTCGCCAAGGTGCTCGCGTCGCGGCTCCAGGCCGAGGCGGCCGAGCTCGCGGCGGAGACGGCGGCCGAGGCTGCCGAGGCCGCCGAGGGCGAGGCCCCGGCCGAGGGCGAGGCCCCGGCCGAGGGCGCGGCCGGCGAGGACGCTGCGGCCACAGCCGGCGACAGCTCCGAGAACTGAGGCCGGGCGGGTCGCTTGCTCGGGGTTCGCTCAGGCGATCGCCCGCCCGCCCCGTTTGAGCCGGCGGCATTCCCGGCTCACCGACGGACGCCGCGCACCGTGACCGTCGGGAGGCGCAACGCGAGCTGACCCGGCCGACGGCGCGCGAGGCGGTGCCGGAGGGCGGCGTCGAACCGGGCCCGGACGTCCGGCTCCAGTCCCTGGACGAGATCCTCCTCGTCGAACTCGGCCATGAACCCGACGAACCCGTCGATCGTGAACGGGTGGACGAGCTCGGCCGCGGTCGCCGTCACCGCGGCGAAGCCGGCCCGCCGCATCTGGGCCGCGGCCGCCGGTGGGTCGGCCAGATCACCGGGTCGATCGGACCATTCGCGGGGCTCCTCGCCGACGTCCACGAGGGCCTCGTCGAAGTCGTCGTCGGGAGCCCAGACGCCGCGGTGGGCGAGCCACGAGACCCAGCCGAACACGCCGCCCGGACGCAGAACGCGCCGAACCTCGCGGAGCGCGCGAGAGCGATTCGGGACGAGCTGAAGCACGAACGACGAGACAGCCACGTCGATGCTGCCCGACTGGAGCCCGAGATCGTCGGCGAAGGCGACGCGCAGATCGAGTCGGGCGCGCTGGTCCGCCGTCAGCAACCGGTTGGCCTCGGCTGACGCCATGTCGATCATTCCGCTCGAGGCATCGATTGCCGTCACCCGGACTCGCGGCCAGCGCCGGAGCAAGGCGAACGACAGCGTCCCAGTTCCGGTGCCGACGTCCAGGATCCGCGTGGCCCCGGCGTCGATCGCGTCGGCGACGACATCGATGGCCGCCACTGCGGCCGGGGCGATGACCGGCGCCCACCAGCGCGCATAGCCCTCGGCGATTCGGTCGTAGCGCTCGGCCTGCTCGGTCATGACGGCCATCGTGCCATGCGGCGCGGGACCGAGGGCGGCGGTCCAGCGGGCCGTTGCCGCGTCCTCACTGCGCCGGCCCCCGAGCTCTCGCCAGTGCCGGCCCCGAGCCCTCGGCGCGCAACAGGCGAGGTCGCTGGCTCGTCTCCGGTGGGCAGCCTGGCTCGAATGTTCATCTCTGACGGTCCGCCCGAAACCGTCCGGGTCCGCGGCGAACATGATGAGCAGCCCGCGCCGTCCGGCGCCACCCGAGAGCCCGCATGACTCGACCCGTCGCCATCCGGATCCTCGTCCTTGCCATCGCCATCGGGCTCGTGGCCCAGGCGCTGCTGCTCGACAACCTGCTCGGCGTCAATGCCCCGATCCTCGCCGGTTGCCTGCTCGGCGCCGCTTTCGGGCTGCGCCCGGCGGGTCGCCGGATCGATCCACTGGATCGCTGGCTGCCCGCCGCGGCGATGGCGATCAGCCTGGGCATCGCCGTCCGGGCAGATCGGGTGCTGCTCGAGCTCGACATCGCGGCCGCCTGCGCCCTCCTGGGCGCGTCGATCGCGGCGATCGCCGGCGAGGCGATCACCAGGCGGTCGGCCATCCGGATCGTGGAGCTTGGGTTCGTCGTGGCCGGCTGGGCCGGGATCGGGATCCTCCGGGTAACCCCCGCGTTGCGCCGGCCTGCGGATCGGGATGCCGATCCGATCACCACCCGACTGCCTGTTTGGGCCGGCCCGATTGCCCGCGGCCTGCTGATCGCGCTCCCCCTCCTGCTCGTCTTCGGCAGCCTGTTCTCGGCGGCCGACGCCGCCTTCGAGCGGCTGATGGGCCGCCTCCTCACGTGGAACGTCGACCTGGGCGAGGTCCCGATTCGCCTTTCGGTCGCGTTCCTGATCGCCTGGGTCGTGGCCGGGCTCCTGGCCGTCGCGTCGGGCGCCCTGGAGGTTACGGGCGCGCGCGCCCATGCTCCGACCGTGCCGGTTCCTCAATCCCTGGGTGCCGCGGCCCTCGGTCTGCCCGATCCGGATCGGTCGGCCACGTTGGCGCCCGCCCTCCGCCTCGGGGCCATCGAGGCGGCCACGATCCTGCTCGCCGTCGACGCGCTGTTCGGGATCTTCGTCATCCTCCAGGTCGCCTACCTGTTCGGCGGCCAGGACACCCTGGCCGCGACCAGCCTGCCCTATGCCCAGTACGCCCGAAGCGGGTTCTTCGAGCTCATGTGGGTGGCGGTCCTCGCCGGCGGGCTGCTCGCGACCGTCCACGCGATCGCGGCGCGCCGGACGCCGGCCCTGGTCGGCGCCGGGCTTGCGCTCGCCGGTCTGACGGCGGTCGTCCTCGCGTCGGCGCTGCTGCGGCTTCGGATCTACCAGAATGCCTATGGCTGGACCGAGCTGCGCTTCTACGTCCTCGCCACGATCGTCTGGCTCGCGATCGGGATCGGGATCACGATCGCTCTCCTCGTGCGCAACCGGATGCGCTGGCTGCTCCACGGCCTCGCGATGGCTGCCGTCGTCGTGCTGCTCGGGATCAACCTGGTCGGGCCGTCGCGTCTGATCGCCGAGCAGAACGTCGCCCGGGTCCTCGATCCCACCCTTGTCCCGCCCGACGGCAAGAGCGGGCTCGACGTCATCTACGCGAAGCGGCTCGGCGATGACGCGGTGCCCGCACTCGTCACCGCGCTTCCGGCGCTGGATCCTTCCGACCGCGAGGAAGTGCTCGGGCAACTCCAGGCGCGTCGCGCTGAGCTCGGTTCGGCGCAGGCGACGGGCTGGCCCTCCTGGAATCTCGGGCGCGAGCTTGCCCGCCAGGCGCTCGTGACCTTGCCGGCGCGCTAGCGGACCACGGACGGAGCTCGCCGCCGAGCGAACCCCCCGGGCTGCGTCAGGCCCCGGACACCGGCGGAGCGGGCGCGGGCGGAGGCGGCGGGGGCCCGGCGTCGATCGGCGGGAAGGCCCCGGGTCGTTGCCAGCCGAGTCGACGGGCCATCCTCAGCCCGACATACCCGACGACCGCCAGGCAGATGAGGATCGGAAGCCAGACGATCGTGAACAGGATCAGGAAGCTCGCGATCGCCTGGCCGACTCCGATGAGCATCGCCGACGCCCGGTCCACTTCGGCGGCCGGATCCCATCGGGCGGCAGCGTCGGCCACGGCGACGACGTCCGTGCCGAACGTCACCGTCAGGGTGGCCATGGCGGCCTTGTCGGACAAGGCGGCCTGCTCGGCCGTCATCCGTTCGATCTCGCCACGGGTGTCGGTCAGGCGCGACTCGATCTCGAGCAAGTCGGAGATCTTCGGGGCGTTCGCCGCGTACCCGACGAGGGCGGCCTCGCTGGCCTTCAGGTTCCGGATCCGGGCATCGAGATCGACGAGCTGACCCGTCACCTCGGCGGCGTCGGTCTGCTCCGCGACCTCGGTCCCGAGATGGCGGATCGCGTCGAGCGCATCCTCCCAGCGGGCGACCGGGATCCGGTACGTGACGGTGGCGAAGACCTTGTCGTTGCTGCGCTGCTGCTGCGACGAGCCGATGTAGCCGCCGAGCCCCCGGATCGCATCGCGACCGGCAACGAGCGCCTCGTCGGTGTCGGCCACGCTCAGCTGCAGCGAACCGGTCCGGACGATCTTCGTGTCATCGACGGGGGCGGCCGGGTTGCCGTTGTCACCTGTCTGCGAACCGCCGTCTCCGCCGGTCTGCGTCCCGGGTGCGTTGCTGCCGGCAGCCGCCGCCTGCGACCCGGCGCGGGCGGCGCCGCCGACGGGAGCCTGCGCGGCCGATCCGCCACACGCGACGACCATCACGGCGAGCCAGGCGAGAACCAGGTGACGGACGATCCGGCCGGTTCGGCGATCGGTGTGAGCGGGAGCGCGCATGGCGCCTTCCTCCTTCGGTCGCCGGGTGGTCCGGCGGCGCGGCCCCGTGGACGCGCGCAGGGCGGCCGCGGTTCCCTTGCCGCGACAGCCGTAGACTTCGGAGGGTGAAGCTGCCGTTCGATCCCCCGCTCGAACCAATGCTCGCCAAGGCGAGCGACGACCTGCCCGCCGCCGGCGGCTGGCTCTACGAGCCGAAGTGGGACGGGTTCCGGGCGATCGTGTTCCGCGATGGCGACGAGGTCCTGATCCAGAGCCGCGATCTGAAGCCCCTCGACCGCTACTTCCCGGAGCTGGCGGCACCGATCCGGGCCAACTTCCCGGAGCGCTGCGTCATCGACGGCGAGGTCGTTATCTCCCGCGATGGCGAGCTCGACTTCGAGGCGCTGCTCCTGCGGATCCACCCCGCGGCGTCGCGCGTCAAGATGCTGGCCGGCGAGAGCCCGGCGAGCTTCGTCGGCTGGGACCTCCTCGCCCTCGGCGACGAGGACCTCCGCGAGGTGAATCAGGCCGAGCGCCGGGCGCGTCTCGAAGCCGTCTTCGGGACCGTCGAGCCGCCGATCCACCTGACCCCGGCCACGCTCGACCGTGCGCTCGCGGCCGACTGGTTCGACCGGTTCGAGGGCGCCGGGCTCGACGGCGTGGTCGCCAAGAAGCTCGATGCGGCGTACCAGCCCGGCAAGCGGGCGATGGTCAAGATCAAGCACCAGCGAACGGCCGACTGCGTCGTGGCCGGCTTCCGGTGGCACAAGAACGGGCCCGGGACCCATGTCGGGTCGCTG
>Ga0207684_10005082_pt1 | contig 12263 bp, 9 predicted proteins | sample KBSK5501metaG_FD_184342 | JGI IMG/M metagenome (GOLD analysis project Ga0207684, IMG submission 184342) | Corn, switchgrass and miscanthus rhizosphere microbial communities from Kellogg Biological Station, Michigan, USA - KBS K5-50-1 metaG... | ecosystem: Host-associated > Plants > Roots >... | reverse complement strand
GGTTCGGCGGCGGCCCGGGGGCCCTTCCGGCGGTTCCGGTGGCCCCGCGGACCAAGGGCCAACTGCTCGTCGACTCGCTGATCGCGCTGGCCTGCCTGGCCGTGGTCCTGGCCCTGTCGTTCCGGTTGATCGTGACCCGGAGGCCAGCCGCGGCCGGGGTGCCGGGCGGCTGGGATAGAAGCAGTCCGGGTGACCCTCGTCCGCCCGGTGGCTGGGCTGAAGGCGTCTCGCCGACGGCCGGCCCGCCAACGGCCGGGCCGCCGGCCGCCGGCCCGCCAGACCCCGCCCTGCCCGGTCCCGCCACGCCGGGCGGGGGCGCAGCATGGTCAGACGGTCGCGCGGCAGGTTACACCCGCCCGGCGAGCTACTGGGCCCCCGGTGGCTACAAGCCGTCGGCCGGATACCCATCGCCGCCGGGATACGGATCGTCGGACGGGGCACGGCCGCGTGCCGATCCCGGTGCGCCGGCCGGTCCCGGGCCGCCGGCCGCATCCGGGCCGAGAGCCGCATCCGGGCCGCAGGCCGCATCCGGGCCGCAGGCCGCATCCGGGCCGCACGCGGCAGCCGGGCCGCACGGGGGCTATGGCCTGTCGCGGGAGCCGGAGCCGCCCGATGGCTATGGGCCGCCCGCTGGCTATGGGCTTGCCGGCGGTTACGGGCGGCCTGCCAGCCCCGCGCCGCCGGGCGTATCAGGGGCCCCGGGCACCCACGGCACGTACAGGGCCCTGGCCGGTTCCCCGGACGCGAAGACCGGGCCGGTCGCCGGGCCGGGAGACGCTGCGGAGCCCTTCGATCTGGGCGGCCCGGCGGGAGACCCGTTCGCCGCCGACGATGACACCTGGCCCTCGTCCGGCCAATGGTGACCGGCCACCCGACCGACTTCGCCGAACGGGTGCTCGGGGTCACCGAGAGCATCCCGTCCGGCCGCGTGATGTCCTACGGGGACATCGCCGAGTGCCTGGGTGAGGCGGGCCCGCGCCAGGTCGGCAGGGTGATGTCGCAATGGGGCGGCGGAGTGGCCTGGTGGCGGGTGATCCACGCCGACGGGTCGCTCCTGGCCGGTCACGAGCGGGAAGCGCTGGCCCGCTACCTGGAAGAGGGCACGCCGCTGCGCCGCGCGCCAGATGGCGAGGTCCGCGGCGTGGACATGCGCCGGGCCCGTTGGCTCGCCCCGCACGGCTGACCATCACCACGGCTGGCCGTCGCGCCCGCGCACGGGACCGAGGCGCCGTGTATCAGCGGCCGGCCTTCGCGCTCCCGAACCGCCGTAGACCATTACGCACGCGGTCACATCACCCTGGCACGCCATTCACCGCCCCGGACGCGAATGTTTACTCTCGGTGGGCAGTTCATCACATGACGACGCGCCTTTCGTAAAAGATCCACCAAGCCCGTTCTCGTAAAAGATCTACCAAGCCTGAGTCGCATCGGGTATTGACGGTGGCTGGATGCGGCGGGGCGGGTGTTCCCGGTGACGGTGGATCCGACGATCCTGATCGCGCCGACGCCGACCCAGGCGCAGAACGTGATGATCTCTTCGGACAACCCGGCCACGAACTACAACACTTCGAGCTGGCCGATGATGCAGGTCGGCACGACCACGACGGGGGCGGACCGGGCGCTGATCTCGTTCCCGCTGACCTCGATCCCGGCCGGGACGGCGATCGATTCGGCGGACCTGAACCTGTACTGGGACCAGAGCTTCGGGCCGGGCACCGCGAACCAGACGGTGAACGCGTACCAGGCAACCTCACCGTGGTCGGCGTCCACGGTGACCTGGAACACCGGCGTGGGCGTCGGCGCGGAGGGCATGAACCAGGTGACGGTGGATGATTCCGACACCGCGGACACCTCGGCGTCCGGGGCGTGGCCATCACAGGCGGACCCGGCCGCGATCAGCGGGCCGCCGACCGGCGCTCGGACCGGCACGGCGAGTGCGCCAGCCTGCTCCGCGGCCACCGGGGCGACCTGGCCGCACCGGTCCCGGTGATCGCTGAGACCTCCTGGCTGATCCTGGACCGGCTCGGCACCGCCGCCCAGGCCGCCTTCATCCGGCTGATCACCAGCGGCCAGCTCACACCGGTGAACCTGACCGACGCGGACTGGTAGCGCTGCGCAGAGCTGGTCGAGCAAGTTGATCTTGGGGGGCTGTCTCCTCAGTCTATGAGAGGGTTGTGAGACCCCGCTAACCTCGACCGGGACGGCATGCCGTGCGTTATGGCGGCTTCCCCGCCCAGTTCGGGATGATGACTTGAATCGTCGCGTGTGCCGGTCTTGCGAAGGAGCGGATGAGCCCATGACGCAGCCCCCCATCACCAAGGAGAGCCAGGCGCTTGTTTCATCCCTTGCTGCTCAGCGCGATCACGTGCTCGGCATCCTGGAGGGCCTTTCCGAGGAGGACTTGCGGCGCCCCATACTGCCCTCGCAGTGGACCTGCGCCGGGCTGGTACACCATCTGGCGATCGACGTCGAGCGGTTCTGGTTCCGTGCCGTCGTCGCTGGCGAGCCGATGCCAGACAACGAGCCGGATAACGCATGGCAGGTCCCTGCGGACTTGACGGCCACCGCGGTGCTGGACGCCTACCGGCGGGAGATAGAGCTTGCCGACGCCATCATTGCCGCCACTTCCCTAGACAGCGCACCGGCCTGGTGGCCTGAGGACCTGTTTGGCAGCTGGCGGCTCGGCGACCTGCGCGAGATCCTCCTGCATGTGATCGCTGAGACGGCATGCCACGCCGGTCACCTCGACGCGGCACGTGAACTCATCGACGGCCGGCAATGGGTAGTCCTCACCGAATGAGCCTGGCGGGAACCCGGCCCTCCTGACGGAAAGACCGCATCCTTATCAGAGTGTTTCGGGCAGGCTCGGGACTGCCGCCCTGGCGGGCGCCCTGCCCGGCCGGGTCCTGCACGTGGTGGCCGATGCCGCCTACGCGGGCGGGAACTGCGCCGCCTGCCCCGGCAGGTGACCTGGGCGACCCGGCTGCGCAAGGATGCCGCGCTGTTTGAGCTGCTCCCCCCTTACCTTGCGCACCCGGCGCGCGCGGCCGGCCCCGCGTCAAGGCAACCGGCTGCCGCCCCTGGCCACGCTCGCTGCCAGCGCATCCTTCACCCCGGTGACCGTGCACCGGTACGGCCGCCCCGCCACCGTGCCCGCCGCCGCCTTCACCTGCTTGTGGCATGGGGTCTTCGGCGCCCGCCCCGCCCAGGCCGTGCTCATCCGCGAGCACGACGGGAAAGGCTATGACCTGGCCCTGGCCACCACTGACCCGGCCGCCAGCCCGGCCCAGGTTGCGGTAGAAGATGCCAAGCAGATCTTCGGCGCCGGGCAGGCCCGCAACCGGCTGCCCGCCGCCGTGCACCGCACCATCCCGTTCACCCTCGCCTGCCAGAGCATCACGGTTCTCTGGTACGCCACCGCCGGGCACCACCCGCCGACGTGGCCGGGCACCGGGCCCGCGCCCCTGGTACACCACCAAGGCCGAGCCCTCCACCGCCGACATGATCGCCAAGCTCCGACGCGTCCTCATCGCCGCCAAATATCAGCCAGGTCACCCCGCACGAGGCGGGCTGGCCGTGCTCGCACACCGGCCGGTCGCGTCGCGGCCTGCACTTTGGCGGCTGCTGGCCCGGCCTGGTGGCTCCGCGGTGCACCAGGCCGAACGACGGCGCGGTCAGCGTCACGAACAGCGCCGGGTGCGAGCCGACTACCTCGGGGACGCCGTGCCCGCCGCGCAGCCCGGCGATCAGCACCTGCCAGACATCGCCCTTATACAGCCACGCCCACGACGGGCACGCCGCCGCCCGCCGGTTCCCGCAGGCACCTCAATGAACCCGCCGGGCTGGTCCTCAGCCTGGGACAGGCCTGCCTCGGTGCGCAGCTCGCGGAGCCGGCCGGGGAGGAACGGGCTGGGCATGTGGTGGCCTCCGTGCTCGTCACGTGAGGCCCGTTGTGCTGCGCTGATGGCGGTCATGCTTGCTTCCGGTGGCGTGAATGCTTGCGCTGCGAGCTGTCCGCTGTGGCCCAGCAACGCCATCTCGGGACGGGCGCGGCCGACCGGCCTTTCCCTTTCGGGGACACTTTTGGCGCCACGCCGGCGTTAGGGCGCCAAAGGAGGGCGGGATGTCAGAGGGGTCTGCTGGAATGCCTAATTGGTATGAGTCAGCATTCCCCGGCCTATCACCTCGTCCGCCCGCCAACCCGGGCGGCCGCGGCACCGGTCCTCGACGCGGCCCAGCAGGCCGTCGTGGACCATGAGGGGCTGCCCCTGCTCGTTCTCGCCGGGCCCGGCACGGGGAAGACCACCGCGATCGTGGAGGCCGTGGTGGACCGGATCACCAGGCGCGGCATCGACCCGGACCGGGTGCTCGTCCTGACGTTCAGCCGGAAGGCCGCGGAGGAGTTGCGCCAGCGGATCACCGCCCGGCTGGGCAGGACCACCCGCGAGCCGCTGGCGCTGACCTTTCACAGCTACGCGTACGCGCTGGTGCGCCGCGAGTTCACGCTGGCCGGTGACGAGCCGCCGACGCTGCTGTCTGGCCCGGAGCAGTTGCTTGAGGTGCGGCGACTGCTGCGCGGCGAGGCCGAGGACGGCGGAACCCGCTGGCCGGAGCGGCTGCGGCCGGCCCTCGGGACCCGGGGCTTCGCCGCGGAACTGCGGGACTTCCTGCTGCGCGGCGCGGAGCGCGGGCTGGACGGGCATGCGCTCGCCCGGCTGGGCCGGCAGCGGGACCGAGACGACTGGGTCGCCGCGGGCGCGTTCCTGGCCCGCTACGACGCGCGGTTTGACCTGGCACCGGTGCCCGCCTACGACTACGCCGAGATCATCAGGATCGCCGCGGCGCTGCTCGCCCGCGGCGCGGTCCGCGAACGGGAGCGCAAGGCCTACGACGTGGTCCTTGTGGACGAGTACCAGGACACCGACCCGGCGCAGGAGGCGCTGCTGCACGCGCTGGCCGGGGACGGCCGGGAACTGATCGTGGTCGGGGACCCGGATCAGGCGATCTACGCGTTCCGCGGTGCCGACGTCAGCGCCATCATGCGGTTCCCTGACCGGTTCCGTACCCCCGACGACCGGCCCGCCCGGGTCATCGCCCTCGGCATCTGCCGGCGCAGCGGGACCGCCCTGCTCGCGGCCTCGCGCCGGATCGCGGCCAGGCTCCCGGCGCCGCCCGCCGCGGCGCTGTCCGCCACGCGGGCGGCTGGCGGCCCGCGCGCCGTGCGGCCGCGCGGTGACCATCCGGACGGCGGCCACCGCCACGCGGGCGGGCCGGAGGGGGACCAGCCGCCGAGGGGGCAGCCGGGGGGCGACCGGCCGCACGCAGGCGGGCCGGAGGGCGAGCAGTCGCGCGCGGGCGGGCCGGGAGGCGAGCAGTCGCGCGCGGGCGCGCCGGAGGGCGAGCAGTCGCGCGCGGGCGGGCCGGGAGGCGAGCAGTCGCGCGCGGGCGGGCCGGGAGGCGAGCAGTCGCGCGCGGGCGGGCCGGGGGGCGAGCAGCACGCGGGCGGGCCGGAGGACGAGCAGCAGCACGCGGGCGGGCTGGAAGGCGAGCAGCCGCCGGTGGGCCGGCCGCGCGACGGCCAGCCGCTGGGCGGCCACCGGGATCTGCGGCCGCTGCCGTCCGTCCCGGCCGGGAAGATCCGGGTCGTGATCGCCTCCAGCGCCAGCCAGGAGGCCACGGTCGTGGCCGATGCGCTCCGCCGGGCCCACCTGCACGACGGCGTGCCCTGGTCGTCGATGGCGGTCCTGGTCCGCTCGGTCATCGGCCAGGTGCCGCTGCTGCGCCGGGCGCTCGCCGCCACCGGGGTGCCCTCGGTCATCGCCGGCGACGAGCTGCCGCTGGAGGCGGAACCGGGGGTGCGCCCGCTGCTCCTGCTGCTGCGCTGCGCCCTGCACCCGGAGACCCTCGACGAGGAGGCGGCGGTGGAACTGCTCGCCGGGCCGCTCGGCGGCACCGACGCCCTGGGACTGCGCCGGCTCCGCCGCGCGCTGCGGGCGGCCACGCGGGAGGCTGGTGAAGAGCGCCCGCCGCAGCCGCTGGCCGCCGTCCTGCACGACCCGCGCGAGCTGACTTTGATCCGCGCAACGGCCGCGGAAGCCGCCCGCCGGGTGGCCGGCTTGCTGGCCCTCGCGCGGCAGACCGCGGCCGAGGGCAACGCGCACGACGTGCTTTGGGCCGTGTGGCACGAATCCGGCCTGGCGCCCGCGTGGCAGGCGGTGTCGGCCGCGGGCGGCTCCCGCGGTGCCGCTGCCGACCGCGACCTCGACGCGGTCTGCGCGCTGTTCGACTCCGCAGCCCGGTTCGTCGTGCGGCTGCCGCCGGGCTCGGCCTCGCTCTTCCTGGACAGCATGTCCGGCCAGGAGATCCCCGGTGACACCCTCGCCGGCCACGCCCCCGCGGGCGACGCCGTCCGGATCCTGACCGCGCACCGGGCCAAGGGCCTGGAGTGGGATGTCGTGGTGGTGGCCGGGGTGCAGGAGGGCATCTGGCCCGACCTGCGGATGCGTTCGTCCCTGCTCGGGATGGACGAGCTCATGGACGCCGCCGCGGGAGTGCTGGCCCCGGGCGCCGGCGCCGATGCCATGGCCGCCGCCCTGGCGGCCAAGCTGCTCAACGAGGAGCGGCGGCTGTTCTACGTCGCGGTCACCCGCGCCCGCCGCCAACTGGTGGTCACCGCGGCCGGCAGCGATGACAGCCAGGAACGCCCGTCCCGCTTCCTGGCCGAACTGGCCGGGGACGAGATCGCCATCGAGGACGTTTCCGGCGCCGCGCCGCGCTGGCTGTCGCTGCCCGCGCTGACCGCCGGCCTGCGGCGGGCCGCGGCCGACCCGGACCGTCCCCCTGCGCTGCGCCGCGCCGCCGCGGCCCAGCTCGCCCGGCTGGCCGCGGCCGGGGTCCGGGGCGCCCACCCGGCGCAGTGGTACCAGCTCACCGAGCTGTCCGACCCCGGACCGATCCCCGCGGCGGCGGACGGCCTGCTGGTGCGGCTCTCGCCGTCGCAGGTGGAGTCGTTCCACCGGTGCGGGCTTCGCTGGCTGCTCGAGGTCGCGGCCGGCGCCGGGTCCTCGGACGTGATCCGGCACTTCGGCATCCTCATCCACGCGGCCGCGGTGCTCGCCGCCACCGGCGCCAGCGGGGAGGCGATCGATCAGCGGATCGACGAGATCTGGCACCACCTGGACTTCGGCAGCCCCTGGTACGGCGAGAAGGAGCGGGAACGGGCCCGGATCATGGTGAACAAGTTCCTCGCATGGCACCGGGCCAACCCGCGGGAACTGGTGGCCGTCGAGCAGAAGCTGCAGGCCCAGGTCGGCGCGGTGGAGATCACCGGCCGGGTGGACCGGCTGGAGCGGGACCAGGTCGGGCGGGCCATCGTCGTGGACCTAAAGACCGGCTCGACCGCGGTGCCCTCCGCGGACCTGGACCGGCACCCCCAGCTCGGCGTGTACCAGCTCGCCGTGCTGCTCGGGGCGTTCGAGCGGTTCGGCCTGACCGAGCCGGGCGGCGCCGAGCTGATCCAGGTGGGCAAGGCGAGCCTGGCCGCTCAGGTGCGGGTGCAGCCGCAGCGGGCGCTGCCCGACGACCCCGAGCCGGAATGGGCCCGGGATCTGGTCGAGACCGTGGCCGCCGGCATGGCCGGCCCGCTGTTCGAGGCGCGGGTGAATCCCGGGTGCCGGAACTGCCCGGTCCGGTCCTGCTGCCCGGTCCACCCCGACGGCGAGCAGGTAACGCCGTGAGCCCGCCGCAGCCGCCGGGCCGAACGCCGCAACGCTCCGCGCTGCGGCTTTCCAGCGACAAGACTCTGCTGGCCCCGGGGGCAGCCCCCGGGCCCCCGAGCCTCCCGAAGCCAGCGCCCCGCTCTCTGGCGCGCCTCCGGCACGACGTCCCGCGAGGGAGGCCATGAGTACTGTCCGGTACGAGCCCGGGCACCTGGCCCGGCTGCTCGGGCTGCCCGAGCCCACCGCGGAGCAGGCCGAGGTGATCTCCGCGCCCCTGGAACCGCTCGCGGTCATCGCGGGCGCCGGGTCGGGCAAGAGCGAGACGATGGCCGCCCGGCTGGTCTGGCTGGTCGCCAACGGCATGGTCCGGCCGGAACGGGTCCTCGGCCTCACCTTCACCCGCAAGGCGGCCGCCGAACTGGGGCAGCGGGTCCGTGCCAGGCTCGCGGGCCTGCGCCGGGCGGGCCTGGACGTGACCGGCTCCGCCGTGGCGGGCCCGCCGGACAGGCCAGGGGCCGCCGGCCTGGCCGGTGGCGCGATGGCCCGCGGTTTCCTGGCGGCCGGTGGCCCGATGGCCGGCGGTTTCCTGGCGGCCGGTGGCCCGATGGCCGGCGGTTTCCTGGCGGCCGGCGGCCTGCCCGCAGACGGCCGGCCCGGCCGCACGGCTGCCGGGCTCGGATATGACAGGTCGCCCGGCGGGCCGGGCTACGGCGGCCCGGGCGGGCCCGGGTATGACGTGCCGGGCGGCCCGGCCCGGCACGAGGTGGGCGGCGGGCCGGCGAGTGGGCGGCTGGGCAGCCGCGCCGGGGCCGACCTGGCCAGCGGTGCCGTGCTGGGCACGCTGGACGGCCGGGTGCCGGGGGACCTGGCCAGCGCCGCCGCGCCCGGCCTGGCCGGCGGGGAACCGCTCGGTGAAGACCTGCTCGACGGCGAGCCCGTGGTGTCCACGTACCACTCCTACGCCGCGCGGCTGGTCGCCGACCACGCGCTGCGGGAAGCCCTGGAACCCACGGTGCGCCTGATCACCCCGGCGGTGGCGTGGCAGATGGCGGCCCGGGTCGTGGCCGCCTACGCCGGGCCCATGGACGCGGTGCATTGGGCCCCGCAATCGGTGACCGCCGCCGTCCTGGATCTCGCCGGGGAACTCGCGGAGCACCTGGCCGATCCCGCCGGCGTCTACCAGATCGGGGACTGGCTGGAGGCGGCGGCGCGGGCGCTGCCCGGGCGGGTGCCCAGCGCCGTCCGGAGAATGCTGGACTGCCAGCGCACCAGGGAGCAGTTGCTGCCGATCGTGACCGGTTACGCGGCGGCCAAGGCGGCCCGGGAAGTGATCGACTACGGCGACCAGGTGACGCTGGCCGCCCGGATCGCGACCCGGCACCGCGAGGTGGGCGCGATCGAGCGTGCCCGGTACCAGGTGGTCCTGCTGGATGAGTTCCAGGACACCAGCCACGCCCAGCTCATCCTGTTGCGCGCGCTGTTCGGCGGCGGGCACCCGGTGACCGCCGTGGGCGACCCGTGCCAGTCGATCTACGGCTGGCGCGGGGCCAGCGCGGGCAACCTGGCCCGCTTCGCCCGCGAGTTCCCCGCGGGCGTGCACCCGGCCCGGGTCGCCCAGTTGTCCACCAGCTTCCGCAACACCGGGAGGGTGCTCGACGTCGCCGCGGTGATCCAGCGGGACCTGCGCGACCAGGCTTCCCAGGTGCCCAGGCTGGTCGCGCCGCCGGGCCGCGCCGGGCGCGGTGCCGTGGTCTGCGCGCTGCTGGAGACCGCCGCGGACGAAGCCCGCTGGGTGGCGGACCAGGTCGGGGAGCTGATCCGGCTGCCCGCGGGCATCGCGCCCGACGGCGAGCCCTGGGACCGCCCGCCCGTCCAGCCGTCCGACATCGCCGTGCTCTGCCGCAAACGGTCCCAGTTCGCCCTGTTGCGCGCCGCGATCGAGGCGCACGGGATCCCGGTCGAGGTGGTCGGCCTGGGCGGGCTGCTCACCGTCCCGGAGGTCGCCGACATCGTTGCCACGCTGCGGGTGCTGCACGACCCCGCCGGGTCAACCTCGCTGGCCCGGCTGCTCACGGGGCCACGATGGCGGATCGGGCCGCGTGACCTCGTCGCCCTCGGCAGGCGCGCCCGGGACCTGGCCCGCGACCCGGCCGTCCCCGGTGCGCGCGGGCCCGCCGGCAGCCAGGCCGGGCATGACGGCGCCGGTTCCGGGGCCGGCCCCGGCGACCGGGCCACGGGCGGGACCGGGGGTGGGGGCAACGGCGTATCGCATGAAGAGGATGCGCTGGCCCAGGCGGTCACGGACCTGACGGCGGTGCCCGGCAGCCTGGTGGAGGCGCTGGACGATCTGGGCGACCGGAGCGGCTACTCGGCGCAGGGCTACCTGCGGTTCAGCGCGCTGGCCGCCGAGTTGCGAGTGCTCCGCGCGCACGTCAGCCGGCCGCTGCCGGACCTGGTCGGGGAGGTCGAGCGGACGCTGGGCCTCGACATCGAGGTGGCGGCGGAGCCGTGGCGGGACCCCGCCGTCGCCCGCGCCGACCTGGACGCGTTCGCGGACGCGGCGGCGGCCTTCGCCGACGATGAGGAGGAGCCCACGCTCGGCGCGTTCCTCGCGTTCCTGACGGCGGCCGAGGCGGAGGAGTTCGGCCTGGAGTCGGGCCAGCCGAGCGGGACCAACGCGGTCACGCTCACCACCGTCCACGCGGCCAAGGGCCTGCAGTGGGCCGCCGTGGTCGTGCCGGGGCTGGCCGCGGGGCCGCGGGCCTCGGTGTTCCCCGCGAAGCCCAGGGTCACCACCCGGTGGACCGAGAACCCCCGGCTGCTCCCGTTCGGCCTGCGCGGCGACGCCGGGGACCTGCCGGTGCTGCGTGACCTGGAGGAGGCGTCGCGGGACGATTTCACCGCCGCCTGCTCGGCGCGTGAGCTGGCCGAGGAGCGGCGGCTCGCCTACGTGGCGGTGACCCGCGCCGCGTACTGGGTCGCCTGCTGCGGCTACTGGTGGGGTGAGGCAGCGTCGCCGCTGGGCCCCTCGCCGTTCCTGGAGGAGGTCCGCGCCGCGTGCGCGGCCGGCTCGGGCGCCGTGGCGCACTGGGCACCGCCGCCGGAGGACGGCGCGCTGAACCCGGCGCTGGCCGAGCCCGCCGTCGTGCCCTGGCCACCGGGCGCCGAGGGGCCGCGGCAGGAGGCCGTGCTGGAGGCTGCCGCGCTGGTCGAGCGCGAGCTTGCCCGGCTGTCGGAAGCGGGCGAGGGCAGAGCGGGCGAGGGCAGAGCGGGTGATGCCGGTGACGACGGCGGGCTGAGCGAGCCGGACCGGGTGCTGGCCCGCGCCTGGGCCCGGGACGCCGGCCTGCTGCTGGCCGAGCTTTCCGAGCGGCGCGCCGGTGCCGGCGCGGCGGTACCGCTCCCGGCGCAGCTGTCGGTGTCCTCGCTGGTCACGATGGCCGCCGATCCGGACCGGCTGGCCCAGCAGATCCGCCGTCCGATGCCCAGGCCGCCGATGCCTCAGGCGCGCCGGGGCACCGCCTTCCACCGCTGGCTGGAGCAGCGGTTCGGGCAGCAGCGGCTGATCGACCCGGCCGACCTGCTCGGGGCGGCCGACGACCCGGCCGACGACCCAGACGACGCCGACCTCGCCCTGCTCAGGGAGCGGTTCGAGGAGGGGGAGTGGGGCGACAGGTGGCCGGTGGACGTGGAGGTCCCGTTCGAGACCCTGGTTGCGGGCCGGACGGTCCGCGGCCGGATCGACGCGGTGTTCGGCGACCCCGCCAGCGGCGGATACGACGTCGTCGACTGGAAGACGGGGGAGCCGCCGTCGTCGGCGGCCGACCTGCGCGCCGCCGCGGTCCAGCTCGCCGCCTACCGGGTGGCCTGGGCCACGCTGGCCGGGGTGCCGCTGGACCAGGTCCGGGCGGCGTTCTACTACGTGCGCCACCACGAGACCCTGCGCCCGGCGGACCTCCTCGACGAGGCAGGGCTGGCGGCGCTCATCGAGGAGGTGCCGCTGCTGGGCACCCCCGGGCCGTGAGGCGAGCCCGCGGTGGCGCGCGGTGCGCGGGTCAGCCGGCCAGGTGTTGCTCCAGGCTTTCCATCTTGGCGGTGAGCGCCCCGGTTGCGCCGGGGCGGATGTCGGCCTTGAGCACCATGCTGACCCGGGGCGCCTTGGCGGCGACCGCCTCGACCGCCTTCTTGACGACGGCCATCACCTCGTCCCAGTCGCCCTCGACCGTGGTGAACATCGCGTCGGTGTGGTTTGGAAGGCCGCTTTCACGGACCACGCGCACCGCGTCCGCGACGTACTCCGCGACGCTGTCTCCGACCCCGAGCGGGGTGACCGAGAACGCGACCAGCATGGCTCCTCCTCCAGGTGACGCGGGCCGGGCGGCCGGGTGACGCGGGCCGGACCGGGGTAGCGTCCGGCCGCGGTGCCGGTCGGGAAACCGGGAACTGAAGTAGCGGAAGCTCACGCAGGGCGGGTCACCTGAGGCGCCCGAGGCGAACCCCACGTACACGGTATGAGTTCCGGTGACCTTCGTGCTGTTCGCCGGA
>Ga0207684_10005079_pt1 | contig 12269 bp, 10 predicted proteins | sample KBSK5501metaG_FD_184342 | JGI IMG/M metagenome (GOLD analysis project Ga0207684, IMG submission 184342) | Corn, switchgrass and miscanthus rhizosphere microbial communities from Kellogg Biological Station, Michigan, USA - KBS K5-50-1 metaG... | ecosystem: Host-associated > Plants > Roots >... | reverse complement strand
CCGCCGCGCTAAGTCTTGGCGTCTTGGCGTGAGATCCTTCTGTGCGCCTTGGCGTGAGATCCCATCCAAAAAAGGCCTTGAAGTTTGGGTGAAAGCCCCTATTTTCACCCCTCTTTAGAATTTATGGCATCGAGTGATAACATTGATCTGACTGGGTTCCGACTGCACGCGCAGGATACGGGGAGTGCGGATGTCCAGATCGCGATCCTGACCCGTCGTATCAACCAATTAACTGATCATTTGAAGGGACACCGTAAAGATCACTCGTCCCGGCGCGGTCTTTTGAAACTGGTAGCCACTCGGCGAAGTCTTCTCGATTACCTGAAGCGTACCTCGCAGGATCGCTATAAGGTGGTCATCGAAAAATTGAATTTACGTAAGTAATGAAGAGCCGCAGATTGAATGCGGCTTTTTTGTCAAACCCAAACGAAAACCAAGACCTCCGGGATTAACCCACCTGTCCGATATATCCTCTTGTTCCACCGGAGCGACGGTGGACGCGCAGGCGATGTCGGAAGCGGCCTTGTCTTAGGTCTGAGCCCCGAAAGTTTACGGGGTTCAGACCTACGAACAAAGGCCGAGTTCGACGGTTATCTTGGAGGCTCATTCTGTTATGCAACATCGAGTCTCGAAAATTATCGGCTCTAGTGATCTCATCATCGAAACAGGGAAACTCGCGAAACTCGCGGATGGATCTGTCACGGTTCGCTCAGGCGACTCAATCATCCTGGTCGCTGCAGTCTCTGCGACCACTGTAAAAGAAGGTCAAGATTTCTTTCCGCTCACGGTAGATTACCGCGAGAAAGCGGCTGCGGTCGGCAAGTTTCCGGGAGGCTATTTCAAGAGAGAAGGCCGTCCAACCGAAAAAGAAACGCTGACCGCGCGGATGACCGATCGTCCGCTTCGTCCCTTGTTTCCCAAAGGATACTTTTACGACACACAGATTATCAGTATCCTGCTCAGCGCGGATGGCGAGAACGACCCCGATATTCTGAGCATCAACGGCGCTTCGGCTGCACTTTGCGTTTCCGATATTCCGTTTGCTGGCCCGATCGGCGCAGTACGGGTAGGCCGCATTAACGGAGAATTCGTCGCTAACCCTACACACACCCAACGCCAATCCAGTGACCTCGACCTGGTCTATGTGGGTAACTGGGATGACGTGATCATGATTGAGGGTGCAGCTGACGAGATCCCTGAAGACGATTTTGTGCGTGCGCTCGAGTTTGCGCATCCATTCGTGCGCCAGATCATCGAAATGCAGCGCGAACTTACTTCAGTTGCGGGCAAACCGAAGCGGGAGGCTGAGCTGCTTCATGTGCGCGACGACCTCCTCGAAATTGCCTACCAGATTGCTGGAGACCGAATTGAGGCGGCGTTATATACCCTTGGCAAAGTCGCTCGCGGCAAAGCGGTCGACGCGCTCCGCAAAGAGGTTGAAACAGCCATTTTAGCAAAATATGCAGACGCGACTCCGTTCGAAATTTCACAGGCATTCGATTATCTGCAGAAGAAGGCGTTCCGGATCAGTATTCTTGATCGCCAAACCCGTTGCGATGGGCGAGGTCTGCGCGATATCCGGCCGCTGACGGCCGAGGTTGGTTTACTACCGCGGTCTCATGGCTCGGCGCTGTTCGCTCGTGGTGAAACTCAAGCGCTTGCGTTGGCCACGCTTGCTTCAAGCGAGGAAGCCCAGGCGATTGATGGCTATACCGGAGGCGAACAATCGAAGCGCTTCATTCTGCATTATAATTTCCCGCCGTTTAGCGTCGGTGAGACCGGCCGGTTTGGCGCTGCCAGCCGTCGCGAGATCGGTCACGGCGCATTGGCTGAACGTTCCATTGAGCCGGTGATTCCGCCGGAATCGCAATTTCCGTATGCGATCCGGGTGACAAGCGAGGTGATGGAATCGAATGGTTCAACTTCAATGGCCACTGTCTGCTCCGGCGTCATGGCGTTGATGGATGCCGGCGTGCCGATCCGCAAACCGGTTGGCGGTATTTCTGTCGGACTGGTTACTGAGTTCGAGGGAGAACAGTTGAAACGGTATACGACCCTGACCGACATCATTGGGTCGGAAGACCATTTCGGTGACATGGACTTCAAACTATGCGGCACCAAAGAGGGGGTTACCGGATTCCAGCTCGACCTGAAGCTGCCCGGCATTTCTCATAAAATCATGGCAGAAGCGATTTATCAGGCGCGTGATGCGCGCATGAAAGTCTTGGATGTGATGGCAGAGGCAATCAAAGCACCGCGCACTGAGTTGAGCCAATACGCGCCCCGGATCGAGACCGTGAAGATACATCCGGACAAGATCGGCCTATTGATCGGCCCTGGAGGAAAGACAATTAAGGGGATCGTCGCGGAGACCGGCGCAGAGATTAACATCGACGACGATGGCTCTGTTCACATCTATTCTGCCAGCCGCGATAGCTTGAACCGGGCGAAAGAGATCATCACCGGAATGACCAAAGAGATCGAAGTTGGTGAGACCTATCATGGCCGGGTCGTTTCGATTAAAGAATTTGGGGCGTTTGTGGAAGTTCTTCCTGGGAAAGACGGATTAGTCCACATCTCCGAGTTGGCCGATTTCCGGGTTAAAACGGTTGAGGACGTTGTGAAGATTGGCGACCTGATCTGGGTAAAATGCATCGGGATCGATGACAAAGGCCGGGTAAAGCTCAGCCGGAAAGCGGCCATGCGGGAGCGGAATTCCGAAGCAGAGAGCGCTCTCCAGGAGCAGGAGCACTAAGGGTCCGTTGTTCGTCTCCAGAATGGCTTGTCAGGGGTTCAGGTCGCGCGGAGCGCGAACCCTACCCCCATGTTTGGGGCATCGCGATCATCGGTAGGGTTCGCGCTCCTGCGCGACCTGAACCCAACGCTCTAACGACGGGTTTCGGGTTCGGCTTCTTGCTCTGGTGCAGCTTCGCAACGAATATCTCGCTTCGTGCCTATTCGATCTTTGCTCCTCATTCTTTTGATCTGGGCCGGGATCTATCTGCCGAAGCTCGGTACGATGGAGCTGCATGGTGAAGAGGGCCGGCGGATTCTGCCCGGGATCACTATGCTTGAGACCGGGAACTGGCTTGTTCCCTATGTGGGCGGAAAACCTTATCTGCGAAAGCCGCCGATGGTGAATTGGATCGCAGCGATCAGTTTCAAAGCGACAGGTCACAAGAACGAATGGTCTGCACGTTTGCCCTCAGTTACTGCTGTTTTGGTTTTGGCACTCGGCGTTTGGTTTTGCAGTCGGCGTTGGTTAGGTGATGATCACGCGCTACTTGCAGGAATAGCCATCCTCTCGACTGTCTGTCTGTTAGATAAAGGCCGCCTGATCGAGATTGAAGCGTTGTATGTTGCGGCCTTCGGACTCGGCCTGGTGCTCTGGCTTGGCCCGCGCGCGATGTGGCCGCGCTGGATTCTTTCCGCGTTGCCATTGGGATTCGGCCTGCTGTTGAAGGGGCCACTTCACCTTCTGCTCTTTTACGGAATTGTTGTGCTGATTTTGTGGCGTCAACGACGGCTGAGCGAGTTATGGTCGCTTGCCCATGTGTGTGCGGTTGTAATAATGGTCGGGATATTCGCAGCCTGGGCAATCCCTCATTTACAGACGCCCGAAGCGCGGACGGCGACCAAAGAATGGTCGGACCAGTTTACCGGCCGGCTAGCGCTTCAGGAGTTTCACTGGAAAGAATGGCTGCTGAATTATCCGCGCGCGCTATCCAATTTTCTGCCATGGCTTTTGTTTGTTCCTTTTGGCCGGAACAAAAATCCGGAAAATGAGCCATTCGTCTTCGGCCTGGAGTTTGGTTCGTTAATAACATTTCTGATCGTAATGCTGGCGCCTGGGGCATTGCCCCGGTACACCATGCCGTTACTCGTACCTATCTGTTTGCTCGCGGCTTACCGGATCAAACACGCACCGGCTTTGAATAGACCGTGGAAATACGTTCTGATGGGGTTAGCGGCTGCTCTGCTCTTGGCCTCGGCTATCGGGTTTTTCCTGGTAAAGGAGCGGTTATTTATCGGTCTGGCCGTAGTCCTATGTGGCGCCACACTTTTTCTTCTGTGGCGAGTTCGCTCAACAGATCACAAACCCGAATCAGAGATCGGAACGCTGATTGCCGGAACGGGACTTTTAACGATTGCCGCGATGTTTTTCTATGTAGACGCCATTCTTCCGCGCATGTCGGAGACGCTTCGTAATCGAGCGGCACTGGTTGCGAAAATCGTTCCTTCCGAGGAACCGATTTACGCTGTCGATCCAGGACCACAGCCGGTTTTTTTTTACCTTCGTAAACCATGGTTCTACGTCGCGGATTGGGATCGGCTGCCGAAGACTGCGAAGTATGTTCTCGCGTCTGAGAGGGATGTGCCGGCGATTGCTCAGCGTTTTGGACAAGACGCCCGCTCCTTGTTCAGTTACCGGGACAGAGGAGAGAAACAGTTCAGCTTGTATTTTCTTGGCTCTAAATGAGACAAGTGACGCTCGCACGAGATGAAGATTAAGCGGTCCTGTAAGATCTCCCTTACTCTTTTGGGCCTGAGCACGTTGTTTATTACTGGTTGCGACAATGGTTCCAGTATCGAGCAAAAAAAGGCATGGCTGATGGAACAGGAAACCAAAGCGGCCGACAGTTTGACCCCGCAAGAAAGGGAAGCGGCAGAGTGGGAGTACAACAACTGGACACCCGAAGAAAAGGCGGGTCGGGAGCAAGCGAGCCGTGAGCGAGGATACAGAGACGATCCGCGGCTACCATGGTGGGTGTACTGGATGATTTTTAATTCGCTGATGTCGCCGTACAACACCTACACCGGCTCCGGCCCTCGTACTATTACTCGCCCTCCTTCCAGAGTTACCAGCGACGGTTTACTTCGGGATCCGGTGGCGGATTCTCCACAGGTAGCGGTAGCTTTGATGGGCGCGGCTCGGCAGTAACACGAGGCGGGTTTGGCTCGAGAGCGGCGACCGGAAAGGGCGCCAGTTCCTAGACTGACAATGAAAAGGGTTCTCGACGTACCGCGTTCGAACTGGGCGCACCGGGTGGAAGAGCAAGGGCTATCGTATCACACGCACACTCGTGCAGGAGTTCCCGTAGCGTACTGGTTCGAAGGTGCCTACTACGAATTTTCGATGGCGGAAATCGATCGTATCGAGCAGGTCACGAACGATCTGCACGAAATGTGCATTAAAGCCGCGGAACGCATTATTGAGAAAGGTTGGATCACTACCAGACTCGCATTACCTGAGAGCGCTGTTCCGTTGATCCAAGCTTCTTGGGAACGAGATGAGAAGTCTCTCTATGGAAGGATTGATTTTTCGTACAACCCTTCTCTAAGCGAACACCCGAAATTTCTGGAGTACAACGGAGACACGCCGACCGGACTCCTTGAAGCCGCGGTCATCCAATGGTTCTGGTTAACAGACCGGTTTCAGGCAGAATTGGAACGCAAAGAGGTCGATCAATTCAACTCGATCCATGAAAGCCTGATCGATACATGGAAAGCAACCGGTCTGACGAAAGTTCATTTCACCGGGTGTACCGATGTTCCAGAGGATCATCAGACCTTGCTCTATCTCGCGGATACCGCTTCACAAGCCGGGAAACAGGTGGAGCTGATCGATATCAGGCGAATCGGATGGAACGCGTCGATGCGCCGGTTCTGGGGCGAGACCGATCCTCTGGATTCAGTCTTCAAGCTTTATCCGTGGAAGATCTATTTCTTGAAGAATTCGGGAAATACCTGGGGATCTCGCCCACCATTTGGATCGAGCCGGCCTGGAAAATCCTGATCGCGAACAAAGCGCTGTTACCGATTCTTTGGGAGATGTACCCAGATCATGCGAATCTGTTGCCGGCATACGATCAACCGGATCGTCTGAAAGGTTCCTTCTCGAAAAAGGCCCTCTACTCGCGCGAAGGTGCGAACATGGTGCTTCGTCATGATGGAAAAGAACTTTCCACTGGAGGCCGGTACGTCGATGGACCGTTTGTTTATCAGGCCTACCATGCGTTGCCGGACTTTGAGGGGAATCAGCCTGTCATAGGGTCCTGGGTCGTCAATCATGAAGCGCACGGGATGGGGATTCGGGAATCAGATACTGAAATCACGGACGATTTCAGTCGATTCGCTCCGCATATAATTCGGGATGGAGGACAGGGGAGTTCTTTTGAAGAGGAGTATCGAATTTCGTGAAGGGGCGCTTGGCAGCATGGCATGCGCACGAGGCTGAGCTAAAGCTCAGCCCTACCGATTGTGAAATCGAAGCGCGTCGTCGGTAGGGCGCCGATTTATCGGCGCCTCGTGCGTGTGCCACGCCGCGGCGCCGCCTTCCAGCGCTTCCCCCTACCATAAACCCTACAAATGGCGTAAGAGGGATCCCATCATGGATCCTGAACTTCCTGTTATTCAATCGAGACTAGCCCACGAAGACGATCTCATTAATCAGCGCATTTCATGGCTCATGAGTTCGCAATCTTTTTTGCTGACAGCGTACGCGATTACGCTCAACGGCTTGGCAGGCGACATAGGTCGTCCTGAGGCGACGGTTCAGCGAAGGCTTCTAGAGCTCTTGCCGACCACCGGAATCGCGTGCGTTATCCTTGTGGGTATTGCCGTAATCGGGGGAATGTTCGCGTTGAGCGAGCTTCGCCGTATCGCAGTCGAAAAATTTTCGAGCGATCGTGTCGACATCATTTGCAGTCCCAGGATTCAGTTCCTGGGCATCAGTGCGCCGATCCTGATTCCACTCGTGTTTCTGTTTATCTGGGTCGCGATTCTGCTTGTTTCGAATCGCTAGAAAATTCGATTCTTAGCTCTCCTCCGGCGGACCCAAAATTCTCGCTCAGATTCGCAGAAATCCGTTGCTATTAGAAAATTTAATACTAGCCTGACAACTCGTCGGCGGAACGCTGCGAGAGTAAGGTTAAATTTTATTGCCTCGGACTCTGGACCTACTATTCTCTCGGGTTCTTTCGGCACCCTACGAGTCCCCTGGAAACAACGTGATGTTGCATGGCTAATATTTTTCCCCGCTGGACAAACTATCTCGCCATAAAGATCGTCTTTTGCCTTCTTGTTCTCGGCGGAGCAGCATCAGCGGCTTACTGGTATTATCTGACCCCGGACTACATGCGCGTCGGCTATCAGCCGGTGCAACCGGTCCCTTTCTCTCATGAAATCCATGTGACCGAGCTCGGGATGGACTGCCGTTATTGTCATTCTTACGTCGAAGTCTCTTCCCATTCGAACATCCCGACGACCCAGACCTGTATGAACTGCCATTCGCAGGTACAGGCGAACAATCCGAAACTGGCAGCCGTTAAGCAGAGTTGGGAGACCGGTAAGCCAGTCCAATGGGTAAAAATTCATCAGGTACCAGATTTCGCGTATTTTAATCACGCGGTTCACGTCAATCGCGGGATCAGTTGCGTTGCGTGCCACGGACAGGTGAACCACATGGATGTGGTCTTTCAGGACCAATCGCAATCGATGGGCTGGTGCCTGAATTGTCATCGGCACCCCGAAAACAATCTGCGGCCGGTCAGCCAGGTGTTTAACCTTGATTGGAAACCGGGCAAAGGGGAATCGCAGCAGCAGATTGGCGAACAGCTTAAGGAACAGTGGAATATTAATCCGCCCCAGACCTGTGCGGGGTGTCATCGGTAATGAAAACAGTTTTTCAGCATCCATCCGAAGAACTCACCGGCAAACGCTACTGGCGGAGCCTGGAGGAATTAGCCGACACGCCGGAATTTCGGGATTGGTTGCATCGAGAATTTCCCAGCGGCGCCGCCGAGCTTGAATTGGACAGTGTATCCCGCCGGAACTTCCTGAAGGTAATGGGCGCTTCGATGGCGCTGGCAGGGATCGGCTTGACCGGCTGCCGAAGGCCCGAGGCCTATGTGATCCCGTACACTAAGAGCGTTGAATGGGTCATCCCGGGCAAAGCGGTGCTGTATACAACCTCAATGCCTGGAAGGCTTGGGGCTCTGCCGCTCATCGCGACAACCTATGAAGGCCGGCCTACCAAGCTCGAAGGTAATCCATTAGTCCCGTTTGGTAACGGGGGAACAGACGTTTTTGCGCAGGCCTCCGTTCTTGATCTCTATGATCCAGAGCGGTCACGCGCCTTCCTGTTAGATGGGAAAGAGAGTACTGCGCAGAAATTCGACAAATTCTTGGCCGATTGCCGGAAACAAAAACTTAGCGGCGTCGGGATCCTGCTTGACGAACAGCGGTCTCCCACTCGGGACCGGATGCTTAAGTCGCTGAAAGATCAATTTCCGCAGGTCAATTTCTACTTCTACGAACCGCTCGGGATGGAGCAGGTGAACACTGCTCTCGCGTCAACTTTCAGCAGCGATGTAATGCTGAAGCCGGCGTTTGAGACGGCCGACGTGATTGTTTCGCTGGACAGCGACTTTCTCGGGATTGAACAGACGCTCGAAGGTGTACATGATTTCAGCCGGCGTCGACGGGCTCATGGTTCGGCCGCAAACATGAACCGTCTGTATGCCGTTGAAAATCGGTACACGATTACCGGTGGAATGGCCGATCACCGGTTTCGTTGTGCCGCGTCACAGATTCCCGCATTCGCCGCACAACTCGCAAAGAAACTGGCGGCGGCGACCAATGACCGGGTGCTCAATGGCGCGGTTGCAGTCTTGAAGGATGGAGCCCCGCAATTTGACGATGCCTGGCTTTCCGAATGCGCTAACGATCTGGTTGCCCGCAAAGGTCGCAGTCTGGTGTTGGCCGGCAGCCGGCTCCCGGCCTGGGTGCATGCGCTGGTGTTAGCGATGAACAATGCGCTGGATGCTTTTGGCTCGACGCTAAGCGTGCTCAACGCGCCTTCGTTTAAGGGGAAGACGCTGCAGGATTTGGTTTCTGACGCGAAGTCAGGTCAGCTCAAAAAGCTTTTTATTTTCGGCGGCAACCCGGCCTATAACGCGCCGGCCGATCTCAACTGGAGCGAAGTTCAGAGAAGCATTCCTGAAGTGATCCGGCTGGGTTACTCGGTGGATGAGACTTCGGTGAACACGAAATGGCACGTACCGAAGGCGCATTTTCTGGAGTCATGGGGAGACCAACGTGCGCCGGATGGCACTTACCTCCCGGTCCAGCCGATGATTTTGCCGCTCTTTGGCGGGCTTTCTCAGATCGATATTCTTGCAAAACTGGCAGGTCTGCCTGCCGGAGTTCAGGCAGTACGAGAGACTTTTAAAGGCTTCACCTCGGGAGGAGATTTCGAAACAGCATGGACGAAGTTCCTGCGAGATGGCTTTGCGCCAGACACGAAGTATCCCCAGGCTAAGATCGAGTTTAATCCGAACGGACTGCCGGCTCTTTTGCAGAACGCGGGCCCGCTCCCTGGACCGGTGACACCGAGTGCGATAGAGATCGTATTCCCGGCTGACTATAAGGTTTTCGACGGGCGTTACGCCAATAATGCCTGGCTGCAGGAGCTGCCGGACCCGATCACAAAATTGACCTGGGACAACGCGGCTCTCTTGAGCAAGGCCACAGCGAAGGCGCTGCAGGTCGAAGAGGGCGACCTCGTCGAGATCACGGTAGGCGAGCACAAACTTCAGGCTGCGGCGATGATCGCGCCCGGCCATGCAGACTACTCCCTGAGTCTTCCGCTCGGTTACGGGCGCACGAAGATTGGCAAGGTGGGACGGAATACCGGTTTCAATGCGTATCTCCTGCGAACAACGGCCGCTCCTTACTACGCGACCAGGGTTGACGTGAAGCTGGTCCAGAAGAAAGGCCATCGGCTGGTCCAGACCCAGAACCACTACAGCATGGAAGGCCGGGCCCTCGTTCGGGAAGGAACAGCCGCCGATTACTCGAAAGATCCAACGTTCGCTAAGAGAATGTGGCGGGATGCAGAGATCCCCCCAAATTACTCGCTTTATTCGCATCCTCCGCTCAACGCTCCGAACCAATGGGCGATGGTGGTTGACTTGAATACATGCACCGGATGTTCTGCCTGCGTCGTTGCCTGTCAGGCTGAGAATAACATTCCGGTCGTAGGCAAAGATCAGGTCGATAGAGCACGCGAGATGCATTGGATGCGCATTGATCGCTACTTTGCCAGCGCAGAGGGCGACAAGGCCAACCCGCATCTAGAGGAGGACCCGGAGATGGTCATGGAGCCGATGATGTGCCAGCACTGCGAGAACGCGCCGTGCGAAACGGTCTGTCCGGTGAATGCGACTGTGCACAGCGAGGAAGGGCTGAACGTGATGGTCTACAATCGTTGTATCGGTACGCGTTATTGTTCGAACAATTGCCCGTTCAAGGTCCGCCGATTCAATTTCTTCAATTACAACGATCGTCCGGTAATGGATCGGATCGATAAAGGTTTGCCCGGGTTTCAAGGCAAACAGCAACTTTACCTCGGGCCGCTGGCTCCTTGGGGTATGGATGAGCTCTCGAAGCTGCAGAAGAATCCCAACGTAACCGTCCGTATCCGTGGAGTCATGGAAAAGTGTACCTATTGTGTGCAACGGATTGAGACGGCGAAAATCTCCCAACGTATCAAGTCGGGAGTAAAAGGAGATCTCGATTTGCCGACCGACTCCGTTCGCACCGCTTGCCAGCAAGTTTGTCCGACGGAAGCGATTGTGTTTGGCGACCTGAAGGATCCGAAGAGCCAGGTGAATCGGATGCGCAATCTACCGCAGAACTTTCACCAGCTTGAATACCTGAACATTCAAACTCGGACCAGTTATCTCGCCCGGTTACGTAACCCGAATCCCAAGATGCCCGGTGCCTCGAAGGTGGGCCGAATCAACGTCGATGAGAATGGCGACCAGAATCACCCGTTGCCGCAAGCAGAAACGCAAGCCGAGGGAGGACACGTATAATGGCTGAAAGCACCGTTACGACTTACCGAGAGACTTTGCCGCGGCCGCCGTTGGTGGAGCATCGCCGGTCGATGGCATGGATCTCAGATCTCATTGCCGGGATCGTGGAAAGGCCGGCGCCAGCCTGGTGGTGGGTGTCGATCGCTATCACCGGTTCCTTCGCCGGATTCGGCGTATTTTGCATTCTTTATCTTTTGTTCACCGGGGTAGGCGTTTGGGGAAACAACATCCCGGTAGGATGGGCGTGGGATATTACCAACTTCGTTTTCTGGATCGGTATCGGTCACGCCGGAACGTTGATTTCAGCAATCTTGCATATCACTCGGCAGCGGTGGCGAACATCGATTAACCGCGCATCCGAAGCGATGACGCTGTTCGCTGTGATCTGCGCCGGGATTTTCCCGGCGATTCACGTCGGCCGTATCTGGATGGTCTGGTTCCTCGCGCCTGTGCCTGTTCCGAACTGGATCTGGCCAAACTTCCGCAGCCCATTGTTGTGGGACGTTTTCGCAGTCTCTACCTACTTTACGGTTTCCTTGCTTTTCTGGTTCCTCGGGCTGGTCCCGGACCTGGCAACCCTTCGCGACCGCGCGGTATCGCCGGTTCGCAAAGTTATCTACGGATTGCTTGCACTAGGCTGGCGCGGCGGGAACCGGCAATGGAAACACTACGAGCTGGCGTACCTGGTTTTGGCCGGTATTTCAACGCCGCTTGTCTTGTCCGTGCACTCAACCGTCTCCTTCGACTTCGCGACGTCGATTCTTCCGGGATGGCATACCACGATTTTTCCACCCTACTTCGTCGCAGGAGCGATTTTTGGCGGATTCGCCATGGTGTTGACGCTGATGTTGCCCGCCAGATCGCTCTACAAGCTGCATGATGTGGTCACCTGGAATCACATCGATGTGATGTGCAAAATCCTGCTGCTGACTGGATCAATCGTCGGGTACGCCTATACCATGGAGATCTTTGTGGCATTCTATGGCGCCAATCCATTTGAACGGTTTGCATTCCTGAACCGGTACTTTGGCCCTTACTGGTGGGCTTCTTGGTCGATGTTCGCTTGTAACGTCGTGATGCCACAGCTCATGTGGGTACGCGCATTTCGCCGGAACGTTGTTGTCGTATTTTTCGTTGCGATGTGCGCGAACGCCGGTATGTGGTTCGAGCGATTTGTCATCTTTGTGATCTCGCTGCACCGCGACTTTTTACCATCGGCGTGGCGTATGTATCATCCTACCTGGGTCGATGTTTTCACGTTCATCGGATCCCACGGAATCTTTTTAACGCTCTTCCTGCTCTTCATCCGTTTCCTGCCGATGGTGGCGATGTCCGAAGTCAAAGGCGTGCTTCCGGAAGCGGATCCGCATTATTATCCGCCGACTGACG
>Ga0207684_10005078_pt1 | contig 12272 bp, 9 predicted proteins | sample KBSK5501metaG_FD_184342 | JGI IMG/M metagenome (GOLD analysis project Ga0207684, IMG submission 184342) | Corn, switchgrass and miscanthus rhizosphere microbial communities from Kellogg Biological Station, Michigan, USA - KBS K5-50-1 metaG... | ecosystem: Host-associated > Plants > Roots >... | reverse complement strand
CAGAACATAGTCAGCGCATTCTGGAGGCTTATACGCAGGGTGTCAATGCGTTCATCGAACATAATTGGAACAATCTTCCCCTGGAATTTACGCTACTGCGTTTCAAACCAGGACCCTGGGAAAGCAAGGACAGCATTCAGTGGTCCAAGATGATGGGCTGGAATTTGGGCGGGAACTGGGAAACCGAGGTGATACGCGCCCGTATCGTTGCCAAACTGGGCGCCAATCGAGCTGCGAAACTGGAAGCAGGGTATGATCCCAGCCATCCTTTGATCATCCCGCCTGGAGTTGAATATCAGGGCATCAACCTTGGCATGCTGGAACAATACGAGCAACTCAAGCAATTAAGCGGGTTTGGTATGATGGGCGGTAGCAATAACTGGGTGGTTGATGGAACTATGACCACTACCGGCATGCCTCTCCTCTGTAACGATCCTCACCTGGCGCAGGCCGCTCCATCAATCTGGTACGAGTGCCACCTGGTAGCTGGCGATATTGATGTGATCGGGGTAAGTTTTCCCGGCACGCCCGGTATTGTCATAGGACATAACCAGTATATTGCCTGGGGGCTTACCAATGCAGTCTCCGACGTTCAAGACCTGTACATCGAAAAATTCAATCCGGAAAATCCCTCTCAATATGAGTATATGGGCAAATGGGAAGACGCACAGGTCATACGCGAAGAGATCAAAGTGAAAGGGGCTGAGTCTTCTGTTATCGAGGTGGTGCGAATCACTCGCCACGGTCCTATCTTGACAAGCGTGCCGCATCCATTTCAAGGTGAACAGTCAGGCAAGAACGGGAATGCAGGAAGCGAACTGGTCGAATTACCGTTGGCACTCCGCTGGACTGGGCTGGAAAAGCACGATATCATCTCGGCAGGGCAGAAATTAAATCTTGCCGCCAATTGGGAAGAGTTTCGCGATGCTTTGCGTGATTGGGACCAACCGCCTCAGAATGTGGTCTACGCGGATATACAAGGCAATATCGGCTATGTTATGGCCGGAGCTATTCCAATGCGCGCCAGGGGTCAGGCACTACTTCCCTCGCCCGGCTGGACTGGTGAATATGAATGGACCGGCTTTATTCCATTCGATGAATTGCCTCAGACGTTCAATCCAGAACAACATTTTATCGCCACCGCTAACAACCGCGTAGTGGACGATTCTTATCCCCACTACATAACAAATGAATGGCTGAACGGCTACCGCGCGCAGCGCATACGCGATTTACTGACTAGCAAGGGAAAGCTGGCACTTTCCGATATGGCAAACATTCAGGCTGATCAATACTCACTACCTGCAACCGAAATTGTGCCACATATCTTGAATCTCAGGGGGGCTTCTACCCTGGAAACAGCCGCACTCGATGCACTGCGAACCTGGAATTACGTGCTTGCGCCTGATAGTGCTGGTGCGGCAATCTATAGTATGGTTCTGTTTAAACTAGAGCGCATCGTTTTCAGCGCCATGCTTGGCGACGAGGAAACGTTAATGCACAGCTATCTAGGAGTAGGCACAACTATTCTAGCCTTACAGAACGGCTACACAAGCCGGAGTAAACCATTGCTGATCCGCTTACTGAACGAACACGACGATAGCTGGTTTGCTGATTCAGTCGTGCCTAATGGCCCAGGCTCCTGGGATGATGCACTGAGCAATGCATTCACAGCTGCGATTGAGGAACTGCAAGAGAAACTTGGAAGTGATGTATCACGTTGGAAGTACGGCAAGATACATAAGATGACTTATAATCATCCACTGGGTGTGTTCAAGCCACTTGATAAAATTTTCAATCGCGGTCCATATCCCGTAGGTGGTGATATTGATACTGTCAATATGGGGGCTTCGCTACCAAACCAACCAGAAACGGTAGTAACAGTGCCCTCATATCGCCAGATTGCAAACCTCGCTGATTTGAAAGCATCACTCTCAGGACATGCACCCGGGCAGTCTGGTCATCCTGGCAGCAAACATTACGCAGATTTTATCAAACCCTGGCTAAATGTAGAGCATCATCCTCAGCTCTTCGAGCGCAGTATGATTGAAGAAAATGCTGAGGGTAAAGTGCAGTTAGTTCCTGGTATAGACTGATGTAGTCAATTACCCCAGGTCTAAAGACACAGGGCTTGGGCCTGGACTCCACCGCAATTCACTATAGCGTTGCCGCCGCAGTGCTTTGGTTTCAGCGTCCGACCCATCAAGGCTCACTGACAAAGAGCCTGTGCTCATCCAGCCTTGCCGGATGAGCAGCGTTCGCAGCGCAATGTTGCGAGCACCAACCAAATCGGAGTGAAGCGTAAAATGACAGTTCTGACAGACAAAGAGCAAACCGTGCTGAGGGCGATTGTCCTTGCCGGTGTACCCACACACAGGACACATCTGACTCGTGTGGTAAGCATCAACCTTCACGGTCATGGAACCGGCAAGCGCCGCTTTGTAGGCAATGACGCCCTGTAATTCAGCAAACGCTCACTTAGAGGCATGACGGTTGGCTTTCCGTTGCTTCTTACTGGCTTTCTTTCCCCGTTTGCGCTTGGTTCGTTCTCGAATGCTGATCAAGTCTTCCAATCCGATGATAGCCTGGGGATGTGCATCAACAATACGCTTTGCAATGACATGGTTCGTATTCAGCTTCAACCGTCTCTCTCGTCCGCTGATTTGCACCAATCGGCGCTTTGCGGAACGAGTGCCTTTTCGCTGAAGTCGCTTTTGCAAGCGTGCATAGTGATCAGCTTTGGCACCCACTTCCTTGCCGGAATAGAATGCGGTTTTGTCTTGTGTGGTAGTGACGACGGCAAGATAACGTTGCCCCCACATCGACACCGACCACGCTCTTATGGCTCTCGGGCGTGGAGTCTGCTACCTCTACCTCAAGCGAGACAAGCAGGTAAAATTGCTTGTGAGGCTTGTCATACCAGAGTTTGGCGGCACCGATTTCAGCACCATGCTGCAAGAGAGCAACGTGCTTATCATAGCCGGTATAGGCAAAGATCACACGTCCCTCAAGCGTGAGTATGCTGACGTGCTGATCGGGCTTAAAACTGTAGTCTCTCTTCAGGTTGTAGGTGAGGGTAGGAGAAATGTACTTGGGAGCTTCATCAAGCCCCTTGTAGCGTTTCCTGGTGTAACCTGCCTTGCGTGCTTCCGCATTCTTCCTTGTTTTTGTCCACAAGGCTTTGTAGGTAGCACCAACCTGACGGGGAACATTGCAGGCCATTTGTGCAGGTAAACCGTAGCGGGCGCGGATGTCTACGTAGGTTTCACGTTGCAACTGTTGCTGATTGCTTGTATTGCCGTGCTCAAAGGCATAGCGACTCACATAATTCAAAGCGTCACGATACCCCAATTGTGTAGAGCGCAAGGCTTTGAACTGGTCAGGTGTCGTATGCAGTTTGAGTTTGGTAGTGAACATTTGTTTCATATTCGTATTGTAGCGTAGTTTCACACAGAAATCAAGAGAGTAGGATATGTGAACACCTGCTGCAATTCCTCCCCGTATTTGAAAACAGGGACTCCTTGCCGCTTATGTTGAAGTTATACACTCAGGCTTGGAAGAATCCAACAGAGCGTCGCCGTTCTTTAGAAGCTCCTCGCCTTTAGGCATGGGGTACTTCACTCTTCTATTGCTTCGCTTGTTGTAAGCCAGGTTTTTCACGCTTTGCAATTTTCTCAAGATGCTTCTCTTCACGATGCCACTTGAAAGCATAGACCAATAATTCTCGGAAAGCCCGCAGGATAACCGATGGTTTTGCACCTGTAGCACGGCCCCCATGTCGTGGTAGATGGCGAACGCCTACCTGGGTGTAGGTATTACCTGCCCTGGTAAACTTGTACAATATCTCGGTATTGATCATAGCCCCACGAGTCTCCAGTTTGTGTTTTTGGAAAAAGTCGGTAGGATAGAGTTTGAAAGCACAATCGATATCACGTACATAGATGCCGAAGACCATACCGATCAATATTTTCCAACCCCAGGCATTGACCTTACGCATCCATGTATCCTGGCGATCAATCCGATATCCCAGCACGGCATCGTATTCTTCAATCAGTGGGAAGAACCGCTCAAGATCGTGAATATCAAACTGTCCATCAGAATCCATGAAAAAAGCCCGGTCCCTGGTGACTGCTTCAAAGCCACTTACCAGAGCCGCGCCATATCCCTGGTTTACAGGGTGATGGATGACTTTGAGACATGGATGCGTTGCGGCAAGAGTATCCAGGATTACGCCAGTGTGATCTAGACTACCGTCATCAACAACGATGACTTCAAAATCTAACAACCATGCCGATAAAGTTTCGATGACTTCGTGTACCGTAGTAGCAATTGCCTCCTCTTCGTTATGCGCAGGCAAAATCACCGAAAGGCTGCAACTGGTGGTGGTTTCTTTCAAGGCTGAACTTTCCTAACTACTGCGTACTCAACCAGTAATGGCTACCTGGATAGTGCTTCTCGCTTTATAAAGCTACTGTTAGTAAAGTCAGAGTAGCGCAAAATTCTCCTTGGTTTCCAGGACTAGGATTCTTGTTATAAGTCCGTGATGAAATAACGTTTAGAATGTTGAGTACGTTTTGCTGATCGATTATCAGGCATACATTATACAGTAGTGTCGAGGGTTTGGCTATGGTAAGTATTCCGTTGATTCTCTCTACTTGACAAACTGATAGCAAACAGTTATATTGATTATAGCAGATAGTTATGTGAGGCTGTCATGAATCTCTCAGAAAAAATTAAACATCTACGTGAAGTTGAGGGTGAATTGCGTGGGCTTAATAGGCCAATGACACAAACAGAAGTTGTTAAGGCCATGCAAAAGGAATTGAATGAGAACATCACCCAGGCATACTTCTCGCAATTGGAAAATGGTAAAAGAGTTCATCTTACTGCCTCGAGTCGTGACTTACTCTCACGTTTTTTTAAGGTGCAACCTGGTTACCTTGTAAGTGACTTACCTGACTATAGTACTGACCTGCTTACGGATATGGACTATGATACAGATCGTTTAGGAACCTGGTTACTGGCGAGCGCTGAAGAATGGCGATCTGAGCCGCTCATCCAAAAGTTCTTTACAAGTCTTGCAAATGTTGAGGATCCACGTCACTATATTGCGCTCTTTCATGAATTAATGGATCTGCCGGTAGATAGACTCGAAAACATTGTCCAAATGCTAAAAACAGTTGAAAATGCTTGAGATTGTAATTTTATGACTGCCCTGCGTCTATTGTAATTGGACTGTACTTTCGTTAATGCGCCAAAATGTTTCCACAACTGAAGGAGGGAACATAGCTCATGATTGCAACTGATCCGCTTTCACTCTTATTCATTGCCTGCTTTCTAACTGGATTGGTATTCTTCATTGTAACAGCCCTTTTGGGAAACCTGGGGCATGGTACGACTCATAGCGTTTCACACCACAGTAGTGTTGTGCATACGACTAGTACACATACTGCCAGTCACGGACCTGCTCATACTTCTGGGCAAACAGCAGGCTCACACGGTACTTCTCATGCCCATACCAGCACACAAGGACATAACCAGACTTTCCTTTCTTTCATCAATCCGACTGCCGTTATGCTTTTCTTGTTTGGATTTGGCTTTTTCGGCTACCTCTTCCATAATACAATCCAAGCTGTAGCCGCAATCACATTGATCTTAGCGAGTATAGGCGGGGTTATTGTTGCCGCGCTGTTGCTGATGCTTGTTGGGCGCATCTTTGGTGACAGCGAAGGAGAGACTGTGCAAGATGTCTCAGATCGCACAGGTTTGCTGGGAAAAGTCAGTATCACCATTCAGGAGAACAGCTTAGGTGAGATCATCTACGTGTCACCAGGCGGAATGCGTAAGAGCATAGCTGCGCGAAGCATCGATGGACGACGCCTCGAGCGCGATCAAGAAGTCGTTGTTGTAAACTACCAGCACGGTATTGCAGAAGTCGATACCTGGGAACATTTTATTCACGAGGATGGGACACCAACAGAAGCATCATATTCCAATGAACTTGAAAAATTGCGTACCTTGCTCGATTCATCTAGCGCAGAAGACTCACAATTAGTTATGCGCAAAGACTTGCAAAAGGAGTAGTATTAGTACTCATTCCTCCAACGACGCTGGCGCGTCTACTGCTACGCAGTCGGAAGGAATGAAAGGAGTAACGTTTATGGATCCTCTTATTCTCATAGGTATAGGCGTCGTCGCTATAGTTGTCGTTGTATTCATTCTTATCCAAACCTTAGGGCGAATGCTGCGTAAAGTAGGCCCGAACCAGGCATTGATTGTATATGGTGCGGGCGGAACTAAAGTTATTACTGGTGGTTCGCATTTTGTGCTTCCTCTATACCAGCGTGCCCAGGAATTCTCGCTCGAGCTGATGTCCTTCGACGTTGCACCCGCACAGGACCTGTACACTTCACAGGGCGTAGCCGTCAATGTCGAAGCTGTCACGCAGATTAAAGTCCGCTCAGATGAGGAGAGCGTGAAAACCGCCGCCGAGCAGTTCCTCAGTAAACAACAGGATGAGCGGGAAGGTTTGATCCGGCTGGTTATGGAAGGTCACCTGCGCGGTATCGTTGGTCAGCTTACGGTTGAAGAACTGGTAAAAGACCCGGAGAACGTCGGCTCAAAGATGCTCAAGACCGTCACTCCAGATATGGAGAAGATGGGACTGGAAGTCATCTCCTTCACGATTAAAGATGTGCGTGACAAGAACGAGTACATCACGAATATGGGTCGACCGCAGATAGCCCAGATCAGAAAACAGGCTGACATCGCTGCGGCCCTGGCACAGCGGGATACACAGATCCAACAAGCCAACGCCTCACGTGAAGCAGCCGTCGCGAAATCTGCCGCCGATCAAGAGCGTGTCAAGGCCGAGGCAGAATCGCTTGGATTGCAGGCGGAGTCACAGCGTAACCTGGCCCTGAAAAAAGCTGCCTTCGATGCCGAAGTGAAGAAACAGCAAGCCACCGCTGATAAAACCTACGACATTCAGGCCAATTTGATGCAGCAGCAAGTTGTCACCGAATCCGTCAAAGTGACTGAGGTGGAGAAAAACGCGCAAATTAAAGTGCAACAGGCTGAAATTCAGCGCCGCGAATTGGAATTGCAAGCGACGATCCAGAAAGCCGCCGAAGCTGAGCGTCGACGTGTTGAGACGGTTGCCGAGGCCGAACGCCAGCGACTGATTCTCGAAGCACAAGGTCAAGCAGATGCCGCCAAGGAGCGAGGTTTTGGTGATGCCGGGGCAAGTAAAGCGCGTGGCCTGGCTGAAGCAGAGGTGATCCGCGCCAAGGGTCTGGCTGAAGCAGAAGTGATCCGCGCTAAAGGTGAAGCCGAAGCCGATGCCATGAAGGTCAAAGCCGCAGCATTCCACGAATACAACCAGGCTGCCGTCCTGGATAAACTACTGACAGGTATGCCTGAGATTGTCCGCGCCATCGCTGAGCCACTGAGCAAAGTGGACAAAGTAACCATTGTCTCCACTGGTAGCAGCAATGGTAACAATGGACTTGGCGCCAGTCGCCTCACCGGCGATATCGTGAATATTGCGGCACAGATACCTGCGCTCTTCGAACTGCTCAGCGGGACACGTATCGGTGATCTGATGAGCCGGGTTCCTGCTTTGGCTAACCAGGATCAACAACCTGTCGGAGCAGACAATGCAAGCGCCAATGGCGCTGGCTCTACCGCCACCGTAGACGCAACATCTAATGAAAAGTAGCTATTGATTACTGTTGAACCTGTTGGGGTGGCAGAGGAATGGAGTGGGTTCACCACTCCATTCCGGAGCGACACAAGCCTCCCCATCCTTATGCGGGGTCTCTCCCCGACACTTTTTGGGAGTGCAGAGGGCCACAGCCTTCTGCCAGGGTTCGGGGCCGCGCATCCGGGGGATGCAGAAGCGCGTCCCGAAAATACTTTTTTCTTTTTTCGCCACCGCAGGTGGCCAGTCAATGGGGTTGTAAAAACAGGAACACCCCGATTAAGAAAAAAGTGTCGGAGAGGGTATACGGGGTACGCTGGAATCCTTTATCTGGGGGAATTGTAGATGAATTTGTTGGAACGTGTACTTACCTTACTACGGGCTAATCTCAATACGATGGTAGAGAAGGCAGAGGACCCGGAGAAGGTGATGCGGCAACTTCAGATTGACATGCGCAATCAATTGATGCAAGTGAAGACGCAAGTTGCTACAGCCATTGCAGAAGGTCGTAAGTTACACAACCGCGCTAAAGAAAAGAAGGCTGAGGCAGAAGTCTGGCAGAGTAAGGCAGAGCATGCCATTCAGCACAACAATGATGCAGCGGCACGCAGCGCACTTAGTCGCTACAATGAGATCATCAGGCAGGTTCAGCGTTACCAACAACAACAGCAGGAACAAGAACAGTTGGTTTCAACAATGAAAGGGGTGCTACAACAACTTGATGCGAAGATTTCTGAAGTTGAGACTACTATTGAATTGCTTGCTGCACGCAAACGAAATGCATTGCTGCAACAACGTGTCTACGACGCGCTTAAAAAATCAGATGGGATGAAAGGCACAGAACAAGCTCATCGAGCACAGGATACTGTAATGGAAGCCGAGGCTCGTGCCAGTGCGATGGCAGACTTGCATCAGCGTGATCTGGATGTACAGCTTGAGCAACTGTCCCAGGAACAGCTAGTTGAACAGCAATTGAACGCACTCAAAGAAAAGCATCGTTCTGTGAAGGAGCTTCCTCTATTGCACGAGGGCAATCCCCATCTTTCACCACTCATACCTCCTCAACCACAAATTAAAACGCCAGCAAAGAAACACCCGGAGAGGAAATCAGAAGAGCACAATCCCTCAGACACTCATTCCGGAGCGAAAGAGCTGGATATTGTGCAGCTTAAGAAGTTAATGGAACAGTAGCACAAAAAGGATAATGATTGCCAGGCCAATAAAGATACCGACAATAAAAGAAAATCGGTTATTTCTCTTTTCCTCTTCAGTGTGTTGATTTTTTGTTTCGTTCATAATTTGCTTCTAGCTCCAGAAATTGGCAACATACAATACAGTGGGAACGCCCTTCAGTCCCTTATAAAGCAGCTTCGAGAGCAGGCTCAATATTTGCCATCATTTCCAGGCATTCAACAGGATCCGTATCACGAGTCACAATCAGAACTTGAAATATATCTCTACTGCTGCCAACAAGCCGAAACAGGATAAAATGCGTCAGGCTTGTAATAATTGTATCTTCATAATGACCAAAGGCACCCTCACCCAACGCCCAGAGAGCACCTTGCATACTATTGCTGAAGTATTCACACAATCGAGAAATGTCTAAATCATCCACAGTCACCTGGGCAATGGGTTGTCCATCCACGTTTACTATAGCAGTAGCAATGAAGCCTGGAATAGAGAAGCCGAGAGTTTGCAAAGCAGTACTGAGAGCTGCAAAATTGCGTTTTTGAGTGCGTCCAGAGTGGGTTTCTGCTGTAGATTGAATACGTTCCGAGGAAGAAGAACGCGCAGTATCTATTACAGATGACGCGTTTCCATGTAAGTTATCGGTAGTCATGATAAGATTTGAACCATTCGTTGGTAAAGGGTCACTCTTTTGCCGAGAAGGAGGAGCAGAGAAATCATCCGTCTTCCTGGATGACGTCAAGCTTTGTAGCTGACTCACACCAGGTTTCTCCGCTAATTGCCTTTCCGGTGAGCTTTGAAGATGTGAAGACACATTGGAGCTTCGTTCCACTTTCGATTGCTCAGCTATTCTCTCCGCAGATGCTGTTGATTGCCTCTCTGATAAGGTTGCTTTACCGATCGGCTCTGCAGGAACCTTGTCTGAACCGGTCAGCGAAGAGGGACGTATAGCGGGCATATCGAACTGGGTAGGTTGATCAATCAACCAGGATGGAAGATCAGTACGTTGGCCAGCAGATGTCTTACGCACCGTCGATGGAGTGATACTGGTTCCAGTGGCATTTGTATCTTTGGTAACGAGTTGTCCGCTATCTGTTGATGGATGAACGGAAAGGGCTGGACTTCCAGTTACAGGTCGTACTGAGCTTATAGTATTTGAATGTTCTTGTGGAGCCGGTTCCTGCCACCATTCGATTGCTTCGTTCGTCACCAATGTAACAGGATCGGGCGTTTTGTGAGAGTTGCTTGAAGCTACTTGCTGAAAGCTATCGGAAAGTACCGGCTCTACAAACAAAAAGGGGGCATCTTCATCATCTGGTGATTGAATTGCTTGTGACATGGCTGCTGGAGCAAGCGCAACTTGTTCCCCCGTGAATTGTTTAAATGCTGCATACTTTGAACGGTACTGAAGAGCCTGGAAAATGAGGCGCGAGAGGGGCAGTGTGACATTTGGCCTGATTTGCGCGGTCCAGGGTTGATGAGTGATAGTCCCATTTTTGTGTGCTGCGAGAGCGAAAAAGGCCTCTTCTCCACGCAAAATACCATATTCGGCCCAGACCAACTCTCCTGCTTGAAACCCCAAAAGTCCCTGTTCTTCTAGCCCTGTATTCACCACCATAGCAATAGTTTTGTGACTCATATTAACGATTTGAATGACGTCTAACAAATCGAACGAGTCAAGGTTGGCAGAAAATCCCGTTTGCTGTAGCAGTCGGCGCAATTCCTCTTTGAGTAAGTGAAGATCAAGCGGTTTTTCTAGATAACTGACAACACCGTTTTCTAGCGCCTGGGTGCGTGTGACAGAAGAGCCCGGCATACCTATCATAATCATCCGAGTGCCAGGACGATAGGTTCGTATCCATTGAAGTAGCTCAAAGCCATCTGCATCGGGCATTTTTTGATCACTGACGACAACATCATATTCCTCAGCCCAAAGTAGATGCACCGCTTCTGTTCCACTGGTCACCCCTTTCACAAAGTAACCATCTATTTGAAGCGAATTTACTATGTTCCGGTTGAGATATTCGTCATCGAGAACTATTAGAATATGCCACTGTTTAGACATCATTGCTACCACCAAAGAAAATATGGCACCTGACCGCCTTGCAATCGACGCAGCGAAGCTTGCTATCGTCTCTGCGACAGAGATGAGCGTTTGCTACCGCGCTGTTAACAGAGATACAAGGAAATTCTACTACTACTCAGCCACGCAAATCGAAAGAAAAAGCGATCAGGATTTTTTGTTACCAGGAGAGTTTATCACGATGGACTCTGGATGACAAGTACAAAACAAAGCTATATGACCATGCGATAAAATATGATAAGCATCAGGAAAGTGCAAATGGTTTTGCCTCGCTAACTAACTTATATATGGTCTGATAGAGGAGATGAGCTATGGAACACAATGATCAACAAGATACATGGAAGCGCTTGGCGGGAGAGGCGGCGGTAAACTTAATAGAAGATGGAATGGTGGTTGGCCTTGGCACAGGGACAACAGCAACACAAGTGATCTATGCATTAGGCCGTCGCATTCAAGAGGGATTGAGAATTACCGGTGCAGTTGCCACTTCGCATGCTAGCGAAGACCTTGCCCGCAATCTCGGCATTCCCCTAACTGATCTGGATACATACCCGTTGCTTGACCTTGATATCGATGGCGCTGATGAAATCGATGGACAATTGCGCTTGATTAAGGGGGGTGGCGGTGCACTTCTGCGTGAGAAGATTGTCGCATCATCTGCAAGACGCTTCATTGTTGTAGGAGACGCCACAAAGCGAGTAGCGCAATTAGGCAGGAATACTCCTTTACCCGTCGAAGCAGTTCCCTTTGCAGCAGCACCTGTAACCAAACGTTTGGAGGCTCTCGGCGCCGCAGTGCGATTGCGACGGTCAGGAGACAGTATGTTTTGCACCGAAAATTGCAATATCATCTTAGACTGTTTGTTTGCGGATGGCATTGCTGACCCAATAGAGCTGGATGCTCGTATCCACAGCATCGTTGGTGTCGTAGAGACAGGCTTATTTTTGAATATGGCAGAAAGGGCTATTATTGGTGGTCCAGAGGGCATAACAGTGCTTCTTTGAAGTCAAACTGCCTGTGAATAACAGGCACTCCATTTCAATTGCAGTCCGCATACACCGATGGTATACTTTACTTTGGGAAGTATTAAAGGGGCGCCTTGCTACCCCTTTCTCCCTAAAAGTCAGATCGATACAGGAGCAGAAGAAGAATGCGAGTAATCACCACAATCCGGGAGATGGTGGCTGAGCGCTCGAATTGCGCTAGCTCCAAAAAAGTTGGATTTGTTCCTACCATGGGATATCTTCACGAGGGACATCTTTCTCTCGTACGCCAGGCGCGAAAAGAGAACGATGTCCCTCG
>Ga0207684_10005077_pt1 | contig 12273 bp, 10 predicted proteins | sample KBSK5501metaG_FD_184342 | JGI IMG/M metagenome (GOLD analysis project Ga0207684, IMG submission 184342) | Corn, switchgrass and miscanthus rhizosphere microbial communities from Kellogg Biological Station, Michigan, USA - KBS K5-50-1 metaG... | ecosystem: Host-associated > Plants > Roots >... | reverse complement strand
GGCGCGAGGCTTCGGTTCGGGACGAGGCGGTGCTCACGCCCGACAAGACGGCGGCCGACGTCACCTACCGAGTCGAGGAGGGTCTTCGCTCCTTTTTCGGAAAGACGATCGTTCGGGGCAACACGCGCACGGATGTCGATCGGGTCCAGCAGCTGGTGACGTGGCGGGAGGGAGATCCCTTCTCCGAGACCAAGGTCGTCGAGACCCAGCGCAACCTCGCCCGCGCCGGTGTTTTCCGCCGCGTGGAAGTGAAGCCGCAGCCGGCGGATCCGGCCACGCAGGTGCGCAATATCGACATCGAGCTTCAAGAAGGCCGCCCCCTCGGAATCCTCTATGGTGTCGGATACCAGTACGCTCCGGATGCGGTTCAAAACCGCAGCGACCCCTTCGTCGTCGGAGGCGTCTCCTACAACAATCTCTTCGGCAAGATGCTCTCGGCGGGCATCGAGGGCCAGCTCGCTATCTCGGGCCGCTTTCGCCTCCAGCTCTCGTTTCGGGATCCTTTCCTCTTCAATCGCGACTATCCGTTCACGTCGTCGCTCTTCTGGACCCGCGAACCCATTCAGGACATCGACCTGGACCGCCTGGGGTGGGTCAACGAGGTCTCTCACTACTTCGGGCGGTACCTGAGGGCGGCCGTGCGAGTGGAGTATCAGCGGATCCGGCCGGTCAATCCCGGAGATCTCTCGCAGATCGAGCAGCAGAATTTTCCCCGTTTCGACCAGCCGATCGAGGAGGCCACGACGGGGCCCAACGTGTTCTACGACCGGCGTGACGACGTGCTCAATCCGCACCGCGGTTACTACGCCACGGGCGCCGTCAAGTATGCGTTCCCGATCCTGAAGGCGGAGGCGCGCTATACGAAGCTGACCGCCCAGTACGCCTATTTCTATCCGCTGGGGCATAACGTGCTGGCGGTATCCGGTCGCGCCGGAGCGATCTTTCCCTATGGGCCTTCCGACATCCAGGTCCCGATCAACGAGCGGCTCTTCGGCGGCAAGAACTCCACCAATCGGGGCTTCGACACCGACCTGCTCGGCATTCCGAGGGAGACCGTCGATTACGACACGCACGCGACGCTGCACACGGGATCGGGAACGGGATCCTGCGCTTCGTCCTTTCCACAGCTGCCACAGTACGACTGCAGCGCGGGGCCGCGGATCCTCGGCGGCAACGGGATGCTCGCCTTCAACGCCGAATTTCGATTCCGGATCGCGGGGCCCGTCGAGGGGGCCGTCTTCTACGACGCGGCCCAGGTGTGGAAGAACTTCTCCGACGTGAACTTCCACTTCGAAGGGCGCAATGGGCTCCGGCGATCCGTGGGCATCGGACTCCGGATCGTGCTGCCGATCGGCCCGCTGCGGGCCGACTTCGGCCTGCCGCTCCAACGCCGCACGATTCCGTTCAACGTCACGACGACCGGCCCGGACGGGAAGACGTTGTCTCCGCCGCTTGCCAGCGGCACCGTCAAGGAGAAGGGGCACCTGTTCGTGTCGATCGGGTATCCGTTCTGACGAGGACATGGGTGTTAGGAGGTAGGTGGTAGGGTCCGCCCTACCTCCTACCTCCTTCCTCCTAAGTCCTCATCTACCGGAACGTCCCCGGCGAGAAACCGTAGACGCGCGGTTTCTCCGGGACGTCTTCGGGCGTGAAGAGCGGCTCCTGAATGGCGAAGTCTCCCAGGCGCTTGCCGCGCCACGCGAGGAACCCGGCGGCGCGGGACGCGGCGGCGCCGATGCGGCGGAGGTCTGAGAGCCCGACGGCGGCCGCTCTTCTCCGCAGCTGGAGGATGGAGTCGACGGTCTTCGGGCCCAGACCGGGCACTCGAAGGAGCGTCCGTCGATCGGCAGTCGTGATCTCGACGGGGAAGCTGTCGGCGTGGGTGAGCGCCCATTCGAGCTTCGGGTCTCGGCGCAGCGGCAGGTTGCCTGATTCTCCAAAGACCAGCTCCTCGGGTGAGAAGCCGTACCGCCGAATCAGATAGTCGGCCTGGTAGAGCCGATTCTCGCGAAGGACGGGCGTCTCTCGCGCTTGCTCCATCGGTGTGTTCTCGATCGGACGGAAGGCCGCGAACTGCGGATGATGAATCGTCCCGTCGCGCCAGAGACCGGCGGTGACTTCCAGCACCTCGCGATCCGTCTCGGGCCCCAGCCCGACGACCACCTGTGTGGTGGCTCCTGCCGAAACGGCAGGGCCCGGGGGTCGCGGGTCCCCGGCCAGGCGGCCCGGCCCCGCGCTCGTCCGGATCGTCCGGACGCGATCGAGCACGGCCAATCCCTTCGCGAAGCTCTTGCCCGTCATCGTCCGGTCGAGGGTGGCCTGACAGACCGCTTCGAGGTTGTAGGAGACGCGATCGCACAGACGCGCGAGCCGCTCGACCTGTTCCGGCTCGGCTCCGGAGACCGCCTTGGCGTGGAGGTATCCCGTATAACCGCGACGGAATCTCAGCGTCTCCACGAGCTCGATCATGCGGTCCATCGCCCAGCGGGGGTTCTTCGGGATTCCGCTGGTGATGAAGAGGCCGGAGACCCACTGCTTCCGATAAGCGGTCAGGAAAGCGTCGGCGAGCGTCGCGGGAGGCAGCGCGTGCCGGGGCAGATCCCGCCCCTCTCGCATGGGGCAATACGCGCAATCGAAAGAACAGGCGTTGGTCAGGAGGATTCGAAAGATGCGGGTCTTGCCGAACCCGCGGTCCGAGAGCGAGCGGATGTTGATCGGATCCAATGGCACTCGAGTCCGCCAGCCTTCGGAGAGGTCTTTGAGCGACCCGTTCCCCTCCTGATCCTGAAGGGCTTGCGACATCAGGACGCGGATTTTCTGGTCGGTGTCCATCAGTGCGTAAGTTTGGCGTAAGAAGCGTGAAAAGTCAAGCCCGCTGAGCCAGTTCGTTGCTGTTTTCCTTTCGAGGAGCGAGGCCGAGGAAAGCGGGAGTTTGCCCGCTCAGTTCCTTCAGCCGGTCAGGCCCACCGGCTCGCGGGAGAGCTTCTTTTCTTCCTCGGCGATCAGCCGCCGCAGAGGCTCCGGGTCGTCCTGAGTGGAGGAGGAGAGGTGAGTGAACGGAGCCTCCGCCAGGGATTCGCGCCACGGAAGGGAAGGCAGACCTCCGTCGCGCAGAGCATGGATGAGCTTCAGAGTCTGGAAGGCGTCGAACCATGTGTGCAGGTGGCGCAAGAGGGTGGCCTCATCATGCGACTTCGCCACGGCTTCGCGAATCGCCTCGAAGGCCCCGAGCTTGCGCAACGCTTCCTCCAACAGGTCGGCCCGGAAAAAGGGATTGCCCTGCGGCAGAACTCCGAGGACCTTCGTGAGGTCTCCTCCTGATCGCGCGATCTCGCGGAGCATGTCGAGCCAGCCCGCCAGGTGCGCGAAGACCAGAGGGTGAAAGAGGCGAAAGTTGGCGAGACCTCGTTTCTTCGAGACGAGGTCCCGGATCGCGCGGCCGGTGCCGAAGGGCACGCGGTCGGAAGGGCGGCCCTCGAGAAGAACCGGAGACCCGGCCAGGCGAAAGATCGATCCCACCTTGGCGAGCTTGTTCAAAACGTAGAAGTCCTCGGCGGCGTTTTTCCTCGGGAATCCGCGCACGGCGGCATACGAGTCCCCCGAGATCACGACGCAGCTGCCCATGCTCTGGTACGCGTAGGGCGATCCGGCCCAGGCGAGGCCGAGGACGTAGTAGCGCAGTGAGATCTCGTAGAGCCGCGCCGCCTCGGCGAGCCCCGCGTCCTCTTCGAAACGATGCTCGAAAAAGTAGATCGCGGCGGCGGCTTCCTCCGGGATCTCGGTCATCTGATCGAAGTAGTCGCGCGGCAGGAGGGTATCGGCGTCCGTATTGTGGAGCCACTGGGAGGAGAGGCGATCCCCCGCGGAGAGAGCGAGCGCGACGTCGTTTCCGATTTTTCGGGCGAGGCCCACGCCCTGGCCTTCCGGCAGAAAGTGCCCGGGCGCGGCGCGATCGATCGCGAGGAGAGATCCGCCGGCCAGACCGTACAGGCGCGCCGGGGGCGAGTCGGAAAGTGTCTGGAGCAGAGGAAGCTCCTTCTCGAGACGCGCGCGCACCGCCGCGTTGGCTTCGTGAACGGCAGAGGGAGAATCCGCCCGTGCGTTGATCACTAGGATGATCAGCACAGGTCCAAGGGGACCGACAGGCACCGATCCCAGGAGAGGAAACAGGCTGTCGCGTTCGCCGTAAGCGGGAATGATGAGCGCGTGGCCGAAGCCTCCGGAGATCTTCTCCGCGAGGGACGCCTCGGGCTCCGCGTGGCGGGAGAGATACTTCTGGAGGGCCTTCATGATTGAATCATTGATTCATTGATTCATTGTTGGATTGGGACTCGACGAGAGGCAATTAACCAATGAATCAAAGAACAAATGAATCAATTCCCTGTCAGTGCACCGCCGCCCGCAGCGGCAGCTCCGCGATGACAGTGGCCTCGACGTCGAGAAGGTCATCCAGGCGTTGCCCGATGGTCGCTTCATCGAAATAGACGCGGGCCAGGCGCAGGAAGAGGCCGCGGTGGCGCGCCTCGGCGGCCGTGAGGGTTTCGTAGAAGTCTTTCAGGGCTCCCGGTGAGAGCGCCTCGGCCACCAGTCCGAATCGCTCGCAGCCACGCGCCTCGACGATTCCGGACACGAGAAGACGGTCCAGAAAGTACGGCTCGCTCCCTTGGCGGAACTCCCGCGTGAGGCGATTGACGTAAGGGTCCTTGGCGTCGGGAGAAAGGACCAGACCGCGCTCGGCGACCCGCTCGTACACCTGGCCAAAATGAGAGAGCTCCTCCTGAGCGAGCTCGATCATCGCGGAGACGAGCTCCCGCCGGTCCGGGTAGTGGAGCAGGAGCGTCATCGCGGTCGCCGACGCCTTACGCTCGCAGGCGGCATGATCGAGGAGGAAGGAATCGAAGTCCTTCAGCACCGTCTCGATCCAGAGAGGGGAAGTGGGGACTTTCAGTTGCACCGTTACCGAAGTGTATCTCCGGGATTTCGACTGAGGACTGAGGACTGAGGACTGAGGACTCAAGTGGCTTTGGCCTCAAAACAGACTTGGGAACAAAGCGTCGACAATCGAGAGTCGAATGGTCAGGGACTACACTGGGGCAGTGATCCGCTCCAAAGTTTTTTTCGGGATCGTGGTACTCGCGTTGAGCCTGCTCGCGGCCGCGGGCTGGAGCGCGACTGGGGAAGCCCCGTTCGACGTCCTGATCGTCGGGGCGCGCATCGTGGACGGGAGTGGCGCTCCGTGGTTCCGGGGCGACATCGGCATTCGAGAGGGTCGAATCGCGCGGATCGGGAAGCTCGCCGGAGCGCCCGCGGCGCGGGTCGTGGATGCGGCCGGCCGGATCGCGGCCCCCGGCTTCATCGACGTCCACGTTCACGTCGAAGAGAGCCTGCTCGCCAACCCGGACGCGCGCAACCTGTTGGCCGATGGCGTCACCACGATCATCACGGGAAATTGCGGCGCGTCCGATCGGGACGTCGCCGGCTGGCTGTCGCGCTTCTCGGAAGCGGGTGTGGCGGTCAACGTCGGCACGCTCTACGGGCACAACACGGCGCGCAGCGAAGTGATGGGCAACGCCGACCGCGCCCCGACGGCGCGAGAGCTCGCCGAGATGGAGTCGCTCGTTCGGCGCGGGATGCGCGACGGGGCGATGGGTCTTTCCACCGGTCTGATCTATTCGCCCGGCACGTTCGCTCAGCCTCGCGAGATCGCCGCTCTCGCGCGCGTGGCGGGGGAGTCGGGCGGGATCTACGCCACGCACATGCGCAGCGAGAACGACCGTGTGTTCGAGTCAATCGAGGAGTCGATCGCGGCGGCGCGCGCTGCCGGCGTGCCCCTGCAGATCTCCCACTTCAAGGTGACGAGCCAGCGGCTCTGGGGCGAAAGCCGGAGGATGCTCGCGCGCGTCGAGGCCGCCCGCGCGTCCGGTCTGGACGTGACTCTCGATCAGTACCCGTACACCGCCTCCTCGAGCGGCCTGGAAGTCTTGCTGCCGGAGTGGGCGCTGGCCGCGGAGCGGGACGGGCCGCGGCGCGCGGTCGAGCGACGCCTGGCCGACGCGAGGGCGCGGCGGAAGATCGCCGCGGAAATACTCGAACGATTGGGGACGACGCTCGGACGCCGCGACCTCTCCTATGCCGTCGTGGCGGCGGCGCCCTGGGACGCCTCGCTGGAGGGCAAGAGCCTTCGGCAGATCACGCTGAACTCCCGCCGCCGGGAGACCGGAGCACGCGATGCGCTGCGCGCCGACATCGAGACGCTGCTGCAGGTCTGCGAGCGCGGGGCCGCTTCCGGTCGCGGAGGTGGCGCCTGCGGCACCCAGATGATCTATCACTCGATGAAGGAGGAGGATGTCGAGCGGATTTTCGCGTCGCCCCTGACGATGATCGCGCGCGACGGAGGCGTCGCCTCCCTGACCGCCGGAAACCCGCATCCGCGAAGCTTCGGAACGAGCGCCCGCGTGCTCGCGCGGTACGTGCGAGAGCGCGGCCTCGTCTCACTCGAGGAGGCGGTGCGCAAGATGACCTCTCTGCCCGCGGAGCGGTTCGGGCTCGAGGGCCGCGGTCTCCTTCGTGAAGGGCTCCGGGCCGACGTCGTCCTCTTCGACCCGGACGAGGTGGAGGACCTCTCGACCTTCCAGGACCCCCATCACGACTCGCGCGGCTTCGACCTCGTTCTCGTCAACGGGGTGATCGTTCGGGACGGCGGCCGGCCCACCTGCGCCCGGCCGGGGATGACACTGTACGGGCCGGGCTATGGAGGCGCAGCCCCTCGTGTGGCGAGGAGGAGTGGTCCTTCTGTCATGGCGAGGAGCAGTCGTCCTTCTGTCATTCTGAGGGCCGGAGGCCCGAAGAATCTGCTCTCGTTATCGAAATAGCGAAGGAGCAGATCCTTCGCTTCGCTCGGTATGACAGGAACTTCTGTCATTCTGAGGGCCGGAGGCCCGAAGAATCTGCTCTCGTTGGTGAAATAGCGAAGGAGCAGATCCTTCGCTTCGCTCAGGATGACAGGCGGACCGCTTGGCTCAGGATGACTGGCGGAGCCACTTCTTCCATATCGCCTCGACCTTTCCTTTGAGCTCTTCCAGACTACCGTCATTGACGATCACGTCGTGCGCGCGGTCGAACGCCTGCGACGGGGCAATCTGGCTCGCGATCCGGCGTCGCGCGTCCTCGGCATCTCCTCCTTTGGCCTCCCATCGGCGCAATCGCTCCGCTTCGGGAGCGACGACGAGCAGGACGCGGTCGTAGTTCGATTCCGTACTCGCCTCGAGCAGCTGCGAAGCCTCGGCCACCGCGACCGAGGCGCCCTGACGCTGCGCCGCGCCGAAGCGCTGCTCGATCTCGCGGCGCACGAGCGGGTGGATCCGACTCTCGAGCGCGTGGCGCGCCGCGTCATCGGTGAAGACGGTCTCCGCGATGCGGGCGCGGCTGACCTCTCCGTTCGCGCCCAGAACCCCGTCGCCGAAGAGCTCTCGCGCCGCCGCCTCTCCTCCACCTCCGGGTGCATAGAGGTCGCGGACGATTGCATCCGCGTCGAAGACGACGGCGCCCTTCTCCCGAAGGAGAGAGGCGACCGTGGACTTGCCGGAGGCCAGGCCGCCGGTCAAACCGACCCGTAACATGAAAGTTGTCAGTTCTCAGTTCTCAGTGATCAGTTCCAATACAATACTTGCATTGTAATCAAACTGTGAACTGAAAACTGAAAACTGATTACTTCGCTCCTGGGCCTCGAACCACCTCGCCGCCTTTCATCACCCAGTCGATCTTCTGGAGGACCGAAACGTCCTGCAGGGGATCCCCGGACACCGCCACCAGGTCCGCCCAGGCCCCGGCCTCGACGACGCCGATCTGTCCGGCCAGCCCGAGCAGATCCGCGGCGGCCGTGGTCGCGCTGCGGATCGCGTCGATCGGGGACATTCCCATCCGCAGCTCGTACTCGAACTCCCTTGCCTGGTTGATCTCCGTCCAGGGAAAACCGCCCGCGTCGGTGCCGAAGGCGATCCGGACCCCCGCCTTGCGCGCGTTCTCGATCGATCGCCTCTGGATCTTCGGCATCTCCGCCCAGATCGGCGAGCCCGCTTTGGCGCGAGGCTCGGCGACGTAGGCCCCGACGGTCAGAGTGGGGCAGAGGAAGATCCCCTTGCGGGCCATTTCCCGGGCGATCTCGGGCCGGATCGATTGGCCGTGCTCGATCGAGTCGACGCCGGCCTCGACCGCGATGCGGATCCCCGTGTCCGACGTCGCGTGCGCGGCGACCTTGATGCGATGCGCGTGGGCCTCGGAGACGACCGCTTCGATCTCCTCCTTCGTCCAGTTCGGCGGGGAGTCGATGTAGCCGTCGGGCGTCGTGCGCAGCCCCCCGGTATTCGCGTAGATCTTGATCCAGTTGACGCCGTAGGAGATCTGCTCGCGCACCGCCTTGCGGCACCCATCTGCGCCATCGCAGACCTGGACTCCGGTTGGAAACTTCCAGTCCGGGCGAAAGCGCAGGATCGGGTAGCTGCCGGTGGTCGACAGCGCGGGTCCCACGACGAAGAGGCGAGGCCCCGGAACGACTCCTTCGTTGACCGCGTCTCTCAACGCGACGTCGCCGTAGGAAGCTCCCTCCGTCTCGAGGTCGCGCATCGTCGTGAAGCCGTGCTCCAGCGCGATCTTCAGCGCGCGCACGGCCCGAGCGACCCGGTGGGCGGGATACTCCTTCAGGATCTGCTCCTCGTATTCGGCCGACGTGGCATCCCCCTGCAGGAGGATGTGGGTGTGGACATCGGCGAGTCCCGGCAACAGACTGCGATCCCCGAGATCGATCACGCGCGCGCCGGCGGGGACATCTGCGCCGACTCTCTCGATCCGGTCGCCGGCGACGACCACGACGGGCTTCTCCACGTAGCGCCCCGTCTTGACGTCCAGTAGCCTTGCGGCTCGTACCGCGAGGACGGGGGAATCCGCGCCGCTCGCCGTGGCGGCGCCGGCCAATCCCAACAGAAACGCCAGCATCTTCCTCATCGTCGCCTCCGAGCGATGAGGATATGTCAGCTACTTTCTATCGAGGGGGAGGCCCGCCTTCTTCCAGGCGTCGAACCCGCCGTACAGCGGGTGGACATTGTGGAATCCCGCCTCCATCAGCTCCTGCGCCACCCGGGCGCTCGAGGCTTCGTTGTGTCAGGTGCAGTACGTGATGATCGTGCGGTCGCGGGGCAGGTCCCCGACGTGCTTGGCAACCTCGTCGTCAGGGATTCGGATCGCGCCCGGAAGTTTCTCGTTCGACCCGCTCCAGGCCTCCGGATTGCGCGCATCGACGAAAGTGAGCTGCTCCTTGCGGGCCAGCCGCTCGCGGATTTCCTCGGGAGTCACGCGAGTGGCGGTCGCGGTTTGAGTTTCCATCAGTCCTCCTCTCGGGAACCGTTCCCGTTTATCGCTTCCCCATCGTCTCCGCGGGGCGAAGCACCCTGACGTCGCGGGCGCGCGCCTGGCCGCGCTCGAAGCCGGCCCGGAAGGCGTCGTGCGACAGGTTCTCGCGGTAGCGTTCCCGAACCTCGGGCGGTATGTCGGAGAGGCGCTTGCCGCGGCATTCGGGATGGAGGGCCGCGACGAAGCCGCATCGATAGTGATTCTCGTGCCTGGCGAAGTCGCCGCCGGCCTTCTCGTAATGTTCCTTCTCCGCGTCTCGGATACCGACCCACCAACTCTCCGCCGCCGCGTCGAGGCTCTCCGCCCCGGCCTGTTCGAGCGCCTGCCGCGCGGCCTGCGCCTGTTCCGTGGAGTCGGCGAGGACGAAGACGATGGAACGTCCATGCGCCAGCGCGTCCTCGTACAAGTAGAGCTCGTCCTTGGGAAGGCCCTCCTCTGTTTTCTCCTCGAGCTTGCCCGCCGCCTTGGCCCCGCCGATCGCGCCGGCCGCTCCCAGCAGCGCCGCGGCTGCCAGCCCGATGGCCGTGACCGCGCCGACACCCGGCACGAGAAGGCTCGCCGCCGCGGCTCCGATCCCGAGTCCCGCCGAGGCTCCCACGGCTCCGCCGACGACGCCGCCTACCGCCTTGGCCACGCCCGGCTGCTCGGCGTCATCTGTCGGGAGCGCGGACACGTCTTCGGGCGCCGTCTCCGGCAGCAGAAGTTGAATTCGTTCGAAGGGGATTCCGCGCGCCCGCGCGGCGGCGACCGCGCGTTCCGCGGCGGACCGGGAAGGGAAGATTCCGACGACGGGCTCCATGTTGCCTCCTTCCGGTTGAGGGCGTCGAATGGGTTGAACTCAACCGGCGCGGCGCTGTTGCTCGTGCCGGCCTTCCGCGAACTCTTCAATCATCTTTTCGTTGAATGCGGGGATGTCGGCAGGCTTGCGGCTGGTGACGAGGCCGTTGTCGACGACGACCTCTTCGTCCATCCATTGCGCGCCGGCGTTCTTCAAGTCGGTCCGAACCGACGGCCAGGAAGTGACCCGGCGTCCGCGGACGACGCCCGCATCGATCAGCGTCCAGGAGGCGTGGCAAATCGCCGCAACGGGCTTGCCGGAGTCGAAGAAGGAACGGACGAATTTCACCGCCTCCTCGTTGATGCGGAGCTTGTCCGGATTCATGACTCCGCCCGGAAGCATCAGCGCATCGAAATTCTCGGGCTTCGCCGCGTCCAGAGGCAGGTCGACCGAGAATTCCTCGCCCCACTCCGTGTGCTTCCACCCCTTGACCTTGCCGAACACGGGCGAGACGATGAACGTCTGGGCGCCGACATCGATCAACGCCTTCATCGGCTCCGTCAGCTCCACCTGCTCGAAGCCGTCCGTTACCAGAATAGCGACCTTTTTTCCCGACAAGCTCTGCGTCATACGAACCTCCCGGATTGAAATGAACGATCGACCTTCAACGCGACGCCTCGCGCGCGCGGAGCGCACGCAGGGCACTCCACCCCGAGATTCGAGCAAGAAGCGAGCCAGTGAATCGAACGATGAGCACGACCTCAGGCGGGTCGGACACTCGTCTCTTCCGATTCTGTCTCGCGAATCTTTCGCGACGTCTGCCGGGCAGAAGTCTGCCGGTCATCGGTCGCGACGCTCGGTCTGTCGGCCGACGCGGAAGCGGCCTCGCCGCGAATTGCGGAGCGGATACGCGCCGCTGCGCCGCTCGCGCGGTTGCCCAGGTCCCGCGAACGGGCCCCCACAATCTTTTCCGTGCTCTTGGCGAGATGGATCGCCTTGTCGCGAGCGAGAGCGCGCCGGCGGCGCCCGCGATCCGGATCCAGAAGAAACATCAATCCCGCACCGAGGCCTGCTCCGACCCCTATGCCTTTCCAGAGGGCGCTCGTTTTCCCTTTTCTGATTTTGAACATGCTGCCTCCGATGAAAATTTTTCGCGTCCACCGCCCGCGGTGCAGTTCTCGATGTTCTTCGGTGGAGCAATGCAGTGAAGGAGCAAGAACCAAGCCAGGGAATCCGGCGCGAGGTGAGGAGCGGGCGGCGGCGGTCAGCCGCGTTCGACGCGCATGGCGCCCGCGTCGAGCGGCAATTGCAGTCGTGCGACGGCTCCGCGGCCGCCGGCCCGGTTCTCCAGAGCGAGCGTGCCGCCGTGCGCCTCGGCAATCTGCCGGCAGAGCACGAGCCCGATCCCGGAGCCTCCTGGCTTGGTCGTGAAGAACGGCACGAAGAGGTTGGTCGTGCTGGAGATTCCGGGCCCTTCGTCCGCGATCCAGACCTCCAGCTTGGGTGGTCCCGATCCGATCAGTTGCCAGCCCGCGGTCACGCCTCCGCCCGCCTCGAGCGCCGCATCGGCCGCGTTGCGAACGAGATTGATCAGAAGCTGCTCCAACTGATCCGGATCCGCGAAAACCCGAGCAGGCGGACCTTCCGCTACGGCCACGGGCAACCGGGTCTCCAGCCCGGCCACACGGCCGAGCAGATCCCGGATCTCCAGCGTTCGCGGCGCGGGCTGCGGCAGGCGGGCGAGCTTCGCGTAGGCGCCGGTGAAGCGGGAAAGGGCTTCCGCCCGCGATCCGATGACGTTCAAACCCTGGCGCATGTCCTCGCGCCAGTCTCCGGGCAGCGGATCGGCGGCGAGAGTCTTGCCGAGGCTTCCCGCCAGCGACTGGATCGGCGCGAGCGAGTTGTTCAGCTCGTGGCCGAGCACACGGATCAGTCGCTGCCAGGCCTGCCGTTCCTCCTCGCGCAGCGGCCGGCTCACGTCGGCGACGACGAGAAGCCGATGGGGAAGGCCGTCCTGCCGGAAAACGCTCGGCCGGATCTCCCATCGCCCGGCGCCTCCGGGAAACGCGGCCTCGATGACGCGAGGCCCC
>Ga0207684_10005076_pt1 | contig 12274 bp, 9 predicted proteins | sample KBSK5501metaG_FD_184342 | JGI IMG/M metagenome (GOLD analysis project Ga0207684, IMG submission 184342) | Corn, switchgrass and miscanthus rhizosphere microbial communities from Kellogg Biological Station, Michigan, USA - KBS K5-50-1 metaG... | ecosystem: Host-associated > Plants > Roots >... | reverse complement strand
GAGTCTTGTCCTGACCGTGTCCTGGCAGGTCAAGAGCTTCCACATGATGTCCTGCTTGCTCAAGCAGAGGGACAACCTTGTCCCAGCACCAACTGCCATGCCATGCACCATGGACGAGGACATACCTACTCATAGCTCTCTCCTTTCTTTCGCTAGTCACGCCCCAGCAGCCTGTCTTCTCCTGGTCGCACGAAGTCGCAACTCCATCCACTCTACACACGATGTGGGACTCCATTTTTCAGCTACCACTTGCCAGGGCACGATTCTACATGGCTCGCTCTGGTACAGGGATCAAGCCGAGCTGTTGGAACAAGCCGAGCCAATCCACCTGGTGCCAGATTTCCACGAACTGGCCGTTGGCTACGCGGGCGATGGCGATTCCTGTGATAGTTACTTGCCTGCCGGTCGCGGGGTGAGGCGCCGGTGCCCCGATATCACCGGTGTTGGTGCCACGAGCTGTCAAGCGCACCACCACCTGGTCTCCTTCCGCGATCAAGTCATCAATCGTGAGATGAAAGTCAGGGAAGGCATGGAGGATCCCGGCGATCCATTGTTTATCTTCTTCGCGGGTGCGAACCTGGGGCAGGCCAGGATCATGGAAGAGGAAGTCGGGGGCATAGAGCTCATCAAAGACGGCAAGATTGCCCTGATTCCAGACCTTCTCAATGAGACGACGAACGAGCGCCTTGTTCTCTTCGGGTGACATAGAGCTGTTCCTTTCTTGCTCATGTGCTCATGCTCTCCTCTTCCCAGCGCTTGCCGGATCAGGCAAGATGGGAAGGAGAAGCGATAAGCATGATTCCGGTCTGCGAGGGATGCGTCCCAGCGATGCTAGCGAGCAACAGGAGAACACCCAGCAGAAGGACAACACCCAGGAGAACTCCAAGGATGCTTACCACGACGGCCTGCCGGATCACTATTCTCTTCATCTTGTTTTCCTCCTGTTGCTGCTGGCTTCTCAAGGCTCCAGCGTGACTTGGGGCCATAACATTTTTCAGACCCATTTTCCCGAGCTTCGCCAGAGGAACATCAGATGTGTTTAGCAGCACAACCAGCAAGGAAATGCATCCTGCTGGAACGTGTGTATCCCTCCGAGGGCTGCGAGCAAAGGTGGTAAATGACCCTCGCCTTCATTACCACCTGTAAAAGCTGCTGACTTTTCACGTCATTGACCACAATTTTGGCCGATTACGCGCCAGGGGCAGGGTGTCCCGGTCCGTAACGGATTCGGCCCGCTTATCGTCGGCGTCGGTAGAGGGTTAACATCACCACCACCCGGTGGTATATCCGGTGGTGGATACTCAGCACAGGCAGCAAGGCCGACGAGTATGCACATGAGAACTAGCACGATAAAGATGAACCTACCAAAATGATCCCGTGACCGCGCTCTTATGAGCGTGACGACGAGTGCAGTGATTACGGACCCCGAACCGATAGCGACGAAAATAGCAGCCATAGTCTTTGACCCTCGATTTCTTTTGCGTAGACGCCTGAGAAGCCATCGAGCATGCTTGCACAGATTCTTTTCTGTTCGCCTTGCTGTGTTGGGAGGGTGTCTGCCTGAGCAAATCCCTCCTGGTCTGACACTCTTCTCATACGCGCGTTGCGTACTATAATGCCATCTTTGCGTGACTGTTGCGGTTCCTCTCGAGTACGATCTAGGGGTGCAGTTCGCCCCGCTGCACCCTCGCCAGCAGGCTCATCCAGGCGAGGACTTGCGGCAGAGAGAGTGGCAAGCTGAAGCTGTGGGGGAGATCGTGATCACCACCAGGTCCGCTTTCTAGCTCTTCCCGTCGCCGCTCGAGAGCACCCATGCCCCTGCTCGCCAGGACGCTTCCTTCCCCGCCACGCTCGTTCACTGCTGGTTGGCTGATCACGGCAATGGCTCCCCTCTCTCGCTCCGTTCCTCCCTCAGGTTCGGATATGCTCCGCACCACCGTCGGTGGGCGGAGCATTCGCTGCTGGAGAAATTGTGCTGCTGTCACCGAAGTGGATGCCAGCCCCTGGTTCTCTTGCTCGAGCTGCTCCACCAGGCCTTCCTGTGAGGAGGAGGAGAAGACCCGCAGCTGATCGGGCGGAAGGGCATGAAAGAGCCGCAGGAAGTGAAACAGCGTCGAAAGCTCACTGAGGACCGTCGATTTCCACTGCCAGGTTGGCGCTGCATCCACCTGGATTGCGACACGATAATACATCTTGTGCCTCCTTCCCTTTTGTACGCGCAAGACACATCTACCAAGCCAGGATCGTCTCTCTGTGAGCAACTTCCTATCACTTCACGAGGAAGCCCTTCTGCTCCAAGTCTACTGTGTAGAAGGCAAAAGCACACCTGTAGAATCACCTGTTGTCACTACCGGTCTTTGACGGGTCGAAAGCGGAGGATGGCGAAGGATACCCGTCGCATTACCCGGGTGGTGCTTACACGTCAAGGCGGCTGAGCTTTTAGCTCAAACGTATAGAGATGGCTCAGGGGACCAGCAGAACAACAGTAAGGGAGTGTTACACCAGATGATTCTCGAGAGCGTAGCGGGTGGCGGCAGCTCGAGAGGAGACCCCAAGCTTGCTGTAGATCGAAGTCAGGTGCCAGTTAACCGTGCGTGGGCTGATGACGAGTTGCTCGGCTATCTGGGCATCGGTCTTGCCTTGTGCGACCAGGCGCAGCACCTCCACCTCACGGGCGGTCAGTCCTGCTGGAGAGGGGGGATGACGTGTAGGAACGGTCGGAGTGGCCCCCAACCCTGCCTGAGCTTGCTGGGGGACTTGCGGCGCGAAGGCCTCAGGCGAGGCGAGCGCCTGTGCGGCGGTCATGGTGCGCCCCTTGGCCCTGGCCTCTTCGAAGGCTGGCTCGCCCAGCTGGCTGCGCACCACGGCCACCATGCGTTCATAGAGCGCCTGTGGGATAGCGACGCTGCGGGACTCGTGTAGGGGCTCGGCTGCTCCCCAGAGCATGGCTGCCCAGGTAAGTAACCCATGCGCAGCGGCCACGCAGCCCAGCCCTTTCAGCCCGGAGGCGGTGTAGTTCGTGTGCCCGAGTTCCAGGGCGGTAGCGAGACCCTCCTCATAGCGCAAGCGGGCCGCCGCATACTCCCCCCGTAGCGCGTCCAGTCCTGCCAGCAGCAAGCGCGACCGCGCCACGTTGCGTCGATCTCCCACTTCGGAAGCAAGCCGGGTACTGTCGGTCAAGAAGGCCTCCGCCTGACTGAGTTCCCCTTCCTGGATGGCCAGCCGTCCTAGCAGGCTAAAGGTCTGGGCGATCCCCAAGTTGTGGCCGAGGGCTTGAAAGAGGGCCAGGCTTTCTTCCAGCAGCGTGCGTGCGCGGGCGGCATGGCCCGCACTCGACTCGGCTTGAGCAAGCAGGGTAAGGACCACACTCGTCATTATCTTCTCGCCCATGGCTCTGCACTGGATCAGGCTCTCCTCAAACCAGGTAATCGCCCGCGGAGCGTCTTGCTGGTACAACGCCAGGCGGCCTAGGCTCAGGAGCGCCCAAGCGAGGGTCGGGCGATCCCCGAGTACACGGACCTTGGGCAGGGCCTCCTCCAGGCACGCCTGCGCCTGGGCGTAGTCACGCCTTTCCTGCATCAGGGCTTCTCCACGCAGGATCAGGGCGAGGGGCAGGTTCAAGTGGTCTCCCTGCTTCCGCGCGAGCACCAGGGCTTCGTCAGTGACCGGCTCTAAGCCGCGCGTGTCGTTCTGGGACCATAGGATCACTCCCAGAGTGTTGAGCGCCTTGAGGCGAACCGGGGCCCTGATCGCCTCGGCGCCTGCCAGGAGACACTCGAGTACGTTGCGCACCTCACGCAGATGCCCTCGTCCAACCCAGAAATTCAGCGAAGCAGCCACCAGACGCAGAGCCACCTCCCGCTCCTCCGCTTCCCCAGCTGTGGCCGCCTGGAGGATGGCTCGCAGGTTGTCCAGTTCTTGTTCCAACCGATCGAACCACAGCAGTTGTTCGGGACTCAGGAAGTGCGGCTCGGCTTGCTCCACGAATTCCAGGTAGTAGTGCGCATGCACTCGCTGTGCGGCTTCCAGTTCTCCCTGGCGCTCGAGACATGCCAACCCGAACTCACGGAGCGTCTCAAGCATGACGAACCGGGGTTCGCCACCTTCCCGCTCCGTTTGCTGTACCAGGTTCTTGTCAAGCAGGGACGCGACGCCCTCAAACATTGAGGAGGCCTGTTCGCCGCCCGCCTGACACACTGCTTCGGCAGCTTCGAGCGTGCAGCCACCAACGAAGATCGAGAGCCAGCGGAAGAGGCGCTGTTCCTCCTGACTCAGGAGGTCGTAGCTCCACTGCAGCGTGTTGCGCAGCGTCTGCTGGCGAGAAGGCAGGTCCTGTGCTCCCCCCGTCAGGACCTCGAGCCGATGGGAGAGTCGCTTGAGCAGCGCCTGGGGCGGCAGGAGCTTGCTGCGGCCAGCGGCCAGTTCGATGGCCAGCGGCAGCCCGTCCAGATGCACACAGATCTCGGCGATGACGCGGGCATTGGCCGGGGTCAGCTGAAAGGCGGGCTGGATGGCCTGCGTGCGCAGCACAAACAGACGCACCGCGGCCTGCTGCACGAGCGTCTCAGGCGAGAGCTGCTGTGTGAGATCGGGCACCGCGAGCAGAGAGACTGGAAACTCGTACTCTCCGGAGAGGTGAAGGGCAGCCCGGCTGGTGACGAGTAGGCGCAGGCGAGGACAGGAGGCGAGCAGGGAGGCGAGCTGAGGGGCCGCCTGGACCACCTGCTCGAAGTTATCCAGCAGCAGGAGGAGGTGCCGCTCGCGCAGGGCGGCCTGTACCTGCTCCCAGGCCAGGCACGTCGAGCAAACCATCCCTTGCTCCCTTGTTCGCCAGCACCACTGCCCCCGACTGCAGTCGCTCGAGCGTCAGCTCCTCCGACTGACCCAGGTAGGCCCGATGCAGCTTGCCCTGCCACGTGCGATAGGCGCGCCAGTATGCTCTGCCGCGCCGGTGGCCTGCCCGCTCTTTGTGCGCGGTGAAACTGGCATGCTCACTGCGAAAGGTGAAGGCCGAGGCCGTCTGGAGCCAGGCATACCAGTCGGAGGAGTCCACCACGATCTGCACGGGAGATCCGTCCCGCAGGTCGGTGAGGATGCCATCCTGGATGATCGGAGAGACCTGAGCCATCGCTGCCTCCCTTGACTGCCGTCTGCACCCGAACAAGGATTCCCGAACAGTATAGCACAGGTTCGGGAATCCTTCCAGAAGCGTTAGGCACTCAGGCAGCGGGCGGCGCGGTTCTGTTCAGCACGAGCAGTCTCTCGTGCTTCTGATGAGAGGAAAAGAGCTGCGAAGGCGGTTTCTCACCTGTTTTTCCTATCTGAAGTCCCTGCGCTCTCGATCAGCCTCCCGCCTAAGAGCCTATCCCAATAGGCTTGCAGCCGCACGACACATCAGAGAAGCGCACATTCGCTGGAGCAAGGTGTCAAGTGAGGTCATTGGGAGGGATAAGAGGCCAACATCTGCCCCAACTCTTCCTTCATCCTTTCTCTCCATGCAACTGGCTCCAGCAATTCTGCCCCCGGCCCTAACCAGCGCACCAATTCCAGGACGAGCGTGGGGTTCTGCTCCCCAAAAGTCATGATCGTCTGATCCTGTGCGACCGGCTCAAAATGGGCATGCCGATAATACCAATCCTGTTGCAGCCGTTTAGCTTGTGCGCATGAGAGACGAATTTTGACCGGCGCGAGATCCCTCCACTCTTCCATGGCTGATGCCAGCCAGTTGCGCCCTAAGAGTTCGCGCACATCAAACACAGGCTGAACCCGGACTACTGGCTGGCGGGGTGTGATCTGGACGACGCGGTCCGCTCGCCAGAGCCGAACCTCACCTCCCCGTTTTGCTAACCTCCCAGCCAGATACCAGCGATCACGATCCCAAAGGAGCCCGAGGGGTGCCACCAGGACCACACTCTCATGCCCTTGATAGGGAGAGACATAGTGCATGAGCACGAGTTTGCCGTCAAGCACGGCTTGAAAAAATGTGCTGACCGTCTGGCTTTGCAGCAGGTCCGTTTGTTTGGCTGGATGCATGGTGGGGACCTCTGGCTCAGGCTTTGCAGGTTCGGGGTGAAAGATATCGCCGGGGGTCTGCTCAAAGCCAACGAATTGTTCTGCTTTTGCCAGCAGGGAGCGTAGCGTGTCGGGAAGAGCCGCCAGCAGCTTTTTCTCGGCCATTTCTCGCTCGGCTGGAAAGGGAGTCGCTCGTAAGCTCTTTTGCAGGGTCAGCCCGAGCAGCAGAACAATCGCCTCCTGCTGCGTGAACATCAGAGGTGGCAGAAAGTACCCTGGCAACAGCCGCACCCCCCCTTGTCGTCCACGTTCAGCATACAGCGGCACCCCGAGGGCGCTGAGCGTCTCCAGATCACGATAAATGGTTCGCGTGGAAGCTTCAAACTGGCGCGCCAACTGTGCGGCTGAGACCGAATGGTTACTCCGCAAGAAGAGGAGAATCCCTAAGATGCGGTCGAAGCGTTGCATCTGCTTGATAGGTCCTTTCGCAAAAATATGACAAAGAGATGACAGACCAAGTCTCAGGTAGTCAGCATCCAGTAGGAAACCTACTAGCAAAGTACACGTCTTGTCAAGAGCCCTGAGAAAGTCTCCTGAAATATGACAGACAGCTGACAATATTCGTGCACTATCCTTTCCTTATCAGGAGAGTATCTCCTGAGAGGGATAAGCAGCGCTGACGATTCGTCTTCCTGCTTCCCTCTCCAAGACATGAGAGAAAGCGAGAAAGAAGGTTCTATGTCTGAAGCACTCTCTATAGCTGAGGCGCTCGAACTGCTGTTTACAAGCGCTACCCCTGGCTGGTTCTCCCCTTTCGCGACGGCGACCGATGGCTTGACGGCCGAACAGGCAGCAACTGTTCCAGCGCCGCGCTTTAACAGTGTCTGGGCCGTGGTCAACCACGTGCGCTATTGGCAGGAAGTGGCGTTGCTCCAACTCCAACACCTTCCGGTCGATGGGGAAGCCCTCGGGTCAGAGGATGGAAGCGGATGGCCCCCAATCGGTGATCCGACGGATGAAGCCGCCTGGCAGGAAGCGCGTAGACGTGCCCTGGAGGCGAATGCGGCCCTGGTCCAGTATGTGAAAACCCTGGCAGATACGGAGTTGGATCAGCCTGTCACCGTAGGTGAGGTGTGGAATACTCGCCGGCATCTCCTCTATAGCATGATCGCCCACAATAGTTACCACACCTGTGAGATCACCACGATCCGGCACCTGCAGGGCTGGTGGTTTGACGCGCTGTGATGTGAGCGCCAAGCACCATAATGTGTTGGTAAATTGGCTCAATGTTCGGGCGCAAATGCTGGGGCGAGGCCCCTTGTCCGAACAGTAAGCCCAAAAGGAGAGGGAGTGAAGGTTCGACACGATTTCCCTTTGCTTTCCTCACTCCATGATAAGAGCGAAGTTTTCAGTCCAGAAGATGTAGCACAGCTTTCCATCTCTAAATACGTTTAGATGGTTAATTGGAGAGGTTCACTTCTTGTCTGATTCGCTCTTCCCTTTACCAGGAAGGAAAAAGGCAGGTTTCTATGATCAGTGAAGTTATGCCCTACGAGAAGCAGTTTCTGAAAGTGTTTGGCTACGCTATGGCGTACGTGGATATCGGGCAGGGAGACCCCATCGTCTTTCTTCACGGGAACCCGACCTCCTCGTATCTTTGGCGCAACGTCCTTCCGCATTTGCAAGAGAAAGGCCGCTGTCTCGCTCCCGATCTGATCGGCATGGGAGACTCGGAGAAGTTGTCTGCCAGTGGGCCGGACTCCTATACCTTCATGGAGCACCGGCGCTATCTCGATGCCCTGCTGGCCCAACTTGGCGTCGAACGCAATGTTAGCTTCGTCATCCACGATTGGGGCTCGGTGCTGGGCTGTGACTGGGCGAGGCGTCACCCCAACGCGGTCAAGAGCATCGCCTATATGGAGGCGCTGGTGCAGCCAGTCACCTGGGACCAGTGGTCTAAAGAGACCCGTTCCTTTTTTGAGCGATTGCGCGGGGCCGAAGGCGAGCAGATGATCCTGCAAGACAATCTCTTCGTCGAGTCTCTGCTCCCGCACAGGGTTCTGCGTCAGCTCACCGCTGCCGAGATGGAAGAGTATCGCCGCCCGTACCGAGAAACGGGCGAAGGGCGGCGCCCTACCCTCAGTTGGCCGCGACAACTGCCCATCGCAGGCGAGCCTGCCGATGTGGTGGAGATTGTGAAGTCGTGCGCCGCCTGGCTTGCCTCCAGTCCAGTCCCCAAGCTCTTCGTCAACGCGGAGCCGGGGACCATTTCGGTGGAGGAGCGTGAGTTCTACCGCAGCTTACCCAATCAGACCGAGGTGAGCGTGCGCGGTCTGCACTTCATCCAGGAAGATTCGCCTGACGAGATCGGCGAGGCGCTGGCCAAGTGGTATACCTCCCTGCAGGAGTAGACGCACGAAAAAACACCATTAGAGGAGAAACGGGTGTAGACGGCAAATAAAGTTGTTCTCCGGTAAACAAAGTCATGCCGTTGCTTGATACCTTTTGCGTCCACGTGCAATAATGTTGTGGGTCCAGACAACAAGGCCGCGGACCGGAGTGTCCTTGTCTAGAGACGCTCCAGTCCGCGACTATCTAAAGTCAGCTTCCTTAGCAATGTTACCAATGGCTATTAGACGCACAGGAATCTAAACCGGAGAGTTTCCTGTTTTTCTTCAGAAATGAGTACCGATGCAGCGAGACCAGGGGGAGGCAAGCCCTCAACATCGCCTCCAGGCAGGGACGTCAAACTTAATGCTGGCACAACCTCCGCTCGTTGGCCGTAGTGCTGAGATGGACCGGCTGGTAGCACAGCTTTCACGTGCTGCTCGTGGGCAGGGCTGCGCCATGTTTCTCGTTGGTGATGCTGGCATCGGGAAGACTCGCCTGGCCCACGAGGCGCTCGTCCTGGCGCGTGAACGGGACTTCCTTGTGCTGGAGGGCTCCGCCTATGCGCTGGAAGGCCGCCTGGCCTACGCTCCCATCCTTGCTGCCTTCGGGCCATTCCTGCGCCGCCTCGACTCTCCTCACCAGGCCCGGTTGGTGAGTGGCCTGCCGGATCTGGGCCAACTCTTCACCGACCTCCGTTTGCCTGCGCCTTTGCCGCTGGGCGATCCCGCTCTGGAGAAGACGCGCCTCTTTGAGGCAGTCGCACGATTGCTTGAGCGACTTACTCGGGAGACGCCGGTGTTTCTCTTCCTGGACGATCTTCACTGGGCCGACCCTGCCTCTATCGAACTGCTGCACTATCTCATCCGGGGCATAGCTGACCAGGCGGTGTTTGTGCTGGGGACGTATCGGCCTGAAGAGATCAACGCGGCCCGTGGCCTGCGCCAGCTTTTGACGTCGCTGCGCCGGTCTGGTCTGGCTTCGGAGGAGACTCTCGTGCGCCTTGAGCCCGAGGCTGTCGCCGAATTGGCAGCCGGTATGCTGGGCAGCAGTGCTCCAGGCGAACTGCTCACGCTCCTGGGCGCCCGCGCTGGGGGTACACCGCTGTTCGTCGAAGCGCTCATTCGTACCCTCGTTGATGCTGATCAGCTCCATAAGCGTGGTGAGAGCTGGACGCTTGGCGCCAACCTGGTGCCCGCCCTGCCCCCGGATATCCGAGATCTCATCCTGGGACGCCTGCAGCATCTGGATGCAACCCGGCGCCGCGTTCTCGACCTGATCGCAGTCAGCGGTGGGAGCGTGCCGCACGTCGTCCTGCGGGAGGCAGGCGAGTGGTCCGACGAGGCCCTCCTGCAAGCCGTGCAACGCCTCTGTACGACCGGGCTTGTGGTCGAGAATGTGGACGGTGCGGAGGTGACGTACATCCTCACACATCCGTTGATCCAGGAGGTTGCCTACGCTGAACTGCCCGAGATGGCCCGCCGGCGCGCCCATGCGGCCGTAGCTTTCGCGCTCGAACGGGTGCGGCCTGATGACCTTGACCGGCTCGCTCGCCACTATCACGCCGCCGGCGCGCTGGCGGATGCCAATCGCACTCTTGAGGTGCTGCTTGTAGCCGGAGAGCGGGCATACGGGCTGTACGCCAACGACCAGGCGGCACGCCACTTCGGCGCTGCGCTGGCGCTCATGCGCGAGGGCCGTCGCACCGAGTTGTTGCCCTCCGTGCTCGAAAAGCTCGGCGAGGCGTGGGAGCGCGTGGGAGAGAACGCCGCGGCCATCGCAGTGTGGAGCGAGGCGCGGATCTTGCATGAGCGAACAAGGAACATTTTTTTGATTGTGCGGCTGCACCGTCGCCTGGCGCTGGCAGAGTGGGACCGCGGCCACTTCGACGTCGCTCAGGCGCACCTGGAGGCCGGGCTCCAGGCCCTGGCCGGCAGCGAGCCATCAGCCGAGCTGGCAGAGTTGCTCCATGTGCAGGTGATTCTGCTCGGGCGCCGTGGCGATTACAAGGGGGTGAGTATCGCGGCACAGAATCTCGCTACACTGGCCGAGCGACTGGGATCACGGCAGGTGCTGGTGGAAGCGTACCTCGCTCAGGTTCGGGCATTCTCGGCGGACCTGAACGCTGTCGCTCGCGAGCTAGCTCAGCGCGCGCTCAATGAGGCCGAGGTAGCCGATGAACCTTTGCTCGTCCAGCGAGCACACGACATATTAGCCCTCTTTGCCTACGCCCTGGGCGAACACAGCGTGGCCCGCCACCATGCAACGCTCAGCCTGGCAGTGGCCCGGCAACTTGGTGCACCAACACTCGAGGTGTATCCTCGCAACCGCCTGGTCTTGGTCGACCTGATGGCCGGGAAGTGGGACGAGGCGCTGCGCGAGAGCGCTGAGGTGGTTGCCCTGGCTCGCCGTCTCGGATTGGCGCGGGGCATTGCTGGTGCACTCGGTATGCGAGCGCTGGTCCACGTGTATCGCGGCGACCTGGATGAGGCAGCTGCCTGCCTGGCTGAGGCGCACGAGATTTTTGGTGGTGGTGCCATGTCTGATCGCAACATTTTCCACCAGGTCGCCATCACCGAAATGATGCTGGCCCTCGAACGAGCAGATGCTGCTGGCATCTTGACCGCTTTGAGCAGGCTGGATCGGGTGCTGAGGACGGCCGATGTTCCGCTCCTGGCACAGGCGCTGCTCGCCGAGGCCCAGGTGATGATCGGCTCACCCGAGCGAGCGCTGGCGCTCGTACAGGATTACATGGCGCATATTCCCTCTGAGAATGGGTTTGCGGCCGCTGTTAGGAACCGCATCAAGGGTCTGGTCCACCAGGCGCGCGGTCAAACCGGCGAAGCCCTCGCGTGCCTGGAGGAGGCATACCGTGCGTTTGAGGCAGCAGCAATGCCGTTCGATGCTGCCCGTACCCGCCTGGAATGGGCGACGCTCGTTGCCGCCACTGATGCAGCGAGAGGAGCGCTTGCTGTGCAAGAGAGCCTGACCGTCTTCGAGCGTCTCGGCGCACGCCGCTATGTCCGGCGCGCCCGAAGCGTTCTCTACAAGCTTGGAATCCGTCCGCGGAGTACCCCCCCCAGGTCAAAAGGCGCGACGCTGCTCAGCTCCCGCGAACGCGAAATCGTCCAGCTGATCGCCGAGGATCTGACCAACGCCGAAATCGCCGAGCGGCTGATCATCAGCCCGCGTACTGTAACGACCCACCTGGATCGCATCTACACCCGGCTCGGCATCAACTCACGCACCGCCCTGGTGCGTTATGCCATCGAGGCCGGGTTGCTCCCACCAAAACACTGATTACGTAATCTGGTGCCTCTTTCTATCATTTCGCCGAAGAGATTACGTAGTCTGAGCGTCTCACATTACGTAGTACACCCGACACTCGTGAGGGGTGTTCCTCCTTATAATAATCAGGACAGAGTTATTGATCTATCGGAACAACGTTCTGTCTCATTTCGCAGGAGGAAACACATGTCTTCACAAGTAAAGAACATGTCCGAATCGGTCGTAGCGAATACACCGGCACGTTCCGGTCGATCGGGACGTGCTCAGGCGCTCGTGTCCTGGGCCGCGGCAGTCCTACTCCTCTCACTGATTCTGTGGCTCTCCGGTGCCCTCCCGTTAGGTGCGCTCGACGACGTCCTGAGTGTAGGGGCGGCCGCCTCTGTGCTCGTGGTGTTTGTCCTCATCTCTGGCGAGGTGCGAGGGCGCCAGCCGTGGGCCAGCGTCACGCTCGTCCTGGGGATCACCGGTATGACGCTCGTACTCGCAGGCGATGCCTTGCAGCACGTTTTCTTCCACTCACTGCCCGCCGCTGATCCCAACAAGGGGGCGATCTGGGCTATGGCGTTCGCGCTCCGCGATTGGCTGG
>Ga0207684_10005075_pt1 | contig 12275 bp, 13 predicted proteins | sample KBSK5501metaG_FD_184342 | JGI IMG/M metagenome (GOLD analysis project Ga0207684, IMG submission 184342) | Corn, switchgrass and miscanthus rhizosphere microbial communities from Kellogg Biological Station, Michigan, USA - KBS K5-50-1 metaG... | ecosystem: Host-associated > Plants > Roots >... | reverse complement strand
CTCGTTTAAAAATTCCTTTTTCTCCTTTTTCTAAAAAGTATTCGTGGGGATTTTCTTTATAAAAGTATACTCCTTTACTTAACAATCCAGCAAAAAAACCATTTTTATCTCCTTCGAAAATGTTAGGAACAATTTTCATATAACCTTTACTAAAAATATTTCCTATCTTTTCAGTGTTAAAAACTTCATTACCGGGCTTTTTTAAGGCACTTTTCATCATCTGATAACGATGAGACAAATTTTTATTAAACTCTAACCTAATCTTAAACTGTATACTATTGAACCTTAAAGCAATTTCAGCCAAAGAATAGTCCCCATGAGTATGAGAGGCATCCAAAAGAGAAGGCACGGCCCCGATTACACTCTGCATAATGCTACTAGTGGCAGCAGCCAAAGTCTTTTTTCTTTCTCCTTGTCGTTCATCTTTGCTTTTGTCGTTGTCCTCTCCCCCGTGTAAATAATTGTCGGCTGTTTTACCTATTTCAGCTGTGGTGTCTTTCGTGCCAGGGTCAACCAGACCACCAGTAAGCACTTTGACAAATCCATCTAAAATATTAGCTCCTTGCTTGGCTGCTTGCCTGGCCATCTGGTCAGCCTCTAAATGAAACTTTAAATCCTCACTATATCGAAAAAATACTTTTTGGCTTTGAAAAAGATACATAATGCCAGCTGGGTTAGCTCTTGCTACTATTTTAAAATTGTTTCAATCTATTTCATCCAAAGTGCTTTCATGGATTTTTTTGGAGTTTCAAAAGTAGTTCACATGAACATGCTTTAAAAGGTGTTCGTATTTTCCTCCTTTTCCGTCATGGCCTAATCGTTCCATTTTGGCATTTTCTACTCATTTTTGTAAAGGGGTTTGACTACTGCTACTAAAAAACTTAATATCAAAAGTTTTCAGTCCTGACATATGTCCAATTTCATATCAGTCAGGCAATAAATAGTAAGTAGTAGGATATAAGCCTTTAGTCTCCATTCCGTGGACTTCCTCTAAATCGAGAGTGTGAAAAACGGGGTATTTTTTGAGTACTCCATAAGGCTTATTAGTTAATTTGGTTTCTCAAGTTCCTCCTAGGAAGTTTTTTAGTTTAAAGAGTTTATAAGAAGGTTGTCAGTCCGAATAAAAATCGGCAAATTCGGTGCTTTCTAAAAAGGCTGGACACTGGCAAATCTCATCTTTATTTTTGAACTTGGGAGAGTGGTGTAAAACTCCGTTTCCTCCTTGACTGAAAAACTTAGAATAGTTATGAATAAAAAAACTTCGTTGGGCTGTGATGATAGCATTTTCATGGTTTATTCTTTCTCAACTCTCAACTTCATATCAGATATTATTCCGGTAAAATAAAAAGTCTTTTAAGTTCACAAATATTTTTTTGGGAGGCTGAAAAGTAAATTTTAAATATTGGTCATTATCTTCTAAAACAAAGGCTATATTCTTACGGTCTAAAAGTATTTTTCGTTTTTCTTCTCACTCTTTTAAAAGTTGGTCGACTTCATAATCTTCATCTAAATGTTCTTGGTTAAAGGTGGTAAGTTGGTTAACAGTTTTTTTATTTAGTCCTAATTTAAGTTGTTTTAAATATTCTTGTCGTTTCTTTTCACCTTCTTTAAGTAAATGGTCTTTAAACTCCTCTTTTTTTAAGGGAGGCTGCCCTTCGTTTAGTTCTTCTCATTTTTCTAATAAGTCTATTTCTATCTCTTCTTCCAAATCAGGTTCATCATCTTCCCCGTATTCAATACTTTTTTCTATTCTTATAATCTTCCCCCACTTCTTTTCTCACTCTTTAAACTTTTTAAAGGAGGTTTCTTTTAAATAAGGCTTTAAGTCTTCGGGTTTATAATATCTTTCAGTTGTCGTTTCCTCCACTAAATCAAGTTCATTTTTAAAAAATTGCTGAATATCTTGGACTACTTGCTGAACTTCTTGCTGTTTTTCCTCTAATTCTTCTAAGTCATCCTCATCTATTTCTATTTGGTAATTTTCGACTTCCTTAATTTTTTTCTGAATAATTTCTTTTATTTCTTGGTAAATCTCATTTATTCTTTGCTGGGCTTCTTGTCTTTCGGTTTCGGGTCTTTCACTGGCTTTTTGTTTTTGGACTGCTTCCTTAAACTCAGTTAAAATCTCGGCAAATCTTTGGGGGAGAGGTAAAAAATCTCCTTGTCCGTTGTTTTTAGGGAACTTATAAGGATGGTTAGAAATATAATAAATCTTATCTTTTCAAAGTTCAGTTCGGGTATAGATTTCGTGTCGAGTGAGAAGATTGGATTGGTTTAAGGTTGGCATTAGTTATAAATAATTTTTATCAAAATTAAGTATTATGGAGAGAAAAATGTGCTTTGAGTGTGGAAAGGAAGTAATAGGAAGAGCCGTTAGGTTTTTATCAATAAATCCATGGGAAAGTTTTGTAGTTCATGATAATGATTGTCGTCAAAAAATATATAGCAAAATTGATAGAAAAAGAATTTTAAGTGCTTACAAGTGCCGAGTTGATAATGGTATAGTTTCAGGTCCAGTCAAATACTAACTACCAACTTTTACTTCCTTAGGCTTATAATAATCTCTTACTTCATCAAAAGGTTGAGGTTTAGAGGAATTTTTATAATTATAGATAGCATAAGCAGATAAAAGTCTTTTAAAGCATTTTTTATAAGCAGGATAAAAACTTCTTGCTCCATGGTCTCACCTTCCGGGGTCATCTTTTTCTCTTCCCATTCGTTCTTTTCATGGATTATCTGTGTAATCATCAATAATTTTTTTATTGTTTTGGTAAAAGTTATTAAATTCTGCTCAATGTTTTCTTCCGATTTCACTATCTTGAACTAAAGGAGGCAACGAATAACACTCTTCCTCTCTTTTAAAATATTCTTTAATAACTTTTTTTTCACTGCTAATAAATCTTTCTTCATAAGCCAAAATATGCCCACTCTCATGGGCTACCGTATCAAAGAATTCCTTTTTACTTCTTAAAGTATACCACGGAATATAAATGCTTTTGCTGTAATCATAACTTCACCCTCAATCTTCAATCCCTCCTTCTTTAATTGGTGTATCAGGAGTATAAACATTAGCCTTAATTTTAGGTAAACAAGCATTAACCATTAAGGGAGTAACTGTTCGGTGTTTTTCTTCCCTTTGCTTATATCTACATTTGCTTACTTGGCATTGAGCTCCTCCCTTATCAGGATCAAATTCCTCCCCACAACCTCGACCAGGGCATTTTTCCACTAATCGGTTATTTTTAGAGTAATTTAAAAAGTAATAAGTTTGACCCATTATTTGTTAGTTCGATTGAGGTTGGCATTAATCAACCTTATAAGGATTATCCTCTTCTAAATTAACCTCATTCATTTCTTTAACATAAGGAGAGCAAGAAGAACATAAATAACAAATTCTTCCGTGCATTCTAGGCTCAAAAGGACTGTCAACTTTTCTTTTAATATATTCTCCTTGTTTGGTTAGTTGACAGTTATCACAGAAAAAAGTTTTATTAGAGTTTTGCTTAAAATTTTCTTTATTATTTGTTTCTTTTTTCAACCCTTCAATAGTTTTTATCAGTCTTTTATTTTTCTCTTGCAATTCTCTGATAAAGTCCTCTTTTTCGTTTATTTCTGCTCTTAAATCTTTTTTTTGTTGCTGATAATACTTTTCTAATTCTTGATGATACTTTTCATTTTTTACAGCTTCTTCTAATTGTTTTTTTAACTTCTCTTTAATCTTTAAATCTGCTTCTTTAAAGTCTTTATAAGTTTGGAGTTGTCTTTCTAGGGCCGAGATTTTAGTTTGTAAGTCTTTTACTTGTTTAGTCGGAACAATCGGAACAATTTTTTCTTCCTCACTACTATATCCCTCATCATTTATCTCTATGGGGGGTGATAATTTAGGGTTTGGACAGGGTTTTTTACTAGATTTTTTCAAATCATCTCCCTTATTTAAGGAAGAAGGTTTACTTCGTAAATCACTAGGTTTTATTCCTGGCTTTACTTTTTCTTTTAGTTCTCCTTGTAGGTCTTTGTTAGTCATAATGGTTATTTGGCTCCTTATTTTTAGGCATATTCCGATTAGTGTAATACTTTTTCTTTTGAAAGTTTTTAAAAGGTTTATTAATTCGGTGATTTCTCATGATTATTTACTTTCTTTTAATTTTTTGACTTCTTGCTCTAACTCTTTTATTCTATTATCGTGTTTCTTTTCCTGTTTTTCTAATTCAAGGTTTTTGTCTTTTATTCTCAAAGTATAGCCAGCAAAGATGGCTAAGGAGATGACATTGGATATTCCTAAGGTTAAAGCAACAGTGCAGCAATTAATTTGGTTTAGCATGATTTTCTAAATATTCTACTGGTTTTTCTTTATTTTCTTCCTCTTCTTTATCCTCCAAATTCTCTACTTGTCCTTGCAACATTATTTCAGCCTGATGCTCTTGGTAAGAGCCATAGGATAAAGTGTGAATACCATTACAGCCTTTTTTATCTTCAAAGTCTTTAATACCTTTCATTCTCTCTCTCCATTTATCTCTTTCTAAGGCTAGAAAAGGAGATTTAATCATATCAATTTCCGGGTTATTTTGTCTTTCTTCCTTTTGTTGGATGTTGTGCCTTATGCCGTAAACTTCTTTAAGTTCGGATAGTTCTTCGTGATAATCCTTTCACAATTGTTCTCGTTCTTTATTATTTTGAGTAGAATATACTTCATGAGCTTTAATTTCATTAGTAATATCGGGATTATGAATGTTGAAAATATAGTCGTTTTCTCACTGGTCTATCTTATAGGCTTTATCCTCTCCATCAACTTTCTGCTCTACTCAGTTAATTATTTTTTTCTTGCTGGCTTTTTGGTCTCACTTTATTCTTTCTTTGGTTTCTCATAAGTCATCTAAATAAATAGTTTCAGCATCTAGTAAGTTAGAAGTTTTAGAGGAGTTATTAAAGAACAAAACAATCTCTTCATCTTTTAGGAAAATTTCCTTAGGTGGTTTAGGTTTATTAGGTAAAATTCCTGAGATAAAAGAAATTAAACCTTTATCTTTCTTGGGTTCGACATAGTCAGTAGGTTTAGTCCTCTGACTTTTACCACTCTTAAACTTAATTTCAATATTATCATAACCCCCTAAATCATTCTCTTCGTATTTTTCTAAGTCTACTACTACTCATTTGCCTTGGCTGATTTTATAAAAAGCTACTTTACCTTTTTTAGATTGTTTTTTTTCAATATCTCCCCAAGAGTAAACCAGAGGGCAATCAGAATTAGAGCAAGTTAAATTACTAATACCGATAAAACAATTGTGGAGGTATTCTAATTGTTGGTTTTTCCATAAATCTTTTTGAGTGGGTTTTTGGTTCATAGGTTAAATTTTCTTAATTTTCTCTAACTTTTCTAATACTTCGGCTTTACCCATAAACACAACTAACCTACCATTCAATATCCCCTTAATTTCTCCCACCACCTCTTTAACCTGTTCTAATTTATCACTCCAATTAACTACTTGCTGGGCTAGTTGGTTTCTTTCTTCTTCCAAGGTAGTTTTATCAGAAGTAATTAATTTTTTAGCTTTGGTTATTTCAGATAGTAGTTCAAGGTTTCTAGTTTGTTCTTGGGTTAAATCTTGCTTAATTAAATATTGTTTATGTTCTTCGGCTCTTTTTAACTCCTTTACTTCTGCTTGTCAAGCCTCTTTTTCTTGGGCCAAATTGGAGGCTCATCATTCTCTTTCTTTTTCGTGTTGCTCCTTTGTTTGCTTTTCTTTTTCCTTAAAATTAGTTTCTAATTCATTTAAAATCTTTTCAGCATCTTTTTTACCGGTAAGTTTTTGTTTGGCTAGATTTAAAAGGGCTTGGTCTTGGTCCTTTACTTTTTGCTTTAATAAATCTTTTTCAGTGGTTAACTCTTTTAAACTCTGGCCTTGGAGTAAGTTTCGAATATCCCCCAAGTTCTTAATCTCCTCCTTGCCTAATAAGTTAACGGTGTCATCTAATAACTTTTTTAATTCTTGGGCTTTCTTTTGGGCTTGCTCTAACAGTGTAGCATCGGTGGAGTTTTGGAGGTTTAAAATATCCTGCTGTAAGGTTTGCCTTTCCAAATTTCACCCTTGTTCTTTTTGGGCTAGTTGGTTTTTAGCCTGTTGGTTTAATAGTTTATGTCGGTAGTTCATAATATTTCTTAATAAGGTTATAAATCACCATAACCATCTCCATGTTTTTCTTTTAATAATTCCCTCCTTTCCTTTTCCAGTTCAGTTATTTTCTTATTTAACTTCTCTATTTCAGTTTCTAACTTCTTACACTCTAATTGTTCTTCATCCAATAATTTACCCTGTTTAGTGTATTTTTGCTTTAAGTCTTTTTGGTCTTTTCTTAATTCTTCTATTCTCTTATTTAAAGCAATTTCACTCTGGGATTTTTCTTTTTTTAATCTTTCTATCTCCTTAGCTTTATTATCGGCTTCTTGGGACTTATTTTTTAAACGGTTATTAGTGACTAATAAGTCTTGTTCGGTAGTTTTTTTATCTCTTAGGGCTTCATCTCGTTCAGTGGTTAAATCACTGACCTCTTGCTCTAAATCTTTAATGGCCTGGGCTGTTTCTTTTTCTCACTCTCCCTCTTTTTTAGTCTCTTTTAACTCTTTTATTTGCTTTAAATAATCCTGTTCGGTGTTATTTCAGGCTGTTTCTAATTCAGTTAAACTTTTAACCCTATGGAAGTTTAAGAAGTTGGTTAATTCCTCGTTAGTTTCCTCCGGAGATTTCTTTAACTCTTGGATTAAGGTTTGAAGTTCATTAATAGTCTTTACTTTGTTAGCCTTTAAAAACTCTTTTACCTCTTTTTGTTCGGTTAATTGTTGGTTAATTCACCCCCCAAACTTATTTAAAAACTCTTCACTGGTTTTAATTGGCACATCACCAAACTTTCATTTATTAAGAATGGAGTTTAATTGCTGTCGAGTTTCTTTTAATTCCTGGGCTAGTTTAGGGTCAGCAGTTTTATAAACTGGGTTTAAGTGTTGTAGTCGTAGTCTTTCGAGGATTTTCATTGTTTTTTAATTTGATACTTTGTATAATAGAACAATCAGAGATTGTTTATTTTGTGGTTAATGTAAAAATCAATTGAAGAGTAAAATCATAGATTTTATCTTTCATCTTACTTTGGAAAAGTAAGCAAAAATTATTTACTTACCAAAGCCCAAGCATTAGTAAAAGGTATCATGCCTCCTACTACTTCTACATGGTAAGCAAACTTTTCCATGCCTCCACCCAAAGTTTTTTCATGTTGTATCTCCTCAGGGTTAATAATTCTATAAACCACACTCTTTTCATCGTGAATAGTAGCCAAAACATTATTCTCTAATTTCTTCACAATCACTTTTTTGAATAACTTGTAAGGATTTAGTTCACTATCTCGGACTACATCACATAAAAAATAAATCTCTAATAAGTCTAAAAAGTCTGGGTCAATAGTTAAAACTTTGCTTCTTCGAGTTTCACAATTGGTTTCAACTTTGTTTCAGGTCGTGTCACTGGGTTTCTGATAGCCTTTGTTGTAGGAAGTGGAGACTTCATCCATAGCATTATAAGCACTTTTGATAAATTTAAGAATGTTGATGGCTTTGTCTAAATTGTCAACTTGGGCTTCGTCTTTCTCAATTTCTTGTCAGGCTTCATCATTATAGTTATCTTTATTAGAGATAATCTCCACTATTTTCTTACTTAAAACGGTAATGGCTTTGGTTTTCATGCTGTCAACTAATCTATCTATTAAGGCTGTTTGGTGTTCGGGTCCTTGTAAAGCCTGCTTCATCTTCTTTTTGTTGAAAATAGTATAAAAAACCTCGTCCATAATTATTCCCAGTTTACAACTGAAAACTGCTGGCAGTTTTTTAAAGTCTTTGCTTTCTAAATCTTTATCTCACTTTATTCCTTCTAAAGGTTGGTCGGAAATAAACTCATCTTCTTCTCCGTAAAAGTCAGAAGTGCCTTTATCAAAGACCGAGAAATCATTTTGGGCATAGATGAGTTTGATGGGTATTTCTTGGATTACTCGATTTTGTAAATTTTCTAATATGGGGTTTTCTTTAGTCATAATTTAATAATTTATTTAGTTTTGGTTCAACCTTGGCTTTCATCTCATTGTCAACCTTTTTTCTCTTGGAGTTTTTTAAACTCGGTTAAGAAGTCATTTTGTTCTTCATGTTGCTTTTGTTCTTGGTAAACTTTACGACTGCTTAAGGCTTCTTGTTTTCAGTCATCTCGTTCTTTTTCTAGTCTTTCAATAACTTTATCTTTTTCTAAGGCTTTATTTTCACTGGCTACACTGGCTTCTTTTCAACTATTAGCTTGTTGTTTAGTTTCAGCAATTTTAGCCTCATATTTGGCTACTAACTCTAAATGGTCCGTGCCTTTTTCTATTTTTAGGGGGTTGTTAGGTTTTTGGGTTTCTGTCATATGGTAGATTATAAGGGGATATTAGTGGAGAGTTGGAAAGGACTAAACAGTTATTAAAATGGTTATTAATTCAGCTACTTTTTTAGTTAGTTAGAAATTGATTATAAAGAGTAATAAATTACTGTTTTTATTCTCTTAAAGGATAAAATCGTCCTATTTTATTCCCGACGTTTTGGGAGGGGGTTCTAGGGCCTTATAAACATGATAAAAAAAGGGCAGTTTGGGCCATAAAGGCCTTTTTTGGTATTTTGATTTAGGGCTTTTTTAGTGGCCTAAATACGGGGTGTTTAAGGTAGTTATTTTTATTCCGTATTTATTGCCGGACCTAAAGGTGTATAAGGGGGGAAATAAATCCTCTAACGAGGATTTATAGGTTTTTAATTTTTTTCAGAGAAAAAAATTGTTTTTTATACGAGGGCCACCCAGGAAAGGACACCCAACTTGGGAAAACCCTCACTTATTTAAAAATTATGGCAAAAATAAAGAAAAGAAGACTTAAAAGACTCAGTAAAGAGCAATTAAAAATCTATAACAAAATCAAAGAGTTAGAAGCTGAAAAAGAGTTTTACGAAATACTGTTGGACCTTTAAATAAAAGGGTTGGTGCCGACCCTTAAAGGAAGAAAAAGAGTTATTAATTCATTCTTTCTTTAATCTTTCTTTCGATATAGTTTTCCAAAGCCAAAATCATTACTAACTTTTCTTCAATAGCATTCATTTCTTTTTCGGTTAAACTACCTAATTTTCTTTCTAATCTTTCACTAGTTATTGCTCTTACCTGTTCACATTTGACTTTTCCTAGTTCACCATTAAAGAAAGTAGCTACCTGAAAAGGATAAATTTTTTCAATGGAACGACTGAGAGGAACCACCACTAACAACCTTTCTATTTCATTTTGTTTATTATTGGAAATGATTACTAATGGTCTTTCATTCTGCTGTTCGTAGCCTTCGGCATCATCTAAACGACCTCAATATACTTCTCCTCGTTTAATATTTCTCTTTAATATCTTTTCACTCATTAGGGTCGTTGGCCCATTCTTCATAAGCCTTTTTTAATTCTTTTTCTTGGGCTAGTTTATGAGACTTTATTAATACTTCTTCTAATTCTTTTTCAGTGATTTTTTTATTAATTACTCTTTTTTGTAATTCTTGGAGAAGTTGTTGATTGTTTACTTTTTGTAGACTTTCCATAATATTTAATTTTAATCTATTTTTTTCTTATTTACAAGAATAGTTATCTGTTTTAATAACTGCTTAAACTATTTCCTTTGCTTACAATAAATAAGTTATAAACATGCCAAAAACCATTTACGAAACCTTTAAGGACTTTCCCAGCTTTTATAAACAGTTAAAGCCTCGTTTTGTTTCTGATTTTAGAATTAAGGACTTAATCACTAATATTTGCTTTTCTACCCAAGTTTACGAAACTTACAAACATGATACCCATTATAATGATAGTGATACAGCCTTAAACAAAATAATCAGCCAAATAGTTTTTGATTGTGTGGAAATCAGAAAAAAGGAACTAATTTGGAATAAAGTTTTCAATAAATTAGATGAATTACGAGAAATAGAAACTAAAACCGAACAAAGAAGCCAAAAAGAACAAACCACTAAAAACCCTAAAACTACCACTAATTACCAAGAGCCTTTATTAGCCTTACAAGATTTAGCCTCCGGAGCTTTTGGTTATCATAACCGAGCTGACTGGTTAAAAACTACTCAAAAGGTTCAAGGGGATATTACTATCACTCACAAAGATGGTTATAAAGTTTTAACTTCAGAAGGTAAACAAAAAATCCAACCTAACTGAACTAAAACCGAGACCGAGGATAATGCTGGCATTGCTCGGATATTAACGGCTTACCAATATATTGAAATAGATTTAAACCAATATTTAAAAAGATATAAAAAATTTTTTTACTCTTCTTACGGGCTAGAAGGCCAAGTTGAATATATTCCCGGTCAGAAAAGACATATTTTTAAAACTTGGGAAGAGATAGAAGAAGAAGCCAAGCCCGAAGGAGAGAAAAAACCCCTTATTGCTACCGAAGAAGCTGAATTATCTTATAGTGAATGGAAAAAAGAGTTTAAGCAAAAAGAACCTACTAAAGAACCCTCTTTTAGTCTTTATACCGTCTATAGATTAGAAAAATATAAAGAAAAGTTATTAAAAGAACTCAAAAAAACCAGTGGAGTATTTAAAGATAAATTAAACTTACGACTTACTTTTTGTGAAAGTTTGCTCGAAGGCTACCAAAAAGAGATTAAAATGCCTTTGGTTGGAAATACGAGTGATAAATTGTCGTTAAGTGCCAGTGATGAAGAAAAAGAAACAGCCTCTTACTGAGCCAAAGTAAACCAAGTTATCGGCTTTGAAGAGTTTAAAGAAATTATTGCTGACTTTGTGGATGGATATAATGAGTTAGTGGAAGATAATTTAACGGATAAAATACCGGCTCAAATGTATTTATTATTAGGTAAACCTGGAGTGGGTAAATCTTATATTTCCACAGTTTTAGCCGAAGCCTTAAATCGACCGATTGAAGTTATAAGCATGAACGGAAAAAAAGAAACTAGTATATTTTTTGGAGTTCCCCAAGAGTGAGCTGGGGCAGGAGTAGGAGAAATTTTAAAGGCCATGGTGAAGCATAAAGATAGAGCACCAATTATTTTATTAGATGAGTTTGAAAAGAGTGATAAAGGAGTTCAGCAAGTTTTAGGTAATTTAACCGATAAAACTTTAAATAAAAAGTTTAAGGATGTATTTTTTGATTATCCTGTGCCGATTAATGAAGTAATCTGATTTTGCACAGCCAATTATCCCGAGCAGATTGAGCCGTTTATCATGTCCCGTTTAACCCCAATTCCAATTACTCCTTTAAGTTATCAGCAAAGAATTCAGATTGCCAAAGACTTAATTAACTATAACTTTAATTCTTATAAGATAGGAAGTTTAAAATCTAAGTTCAGTGAGAAATTAATTAAAAAATGTTTAACTTGGGAATGAGGAGTTCGAGGAATTAAAGATAATATTGAACGGATTGCTTATAAAGTTTTTTTACTGAATAAAAGAAAGAAGTTGCCTGATAATTGAGACACTTATAAATGAGGGTCAACCATTGTTCCTAAATATGAAACTGATGGAAACTGTCCCTTTGCCAAAGATAGAAGTAAAAGCCATAAAGAGATTTGTGATTGCTTTAAACCCCAAGACATAGAAGGGTGAGTAGAAAACATAGGAGAGACGATGGAGAATTAGGGTTAAATTACTTCCTTTCAGTTTTATTCTTCTTATGTTTGACAGAGAACTAAAACGTTATTTCTCAATCGTTCATATTATTATTTAAGTTAATATTTATAAATTATTGAATTTTTGTTTAAATAATTCCTCTAAAAACTCTATATGACTAACTTTTGAGAACAATTAGAACAAAAGAAAATCACTAACCGACTAGAGATAGAACAATATTTAGTTCAAAAACTAGGAGAACCCAAAACTGAACTGCAAAATAATCTCTTTTTTGAACTAACTAAAAAAATCAATTCTTATTATTCAGAAGAACCCCGACAATCTCACACGGCTTATTCCTTATTAGGCACAGTTCAAGAAATCGTAGAAAAAAGATTTAAGGAAGGAAAAAGAAGGGGTAAAATTTTTTACTCGTTAAGATTAGCCGAAGGGGCAAAACTAAGGGCTTTACAAGAGGACTTAACAACTGAAAAATGGGAACAAGTGGAAAAACTAACCCTGCTAAACCAAAAATTAGTTTTTAAATATAAAAATTGGCTCACTAATAAGGATATTGTGGACTTCTACCCTCCTCTAAAATAGGCCC
>Ga0207684_10005072_pt1 | contig 12277 bp, 11 predicted proteins | sample KBSK5501metaG_FD_184342 | JGI IMG/M metagenome (GOLD analysis project Ga0207684, IMG submission 184342) | Corn, switchgrass and miscanthus rhizosphere microbial communities from Kellogg Biological Station, Michigan, USA - KBS K5-50-1 metaG... | ecosystem: Host-associated > Plants > Roots >... | reverse complement strand
TCTGCTTCTCGAAGTAGTGCGGGAACATGCCCTGGGCGGCCTGCTCCTCCATGTCGATGTAGGAGGAGACCGCCTCGTTGATCGAGGTCACGCTCTCGTCGAACTCCTTGCGCCGGGCGTAGACCAGGCCGATCCCGGGATCCACCGCGGCCCGGTAGGCGTCGATCCGCTCGCGCACCGTATCCCCGAAGGTCTGCAGGTGGTCGAAGAGCGGCTCCACGTCGGCCTTCAGGAAGTTCATCACCCCCAGCTCGTCGCCCGAGCGCAGGGTCACCTCGATCTCGGCCACGTGCCCGTCGATGCGATGGGTGAGCTGGTCGAGGATCGGCAGGGCGCGCGCGTCGTGCGCGGCGCGCAGCACGTCCCGGGCGAGCCCGAGCTGCTTGAGCAGGTCGGCCTGGATGGCCCACGCGCGGTGGGTGGACGAGCCGCGGATGTCCGACACCGCGTAGAGGGGGTGGACGTCGCGGAAGACGATCGGGTCCATCTCCCCGCCTTGCCCGTGATCATGAGAGCCGGGCCGCTCCATCGCCTCCAGCACCGTCTTGCGGAAGCGCCACTCCACCACCGGATGGATGGCGGTGAACTGCTCCTTGATGAAGGACTCCACCCGCGAGTGCAGCTCGTCGACGCTGCGCTTCACCGCCACTGAGAAGAGCGGTAGCACCTCCTGGAGCCGGGGCATCAGCAGGGTGTTGAGGTCGCCGGGATGCGGCGAGCCCAGGCTCAGCATGCCGATCAGCTCGCGCTGGTAGTGCAGGGGGGCGACCACCAGGCTCCGCATGCCCTTGCTCAGGATCATCTCTTCCTTGGCCGAGCGCGTGGGCAGCGCGGCCAGGTCCTCCACGAAGACCGGCTGGCCTCGGCGGGTGGCCCGCTCGAAGACCGAGCCCGCGTAGTCGGTGGTCTTGGCGTGCACCGAGCTCGCGAAGATGCAGCCGTTGCCCTGCTCGAGCTGGTGACCGGAGTTGAGCATCAGGATCCGGTCGCCCTCGATCGCGGCCAGGGTCAGGCGCAGGTCGGCTCGCCGGAAGAGCGTGCGGAGCTTGGCCTGCAGCTTCTCGAAGCGCGCGTTCGAGACGATCGACTCCTTGTCGATCAGGTCCCGCTTGATCGAGGACAGCACCTCCTGGTCGGTCACGTCCGCCGCCTTCACCACCGTGAAGCCGGAGAAGCGCACGCTGCCCGCCGGGATCAGGGCCGCGAGGCCCTCCAGGTCCAGCGCCTGCGCCTGGAGGCGCCGGCGCATGTCCTCGGAGAGCGGCGGGATCGGGAGCAGGCGGTCGACGTCCACGAAGCGGCCGTCGAACTGGATCTTGTAGTGGCGGTCCAGGCCGGTGACGGGCTCGGGCGCGGTGAGGATCAGCGGATAGTCCACCGGGAACTCGATGCCGTACAGGCGCTCCAGCGCGAGGGCGTAGGCGTTGACGAGCCGGAAGTCCTTGAGCGCCTGCATGTCGAGGTTCAGGCTGCCGTAGAGCACGCCGTCCGGGCCCATGATGCTCTCGAAGGCGCGGGTCCCGTACACGCTCCGCAGGGTGAACGGGATCAGCGCGCCCATGTAGGCCTTCTCGAGGAAGGCGGCGGGGAAAATCGCGCTCATCAGGGCGTCCACCAGCGGGCCGTGCTCGTCGAGCAGGGTGATGTCGTCGATGGGGCCGGTCAGCGCCGGCACCTCGCGCAGCCGGGCCAGCAGGCTACGCGCGTGCTCCCCGCTCACCGTGTCGGCCTTGGCCAGGTCCTCCCAGAACTTGATCAGGAGTGTGAGGCTCAGGCGGCTCTCGAACGGGAAGTCCTTCTGGATGCCCACCAGCGAGGTCGTCGGATTGTTCATGCCCCTCATTCTACCCCCCGTGCCCAGCCCTCGACGAGCTAGCTCGCGGTCGCGGGCAGCCCGGCCGGAGCCGGGGTGGGTTCGGTTGTACGGGTGACCGGTGCCTCCTTGATGGCCAGGGCCATGGGCACGGCCAAAAACGCGAGCAGCGCCGCCGAGATGAAGGCCCACGAGTAGGAGCCGGTGGACTGGAAGACCCAGCCACCCACCGCCGCGCCGAGGGCGGCGCCGACCTGGTGCGCGAAGAAGATCCAGCCCGAGAGCGAGCCCACCGAGTAGCGCCCGAAGATGTTGGCGGTCAGCGTGGTGGTGGGCGGGACGGTCGAGATGTAGTTGAGGCCGAAGATGGCCGCGAAGATGTGCAGCGACGGGACGTTCCACACGTAGAGCAGGAACAGCAGCGAGAGGCCCCGCACGCCGTAGTAGAAAGCGAGCGGCCCCTTGCGGCCGAAGCGGTCGCAGATGAAGCCAGAGGCGACCGTGCCCAGGATGTTCATCGCGCCCATCACGCCCAGGGCCTGCGCGGCGTGCATCTCGGAGAAGCCGTGCTCCGCCGCGTGGGGGACCAGGTGCGTCAGCACGAGACCGTTCGACGTGTAGCCGCAGATGAAGAAGGTGCCCGCGAGTAGCCAGAATGCCGGTACCTGCATCGCGGCGGCGACCCGGGTGCGGCCCTCCGGCGGCGCCTTGGGCTCGCCGGCGCGCGCGGCCTGGCCGGCGCCGTACGCCTTGAGGCCCTTCTGCGCCGGATCGTCCCGGATGAAGAGCACGGTGAGCGGCAGCGCGATCACGAGGAGCAGGACGCCCAGGTAGAGGAACGACTGCCGCCAGCCGTAGCGGAGCGTGAACCACACCGCGAGCGGGACGATCACGAGCTGCCCGGCGGACATCGCGCCGCCCACCAGGCCCATCACGAGCCCGCGCCGGGCCTCGAACCAGCGCGCGGCCAGGGCCGCGCCGGTGGACATGCCCACCCCGCCCGCGCCCAGCCCCATCAGCACGCCGCACGTGATGTAGATCTGCCACAGGGCCGACACGCGCGCGGAGAGCATCGCTCCCAGGCCGAGCAGGATCGCGGAGACGAAGATGACGCGGCGCGGGCCCCACTGGTCGGCGAGCCAGCCCACGATCGGCCCGGCCGCGCCCAGCAGGAGCAGCGAGATGGCGGCGGCGCCGGAGAGCGCGGCCCGGTCCCAGCCGAAGGTGGCCTCCATGGGCTTGATGAACACGCCGAAGACGGCCCGGAGGCCCGAGCCCAGCAGCATGACCACCACCAGCGCGCCCAGGACGACCCAGGCGTGGTGCAATCCGCCCCGCGTTGCCTTCATGCATCCTCCCCGCAAGAGAGAAACCCGCCCAGCTTGCGCCGGCGTTCCTTGAGATGGCAAACCGGCCTCCGCGGATTCCGCCGGCGGGATGGTAGAGTGTCGTCCGAGAGAGGACCCCCGAGGCCATGGCGATCCGGCGCGTGCTGATCGTGGACGACGAGGCGGAGGTGCGCAGCGCGCTCACGGACATCCTGCGTGCGATGCGCTACACCGATACCCTGGAGATCGAGGCGGTGGCCGATGGCCAGGCGGGTCTCGACGCGGTCGTGCGGCGGCTACCCGACCTGGTCCTGCTCGATCTCCAGATGCCCCGGATGAGCGGGCTCACCCTGCTCAAGCAGATCCACGACGTGGAATCGCGCGTGCCCGTCATCGTGATCTCCGCCACCGACGACAGCAAGGTCGCGGCGGAGGCCCTGCGCGGCGGAGCGGTCGCGTACATTCCCAAGCCGTTCGACGCGCGCCACGTCGAGATGCTCGTCGCCACGTTCTTCGACTCGCTCCGGCGCCGCGAGGCAAAGCCGAGCGCTTCGTAGCCGCCGAAGCGTCCGCGTGCGCACGATCTGCGTGCGCGGAGCGCCAGATTCGTATCGACGGAGGGTCGACGTCCGTCCTGTCCGGAACGCAACGGCGAGTCCTCGCCCAACTCGCCAATCCCGCCCAAATCCGCCCGACCGCGCGCCGCCTCGATCTGGAACGGGCCTTGCTCCGTCATTCCCCGGCCGGAGCCCATGTCGACCAAGCGAGTGCTCGTGGTGGATGACCAGACGCCGGTGCGGGAGCTGGTGGCGGCGGTGCTCGCCGCGGACGGCCACGCGGTGGAGACCGCCTGCGACGGCGCGGACGCGCTGCGCGTGCTCGACGGGCACGGGGCGTTCGATCTCATCGTCAGCGACCTGAAGATGCCGGGGCTCGACGGGCCGAGCCTCTACCTCGAGCTGACCCGCCGCTGGCCCGACACGCGCCCGCACCTGCTCTTCATCTCCGGCTTCGTGGAGTCACCCGAGTACGCCGGCTTCCTTCAGGGGGCGAGCGTCCAGGTGCTGCTCAAGCCGTTCGACGTCGACGACCTGTCCCGCGCGGTCACCGCGATCCTGGCCGGCGGCTGAACAAGGCCCCCCGGAGCCTTGTTCAGCCGCCGGCGGGCTAGCGCTTACGGAAGGTGATCTTGTCGCCCTGGGCGTCCGCGACCACCGTATCGCCCTCGCCGAAGGTCCCGTTGAGCAGCTCGAGGGCGAGCGGATCCTGGATCATGCGCTGGATGGTCCGCTTGAGCGGGCGCGCCCCGTACACCGGGTCGTAGCCCTCGCGAGCCAGCAGCTCCCGCGCCCCCGCGGTCAGCTCGAGCGTGATGCGCCGGTCGGCCAGGCGCTTCACCAGGTAGCGAGCCTGGATCTCCACGATCGAGGCGATCTCCTTCCGGCCGAGCGGCTGGAAGATCACCGTCTCGTCGATCCGGTTCAGGAACTCCGGGCGCAGGGCCTGCTTGAGCAGGTCCGTGATGAGCCCGCGCACCCGCGCCGGGTCCTTCTCCTCGCGGAAGAAGTGGCTCCCGAGGTTGGAGGTCATGATGACCACCGTGTTGCGGAAGTCCACCGTGCGGCCCTGGCCGTCGGTGAGCCGGCCGTCGTCGAGGAGCTGCAGCAGCACGTTGAAGACGTCGGCGTGGGCCTTCTCGATCTCGTCGAAGAGCAGGACCGAGTACGGCCGCCGGCGCACCGCCTCGGTGAGCTGGCCGCCCTCGTCGTAGCCCACGTAGCCGGGGGGCGCGCCGATGAGGCGGGCCACCGTGTGCTTCTCCATGTACTCGGACATGTCGATCCGGATCATGGCCCGCTCGTCGTCGAAGAGGAATTCGGCGAGCGCACGCGCCAGCTCGGTCTTGCCCACCCCGGTCGGGCCCAGGAACAGGAACGAGCCGATGGGGCGGTTGGGGTCGGAGAGGCCGGAGCGGGCCCGGCGCACCGCGTTGGACACCGCCACGATCGCCTCGCGCTGGCCGACCACCCGCGCGCCCAGCCGCTCCTCCATCTTCACCAGCTTCTGCACCTCGGCCTCGAGGAGCCGGGTGACCGGGATGCCGGTCCACTTGGCCACCGTCTCGGCCACGTCCTCCTCGTCGACCTCCTCCTTGAGCATCCGGCCGCCCTTCTGCAGCTCGCGCAGGCGCGCGTTCTCGGCCTCGAGGCGCTTGTCGATCGTCATCAGGGTGCCGTAGCGCAGCTCGGCCGCCTTCTGCAGATCCCCGCGCCGCTCCGCGTCGGCCATCGCGGCCCGCGCGGCCTCGCCCTCCTCCTTGATCTTGCCGATGGTCATGATCGCGGCCTTCTCGGCCTGCCACTGGCTCTGGAGCCGGGAGGACTTCTCGCGCAGCTCGGCCAGCTCGGCGTCGAGGCGGGCCAGCCGCTCGCGCGAGACCTCGTCGGCCTCGCGGGCCACCGAGACCCGCTCGATCTCGAGCTGCATGATGCGGCGCCGGATCTCGTCCAGCTCGGCGGGCATGGAGTCGATCTCGATGCGCAGCCGGGACGAGGCCTCGTCGATCAGGTCGATGGCCTTGTCGGGCAGGAAGCGGTCCGCGATGTAGCGGTGCGAGAGCACCGCCGCCGCCACCAGGGCCGAGTCCTTGATCTTCACCTTGTGGTGGACCTCGTACTTCTCCTTGAGGCCGCGCAGGATCGCGATGGTGTCCTCCACCGAGGGCTCGCGCACCATCACCGGCTGGAAGCGCCGCTCCAGCGCGGGGTCCTTCTCGATGTGCTTGCGGTACTCGTCGAGGGTGGTGGCGCCCACGCAGCGCAGCTCGCCGCGGGCCAGCGCCGGCTTCAGCATGTTGGCCGCGTCGACCGCTCCCTCCGCCGCGCCCGCGCCGACCAGGGTGTGCAGCTCGTCGATGAAGCAGATGATCTCGCCGTTCGACTCGGTGATCTCGCGCAGCACCGCCTTCAGGCGGTCCTCGAACTCGCCCCGGTACTTCGCCCCCGCCACCATCGCCCCGATGTCGACCCCGACCAGCCGCTTGTTCTTGAGCCCCTCCGGCACGTCGCCGGCCACGATCCGCTGGGCGAGCCCTTCCACGATGGCGGTCTTGCCCACCCCGGGCTCGCCGATCAGCACCGGGTTGTTCTTGGTCCGGCGCGAGAGCACCTGGACCACGCGGCGGATCTCCTCGTCTCGGCCGATGACCGGATCGAGCTTTCCCTTGCGGGCCAGCTCGGTCAGGTCCTTGGAGTAGCGCTGGAGGGCCTGGTACTTGTCCTCCGGGTTGGGGTCGGTGACGCGCTGGGAGCCGCGCACCTCCACCAGCGAGCGATAGATCGCCTCCGGGGTCACCCCCGCCGCGGCGAGCAGGCGCGCGCTGGCGCCGCCCTTCTCCTGGGCGATGGCGATCAGGAGGTGCTCGGTGGAGACGTACTCGTCCTTGAGCCGCTCCGCCTCCTCGCGGGCGCGATTGATCACGCCCTCGAAGCGCGACGAGGCGTACTGCCGCCCGCCGCCTCCACGGACGGTGGGCAGCTTGTCCACCTCCGCCTGGACCTGGCGCGCGAGCGCCTCCGGGCGCGCCCCCAGCTTGCCGAGCAGCGGGCCCACGACCCCCTCCTGCTGCTGCAGGAGCGCGAGCAGCAGGTGCTCGGGCTCGATGGCCTGATGATTGCCCTGGTCGGCCAGGGATTGCGCAGCCTGGATCGCCTCCTGGGCCTTGACGGTCAGCTTGTCCATCCTCATCTCAGTTGGTCTCCGCTCTGAGCTTCTTCAGCTCCTCGAAGAGCTCTTTTTCTTTCGGGCTGAGCCCGCTCGGGATCACGATCTGTACCTTCACGAACTCGTCGCCGGCCCCGCCGCCCTTGAGGTGCGGCATCCCGTAGCCGCGGAGCCGGAAGGTCTTGCCGCTCCCGGTCTCGGCCGGGATCTTCATCGAGACCTGGCCCTTCAGCGTCGGCACCGAGACCTCGCCCCCGAGCGCGGCCACCGCCACCGGCAGCGGCAGGTCCAGGTGCAGGTCGGCGCCCTTGCGCTCGAAGCGGGCGTGGGGGGCCACCGTCACGCGCAGGTAGAGATCCCCGCGGTCGCTCCGATCGCCGCGCCCGCCGCCCGGCCCCTCCGCCGCCACCCGCACCCGCGAGCCGGTGTCCACGCCGGCCGGGATCTTCACGTCCAGGTTCCGGGTGGTCTTGGTCCAGCCGCTGCCTTGGCAGCGCGGGCAGGGGCGGCCCTTCACGTTGCCGGACCCGCCACACTGGGGGCACGGCTCGTCGAGCTCGAGCGCGATGGTCTTGCGCGCGCCGTTGAAGGCCTCCTCGAGCGTCAGCTCGATGGTCGCTTCCACGTCGCTGCCGCGTCCCATGCCGCCGCCCAGGTCGCCCCCAGGGTCACCAAAGCCCGAGAACTCGAAGTCGGTCCGCCCGCCACCCGGCTCGCCCCGACGGAAGCCGCCCAGATCGCCCCCGAAGATGGTGCGGAAGAAGTCCGAGAACCCGCCCGCGTCGCCCTCCTGGGTGAACCGGACGTCTCGACCCCCGAAGGGGCGGCCCTCGAACGGGGATCGCCCCCCCGCCGCGGCGCCCGCGCCGGCCTGGGCATAGCGCTCCCAGTCGGGGCCGAGGGTGTCGTAGCGCTTGCGCTTCTCCGGATCGGAGAGGACCGTATAGGCCTCGCTGATCTCCTTGAACCGCTCCGCGTTCCCCTTGTTGACGTCGGGGTGGTACTTGCGAGCGAGCTTGCGGTAGGCGGTCTTGATCGCCTTGTCGTCGGCCGCGCGCTCGACCCCGAGGGTCTTGTAGTAGTCTTTGAATTCCATGTGGTTAGACGACGAAGCGGCGCCGGGCTCGCGAGTCCGCGCCGCTCGAGTCGGCTAGAGGAAGTGTAGCAGACGGTTCGAGGGTTGGCTGGCGGCGCCGCATCTTTTCCGGGGCCGCGGCCGGGTCTACAATGGCCGGGCCCGTGCCCAAGACCTGTACGCTCGCCATCGACGTCGGCGGCACCTTCACCGACATCACGTTCACCGACGCGGCCACCGGAGCGCTCTGGGTGGCGAAGACACCCTCCACGCCGGGCGATCTCTCGACCGGGTTCATCACCGCGGTCCGCAAGGTGCTGGCTCTAGCCGGGCGCGCTCCCGGCGACGTGCTGCGAGTCTTCCACGGCACCACCACCGCGACCAACGCGATCCTCGAGGGCAAGACGCCTCCGACCGCGCTGGTGACGACGGCCGGCTTCAAGTACGTGCTCGAGATCGGCCGGCACGACATCCCGCGCCACGGCAACCTCTACGGCTGGTCGAAGCCCACGCGGCCCATCACTCCCGAGCGCGTCTTCGAGGTGACCGAGCGGCTCGACGTCGACGGCGCGGTGCTGACCCCGCTCGACGAGCCGGCGGCCCGGCTCCTCGCGCGCCAGCTCGCGCAGCTCGGGGTGCCGGCGGTGGCGGTGGTGTTCCTGCACTCCTACGCCAATCCCGCGCACGAGCAGCGCATGCAGGCGATCCTCGCCGAGGAGTACCCGGGCGTGCTGGTGTCGCTCTCCTCGGAGGTGCTGCCCCAGTTCCGCGAGTTCGAGCGGACCATGGCCACCTCCCTCAACGCGGCGGTGATGCCGCCGGTGAGCCGCTACGTGAGCGTGCTGCGCCGCGCCCTCGACGGCGAGGGCGTGCAGGCCCCGCTGCTCATCATGAAGTCGGACGGCGGCGTGACCAGCGCCGCCACCTGCGTGCGTCAGCCGGTGCAGACCGTGCTCTCCGGCCCCGCGGCGGGCGTGGTGGGAGCGGTGAACGTGGGCCGCTCGGCGGGCTTCGGCGACATCATCTCGATCGACGTGGGCGGCACCAGCGCCGACATCTGCCTGGTGCGCGACGGGCGACCCGAGGTCACCAAGGACGGCATGATCGGGCCCTTCCCGCTCAAGCTGCCGATGGTGGACATCCACACCATCGGCGCGGGCGGCGGGTCGATCGCGGCGGTGACCAGCACCGGGCGCCTCACCGTCGGCCCGCGCAGCGCCGGGGCCGAGCCGGGACCGGTGTGCTACGGGCGTGGAGGCAGCGAGCCCACCGTCACCGACGCCCACCTCGTGCTCGGGCGCATTCCGGCCGCGCTGCTCGGCGGCGAGCTGCCGCTCGACGTGGCCGCGGCGCGCGCGGCCATCGCGGCGCGCATCGGCCGGCCGCTGGGCCTCGACGTCGAGGAGGCCGCCGCCGGGATCGTCGAGATCATCGACAACGCGATGGCCCGGGCCATCCGCACCGTGTCGGTGGGACGCGGCCACGATCCGCGCCGCTTCGCCCTGGTGGCGTTCGGCGGCGCGGGGCCGCTTCACGCCTGCCGGCTCGCCGAGCTGCTCGACATCCCCACCGTGGTCGTCCCGCCACGCCCCGGCGTGCTCTCGACCTGGGGCCTGCTCGACACCGACATCCGCACGACGTTCGTGAAGACGGTCGGCGTCGCGGAGCGGCGGCTCGCCGAGGCGGGAGGCCAGGTGACCCGGCTCGAGGCCGCGTGGGCCGATCTCGAGCGCCAGGCCCAGGCCTGGCTCGCGGGCGAGCAGGTGCCGCCCAGGGGACAGCGGTTCGAGCGCGCGGCGGACCTGCGCTACGAGCACCAGAGCTTCGAGCTGACCTGCCCGATCGGGGAGGGGCCGATCAGCGCGGCGCGGCTGCAGGCGCTGATGGCCACGTTCCACGCCGAGCACCGGCGGCTCTACAGCTACGACCTGCCCTCGGCCCCGGTGGAGCTGGTGAACCTGCGGCTCACCGCGGTGGGCGCGCTGCCGCGCCGGGAAACGGGCCGGCCCGCCGCGGGCGACGGGGGCCTCGTGCAGGCCCGCACCGGCAACCGCCCGGTGTACTTCCGCGGCGTCGGCTTCGTCGAGACGCCGTCCTACGCGCGAGACCGCCTCTCGCCCGGCCTCACCCTCGAGGGGCCGGCCATCATCGAGCAGAGCGACGCCACCCCGCTGATCGCGCCGGGCTTCCGCGCGCGCGTGGACGCGGCGGGCCACATCCTCCTGGAGCGAATGTCGGCCTAGCCGGGTGCGGAATGCCGGGACCTTCTCGGCCGTCTCATCGGTAGAGGAGGTGCGCTATGCGCTATCTGAGGATCGCGTTGTTGCTCCTGGCGGTCACCTTCGGAACGCAAGCCTGTATTCTGCCGGTTCCGGTCGGCGGGGGTTGGCATCACCACCACGGCTGGCGCTGAGCGGATGAGATAGCCGCTCCGTCATCGCCCGAAGGGGTTCGAGCCGCGGTCGCGCGGCGGCCCCTTCGGGCTCTATTTCATCTGGCGCCTCAGCAGCGGCAGGACATCCCGCAGCCGGCGCCAGGCCGCCGCGCAGGAGGCGTGGAACCGGAGGGTTCGGCCGTCGGGGAGTGCGAGCTCCTTCTGCGGCTCGCTCGGGAGGACGGGAAGGTCGCAGCCGTCACAGTGCAGGCCGGTCCCGAAGCCCTCCCACACGCTGACCGGATCGGCGACGGCGGGCAGGATGCGCGCGGCGATCTTCTCCGCAATCCGCTGGGACGCGGTGTCCATGCGCGACCTACTTGCGGCGCTCCAGGTCGGGGTCGTTCTGCCGGATCCAATCGAGATTCGACTTCGCGCGCTTGCCGTCTTCCTCGCTGCGCCGCAGGCGGAGAAGCGCCCGGCGGGCATCGTCCTCGCGGGCGAGCAGATCGGTGAGGGTCGCCTGCCAGGCGCGCGCCTCGGCGTCCCGACGGCTGTGCGGGTACTGGATGAGCAGCTCGGTGAACGTCGCTCGCGCCGCGCGGTAGTCCTGGATACCGCTCGTGGGATCGGCCTGCCGCACTCCGAGAAGGTAGAGCGTTTCGGCCCGGTCCGTCGAGCCCTCCGGGCCGCTCCGCACGGCTGCGCGGGCGGTTGACCCCAGCTCGCGCGGCTCGTCGATCGGTCGCGCCACCTCTTCCGACCGCCACGGATGTGGGAGCCAGGTCGGCGACGCGCTGCAGCCCGTGGCGAGCAGGGGGAGCACGAGGAGGGTAAGCACCAGCGGCGTGTTCATATCGTCGCGAGCACTCGCGCGACGGCGGCCAGGAGCTCCTCGAGCGAGAAGGGCTTGACCAGGACCGGAACGTCGAGAGGCGGATCGGGAGGCCGTGCGGTCATACCGGAGACGAACAGGACGTGCGAGGCGGCACGGGGCCAGCGCGCCAGGACCTCGCGATAGAGCGCCGGTCCGTCGATCTCGGGCATCCGCAGGTCGAGGATCAGCAGATCCCACGGCTCCTCCTCGAGCCAGCGGAGGGCCTCCAGGCCGTTCGATGTTGCGCGCACGGAATGACCGGCCCCCGCGAGGACCATCTCGGTCACTTCCCGCACGTAGTCATCGTCGTCGACGACAACGATGCGTGCGGTGGTCGAAGACGAGATCGCGCGGCTCATCGAGTGTCCTCCGGTACGGGCTGGCGCCACGCTGGGCTGGCTGGCTGCCTCGACTGAGCAACCGGAATGCCAGCGCCGAAAGCCCCGACTGGAGGATGGATTGAGTCACCGCGGCGCGAACAATTTACATACGCGCCCCGCCGCGGTGACGGCGGTTGTCAGCGGGATGGCACCCGTCGGCGTCGCGAGGTCTCGAAAGTTGATCCGAGCACGGACCGATCCGCCCCGGACTGAAGTCCTATGACCCCCTCCAGAGTTCGCCGCGCGCGAAGTCTCGGGGAGAGCCCGCCGGCTGGCCTCGTCTCAGCTCTCGACGAGGCGCCGCCGGCCAGACCCTTGGTGCGGCAAAGCGGGCGTAGTCAATCCGACCCGTCGCGTCGCTGCTCGACGAGTCCCGGTTGCGTGTCGCCTACCGCGCGCGCCGCGAGGCTTTCGGGAGCGGCGGCTTCTTGCGCTTGGCCTGCTCCGCCTTCGCGCGGGCCTTCACGTCGGCTTCCTGCTTCCCACGCTCCCGCAGCTTGGCGAAGTGCGCTTCGCGGAGTGCGTCGACCTTCTGAAGAACGGCGAGCATCCTGGGGCTGATGGCCATGCGTGCCTGATCCTTCCCTTGCGTATTCTCGGTGGGGTGTCGGCGCCGCTGCCGAGGATTGGATTGTACCATAACGGCACGAGGTTAGGCGCGGCTAACGAAGCCCGGCGGCGCGTTGACAAAATGGTGTCGTCTGGCG
>Ga0207684_10005070_pt1 | contig 12278 bp, 12 predicted proteins | sample KBSK5501metaG_FD_184342 | JGI IMG/M metagenome (GOLD analysis project Ga0207684, IMG submission 184342) | Corn, switchgrass and miscanthus rhizosphere microbial communities from Kellogg Biological Station, Michigan, USA - KBS K5-50-1 metaG... | ecosystem: Host-associated > Plants > Roots >... | reverse complement strand
CGGCGGCCCGGCGCCCGGGTTCACCCTGACCACGGTGGACGGGAAGACCTTTTCGCTGGCGGACGCGGCCCGCACCCACAAAGCGGTCGTCGTCATGTTCATCGCCACGAAGTGCCCGTATTCCAACGCGTACAACGATCGGATGCGGGACATGGCGGCGGCCTATGCGAAACAGGGGATCCTCTTCGCGGGAATCAACAGCAACAAGAGCGAGCCGTCCGATGAGGTCGTCGCCCACGCCCGCCAACACGGCCTCGCCTTCCCGCTGATGAAGGACCCGAACAACAAGGTCGCCGACCTCTACGACGCGCGCCACACGCCGGAGATCTTCGTGGTGGACTCCGAAGGCAAGCTGCGCTACCACGGCCGCATCGACGAGAACTATGAGGAGCCTTCCAAAGTCACGTCTCCAGACTTGAAGAACGCCCTCGACGCAATGCTGGCCGGACGCCAGATCGCCAAGGCCGAGACGAAGGCCTTCGGGTGCTCGATCAAGAGGGTCTAAAGAGATTCGTGATGGTGAATTGTGAGTCGTGATGAGAGCAGACGTAGGAATCCTCGCGCGAAATGGGGCGGCGGTGGCCGCCCTTCTTCTTCTGGCGGCGGGGAGTCTCGCGGAGACGTCTCGGATAGCGGGAGAGGTGGACGCGAAGGGGCTGTCGGAGCGGATCGGGCGGGAGAAAGGACGCGTCGTTCTCGTCAACTTCTGGGCCACGTGGTGCGTTCCGTGCCGTGAGGAGTTTCCGGACCTCGTCCGGCTCCAGAGGGCCTATGCGACGCAAGGACTGCGGGTGCTCGGGGTCTCGACAGACCTGTCGCGGGAGACGCCGGCCGTCGAGAAGTTTCTCGGCGAGCAGAAGCCGGCCTTCCCGAACTACCGCAAGAAGAGGGGGGGCGACGACCAACAGTTCATCGACGCCGTGGACGCGTCCTGGGGCGGCGAGCTCCCCTTCAGCGTTCTCTACGCCCGCGACGGGCGGAAGGCGAAGGTCTTCTCCGGCAAGCACACGTACGCCGATTACGAGAAGGAAGTGCAAGCCCTCCTAAAGCCCTAGTTTGGGGTTTCAGGTTTCGGGAAGCGAAACCCCTGGAAACTCGACTCGAAACGTCCGTCGGCCGGTCGGTGATGCCCGCAAAGGACAATCAGTCACCCCGATGGGACGCCCTGCAGGCCACCCGGGCCGGTTTGCCGAGGAGAAAGGTGGATCGGGATTTGCTAGAGTGCGGCGCGTGGTCTTCGCGTTTGTCGGCGAAGAACCCTTTAAGGAGAACTCCATGAATCGTCTGCGTTTCGTTCTTCTCGCCGTCGGCGTCCTTCTTTCGTCGGCGCCCGCAGTTCTGGCCGGCCCGGCGGAGACCGCGGAGCGTTTCGGCGTCATCCGCCAGAGGATTTCGGCCACCAGCTACTCGGTCGAGCTCCCCGTCGCGGTCCGGGTCCAGGGGACCGCGTTCTTCCGGACCCTCGTGAGCTTCACCAACAACACGAACAAGAGCGGAGTCACCGCGAGCTATCAGTTCTCCTACACGTGTGTCTCTTCGGGCTGCAGCCCCGCTTTCGGCTTCTACCGGACGACCGTGCAGACGATCACGCTTCCAGCGCTGGGAAGCTTCAGCCAGGACGACTTCGTCGACTTCCTGAACACCCAGGGCCTCCTCCAGCCCGGTGCCGAGCAGGGCACACTCGGGACGCTCCTCGTGACGTTCAACAACCTGCCTTCGAGCAATGGGTGGGAGGCCAACGTCATCGGGCGCACCTACAACCGGATCGTGGAGACCGACGCCACCCAGGGAACGGTCGGCTTCGCCTACAACGCGTCGCTCTTCTTCGACTCCGCCCACGTGACTCTGGTGGGCTTCGCGCGCGACACGAAAGCCTCTCCGACGATCGCCGGCAAGCTCCGCACCAACGTCGGGATCCGCAGCACGGACGTGTGCGGCACGGCCCAGAACATGACCGTCGACGTCACCTTCTACGACACCGCGACGGGTCAACGGGTCGGCAACACGATCACCTTCGCGGACCTGCGCCCCGGCGAGCTGCGCCAGATCAGCGATGTCTGGACGTCGGCGGCCATTCCCTCGACGGTGCTTTCGTTGATCGTCTTCGCCGACGCGCGCAATGGTTCTTTGACGACCCCCACGATGGAAGGGTTCGTCAACATCGTCGAAGGGCAGAACACGCAGGACCCGGCCTTCTTCACCATGCTCTGCGGGGACGCCGGCACCTGCTCCGCCTGCAGCTGACCGGCGGACGCCGGTCATCCTGGCAGCCCGCGAAAAAATGGATGCGGGAGTCGCGTCCGACTGTCAAGGACGGGAGCTAGGCTTCCGGTAGCTTCTCGAAAACGGGGGCGCCCGTCATCGTCTCCCGATGTCTCCGCGGAAGTGCTTGCCCTCGAACTGGATCGTCTCGGCGGCTTCGTAGGCGCGGGCGGCCGCGTCCGCCATCGTCGGCGCCGCGGCCGTGACGACGAGGACGCGCCCGCCGGCCGTCACCAGGCGGTCTCCGTCCCGCGCGGTGCCGGCGTGGAAGAGCTCGACGGAGGGAGCCCGAGCCGCCTCGTGCCAGCCGGAGATCGGCTTGCCCGTCTCGAAGGCTCCCGGATACCCCCGCGAGGTGAGCACCACGCCGACACAGGCCTCCGGCTTGACGTCCAGCGCCGGACAGCGGTCGAGCTCGCCGCGGGCGGCGGCGAGGAGCAATGCCGCCAGGTCCGATTGCAGGCGCGGCAGCACGACCTCGGCCTCCGGATCGCCCAGCCGCGCGTTGAATTCGAGGACTCTCGGCCCGTCCTCCGTGATCATGAGCCCCGCGTAGAGAACTCCTCGGAAGGGGCGGCCTTCCGCGGCCAGGCCGGCGACGGCCGGACGGACGATCTCCTTGAAGATACGCGCGGACGCGGCGGAGTCCAGGTTCCCGGAGGGGGAATGGGCGCCCATTCCCCCGGTGTTGGGCCCGCGGTCCCCTTCGTACACCTTCTTGTAATCGCGCGACGTGGGGAGAGGAACGGCCGTCTGGCCGTCACTGACGGCGAGGAAAGTCGCCTCGCTCCCCGTCAGGAACTCCTCGACGAGGATCCGGTCGCCGGCGGTGCCAAATGCGCGCGCGTCGAAGAAGAGCGCCAGCGCACGGTCGGCTTCCTCCCGCGTCTCCACGATCAGGACGCCCTTTCCGCCCGCCAGGCCGTCCGCTTTCAGGACGGCCGGGTAGCCCAGCCGCTTCAGAGCGGCGTGGGCCTCTTCCGGACAAGAGCAGATGAAAGCCTCCGCCGTCGGAATGCCATGGCGGCGCAAGAACTCCTTGGCGAAGACTTTCGATGCCTCGATCTGCGCGGCCAGCCGCGAGGGTCCGAAGATCGGCAGGTCGCGCTTGGCGAACTCGTCGGCGATGCCGAGGGCGAGCGGGAGCTCTGGACCGACGACCGTCAGATCCATCTTGAGCTTCTCGGCCAGATCGGCGATCTCGACGATGTCGCCGGCCGCCACCGGAAGGCAGTCGGCCACTTCGGCGATTCCGGGGTTGCCCGGAGCGCAGAAGAGCTCGTCCACGAAGGGACTGCGCCGCAGAGCCCAGCAGAGGGCGTGCTCGCGGCCGCCGCCGCCGACGACCAGGATTTTCACGGGAGGCCATTGTAACGGCCAGAGGCGCAAGGAGGCAGGCGGACGGGGCGCGAAGCCCTCAAGTCCCGCTTTTTCGTTTCGTCTTCGGCTTTTTCGACCGGCTGCCGCGCCGGCTCTTCGATTCCGGGCCACGGCCGTCTTTCGACACCAGCCGGACCTCGAATCGGTCGTAGAGCCCGCTAAATCCGATGATGGTCTCGAGCGCGTCATGCGGAGCGAGCGAAAGGCCGAAGCGTCCTCGCTCGCGGGCCACCGCGACTCCTCCCTCGAGGGCGATCGCCTCGAACTTGACCCGGCTGCCCGGCCATGTGTGCCTTCCGCGGTTGGCCACGCGCACGCGACAGAGCGTGGCCGTGTCCGAGGAAGTCGAGAAGTCCTTCTCGATCGTGAGAACCAGATCCTGCCACGGACGCTCCTCGGGGGACCCCGACAGCGCCAGAGCCAAGAGAACCGATCTCATGGAATCCCTCCTCGAATCGGAGGGCCGTGGGGAACCGGAAGGCAAGACCCGCGAGGACGCCGTGGATTCTACCATCCCGTCCCCGCCGTGTTGGTCGAAATCCGCCCGGTGGTAGTGACCTAGTTTGCCGCCCCGGCGTCCGGCCCGCTTCCCTCGTCGGCACGCTCAGGCCCGGCCGCGCCAGGAAGATCTGGCCGTCGCTTGTCCCTCAGTCGCAGGGAGAGAGGGGTAAGAGACCCGCCTCCCGCCTCCCGCCTCCCGCCCGTGTATCATCTGCGTTTCGAATGCTGAAGGACTTTCGCAAGGCACTCGCGGAGGAAATCCTTCTCGCCGACGGGGCGATGGGGACGCTTCTCGTCTCCCGCGGTGCCTCCCCCGAGCAGGCCAAGTCGCCATTGAACCTGACCGACCCGGAGTCGGTCCGGGAAGTCCACGACGACTACCGCGACGCGGGAGCGAGGCTCCTGACGACGAACACCTGGGACGCCAACCGGGTCAAGTTGACGGCCCACGAGTGGAGCGATTCGCTGGAGAAGATCAATCGGGAGGGGGTCCGGATCGCCAGGGAATCGGCCTCCGGAGACCTCGTCTTCGTCGCGGGCTCCATCGGCCCGCTCGGGGCGCTCGTCAAGCCTTACGGAAGCCTGACTCTCGTCCAGGTGCGGGAGATCTTCGAGGAGCAGGCCAGAGTTCTGCTCGAGGCTGGCGTGGACCTGCTGCTGCTGGAGACGTTCGGAAGCCTGCTCGAAGCGGCTGAAGCCGTGAGGGCCGCGCGCGGTCTCTCGGGGCAGGTCCCGATCGTGGCCGAGATGACCTTCCTCTCGGATGGCCGGACCGCGTTCGGCGAGAGCGCTCCCCACGCTCTGGCGACGCTCGCCCTGGCGGGCGCGGACGCAGTCGGGATGAACTGCACGCTCGGGCCGCAGGAAACACACGATGTCTTCGTGCGCCTCCCCTCTTCGATCCAGACGCCTCTCTCCGTGATGCCCAACGCCGGGTATCCGACGATCGTCCACGGCCGCAACGTGTATCTCTCCTCACCCGACTATTTGAGCGATTACGCCCGAGCCTACTCGGAAGCGGGCGCGGCGATCATCGGAGGCTGTTGCGGAACGACACCGGAGCACATCCGGGCCATGGCGCGGGCGATCTCGGGCGCCAGACGAACGCTCGCCTCCTCGCGCGTCTCCGTGGTCGTCGAGAGCCCGGCGCACCACCTCGCGGAGGCCCCGATCGAGACCTCCCGCTTCAAGCGCAAGCTCGCCGACCCTGACGAGTTCGTCGTCACGGCCGAGATCGAGCCCCCCAAAGGCGCGGATGTGTCCGCGGCGATCGAAGGGGCGCGCGCCGCCAGATCCTGCGGCGTGGACGCGGTCAACGTCACGGACAACCCCATGGCGCGCCTGCGGATGTCCTCGATCGCCGTGGCCGCGCTCGTCCAGCGCGAGACGGGGCAGGAATCGGTGGTGCAGATCACCACGCGCGACCGAAACGTGCTCGGGCTTCAGTCGGACCTGCTGGGCGCGGCGGGGCTGGGCCTCAAGGCGCTCCTCTGCCTCGGCGGAGACCCGCTGAAGATCGGCGACTATCCTCAGGCCAAGCAGGTCTCCGAGGTGGATGTCCTGGGCCTCCTGCGCATCGCCCGGGGCTTGAACAGCGGGGCCGACCTGGCCGGCAACTCGATCGGCGCTCCGACCGGCTTCGCCATCGGCTGCGCCGCCAATCCGGCCGCCACCGACCAGGAAGTCGAGCTCTCGAAGATCCGCGCCAAGATCGAGGCGGGCGCCTCCTTCGCGCAGACGCAGCCTGTCTACGATGTCGCGGCGCTCGAGGACTTCTTCGGCCGGCAGGAGGCTCGCTCCATCCCGATGCTCATCGGCTTGATCCCGCTCCGCTCCTTGAAGCAGACACTCTTTTTCGCCAACGAGGTGCCCGGGATCGTCGTTCCCGAAGAGATTCTCGACCGCATGCGGCGCGCCAACGAGAAGGGGGCCGATCACGCGAAGGCCGAGGGGTTGGCGATCGCGCGGGAGCTCGCGGCGGCGATCGCCGGGATCGCCCGCGGCCTCCACATCATGCCGATGGGCAAGTACGGCCTCCTCGCCGAGATCCTCGAGGCCGTGCCGCCGCGTCGCCGGGAAGTCGGAGCCGCGCGTGAGCGTTGAGAGTTGAGAGTTGAGAAACCCCGGCGGCTCGGCGTCCTTCTCAACCCTGAACTCTCGGCACCCAACTGCTTTAATATTCCCTGGAATTTCGTTGGGCGGGCGTTTGCTGAAATCTGCCGCTGGAGGAGACCGATGAAGACCATGCTCCGCACCTTTTTCCCGCTGGCCATCCTGGTTCTGGCCCTGCCGGCGCTGGCCGGAACGCAGGGGCGGGCCACGGGCAAAGTCCTCGATTCCGCCGGCAATCCCCTCGAGGGAGTCACGATCACGGTCACGACCCCGTCGATCCGGAACTTCAAGCTGACCATCACGACGAAGAAGGACGGCAGTTATGGCTTCATCGTCAACGACGCGACCCTCCTCTACGACATGAAGTTCGAGAAGGAGGCGTACCGGGGTGTGGCCCTGTCGAAGCAGAAGTTCTCGACTGGGGAGGTCACCAACGTCCCGAGCCAGACGCTCCTGACGGGCTCCGAGGTCCCGGCCGCCAAGGGGCAGGCCCCCGCGGCGGCGGCCGCCCCCTCCAGCTCCGAGCAGGCGACGCTCGCCTACAACGCCGCCGTAGACGCCTTGAACGCCGGGGACAAGGCCGGGGCGGAGACGAAGCTGAAGGAAGCGGTGGCCAAGAACCCGGACCTGCCCCAGGGTTGGAACGCGCTGGCGATGGTGGCCTACGAGAAGAAGGACTGGGCGAAGACTCTCGAGTACGGGCAGAAGGCGCTCGATCTCGATCCCTCCCTGACCGGTCTTTACGGGATGATGACCGACGCCGCGGAGAAAGGCGGCGACAAGAAGGCCTCAGCCGAGTGGCGGAAGAAATACGAAGAGACCAACGCGGACTCTCCCGATATCCTTTACAACAAGGGGGTCGAGGCTTACAACAAGGGGAAGATGAAAGACGCGGAGGCCGCGCTCTCCAAGGCGGTCGAGGCCAAGCCGGACCTCGCCATGGGGCATTTCTTGCTCGGCATGGTTTCCTTCAACCTGAACAAGAAGGCCGCCGCCCGAGAGCACCTGCAGAAGTACCTGGAGCTCGACCCGAACGGGAAAGAAGCCGCCACGGCCAAGGAGCTGCTCCCGCTCGTCAAGTAGCTCGGTTTTCGGTTTTCCGTGTTCGGTGCCCGGTTGGATCCCTCCCGAAAACCGAGCACCGCGCACCGTGCACCGCGCACCGAAGCTTGCCCGTTTGCCGAGTCTCCTCCTGGCTGCCATGAAGGGCGAGGAGGCATGCCGTCAAATAGAATCCTTCCATGGGCCGCGTGGGGGCTTTCAAGGACCGTCCCCTCTGGAGACGCCTCCAGACGATCCATCATGAGATCAAGGAAGGCCGCCGCCCCAATACCTCTTCGCTGGCCCGCAGCCTCTCGGTCTCATCCAAGACCGTGCAGCGCGACATCGACTACCTGCGCGACGAGCTCGGCGCTCCGATCGAGTTCGACCGCGAATCCAACGGTTACCGCTACGCGCGGTCCGATTACGTTCTTCCCTTCCTCCCAGTGGACGGCAACGACCTTTTCTCGATCGGCGTGGCGGCGCAGGTCTTCGCGCTCTTCGGAGGGACGCCTCTGGCGCGGGATCTCAAGGCCTGCTACGAGCGTCTGGCCCGGCTGATGCCCCCGGCGGTGCGCCTGCGCCCGGAGATCGTCATGGAAAAGCTCGCCTTGCGTTCGCCATTCCGCCCGGTCCGGGAGGAGACGTGGCAGGCCGTTTCCGAGGCCTTGCAACGGGGCCTGGTGCTCTCCATCCGATACCACCGCCCCGGTGGCCCGGCGGAGGATCCCCGGCTGGTCCGCCCGTACGCCTTCGTCCTCTCCGGACGGGACTGGATGATGCTCGCCGAGGATGAGGCCGCGGGCGTCGTCAAGAGCTTCTACCTGGCGCGCCTCGAGGACACGGTCCTGACCGACCGGCGTTACACGATTCCCAGGAGCTTCGACGCGAACGCGTTCTTCCGGGACACGTTCGGACTCTTCGTCGGGGGAGGCCCCGCCTTCCGCTTTCGAGTTCGCTTCTCCCGCGACCTCTCCGACGAGATCCGCGAGCAGCAGTGGCACCCGAACCAGAAGATCGAAGGGGCCCTCGGGGGAGAGGTCGTGCTCGAGCTTCCCGCCCGCTCCATCCAGGAGGCGCGGCGGTTCGTGCTCCAGTACGGCGGGGACGCCAGGGCTCTGTCGCCTCCGGAGCTGGTCGCAGACCTGCGCGAGCAGGCCTTGCGGCTGTCCGACACGTACGGGAGTCGCAAGGCTGGAGGCGGGAGGCGGGAAGCGGGGAAGAAGGTGCGCTCGTGAGGACTCGGGTCGGAGGCGGATTTCTCTGGGCAACACTCGTTCTGCAGGCCGCTGCGTGCGGCCCCGCCTCGACCGGACTGAAACCCGTCGGCGCGGCCGACACGGAAACCGCCTGCCCGGGAGGCCGGAAGGTCTGGAACCTGGAAATCAGCGATCAGCGAGCCGACCGGAGCGACTCCGAGCGCGTGAGGGACCTGATCCGCCAATCGCTCGTCCGCTCATTTCCCGGCTGCCAGTGGACGACTTCCCCACGCTCCGAAGCCCCGACGATCGGAATCGAGATCCACCGCTTTGCCGCCGATTTCGACGGCAGCATGTACGACGCTGCCGCGGAGTGGACGGTCTCCGTTCGCAGCCCTTCGGATCAGACTCTGACGCAGTTCGACGCGGAAGCCCGCGTGGCGCGTCCCAATTACCGGGGCTCCAACAACGAGAGGGAAGCATTGCGAGCGGCGTTCGAGCAGGCGGTCGCCCGCACCGCGGCCGGGCTGCACAATCTGTCGGAGGTCCCTTGAACGCGCGAGGCGGCTTTCGGCTGCGGCGGGCCACGTTCCACGCCGCTCCGCATCCCTTTCGGCAACCTGCTAGGAGGCAGCCATGAAACTTCGGACTCTCTGGAGAGCGGCTCTTTTGGGAATTCTGGGCGCCGCGCTCCCGGTCGCCGCGGCGGACAACCCGGCCGCGGCAGCGGCCGCGATCCTCTCGGGAACCTTCCGCGGGTCGACACCCGGAAACGAACTGCGCCTGGACCTGCGTTCGATCGCGACCGATCCGCAGCACCTGTACGACCTGTTCTTCGAATGCACCGGCAAGTACCAAGGCGCGAACGTGAGGCGTCAGGGGGTCATCCGTCTGGAGACACAGGGGCGCGACGTCTACCTGAACTACATCCCTCACTTCGACGCGACCGTGACGTCGCTCTCCCCGCAGGCCACGCGTTTCACCGAGAGCGAGGCCAACGCGGCGTGCGGCCTGACGCTCTCTCCCCGAGGGGACGGATTCGCAGGGGAGACTCCCGGGGCCGGCTGCGCCCAGGCCATGCGGGGAGCGCTCGGGAAATGGACGGTTGAGATCGAGCCCGGGTCCTTCCGCGTGCGCGAGGTCAAATCCGGCGAGACGCTCCGTTTCAAGCGGATATCCAAGTAGGGTTATTCGGGGGGAAGGAACCTGCGGGCGATCTCCTTGACCGGCGCCGAGAAGTCCCCCTTCAGGATCCAGCGCAGGAATCCCGGCTCCTGTCGGCTCATGTCCTTGAGCGTCCGGCCGCGGTTCTTGCCGAAGTTGACCGTCGGCTCTCCGTTGACGAGGCGGAAGCGCCCCTCCGGATCGAGGTCCTGATCGAGCCCCGCGCAGAAGAGTGCGTGCAACTCCGACACCGACCGCGGCAGATCTTCGTAGCGCAGGAGCTCCCCCACGAGGACCTGAAGCGTCATCTCGGCGTCGGAGAGCGCCCCGTGCGCGCCGTTGTGCTGGGCCTGGCAGTAGAAGCGAGCGGCGGCGGTCAGGTGCCTGGGCTCTCGAGCGAAGAAGATCCGCTGGGCGTCCACGAGACGGCGCTCGCTGATGTCGAAGACCATCCCCGCCCTGAGGAACTCGGTGCGAAGAGCCGGCAGATCGAAGCCGGTGATGTTGTACCCGGCCAGATCGCACCCGTCGAGGAAGGCCGCGAGCTCAGCGGCGACCTCCGAGAACCGGGGACGCCCGGCCACATCGGCGTCGGAGATTCCATGGATCGCCGTGGATCCGGGCGGGATCGGCACTCCGGGATCGAGACGCTTCTCCCAGGTCTCGCGCCGCCCGTCGGGGTGCACCTTGACGCAGGCAATTTCGACGATGCGGTCCGAGCGGGGATTGGTGCCCGTCGTCTCGGTGTCGAAGACGACGAGCGGTCTGTCGAGAGGCAGGATCGTTTCGAGCATGGATTGCCCATCCTAGCAGCCCCGACGGAGACCGGAGCGAGACCCCGCGGGTGTGGCGCGCCTCTTGCTCAGAGAGAGCCAGGAGGGATGATGCGATTGGTTCCCAGGGTCAAGGCAGTCCGGATCGAAGAGTCCTGGCAGGTCCCCGGGCTGCGGGTGAAGTGCGTGGTCCATCTGACACGCGAGCTGTCCTCCAAGGAGGCCAGGATCGTGGAGGCCTCCTCCAAGTTTCACGCCGCGGGCGGCACCGTCGTTTACATTTGCCGACCCGACGAGTCCGAGGAATACGCCGCCTGTCTCGAGATCGCGCTCGGCCGGGCCGTCCGCGCCGGGCTCGAGCCTCCCCCTTCGCGTCGCCGCGCCCCGGTGCCGATTCTTCCCTGAGCGAAGGAGTCCCCGAAACACGCAGGCGGCCGAGACGGATCCGTCTGCTCAGTAGTTCTCCGAGAAGAGCCAGAAGAACGTCTCCCCGAAGCGGGCGAGCAACCCCCGCTTCTTCCATTTCTCCTTGGTGAAGCGCTCGCAACGGGTCAGATCCTCTTCGATCATCTTCTCCACTTCGGCCGCGAAGGAACGGTCGTAGACCGAGACGTTGGCTTCGCCGTTCTTCTTCATGGAGCGGTTGACGAAGTTGATCGAGCCGATCGAAGTCCAGATGCCGTCCACGACCATCACCTTGTTGTGCATCATCGTCGGCAGGTACTCGTAGATCTGGACCCCGCCATCCAGGAGCTCGCCGTAATGAAAACGCGAGGCCAGACGGACGTTCGGGCTATCGATGTACTTCCCAGGCACGATGACGCGCACGTCCACGCCGCGCGCGGCGGCCTGCACGAGGCCCTGCCGGATCTGCCGGTCCGGAACGAAGTACGCGTTCTCGATCCAGATCGTCCGGCGAGCCGCCTGGATGCCCATGTAGTACTGCAGCTTCGCCATCGAGCTCTGGTCCGTGCGCGAGCTCGAGACCGTCTGGGCGAGCGTGCTCCCGGCGGGCTCGAGGGTCGGAAAGTGCCGGGGGCCGTGGAGGACCTCTCCCGTCGTGTGGACCCAGTCCTCCAGAAAGACGTGCTGAAGCTGCGCGAGGACCGGGCCCTCCACCCGGACGTTGGTATCGCGCCATTCCGATGGGTTCCGGGCGTTGCCTCCCCAGCGGTCATCGATCGCGAAACCGCCGCAGAACCCGATCCGCCCGTCCACGGTCACGATCCGCCGGTGAGTCCGATGGCCGACTTTGTACAGGGAGTAGATGCGAAGGGGCTTGTATGTCTCGATCCGGACGCCCGCCGCCGCCATCTCGTCCTCGAGATCTCCCAGGTGAGAGCCGAAGCCATCCACCAGCAGCCGCACCTCGACGCCGGCCCGGGCGCGTTCGGCGAGCGCCCGGGCGAATTCCTCGCCGACCCGCCCGCGATTGAAGATGTACAACTCCATGTTGACGCTCTCGCGGGCTCCTCGGATCGCCGCGAGAAGAGCGGAGAAAGTCTCGTCCCCGTTTCGGAGAAGCGCGGCGCTGTTGTTGGCGGCGAGCTCGGTCCCCAGGACGTCGAGAGACCGCCGGAAGTCCGGGCTGTCGACTCCATAGGAGGGCTCGTACTGGTAGACGGTCCTCTTCTCCGAGAACAGGTAGGAACAGCTGGCCGAGGACAGGGCCAGGGCGACGGCCAGAATCGGAGCGGCTGCCCGGGACCTCGGCTTCTTCAAGCCAGACACATAATGCTTCCCGATGTTTCGCACGCGGCCACGCCGTCCACGGAGCCCGAGAGTCTACCGAATCCCGGTCGAGACCTATCTCTTTTTGCTCGCCCTCGCCTTCGCGCTCGCAGTC
>Ga0207684_10005069_pt1 | contig 12278 bp, 14 predicted proteins | sample KBSK5501metaG_FD_184342 | JGI IMG/M metagenome (GOLD analysis project Ga0207684, IMG submission 184342) | Corn, switchgrass and miscanthus rhizosphere microbial communities from Kellogg Biological Station, Michigan, USA - KBS K5-50-1 metaG... | ecosystem: Host-associated > Plants > Roots >... | reverse complement strand
CTTTCCTTATTCCGCCCCGCCCAATGGCAGGAAGTACTGCGTGCCTTTGACCGGATCCTGCAGCCGCCGAAGCAACTGCTGCAAATCTTCGTTGCGCGCCACGAAGTCGATCTCTGAAGTGTCGATCACCAACAGATCCGAAGCTTCGTACCGGAAAAAAAAGTGTTCATACGCCCGCGAAACCTCTTCGATATATTCTGTTGAAATCTGGTTCTCGTCCTTCACCGCTTTTTTTGCGATTCGCGTGCGCAACACTTCCGGCTTCGCTTGCAGATAAATGACCAGGTCGGGCGGAGGAATATCCCGCGCCAGCAGTTCGTAATAACGCTCGTAAAGTTTCAGCTCTTCGTCATCGAGATTCAAGTTCGCGAAGATACGATCCTTTTCCATCAGAAAATCGGACAGCAGCGGAGCGGGAGAATCGACTGCGAGCGCTTCACGCAAACGCTTCTGCCGTTCCATCAGGAAATACATTTGCGCCCGCAAAGCAGAACCCGGTTCTTCTTTGTAGAATTCAGCGAGGAATGGATTGTCTTCGCAATCGTAAACGCGCCGCGCATGCAAGCGCTCCGCCAGAATTCGCGCAAGCGTGGATTTTCCCACGCGCAAAGGACCTTCTATGACGATGTGTTTCGGAGCATGCGGACCACGCTGCGTCTTTGGAGCGCGCTTGGCTGAGGAGGATTCGTGCGCGGTCATTGGTTCGTGCTGCCGGCTGGGCTATCCGTCGCCGGCAGTGCACAAGAGTATAGCAGACAGCTACCCGTAAGAAGCCAAAGAGCGCAGCCACTGTTTGGCCACCCTCTTGAAGGCGTTCCTCGACGAAATAATTTCTACAGGCCTTATGCTATCGCGTGAGCATCAACACCACGAACGAGTCTGGCTTCATCTTCGGCCGCTTCTCGCCCGCAGGAGGAGGATCGAAGTCCGCTGCAGGTAAAAAGATATTGTGCGTCTTCAAATCCAGAGCCATCGTTCGCGCGCTCTTTTTTGTTGGCACATTTTCGACAACAGTGAATTTATCCGCAGAGTCTTCATGCACCACGGTCAGTGTTCCTTCGCCGTTGGAAGAAAATGCAAAGCTCGTTGCAGGATCGAATCCGTTGGCATCCGTTCCTTCTCCGGTCGGAACCGTGGTCACGATTTTCCCGGTGTCAGCGTTTACGATGGCCATCATTTTATTGTCGCAGCCGACAAAAAGCCGGCGCGTCTTCGTGTCTATCGCAAGCCCGGAAGGTTCCGTGCACGGAGCGAGCGGCCAGCGATGCAGCACCGTCAGCTTCCCCGCATCAATGTGCACGAGTTCGGATTTGTCTTCGACATTGACGTACAGCGTGCCTTTGCCATCGGCCGCTGCAAATTCAAGTTTGCCGCCCACTGGAATTGTGCCGGCAACTCTCCCGTCGGCCGCATTAATCGCGGTGATATCGCCGCTGCGTCCATTCATCGCGAACACGCGCTTTGTCGCCGCATCGAAAATGATTGCGTCAGGATTTGTTCCCGCAGGAATCGTGCCGAGCGTCTTCAGCGTTTTCACATCGAACATCGTGATGTTGTTCGCGCGGCCGTTACTGACAAACCCACGACCGGCGTCAGAGGCGATCGCGATTCCGTGAACGCCCTGCGTATCGGGAATGTCTCCCACGACCGCTTGCGTATCGGCATCAAGCACCACCACGTGCGTGCCGTGCGAAACGTAAACGCGCCGCGCTTCCGGATCGACCGTTATGTAATCCCAGAAACCCTCGCCGCCTACCGGAATCGTTTTGCTGACATGGTAGCCGCTAGCTCCAGCAGCGCGTCCGCCGCTCGACGCAATCGCATGCGACGTTGCATGAGAAGTCGCGTGCAGTGTAGCGCGCGTCGCAATACTGAAAATCGCCGTTGCGGAAATTGCCGTTGCAGTTAGAACGGTCCATTTGCGCCGATTTATCATGACGAACCCTCCGCCCTGCGTCGGATTTGCTGCAAGGCTGCTTGGACCATAGCGCAACGCAGATAAACCGGGGATTAACAGAAAAGACTCCCGCCGAATGCACCGGATGTATGTGAAAGACGGATTGAAATTCGCTCTTGCCCGGACAGGAAGCTCCGCCCTGGAGGGACACGAGCCGGAACTTGCGAAACTTGCAGGCCAAAAAGTCTCAGTCAAGGGAACTCTGAAGAGCGGCAAGCTGTCCGTTCGGGAAGTCGTCGCGTCGAAATAACTATCGGTTTCGCCTTGACTCTGGAATGGGTTCCAGAGTTTAAACTCTTCTTGTGAGGGATTCTTTATGCGTTCGGGACAATTAGCACATCTCACTGCGGTTAGCACCGACACGTTACGACACTACGAGCGTCTTGGACTTTTGCCTCTGCCTCAGCGCACGGCCGGAAATTACCGGGAGTATTCTCTGGCGTCTCGGCAAAGGGTGGAACTGATTCAACGGGCTTTGACAATAGGTTTTTCTCTCTCCGAGTTGAGGAGCATTCTGGCCGTGCGCGACAAGGGCGGTGCTCCCTGCCGCCGCGTGCGCGAATCGTTGAATTCGAAGATCGCTCAGGTAGGCCGGCAAATCGAGAATCTCACTTTGTTGCGCGTGGAATTGGTTCGCTTGTCAAAAAACTGGGACAAGCGATTGCGCCGGTTGAGGTCCAGCCAGCCCGCACTACTGCTCGAAAGTGTGCCGCGAGGGCTGGAAGTTACGAGTAAAATCCGGCCTTCCCACAAACGGGAACAAGAAAGGGCGATGAACCATGCGCATTATGCTTTTCATCCCTCTGCTGACCATTCTTTGCGTTGCGGCGATTGCCCAACAGGCACCACGGCCGGAAGGCGTGATCAAACGCGGCGAGCATGTGATGGGCTTTTCGCACGAGGCGACTACCCATCATTTCCGGCTATTCAAAGATGGAGGCGAGATCACGGTCAATGCAAACGATCCGAAGGACAAACCCAGCATCGATCAGATTCGGACTCACCTCGGCCACATCGCTAAAATGTTTTCTGCCGGCAACTTCAATGCACCGATGATTATTCACGACACCAACCCGCCCGGCGTGGCAACGATGACGAGACGCAAAGATCAGGTTCGCTATGAATTCTCCGAGACGGCCCAAGGCGCACGGATTCGACTTGTCACTGCCAGTTCGGAAACCAGGGACGCCGTGCACGCCTTCCTACTCTTTCAAATCGTCGATCACCAGACGGGCGATGCTCCAACAATAGCCGACGAATTTCCAAAGACCTAGTTCGGCCCCCAGGGATCAGCATCGTTCCGCCGCGCCTATCAGTTGGCGTAGCAAGCCTTACAGGCTTTAGCCCGTAATCCCTCGACTCCCTCTTTCACGATGATCGGAACCATGACGAGGCCCGCAACGGGGTCGGCCCACCAAAGGCCGAACAAAGCGTTTAGCAACAATCCGACAAGAAGAATGCCGGACAGATAGGTACAAAACTCCGTCTGTTTGGCGTCCGCGTGCATGGCTGCGCTGCCCAGTGCGCGGCCCACTTTTCGCTTGGCTCGCGAGAGCAACGGCATGACGATTAAGGACACACACGCCAGAATAATTCCGGGAATGCTGTGCCCGGAAGCTTTCGTGGACCAGAGATCCGTTGCGGATTCGTAAGTGATGTAGGCAGCTTAGGCGAGGAAGCAAGCACCGACAATCTTCAGCGCGCGTCTCCCGTTCCGTTCGAGTCGCTCGACGTCCGCATCAACGGACATCCGCCATAGCAGGACCGATCCCGAAGTCACCTCGATGAAGCTGTCGATTCCAAAGCCCTACGAGCGAGATGCTGGCCGCGAATACACCCGCAACGACAGCTACCAAACCCTCTAGCGCGTTCCACACGATGGTGAAATATTCCAGCCTTCGCCCGTGGAGCGCGACCAGTCTGCGCTCTAAAACTGCACACTGGGCGCCTTGCAGAATGGGCATGCGTGTCGGGCAAGAGCTTGGCCTGTCGGAAGAACAACTGCAGAACCTGGAAGTGGCCGCCTGCTCCACGACATCGGCAAAGTGGGCATTCCCGATGCGATTCTGCGAAAGCCCGGAAAACTGGACGCAGAGGAATACGCGCTGATGAAGAAGCATCCGGAGTATGGCTGGGCGGTCCTGCGCTCGCTACCGGGATTTGAACGCGCGGCACTCGACATCCTTCATCACCACGAGAATCATGGCGGAGCGGGCTACCCCGCCGGATTAAAGGAAACAGAAATCCCGGTGGTATCGCGCATCGTCTCGGTGATCGATGCTTTCGAGGGCATGGTTTCTTCGCGCCCCTATCGAAATGGGCTTCCCCCCGACGAAGCAATCCGCCGTTTGTTGCCAGAGCGCGCGAGAATGATGCCCGTAGCATTTCCCCATGAGCCCTGCCGCCGGTCAGCTCGGTTGAAGGCGGAATCCGAGCTGCTCACCGGCGCCGCGAATGCGATCGTCAAGACTTAGGAGTTCCATATTCGGGACCGCCGAGGAAATCCAGGTCTTGAGTGATCAAAAATCTTGCTTCTCGCTGGGCAGCTTCCCGTATCCAGCGATCGAATCGTCTGAAAGACCACTTGCCACAGGTGTCCGTCTGCCTCGCGCACATTGAATCCATTCAGCCTGGCCAAATCGTTAAAATCGAAGAGTAGGTTGAGTTGGATGCATCGAGGGTAGAAAGTTCGAGCGAACTGCTGGCATCGCTGCGGTGCTTTCTAACTAACGTTGATTCTGTGCCGTTTAACCCCGATTTTGGCCACCCAAAACGGGCAAGTTGGGCCCCAGTTTGGTCCCAGGCTAAGGTCTCCGAATCCGAAAATGTCAGTTTTTATGACGACTTTTTTCGTGAGCGGCTGCCTCCCAAGAACCAGAGTCCTCTCTAACTTCCTCGAACCACTACTTTGGTTTCCAATGTTTTCAGCTCTATGTTACACTCTGCCGTTTTCTTCTGTAGCTTCCGTACTCTGGTATGTGCATCAAGCAGGGGCAACCTTTCGGTCAGGCAGGGCTTCCAAATTTTCAAAACGTAATACCATGCGCCACGGGGAAGCTCGGGCGCAAACGGAGAACAACATCGAGTGTGCGGTATATCTGGCTATACCCACCACAACGGCGCGTTTGACCCGGCGGTTATTCAGAAGCTTACGGCAAGCTTGATCCATCGCGGTCCTGATCAGCAAGCTGTGCACGAGTCGCGCTTCGTATCGCTCGGCGCGGTTCGTTTGCAGATCATTGATCTGCAGGGCGGAGCGCAGCCATTCAGAAGTTCGGACGGCAATACCGTTCTCCTTTTCAACGGCGAGATTTACAACTACCGCGAACTGCGTGCGGAACTGGCCGGCAAAGGCCATCAATTTTTCAGCTACAGCGACACGGAAGTACTTCTCCACGCGTTTCTCGAATGGGACAAAGACTGTTTCCGTCGGTTCCGCGGAATGTTTGCTGCAGCCCTGTGGTCGGAACGCGAGCGCCGCTTGGTTTTGGCGCGCGACCGTGTTGGTATCAAGCCGCTGTACTTTCACCAGAGCGGAAATGACATTATCTTTGGTTCGGAAATCAAAGCGCTTTTCGCGCATCCGTCGATGCCGCGGCGTCTGGATGCGGCGGCGCTTCCTCACTATTTGTCGCTGAATTATTCTCCCTATCCGTACACCATGCTTGAGGGTATTGAGAAGCTGAAACCCGGACACTTGCTCGAATGGCAAAACGGGGAATTCGAAGTTTCGCCATTCGCGAGCTTTTCATTCGACACCGAAACGCAATGGACGCCGGAGTCGGCCGAGGAAGCTCTGGATGGTCTGATGAAGGAGTCAGTGCGCGAACATCTTGCTTCGGATGTTCCAGTCGGAATTTGGCTGAGTGGCGGTTTGGATTCGTCGGCCCTTCTCCACTACGCGCAACAGGTATCGCAGCGTCCGTTAAAAACATTCTCGATCCGGTTTAAAGGGAGGAGCTTCGATGAGACTCCCTACATTCGCGAAATGGTGGACCGGTACGGGTCCGAACATCATGAACTGGATTTGAATCCCAGCCTCGGCCTCGCAGACGCTGTTGAAGAAATGGCTTACCACGCGGACGAACCGGTTGCCGACGCAGGAGCGGTGCCCGTGTGGTTTCTCTCGAGATTGACCAGCCAGAGCGTGAAAGTTGCGCTAAGCGGCGAAGGCGCCGACGAACTCTTCGGCGGGTATGTCACCTATCGGGCGGATTTGCTAGCTAGCCACGCGCGGCGGGTCCCAAAACTCTTGCGCCGTTCTTTATTGCGATTATTACGGCACTGGCCGGTTTCCGACGACAAAATCAGCTTCGAATACAAAATGAAGCGATTCCTGGAAGGCTCGCTGCTTCCCGCCGATGAAGCGCATACCTATTGGAATGGTGCGTTTTCTCATGGCCAACAGAGGGAACTGCTGAGGCACTCGAATGGTAACGTGCTGGATCGCCTTTACAATGCAGACTTGCCGTGCCTGACGCGGGGAGGTCATATACGGCGATATCTCGCGTTCGACCAGCGTTACTACCTAGTTGACAATTTGCTGCAGAAAGTCGATCGGATGAGCATGGCGCATTCGCTTGAGGTGCGGCCACCGTATCTGGACCATCGGATTATCGAATTCGCAACCACGCTGCCGGACGAGTTGAAGATTCGACGGCGAACGCAGAAAGTAATCTTGAAGCGTTTGATGAAAGGGAAGTTGCCCGAGTCCGTTCTGCGGCGGCCGAAAACGGGCCTGGATATTCCGACACACGATTGGTTGCGCGGCCCGTTGCAGGCACTTCTGCTGGACACGCTTACAGACCAGGCGATTCAGCAAACCGGACTATTTCGGACGCACGCGCTGCAACGGTTAATCAAAGACCACATGGAGAGGCGGGTGAATGTCGGTTATCACCTGTGGGGGTTGCTGACTCTTTTTCTATGGATGAAACGGTGGAAGATCGAGAGCTTCGCCGAAACAAACCAGAAGATGGGCGCGGAAGCGGTGCCGAGTTTGGCCTGATCCCGCTGTTCTTCGCGGCGGCGATTTTTCTGGGATGCATCATTTCTCCTCCGTCGCTGATGGATGATGTCGACGCGGTACAGGCGCAAATCGCGCGGAACATGGTTACGTCCGCCGACTGGGTGATCGCGCGCCTCAATGGCGTGCCGTACCTGGAAAAATCGCCAATGATCTATTGGCTGATTGGCATCTCCTACCGGATTTTCGGATTCCACGATTGGTCCGCAAGAATTCCGGTGGCGCTGGCCGCAGTGCTGCTGGCATGGATCACATTCCGGTATGGCCGTTGGGCATTTGGCGGGAAGGCCGGGCGTTATGCCGGGATGGTCATCGCGACGTGCATCGGGTTGTTTCTTTTTACGCGCATTCAGATCCCCGATGTGATGCTGACGCTGGCGATCTGCGTGGGATTCTGGGCTTTCCAGCGCGCCACGGGCGACGAGGAATATGCACCACGGCGATGGGCCGCGCTTTTCTGGGCTTCTCTTGGATTTGGCCTACTTCTGAAAGGACTCATTGCTGTAGTCGTGCCGGCCGGCGGGATTTTGGTTTATCTGCTGGTGACCAGGCAACTGTTTGCGGCACCGGTGTGGAAACGGCTACATGTTTTCACGGGGACTTTAATTTGTGTAGGGATAGCAGCGCCGTGGCATGTGATCGCCACGATGCGCATGCCGCCGATTTTCAACTTCACCATGCATAGCGGACCAGGGGAATACCATGGCTTCTTCTGGTTCTATTTCATCAACGAACACGTTTTGCGATTTTTGAATCTGCGCTACCCGCGCGATTACAACACTGTGCCCCGGCTAGCCTTTTGGGGGCTGCATTTTTTGTGGTTATTCCCGTGGAGTGTCTATCTACCGGCTGCGGCGCGGCAGAATTTCAGACCGTCGGATCGCGCGGGACGAACCCGGCTGCTCGCAGTTTGCTGGACCGGCTTTCTGCTTTTGTTTTTCACGTTTTCGACGACGCAAGAATATTATTCGATGCCGGTTTATCCCGCGCTGGCGCTGCTTATTGGAAGTGCCATGGATGCAGATTCCACATGGAGCCGTGCCGGCACGCGTCTCCTTGGCGGAATCGCAGCCCTATGCGCAGTACTGATCGGAATATTGCTTTTCTTGGTGCGAGGTCTTCCCGCGCCGGGGGACATTTCGCGCGCCCTCCAGCAGCATCCGGAAGACTACACGCTTTCACTTGGGCATATGGGCGATCTCACGATTCAGTCGTTTGCGTACTTGCGCGCGCCGCTGGTGCTCGCTGGTATTGCTTTCATATTGGGCGCAGCGGCGTGCTGGCTGATGCGCAGCCGGCACGCCTATCTGGGAATTGCAGTGATGATGGTGCTGTTCTTTCATGCTGCTCGAGTAGCGCTGGTTGTTTTTGACCCGTATCTTTCTTCGCATCCCTTGGCGAATGCTCTTGGCGAGGCCCCCGATGGCCGCTTGATACTCAACGGACCCTACTACTCTTTTTCATCCGTATTTTTCTACGCGAATCGCGACGCGTTGCTGTGGAATGGCCGCTTCAACAATCTGGAATACGGCTCCTACTCACCCGGAAGCCCAGCCGTCTTTATTGATGACCCACAATTCGCACGCTTGTGGAATTCGAAAGAGCGTTATTTCGTGCTCTCCGACGGGGACGGTATAGCTCATCTAAAGCAGAGCGCAAGCGAAGGGCGTCTCTACCTGGTTGCCGAAAGTGGCGGGAAAACTTTGTATTCGAATCTCCCGGTTTCAAGATGAAACATGCGGCATTGGAACAGCTTTTCCGTGCGACACTAACCGTTCCTTCGCCGGCCTGCGGACTCGGAGATTACACCGGCTGTCGACATTTCGCGGAGCTGGTTTGAATCGCTACCTAACTCACACCCGTTCGCATCCCGAACGCGGTAGTATTTCTGAGCGGACTTTTCGTTTTCCCGCGCGGCACAATTTAGCGCGTTCAGCCTTCACGGCTTTCAGGCCGTCGATTCAAGCTCTCAGGACGGCGTATCTAGGATCGATGTTGCGATAGGGAGGAGGGATTAGTGAGGGGTCGCGAAACTCTCGATGAAGCAAAAAAGCGTTCGGCGACGAAAGCGTTAGCGTCCGACATAAGGTACTCTTGTGTGCGGCTGCGTACTAGGATTTCAGGTATCTCTCCCTCCGCTGCCGACTGCAATTGTCCGCGGTCTAACCTGCCACTTCGGAAGAAATCAGTATCAAGATCAGAGTGAAGCTGCACTTCAACCACATCCGGATAATCTGGTCGCAGTCGCTGTTTGTGTCCACAGTATGCCCTCCAGGATCCGAGAATTAGCCAATGTGGGAGAGAAATAATTTTCGTATATACCGGGTTGTTTTGTGATATCGAAATCGCTTATATGCTGCGTGCAGGCTACTTTTTCCCAGGTGACGGTCCTACATGATTTTTGCGCAACCCAGCCAGCTCTTTGACGAGGATCTTCAAAAAGCGGCTGATGAGGATTTGATCGAACATGTCCAAGCGGGAAGTGAGGACGCCCTCACGATCCTGTTCGAACGTTATCATCGTCTGGTTTTTCACATCGCAATCCGCATCGTAAGGGATCCCGGAGAGGCGGAAGACGTAGTGCAGACGGTGTTCCTGAGCATTTTTCGGGCAGCAGTCAATTTCGACCGCACGAAGGGCATGGTTAGAGTTTGGCTTCTTCAGTACGCCTATCATCGCGCCCTCCACCGCAAGCGTCACTTAACGGCGAACCATTTTTACCGCTGGGAAGACCTTGAATCGGCTATGGGATTGGGCGCGGCTCGAGCTTTCTCGGGTGAGGCACGCGAAAACGAGCGATTGGTGGATCAACTTTTGCGGCAGCTCAAACCCCGGCAGCGGGCTTTCCTGGAGCTCACCTATTATGAAGGATTGACGGCCATGGAAATTGCATCCCGTCTCGACGAATCCGTGCACGTGGTGCGTCATGAGCTAAACCGCAGCCTTGTTACCTTGCGTGGCGCAATGCTTGGCATTCAGGCGCGAAAGAAGGAGGGCAGTTGATTGAATTTGTGAGGATGATCGGATTGCGCAGACACGGAAAGTTTGAGGAATGGTGCGCGCTTGCCGCGGTGGGGGACCTTGGCCTGCAACAGCTTGATGAGTTGGAACTGCATATCGCCAAGTGCGTCAAATGCCGGGAGTTGCTCGAAGGTACGACACAAGTGAGCCTGCAGGCGATGCCTGTCTTTTGGGAGAGACGCAAACCAACCGTGACCATCATGCCGCCGGAGGGTATGCGGTCGCGTTTTCTGGCGCGATTTCGAGAATATAGAGACAGTTCTGATGGAACATTGCTGGCAAAGGAGTTCGCGTTACCGGACGATTGGGCCGCGGAAGGCGGAACGCAACGAGAAGAAGGAGGGCATCCCGAAAGACGCCCAAGCTGGCCTAAACTGTTTTTGAGGCCCGCCATTGCTCTCGTCATGGCTGCTGCCATTTCCCTAGGCAGCTTCTATCTTGGCTTGAAATCGAGGAACGCCGGGGCAGCACTGCAGCCGCTCAAGCGACCTGTTGCCCAAACGGAAAACACGGCCAATCAGCGAAATCCCAGCGAAGCTTCAGAGCAACAGGCCAAGCAGCTCGCATCGGCATTGGCTGACTTGGAAAAAGAACGTTCGAATGCGAAGAACGAGCGAACAGTATTTGAAGAAAAACTGGCGGCTTCGAGCGCCAGATTGGCGTCTTTAGAGCAGGCTGCGAACGAACTGCAGCGGACTGCAGCGGAAACGCAAGAGGTAGACAGGGAATTGGAATTAACCAAGAAAGAAAATGAGACTCTCCACCGCAAGTTTGCGCAAACGGAAGCTCTTTTGGCCATTCAAGAACATCGGTCCCAGGAACTTCAGACGGAACTGGAGGTAGCGCGAAGCTCGGTCCGGGACCTGGACGATGTGCGTCTTGCCGCAGGCCAGCTAGGTGAGATGGTGACCGCAAAGAACCTGCATATCGTCGACGTGTACGACACGGATGGTGGAGGCAATCGGAAGCGTTCCTTCGGACGCGTCTTCTACGTAGAAGGGAAGTCCTTGCTTTTCTATGCGTATGATTTGCAAGACGCGCGACAGGCAAGAGCGAACGTCGTATTTCACGTCTGGGGCGGCCAGGCTGGAACGAAGGAAGTCACTCATAGCCTTGGCTTACTGCATAACGACAACGTGAAAGAGGGGCTCTGGACTCTGACCTTTGATGATCCTTCCGTCCTTGCAAAGATCAATTCGGTATTCGTAACGGTTGAGTCGGCAAACAGACGGGACGGGGTGCCGCATGGCAAGAAGGTCCTCTACGCGTATTTTGGAAGTCCGCCCAATCATCCGTAAGTTTCTGCTTTAGATGCGTATCCAATTCTGATTCATACAAATTATTCACACACCAGGTGGCGAATCCCGAGCTTGAAGAGGGCATACGTTATAGATCGGGAGGATTCTTCGCAATGTCATTTCGCTCTTTTCCTAGAATATCCTGCCTGTTTTGGCTGGTGACGCTGGGCCTTGCGTCTGGCGCGATGGGGCAGGCCGACACAGGAACGATTTCGGGCGTCGTTACGGACGCTACGGGAGGCACCGTCGCGGGCGCCACGGTAGAACTGGAAAGTGTGGACCGTGGGACGGTAACAAAAGCCGCATCGAATTCTTCGGGGATTTATGTTTTTGCGAGCGTTCAGCCGGGACAGTATCACATGGCGGTACGCATGGCGGGATTCCGCGAGGTGAATTTCCTCGGCCTGATCGTGAATACGCAGGACCACATCGAACAGAATTTTCAATTGCAGTTAGGGTCTGCCGCGGAGAGCATCACGATCGAGGGCCAGGCACCTCTCGTCAACACAAGCGACGCCTCCCTGGGAAGATCTTTCGATACGCAGCAAGTCGAACAATTGCCGATTGAGGGCAGGAACGTCGTGGAGTTGCTCAGCCTGCAGCCTGGCGTGACGTTTTTGGGGGGAGCTGATATCAACGCGGATAAAGACTCGCGCAGCGGCTCGGTCAACGGGGCGCGCAGCGATCAGTCCAACGTGACATTGGACGGCGTTGACGTCAACAATCAGAGCAAGGGGTACGCATTCACCAGCGTGTTGCGAAACACGCAAGACTCCATTCAGGAATTTCGCGTGGCCACAAGCAATGCCAACGCCGATGCCGGCCGTTCTTCCGGCGCTCAGGTATCCTTGGTGACTAAGAGCGGGACCAATTCGTTTCATGGATCTGCTTACGAATACAATCGCAATGCGGCTTTCACTGCGAACAAGTACTTCAACAAATTGAAGCAGCTGCAGAACGGAGAGCCAAATGCGCG
>Ga0207684_10005067_pt1 | contig 12280 bp, 11 predicted proteins | sample KBSK5501metaG_FD_184342 | JGI IMG/M metagenome (GOLD analysis project Ga0207684, IMG submission 184342) | Corn, switchgrass and miscanthus rhizosphere microbial communities from Kellogg Biological Station, Michigan, USA - KBS K5-50-1 metaG... | ecosystem: Host-associated > Plants > Roots >... | reverse complement strand
ACGAGACCGCAGCTGATGGCCGAAGACCTGCATCGCCGATCCTCCGAAGACGACCTGCCCGGTCAGCAGGAAATAGGCCACGGCGCCGAGCGCGTAGAGGTCGCTGCGGCCGTCGATCGAGTCGGGTGTCGTGAGCGCCTCCGGCGACATGTAGTGAGGCGTGCCGGGCACGGTGTTCTCCACGGTGACGCCGTCGCTCGCGCCCTTCACGCTCTTGACGAGGCCGAAGTCGACCACTTTCGCGAAGTCGGGAACCCCCCCGCGCTCGCAGAGCAGGATGTTCGCCGGCTTGATGTCGCGGTGAATCAGCCCCGCGCGGTGCGCCTCTTCAAGCGCGCCACACACCTGCTCGAGGATGTGCACCACGCGATCGGGCGTCAGCGGCCCGTCCCGGCACACCAACTTCTCCAGATCGATTCCGTCCAGGTACTCCATCGCGTAATAGAAGATCCCGTCGGGCGTGTGCCCGTAGTCGTAGATCGAGACGGTGTGCGGACTGGTCAAGAGGGAGGTGAGCTGCACCTCGCGCTCGAATCGGGCGAGGTCGATCTGCCCGGCGCGCTCGGGCGGCAGCAGCTTGATCGCCGTCGGCCTCCTCAGCAGGGCGTGTCGGGCGCGGTAGACCACGCCCATCCCGCCTTCTCCGATCTTCTCGACCAGGGTGTACTGGCCCAGCCGCCGTGCCTCCTTCACCGTCTGACGCAGCCCGTAGATGACGCGCGACGTCGCGGCGGGAAGCAGAACGTCGATCGCCGACCACAGAGCCGCATACACCGTGAAGACGCCTGGAGACGCCACCGCGGACGGCTCCCGAGCGTAGGCCGCATACGTCGCAAACGGCACGGGTGCGACCGCGAGGACGCTGATCCGAACCGTTCGAGCGACGTCGCTCGGCACGAGCGCGGCCCGATAAAGCAGCGTCGCGAGCAGGACCAGGACGGCCATCAGGTCGGGCCGCAGCGCGGTCGGCATGTTCGCGGCCATGAGAAGAAAGAGCCAGCAGCCGAGGACCGTGCCGGCGGCGTCGATCGTCTGGAGCACCGCGGCCGGCAAGACGCCGCGCCGCGTCGCGAGCGCCATCGCGAGGAAGACGACAGACGAGGCGAGATGGAAGAGGCTCGAGGGGTCAGCCGGATAGCCGCGGGAGAGCGGGCGCAGGCGAGCCGTGGCCGCGATGATCCAGCCGGCGACGAAGAAGCCAGCCGAGATCGCGAAGACCATGCGAGCGAAGCTCGAGATCCTCTGCTGGAGGAATTCCCGTCCCTCCTCCGAGCTCCATGGGGAGGCCGCTCCGGACGCGCGCATCGCAGGCGCGCCCTACCAGAACCGCCGGATCCGCCGGACGCCGCGCGTCAGGCCGATGAGCAGCGAGGCGGCCGAGGCGATCCTGCGCGCCCTGGCGGCAGGTGAGTTGCGCCCGAACAGCTTCCAGGCCGCGGTCGCGGCGACGACCACAGTGGAGGCGGCGCGTCCCGCGAGCCTCCACCGGGCGCGAGACGAGCTCGCCTCTTCGCGCATCTCTCGCAGGATCGCGGATAAGTCCTCGCGCTCCCAGGCGGCGCGGCGGCGCAGCGCCTCGATCCGTTCCGCCGCGGAGGTCATTCCGCTCCCGCCCGAAACCGCTCCTCGAGGCCCGAGTCCTCCTCGAGCGTCTCCGGAGCGGACCCCGCCACGACGACCGGCGGCGGCGGCGCGGTGGCCGCGCGCACCGCCTCCCAGTCGCGCCGCAGCTCCTCTTCCGTCGCGCGGAACTCGAGTGGTTTCACGCGCGTCAACGCTTTCCAGCCCAGCGCCGCCGCGGCGACCGCGATCAGGCCGTAGAGAACGAACGCGGCCAAGATTCCGAGAACGACGCTCTTCAACAGCGAGGCGAAGATCGCCGCCAGCAGCGCGGCGAAGAGCAGAAGGGCACCCGCGCCCGCGGCCACCGCGATGGCCACGGCGACGAACGCCTTCGCGGCGAAGGCGGCCTTGAGGGCGATCTCCTCGCGGAGGATCGCCAGGCGCGTCCGCAGGAGGGCGCCGGCGGCGTTCGAGAGCAGGACGATCCGATCGCGCCAGCCTCGCTGCGCCTCCTCCGGGACCGCCTCCGCCTCCTCCCTCATGTCGCGACGAGTCTACCGCCCCGCGTCTTCGCCCGAATCGCGCCGCGTCATCCGGGAGGGATGACCACGCCCTCTCGCCGCGCGATGCGGCCGGGCTCCAGCGGCGCGATGCGGATCCCCTCGGCCCGGAAGCGCTCGTGAATGCGGCGCGCCAGCGCCTCGACGCCCGGCGTGTCGCTGTGCAGACAGAGGGTGTCGGCGCGCAGCGAGACGCGAGAACCGTCCACGGCATACGCGACCCGGTCGCGCGCCAGGAGGACCGCCTGGTCCGCCGCTTCGTCCGGATCGGTCAGGACCGCGTCGGGCTGACTCCGCGGGACGAGCGATCCATCCGGCATGTAGCGTCGATCCGCGAAGGCTTCCTCAGCCACGGCAAGCTCCGCGTCGCGTCCGGCTTCGATGAGCATCGATCCCGCGGCGCCCACCAGCACGAGCGTGGTCCGAAATCTCCGCACCGCCTCGGCGATCGCCCGTGCGACGTCCGGGAACTGGGCCCCGCGGTGGTAGAGCGCGCCGTGCGGCTTGACGTGCGTCAGCGTGCCTCCGCGGGAGCGCACGAATCCGTCGAGGGCGGCGATCTGGTAAAGCACCAGGTTCTCGATCGCGTCGGCCGGCAGATCGACCGCGGCGCGGCCGAAATGCTCGCGGTCCGCGTAGCCCGGGTGCGCGCCGACGCGGGCGCCGTGCGAGAGCGCCAGGGAGACTGTGCGGTCCATCACGGAGGGATCGCCGGCGTGGAACCCGCAGGCCACGTTGACGGACGTCACGAACGGCAGCAACGCCGCATCGTCCATTCCTTCGCCGACGTCGGCGTTCAGATCGATGCTCAAGGAGGGCTCATCGTACTCCGCTACCCGAGCGAGGATGCGAAACTCTTGCCGAAACGAGAGGGTTTCAAGTTTCGGGTTTCAAGTTTCAAGTCGAATGCCGGATCCTGAAACGTGAAACCTGAAACCCTCAATGCCGGACCCCCAACGCCTGCCTGGCGCTGAGCGCCTCCGCCAGCGGCACCGCACGGAAACGGAGCGCCGATCCGGGTTCCGCCTGGCCCAGGGAAGGCAGGTCGGCCTCGACGACCGTCGCGATCTTCGGATAGCCGCCGGTGACCGGTCCGTCGGCTCCCAACACGATGGGAAGCCCATTCGCCGGGACCTGGATCGAGCCGTAGACGGTCCCCTCCGGCGCAATTTCCGGCGCGAGGAGGTGCTCGAGATGCCCGCCCTCCAGGCGCAGCCCTCTGCGGTCGCTCTCCTGCGAGACGCGCCATACGGTCGAGAGGAAGCGCTCCACGGCCGTATCCGAGAAGTGCGCGCTTTGAGGTCCGAGGATCACGCGCAGACACGGTTCGGCCGCCGGATCGGAAGGCATGGTTTGGCCGTCGAAAGAGGGGCCCTCGGCCAGACGGATCTCGTCTTCCGCCTGGAGTCGCCGGGTCGCCGTCGGCGCCCGCCGCGACGCCGCGAGGCCGCCGCGGATCGCAAGGTAGGCGCGCGCCCCGTTCTTCGTCCGACCCAGGCGCAGCTGCTCGCCGCGCTCGACCGAGAAGGCCGTGCCGGAGGAGACCGGCCGGCCGCCGAGCTCGACGGAGCAATCGGCGCCGGAAACCGCGACTCGCGAAGGCTCGAGCGCCTCCAGCGCCGGGCCGACGCGGCTGATCTCGAGCGCGGGCGCGCCCGTGGCGTTGCCGACGAGTCCGTTGGCCCTCGCGAGAGAGGCCACGTCCATCGCGCCTCCCGTGGGGACGCCCCAGCTTCCGAGGCCGAACCGCGGCGCCCCCTGGATCGACGTGAAGACGCCCGGCTCTCGAACGCGGAATACGGACCGACCGGCCGGCGGCCTGGCCCCGACGCGCGCCGGGGCCGGCAGCGGCCGCTGCGCTCCGACCCCCTCGAAGCGGACTTCGTCTCCGGGCGAAAGTAGCGACGGCGGATCGGCGTCGCCATCGAAGAGAACGACCGCGGTCCGTCCGATGAGTCGCCATCCGCCGGGCATCTCCGCGGGATAGATGCCGGTGTACGAGCCGCCGATGGCAACGCTTCCCGCCGGCACCCGCGTGCGCGGCGCGGAGAGGCGAGCCGCGGACAGCTCGGGAGGCAGGCCGACCAGGTACGGAAAGCCGGGCGCGAAGCCGATGAACGCCACGCGATAGGACCCGGCGGCGTGCCGGCGGACGAACTCCTCTGTCGAGAGGCCCCGCTCGCGCGAGAGCTCGGCCAGATCCTCCCCGTCGTAGACGACCGGGATCCGAATCCGCCGGCGCGGGCCTTCTTCCCGGGGGTCGAGGGAGCCCTCGCGCTCGATCTCTTCCGCCAGTCGCTCGCGCCGCAGGCGCGCCGGGTCGAAGAGGACCAGCAGAGTCCGCGCGCCGGGAACCGCATCCCGCAGGCCGGAGCCGGCGCCCGAGCGAAGCCGCCGCGCCAGCGACCGCGCTCCGAGGTTCGCCTGCTCGTCCGACAGCTTGGGATACTCGATGAGAATCGCGCCATCCCGCACGTCGCGCAGCCGAACGCCGGCCCTCAGACGCTCTCCCGTTTCCGCAGGCCGCTTCGGGACCGCCGCCTCCACAAGAAGTACGCGGGAACGCCAGCGGCGAGGACGGCGTAGCCCGGCCATGTGCTTGCCGCGCTTCCCGAGAGGAGAAGAGCGATCAGAAGCGCGACCGCGGCGGCGTAGAGGAGCTGGAGCCAGGGGTACGCCGGCGCGCGAAACGGCCGATCCCATTCGGGATGGCGGCGGCGCAGCACGATCACCGCGACGACGAGGAGACCGTAGAGCAGGATGTCCGCCGATATGACGTACTTCAAGAGCTGGCTGTAGGTCCCGGTCAGGACGAGCAGGCCGGCCCATCCGGCCTGCAGCCAGAGCGCGTTGCCCGGCACGGCCGCGCGATTCAACTGGCTCAACCGGCGGAAGAACAGCCCGTCTCTCGCCATCGCGAAGCTCACGCGGGCGCCGGAAAGGATCAGCCCGTTGACGCAGCCGAACGTGGACGCCATGATCGCCGCGGCGGTCGCGCGCCCACCGAGCGGCCCGAAGAGCGCGGCCGCCGCGGCAGTTCCCACTCGATCCTCCGGTGCATGCTGGATTCCTGCGAGGGTCAGCACGTTCAGATACGAAACGTTCGTCAGCACGTAGAGGCTCGTCACCGCCAGACAGCCCGTCCAGAGCGCCCAGGGAAGCGTCCGAGCGGGATTCCGGATCTCCTCGCCCGCGAACGTCACGTTGTTCCATGCGGACTGGGAGAACAGCGGCCCCACCATGGCGGCGGCGAACGCGGCCGAGAGCGCGAAGCCCTCGAGCCGGCCTCCCCCGGGCGGCCGGGCGTCGAAGAACCCCGGCGCCCGCAAGGCCACGTTCTCGCCGCCGCCGAGGAGGAGCCCGAAGAGCGCGAGGGCGGCGAGGGCCGCGAGCTTGACGGCGGTGAGGACGTTCTGCGTCCGCGTTCCCGCCTCCAGTCCCGTCACGTTGGTCGCCGTCAAGAGCGCGATGACGAGCAGGGCGACGAGCTGCACGGGGGAGATCGGGAGCGAGCCGACGCGGAGCACGGCGGCGCCTGTGACGGCCGGCCACAGGACGCCCAGGAACTTGGCGAAGGCGACCGCGACGGCGGCGATCGTCCCCGTCTGGATCACCAGGAACATCGCCCACCCGAAGAGGAAACCCGTCAGGGGCCCGTAGGCCTCGCGGAAGAAGACGTACTGTCCTCCGGCCTTCGGCAGCATCGCGGCGAGCTCGGCGCAGGAGACCGAGGCCGCGAGCGTCAGCGCGCCCGGCACGATCCAGGCGAGCAGCAGCCAGCCGGGCGAACCCAAACGGCGCGCGCTCTCGGCCGAGACGATGAAGATTCCCGAGCCGATCATCGACCCGACGACCAGGGCGACCGCGTCGAGACGGCCGATCCCGCGCCGAAGGCCCGCCGTCAAGGAGCGTCCGGATCGGTGGGGCCGCGGCGACGAATCCGCTTCTCGATCATGGCCAGTCCGCGCAGCGTGATGAGAGCCAGGATCGTGACGCCGGCCGCGACGGCGATCATTCCGCTCGAGACGGCCACTCCGATCGCGGAGGTCAGGAGGAGCGAGGCCGCGGTCGTCAGTCCTTCGACGCGGTCGGTTTCGCCGTGTCGCAGGATCGTTCCGCCGCCGATGAAGCCGACCGCCGTCGCCACCGCCTGGATGATGATGATCGGATCGATCCGGATGGACGGGCTCGACGACGCGGAGTACCGGTGCAGCATCAGCAGGCCGATTTCCGTCAAGAGCGAGGCTCCCCCGGCCACCATCATGTGCGTGCGAAGACCGGCGGGCTTGTGCACGAGCTCCCGGTCCAGCCCGATGGCCGCGCCGAGCGCCATGGCGATGGCGACTCGTCCCAGCGCCACCCAATCCATGGGCGTCATCTCCTGCCGCGCCGGCCGCCCGCTCGCCGCAGGCGCCGGGCGATTCCGAACGCGACGGCGCCGAGCCCGATTGCCGCGGCGAGCACGGGAAGTGGAGACGAGGTCGTCGGGGGCGGAGGCGGCGGAACGCGGGCGCGCTCCTCGGCATTCGCCGCCCGCCGCCGGGCGAGCTCGAGCCGAAGGCTCTCCTCGCCCATGCGCATCGCCCACCGATGGTTGGCCTCGAGCACGGGGCGGGCCAGAGGCGAGAGCGCCCGCAGAAGCGGCTTCTCCGCCCGGACGCGCCAGTCGTAGGTGACGTGAGTCCAGGCGCCGGACGCTTCGAACGTCCATACGCCCTCGCCGGCAAGGTCCCCGAGCGCCTCCAGTGAGAAGCCGTGAGGATGTCGTGATTCCGTGACGCGAAACTCCCAGCGCAGGGTGTACGGCAGCCATCCCTTCGTGTGGAGCCGCACACGCTTCCCCACGCCCCGCTCTTCGCCCTGCTCCAGCTCCACGGCGTCCAGATAAACCGACGGCCACCAGCGCGGCAGCTCCCCGGCGTCCTCGAGAACGGCGGAGACCTCCTCGGGCGTGCCCAGAACGCGCCAGCGCGACTGGAAGCGGTACTCGGGTGCACTCATTCGAAGAAGTCTCAGGTTTCAGGTCTCAGGTCCCGGCTGTTTTTCGCGGCTCGGCGTTTGCGCGGTGGTTTCCCTGTAATCTGAGCTCGCGACTTGAGACTTGAGACTCGAGACCTGAGACCGAATTCCTTCGCGAGCAGTCCCATCCGGATCACGTCGACGTAGCTCCCGGACCGAAAGATCTCCTGCCGCAGCAGCCCTTCGCGCCGGAAGCCGACGCGCTCGTACGTCTTCAGGGCCCCCGGATTTGTGGCGTAGACGTCGAGCCGGATCTTGTGGAGATTCATCTCGTCGAACGCAAAACGGCAGAGGGCTCGAACCGCGTCCTCACCGAACCCCTGGCCCCGGCAGTCCCGCTCGCCGATGAAGATGCCGAGCGTCGCCGTCCGGTTGTCGCGGTCGACCTGCACGAGGCCGCAGCTGCCGATGTGGCGATCGCCCTGCACAAGGCAGATGGCCAGCGACAACTCGGAGGGATCCTGCCCTCGGGTCGCCCGTTCGATCCAATCGGCCTCGCGGGCGAGCGAGAACGGATAGCGATGGGCGAGGGTCGCGGTGAGCTGCTCGTCGTTCATCCAGTCGTAGCAGCGCTGAAGGTCATCTCGCTCGATGGCCCGCAAATAAATGCGCTCGCCTCGAATCACGACGCTCCTACCGAGGGTGCCCGCCGGGAACGCCCTGTGAAGGGCGTAAGGTCATGGCTGCCGGAGCGCTTCAGAAGGTCTATGGCCGGAACTCCTCTCCGCTCCCGTCGGCGCGTCGAGCGCCGGTTCAAACCATACCCGTTTTTTCGACGGCGAGGGGAACTTCTCCTGGACCGGTGCGTAACTTCCAGACGAGGTCCGGCGGGAGCCTTCCCTCGCGCCGGACTCCTCCGGAGGAAGGTATGTCGAGGCTGTTCAAGACGCTGCTGCTTCTGCTCGTTCTCGTCGCCGCCGCGGCAGGCGTCTACGCGCTCGCCCGAAGCGGGAAGGGGGGCGCCGGTGGGCTCAAGCTCGTCACCGTCGAGAAGGGCTCCGTGACCGAGAAGGCCCTTGCGGTCGGCCAGATCCAGCCGAGGCAGAAGTTTTCGATCAAGTCGAAGATCTCGGGGATCGTCCGGCGCTGCATGGTCAACGTGGGCGACCGAGTCAAGCCCGGCGACCCGCTCTTCGAGATCGCGCCGGACCCGACGCCGCAGGAGCTGACCGACGTGGACCGGCAGCTCGACTCCACGCGGGCCTCCTACGAACGCGCGAGAGCCGACTTCGAGCGGGCGCAGGAGCTCTCGAAGAGCGGCGTGCTCCCCAAATCGGACTTGGATGTCAAGCGCGAGGCCTTCGAGCTCGCGAAGGTCGCCGTCGCCAAGGCCGACCAGCAGCGGGACCTTACGCGCAAGGGGCGGATCCAGACGGAGGGGGTCAGCATGGAATCGCTCCTGCGCGCGCCGGCGGCCGGAACGGTGCTGACCCGGGCCGTCAACCCCGGAGAACCGGTGGTGCCGCTGACGTCCTACCAGCCGGGTACCGAGCTCGCCACGATCGCGGACATGAGCGACCTGATCTTCAAGGGCACAGTGGACGAGATCGACGTCGGGAAGCTGCGCGTCGGCCTCTTGGCCCGCATCAAGGTTGGTGCGCTGCCGAGCGACGTCGTGACCGGACGGGTCTCCCGCATCGCGCCGCAGGCCCAGCAGAAAGAGGGTGCGACGCTCTTCGACGTCGAGATCGAGCTCGAGCCGAACAGCCACGCGACCCTGCGCGCCGGGTACTCCGCGAACGCGGACCTGATCATCCGTGAGAAGAAGGACGTGCTGACGCTGCCCGAGCGCGTCGTGCTCTTCGAGGACGGAGGCAAGAAGGCGTTCGTCGAGCTGCCCGGCGGCAAGCCCAAGGACCCGCCGAAGAAGACGGAGATCCGGCTCGGCATCTCCGACGGGCTGAACGCGGAGGTCGTCGCGGGACTTCAGGCGGGTGCCAAGGTCATCGAGCGGCCGCCGAAGAAGCTGACTTCCGCGGTCGACTGAGTCGGGCTCGCCCGTGCTCTCGCTCCGAGACGCCCTCCGTCAGATGTGGCGCGACGTGCGCAGTCAGAAGCTGCGCACCTTCCTGACGGTCTTCGGCATCGTTTGGGGCACGGTGTCGGTCACGCTGCTGCTCGCCTTCGGCAAGGGGATGCAGCGTCAGATGGTCATCAACACCGCGGGGCTGGGCGACCAGATCTGCATCGCGTGGCCGGGGCTGACGTCGATCCCGTTCGAAGGGCTCGGCAAGGGGCGCCGCATCCGGCTGGGCGAGGAGGACGTCGAGTCGATCCGAAAGGAGGCGGCGGGGCTGACGGCGATCTCCAGCGAGTACTCGAAGACGTTGAAGCTCAGCTACGCCGCCAAGACGGTGGCCGTCGACATCTCGGGGGTATCGCCCGAGTTCGGGTCGATGCGCAACCTGATTCCGCAGTCGGGCGGCCGCTTCGTCAACCCCCTGGACATGGAGGAGCAGCGGCGCGTGCTCTTCATCGGAAACAAGCTCTCCGACGAGATCTTCGGGCCGGGCACCTCGCCGGTCGCGAAGGTCGTCTCGCTCGGCGGATCGCCGTTTCTGATCGTCGGAGTCCTTCAGAAGAAGGTCCAGAACTCCAGCTACAGCGGGCGCGACAACCAGAAGGGGTTCATCCCGGGCACGACGTTCCGCGCCCTGACGGGAGAGAAGTGGGTCGACAACCTCGTGTACCAGCCGGCCGTCGCCGGAGCGAGCAAGCAGGTCACGGATGACGTCCGTCGCGTCATCGCGCAGAGGCGCCGGTTCGACTCCGCGGACAAGGAGGCGTTCTCCGTCTGGGACACGACCGAGGAATTCGCCTTCTTCGACGTCTTCTTCCTGTCGTTCCGTCTGTTTCTCGGGATCATCGGATCCTTCACGCTCATCGTGGGAGGCATCGGCGTCTCCAACATCATGAACGTCGTCGTCGAGGAACGGACCAAGGAAGTCGGGATCAAGATGGCCCTGGGGGCGCGAGCGCGCTGGGTCCTTCGACAGTTCCTGCTCGAGACGCTGCTCATCACCGGAATGGGGGGCGCAATCGGATTCGCCATCTCCCTCGCGGTCTGTGCCGTGTTTCCGAAGTTCGGAGTCACCGAGTACGTCGGCGATCCCGACGTCTCTCTCTCCGTGGCGCTCTTGACGGCGGGTGTGCTCGGCGCGACGGGTCTCCTCGCCGGCTACTTCCCGGCGCGGGACGCCGCGCGGCTGGACCCGGTCGTCGCGATGAAGCTCTAGGAGGTTGGAGAGAGGTATGGACGGCGGCAAAGGGGTGTCCTCGGATAAACCAAGGAGAGGCTTCTCCGCTCCCGTCGGGCGCGTCGAGCGCCCACTCGGAAGAGATATTTCGCTCGTGCTCCAGCTCTTCCTGCGGTCGGCGCGGCTGCAGAAGAAGCGGGCCTCGCTGACGATCGCCGCGCTCGCGTGGGGAACCGTCACGATCCTGATCCTGCTCGCGTTCGGAGAGGGCCTGAAGCGGCAGATCACGTCCAACGAGCAGGCGATGGGCAGCAACCTTGCGATCCTCTGGCCCGGAGAAACGACGCGCCCGTATAAGGGGCTGCCGGAAGGCCGAACGATCCATCCCCGGCTCGAAGACGTCGATTACGCGCGCGAGCGTATGCCTGAGCTCGACGCGATCTGGGGGGAGCTGACTTCCTCGCGGACCGTGCTCACCTACGGCCGCAAGACGGTCAACGCGCGCGTGATCGGAACCGCGTGGGTGTACGGCGCCGCGCGCAAGCACTACCCGAAGCCGGGGGGCCGGTTCCTGAATGCCCGCGACGAAGAGGACAAGCGCAGGGTCGTGTTCCTGGGCAACGAGCTCGCACACGACATCTTCGACCGCGAGAACCCGGTGGGCAGGACCGTGCTCGTCAACAACTCCCCCTTCACCGTGATCGGCGTCATGCAGCGCAAGCGCCAGTCCTCGACCTACGGAGGCCCGGACGCCATCCACGCGGTCATTCCCCAGGGCACGTTCAAGGCGCTCTTCGGCAAGGACAAGCTGAACGTCGTCGTCTTGCGCGTGAAGAATCCGGAGGACATGGACGACGCGCTCGTCCACCTCGGCCGGGTGCTCGGACCGCGGCTCGGCTACGACCCGGAGGACCCGCGCGTCTGGGGTCTGTGGAACACGGTCGAGGGACAGAAGACGTCCGAGAAGATCCTGATCGGGCTAGAGCTCTTCTTCGGCGTCATCGGCGCGCTGACGCTCATCATCGGGGGCGTCGGCGTCGCCAACATCATGTACGCCGTCGTGAAGGAACGAACCAAGGAGATCGGCGTGAAGATGGCGCTCGGCGCGCGGCGCGCGTGGATCACGGGCCCATTCATCCTGGAGGGGCTCGTCTACACGTTCCTCGGCGGGCTCTTCGGCGCGTTGATCGCGATCGTGATCGTGACGGCGCTCGGATTCCTGCCGATAGAGGGCAACGACGTCCTCGAATTTCTGGGCCGGCCAACGCTCTCGTGGCCGATCGGGCTGGCGACGGTGATGATTCTCGGGACGTGCGGCCTGCTCGCCGGCTACTTTCCGGCGCGTCGGGCGGCCTCGATCGATCCGGCATCGACGCTGAGGTACGAATGAGAAGGGCTATCAGCTTTCAGCTTTCAGCTGTCAGCCAGAAGGCACTGGACGAGAAGCTGAGAGCTGAAAGCTGTGAGCTGACAGCCCGTCGCTAAGGAGCCGAGATGATGGATTCGAAAGACAGACCGATTATCGAGATGAGCGCGATCAAGAAGACCTACGACACCGGGAAGGTCAAGGTCGAGGCGCTGAAGGGCATCGACCTCGTCGTTCAGCCGGGCGAGTTCGTCGCGATCGTCGGACCCTCCGGCTCCGGCAAGTCTACGCTAATGAACCTGATCGGCTGCCTGGACACGCCGACCGACGGCCGCTACCGGTTGGGGGGCGAGGACGTCTCCAAGTTCACGCGCGACGAGCTGGCCGACGTGCGCAACCGGCGCGTCGGCTTCGTCTTCCAGGGCTTCAATCTGCTCCCTCAGATCTCGGCGTTCGAGAACGTCGAGCTGCCGCTGCTGTTCGGAGGCGTCGCCCCCAGGAAGCGCCGCGAGCGAACCGAGGAGCTTCTGGCGCGGGTCGGGCTCGCCGACCGCATGGATCACAAGCCGACGGAG
>Ga0207684_10005065_pt1 | contig 12281 bp, 9 predicted proteins | sample KBSK5501metaG_FD_184342 | JGI IMG/M metagenome (GOLD analysis project Ga0207684, IMG submission 184342) | Corn, switchgrass and miscanthus rhizosphere microbial communities from Kellogg Biological Station, Michigan, USA - KBS K5-50-1 metaG... | ecosystem: Host-associated > Plants > Roots >... | reverse complement strand
CGCTCAGGTCTTGGCGCTGAGGAGCAGGGCCGTCCCGATGCCGGTGAAGATGATGTTGGCCGACCACGCCGCCAGCGCGGGCGGGAGGAGATCGGCTCTGGCGAACGCCAGGGCGACCGAGTGCACCAGCCAGTAGGCCACGGCCACCACGATCGCCACGCCGATGCTGACCGCCCGGCCGCCGCTCCGGGGGGCCGCGAGGGCAAACGGGATCCCAACCAGCGCCATGATCAGATGGACCAGCGGGAAGGAGAGCTTGGAGTAGAGCTGGACCAAGTACGTCCCGACCTGATGGCCCCCGTCGCGGAGCTTCGCCACGTAGGCCCGGAGCTCCAGGAAGCTCATGGCATCGGGTAGCTTCTGGACCCGAATGAAGTCGTCGATGTGCTCCGGCAGCTCCATCACGCGATGCTCGAAGCTGCGGGATTGCACCTGTTGAGACGAGCCGATCTGGCGGGCGATTCCTCCCCACATCTCCCAGCCGTCCGACACCCATTGAGCCCGGCGGACGTCGAGTCGATCGATCAGGCGGAAATCCGGCGCCAGGTCCAGCACGATCAGTCCATCCAGAGACCGCGCCACCGGATCCAGCAGGCCGATCTTGAGGAAGCGTCGATCCGAAGACCGGTACCACATCTGTCCCTGCTGCTGGAGGTGCCGGGGGGGGAAGCCGCGGATCTTGACGCGATCCACTTCCTCGGCCTTCGCGGCGATCAGGGGCAGGGCGGTCTCCTGGAAGACCAGAGCAGCCACGCTCATCAGGAACGCGATCAGCAGGATAGGGACGCACGCCCGATAGAGGCTCACGCCGGCCGCCTTCAGCGCGTCGAGCTCCCGCTGACGAGTCAGCGAGACGAATAGAAAGACGGTCGCGACCAGCATGATCAGCGGTAACCCCTTGTAGACCTCCCGGGGCACCAGATAGAGAAAGTGCTGAGCGATGTAGATCCAGGGTGGCTTGGCGCGAAGGAACCGGTCCAGGCTCTGCACCAGATCGACGATCAGGCTGAAGGCGGTGCCGATCAGCAGGCCGACCCCGATCAACAGCAAGTACTGGCGCATGAGGTATCGGTCGATGATGAAGCTCGACCCGCGCGGCCCCCGCACCCGGAGCCGGGCGGTCCAGCCGAGCGCGCGGGGGCCCTGTTCTCGGCGGCCCTGCGGCAGCCAGCCCACCACACGCCAGAAGAGGTCCAGCCACCCGGTGGGGATCCCGGTTGTGACGGCCCGGAGCAGGGCCAAGCCGATCACGGCGAAGATCGCGTTCGGCAGCCAGATGGCCAGCCAGACCGGCAGGCGCCCGCCCAGCGCCGGCCCCTCGAGGGCGGTCGAGAGGATGTAGTAGGAGATCACGATCGCGAAGCTGGAGGTGATCGCGACCGCGCGCCCCCCCCGGTGCGACCGGATGCCCAGCGGGAAGCCCACCAGCACGAAGACGACGGCCCCCATCGGCAGGGCGAACCGCTTGTGAAGCTCAACGAGGAACGGCGCGGCCTTCCCTCGGTCCTTCGCCTCCGCGGCGGCCGCGGTCAAACCCCGGAGCGGCATCTCTTTCTCCGGCTTCGCTTGCTGCTCGGAGGTCGCGGCCGGACTGGAGAGCGGCAGGTTCATGTCGTACAGGGTGAAGGTGGTGTATCGGTAGCGCCGTGGATCCGCGACGTCGCTCTCGTTGATGGCCCCGTCGATGAATCGGAGCGTGAGGCGGCGGCGCTCGCTGTCGGACATCACCCGCCCCTCTCGGGCCACGATGATCCGCGACAGGGCCGGGTCACGCTCGTCGGAGGCCAGCAGGCCCTTCAGGGCAAACTGCGAAGGGCTCACCTCCTCGACGTAGAGCACGATCCGGCCGAACGTGCTGCTGAACGCACGCTCCTGGATGCCCGTGGTGGCCTGCGTTTCCAGGATCCGGAAGATCTGCCTCTGGAACGCGGCGCTCGCCCACGGGTTCACGACGAGCGTCAGCCAGGCGATGAGGGCGCTCGCGATGACGCCGGCGGCGAGGAACGGCCGAAAAAGCCGGGCGGGGCTGACCCCGGAGGCCTTGAGCGCGGCCACTTCGAGATCGGCACTCAGCCGCCCGCCCGCGATCAGCACCGCCATCAGCACCGCGATCGGCAGGCTCAGCGACAGCAGCGGCGGCAACAGGTAGAGGAGCAGCGCCAGCACCAGCCGGACGGGCACCTGCTTGCCGATTACCAGATCGGTCAGCTGGTAGACACGGTCGATGACCAGGAAGAAGGTGAACACCACGACGCTGATGGTGAACGGCGGCCAGAGCTCGAGGGCCACGTAGCGGTCGAGGATCCTGATCATCCCATGCACATTGTACTCGCCCCGGGCGCGGTGGCCCTGTTCCTGCTACACTCTATCCGCGATGCGAAGGCTCGTTCGCGGACCGTGGCCCGTGAATCCGCCCGTGCCCAGGTCGATAGGCACGCCGATATGAGCCGCCGTTCGCGTCGCGCCGCGGCAGGCTTGTTGCTCGCGCTTGCAGGCTTCCTACCGGCGAGCTGCGGGTACGGCTTCCGCGGCAACCTCCCCGGCCACATCAAGACCGTGGCGGTGCCGGTATTCAAGAACAGGACGGAGGTGGCCGGCCTCGAGACCACCATCACGTCTGCCGTCGTCTCCGCCTTCTCGAGTGGAGGCCGGCTCCGCGTCGTCTCCGCGGAGAAAGCCGACTCGATCCTCGAGGGCGAGATCGTCGGTTACCAGGTCGACGGGGCGGGCTTCGATCGCAACGCCAACGTGCAAGCCTACCACCTGCGGGTCGTCCTGAACGTGGCCTTCCGCGACGTGCGTCAGAACAAGCTGCTGTGGCAGGAAAAGGGCCTGACGCAGACCTCCGACTTCCAGGTGCAGGGCCAGGTTTCGGATACCCTCGCACAGGGGAGCGGCGCGGCGAGCCAGGCCGCGGCCGACATCGGGCGCAAGATCGCCAACGCCGCCGTGGAGCTCTTCTAGAACCCTGGTCTCGCCGCGGTGCCGATCTGCCCCAGCCCCAGCAGGTTCACCGAGAAGCGGAACTCGCTGTCGCGGTTGTGCCGGTTGATGTAGATCGCCGAGATCGACCAGCAATCGAAGTGCCACTCGAAGCCGCCGCGGACCTCGACCGACGTGGCACTGTTGATGAGCTCCCAGGCTGCACCAGCCCTCAGTTCGAGGCTCGGCAGGACCCGGGCTGTCCCCTCGGCGGTCAGGGTGCGCTGGGCGCCCGGCGGAGTGATCTGGGGGCCGAAGACCACCGTGTTGCCCTGCTCGTTGAATCGGGGGCCGGCCGCGAAGGAAAACCTCGGGTACACGACGCCGATCGTTCCGGCGGCCTCGCGGAGCCCTAGCCCATACATGTTGTATCGGGCGTAGCCGGCCACCCGGATCCGTTCGTTGGGCTGCAAGGCCAGGTCCCCATACAGATCGCCGACCGGCTGGCTGATGGGCTTGAAGTTATAGGTCTGGCTCAGGGTGAACCGCACCAGGTCCCAGCGCACCGCTTCCTGATCCGGCCCCGCCACGGACTTCGCTTTCAGCACGTTCGCCACCTGGTACGTCACCTCGTTCGCCTTGCCGAGCCGGTCGATCCCGTGCGCCCGCTCGTAACCGGGGTCTATTCCCGTGCCGGTGCTGTAGCCTGGGTCGTAGGTGGGCATCGCCTTCTGGTCGAGACCGCGAATCTCGATGAGCGTCGCACGAGGCTCGATCGAGTGCTGCAATGCCGCGATACCCGCGGTGCCATCCGTGGCATAGACCCGTGTCATTTGCGTCTGCGCCTCCACGCCGACCTCCGCCTGGCGGCGCAGCCGCGGGTCGTACACGGACGCTTGACTCAAGATGCCGTCCACCCCCGCATGAAATCCCGTCACGCGCAGGTCGTAGTAGGTGAGGCGCCCCCCGGCAAACGGCGTGACGGTCACGAGGCCGGCGATCGGGATCGGCACGAAGAAGCGCGGGTGAAAATCCGCCCGCACACCCGCGGGGCCGTCCACTTCGCGGATGAACTTGACGAAGGATGCATTGGTCTCATAGAGCAACCACGGCGCCCCTGGCACGGCCTGGCGGACGCCGGTGAGCTGGATGTTGGGTACGCGCTGCAGCTCGATGGGTCGGCGCGTTGTCAGGTCCTGGTACCACAGCGCCTGGCCGAGCAGGCTCCAGTTGGTCCAGCTCTTGGTGAGTGAGACGCTGGTGATGGCCGCGAGCCGGGAGCGGTCCGTCAGTCGATCGGCGTAGTCGCGGAAGATCAGGTCATCGCTCGTGACCGTGGAGTCCACCTTGAAGGCCAGGCTCGGCGTGATCCGCCAGTCGTGGCGCAGAGACGTCCACCCCCGATTCTCGGGCACCCCGACCTGTCGACTTCCGCGGAAGGCTTCGGTGATCCCGAAGGCGGCAAGCTCGCCGCGCTGGTCCTGCGAGAGGATGTACCGGTAATCGGCGTCCAGGCCGACGCCGCGAGCGCTGTAGGTGTCGAGGGACGCCGTGAGGTCCTGACTGTCGTCGATCGCCCAGTAGTACGGGACCTTGGCGAAGTAGCCCCGGCGACTGTTCTGGCCGAACTCCGGGAACAGGAAGCCGGACTGCCGCTCGCGGCGCAGGGCGGCCGCGAAGAATGGGAACCAGGGCAGCAGGGGCACGCGCTTGACCCAGAACGAGGCGTCGCGGCCGTAGACAATGTCGTCCAGGTCCGCTGTTCCCGACCCGAACCGGAACGACCAGGGCGGGTCATCGCCCTCGCACGTCGTGAACGTGCCGCGGCGGATCTCGTAGACGCTGTCCCCGGTGCGGTCCATCCGCTCGCCGGAGAGGTGATAGTAGGGCGCCGAAAAGCCGGAGCCGTTGTAGACGACGCCGGTGCCGGTCTTCAGGTTGTAGTCGATGCGCTCGCCCACCAGGCGATCGGGGCCGTCGTAGAAGACGACCTTCCCCTGCGCCACCGCCTGCCCGGTGTCGCGGTTGATCTCCACGCGGTCGGCGAGCAGGCGGCTCTGCCCGCGCGTGATCTCCACGTTGCCGACGGCGATCATGAGATCGGTGGGGCCGCCCACCTGGAGGATCTGGTCGGCCAGGACGGTGGCCTGCTCCTCGCCGGCGGGGATCGTGACGGCGCCGATTTGACGCGCCGGAGCTGCCGGCTGGGCCGCGACCAGCCCGCCGCCGAGCATTATCAAAGGGAAGGCTAAGACGAGCGCCGATCCGATTCGACGCAACGGCAGTCTACGGCACGCACCGGGAGCACGGGGAATCGCCAACATCCGCCACATGCTAGCAGGGGGGCCTCGCGAGCGAAAGCAGTGTCTCTGGCAAATTGACATTCTGGGATCCCGACGGGTACGCTCCTTCTATGCGTGCGCCCCGCAGGGTCGTCGGGCTCCTGCTCGTCGGCTTCTACTTAGTCCTAGCCGTCGGAGCCACCTTCACCCTGGCCGACTTCTCGTGGACTCCCAGCTACTTCGACGACGATGACGACGACTTCTTGCAGAACCTGCTGTCCGACCACACGCCCATGCTGTCGGTTCCGCCGGTGGTGTGGTTCCTAGTCCTCGGGGCGTTCGCTGCCATCAACTGCCTCAGGACCTCGGCCCGGTCGCTAGTCGCTCTTTTCCGCTCCTGGCTCCGCGCTCCCCCGCTCGTCTAGCCGGACTCTCCCGGCAGGACGCAGTGCCCCGGCGACACATGTCGCCCCTCACCCGGAGACCCGAGGGCAACGGTTTCACTCCCCAGGAGACGTATGAGATCAACGGCACCGGAGGGCGAGTCACTACTGCGTGAGCGGTCTGAAGAGCATCGCGTCCTCGCGTCCGGCGGTCGCGTCACCCTGCTCCTCGGGGTGAGCGCAACGCTCCTCTTCTTCAATCTCGGCACCCGGGTCCTTGCCACGAACGACGAGGCGCGGTTTCCCGTGCTGGCGCGGGACATCCTCCGGGAAGGCCACTGGTTGTTGCCGCGCTTGGACGGCCTCCCGCACTTGAACAAGCCCCCGCTGCAGGCCTGGCTCATTGCGCTGGCCGCGTGGCCCACTGGCGCCGTGACGCAGTGGACCGCGGCGCTTCCCTCCGTGCTCGCGGCGCTCGTGGTCGTGGTCACGACATACTGGATCGCCCTGCGGCTCTTCGGCGCGGAGAGGGCCCTGGTAGCCGGGCTGACGTCGCTGACGACCGTCGGCGTCTTTTCGTTCGCGCGCGTGCCCATGCCGGACATGACATTCTGCGCCGCACTCACTGCCGCTCTGGCGGCGTACGTGGCCGCCGAGTTTGGCGGTCGTCGGTGGGCACTCGTCGCCTTCTACAGCCTGATGGGGATGGCCTTCTGGACCAAGGGGCCGGCCGGACTGATGCCGCTGGCCGTCGTCGGGGTCTATCTCGGTCTCACTTACGGATGGTCGGGGCTGCGGCGGCTCGTGTCCGCCGCTGGCATGCTGCTCCTGGCGTTCCTCGTGGGCGCGTGGGTCGTGCTGAGCGTCCTGGCCTCCCGGGCCGAGCAGCTCGTCAACGACGTGGTGGTCGCCGACCTGCTGCTCTGGTACGTTCCGACCAGCGCACCGGGCTGGCATCAAGCCCTCCAGCCGCCGTTGCAGGCGCTGACGATTCTCCTGCCCTGGTCCGTGCTCCTCCCCGGGGCGATCTGGATCGCGTTCCGTCCGGTCGACCCGGAGAGCGCCCGCCGGACGCGGTTCCTGCTTCTCTGGCTCGGGGTCGTGTTCGTGCTGGTCGCCGTCACCCGGGAACAGCGCATGCGCTATTACCTGCCGCTCTGTCCCCCCGCGGCACTGCTGATCGCGGGATGGTATGCCACGCTGCGCTCGCGCCGCCGGGCCCTGGGCTTCGCGTGCGTCTGGGTGCTCGTCGTCGCGAGCGGACTCACGATCGATTCGTATGCCCGCGCTCGCCACAACGCCAGGACCGATCTGGACGCGGCATCCCGCGAGCTGTCGCGCGCCACCCGGATGTACGCGGTCGACGTGCCCGAGCTCGTATTCGCCTTTTACCTCGAGCGACCCGTCACGATCCTCCCTGCGTACCACGACTTCGAGGTCCGGGCCCGGCACGGAGACGCCGACCTTCTGATCATCGCCGAGCGGGCGATGCCCGCGTCACTGGGTGACGACCTCCACCAGGTGGCAACCGCAGTGGTGGATCGACGACGCCTCTCGATTCTCGCGAGCGGTCGGCGGCAGGAGTAGCGGCGCCCCATGTGTGGGATCACGGGGTTCGTGGCCGATCGCGTCCTCCCCGAGGTCCGATCCACGGTGCAACGCATGACCAGGACACTGGAGCGCCGCGGACCGGACGACGAGGGCACGTACCTGGGCGAGTCGGTGGCCCTCGGCGTCCGCCGCCTGAGCATCATCGATCTCGAGACGGGCCACCAGCCGCTGTCCAACGAGGACGGAACCGTCTGGGCCATCCAGAACGGGGAGATCTACAACTTCCAGACGCTCAGGGCGCAGCTCGAGCGCCTCGGGCACCGATTTCGAACTCGCTCCGACTCCGAAGTCATCATCCACGCCTACGAGGAGTACGGGGAAGACTGCCCGGCCCATCTCGACGGCATGTTCGCGCTCGCGATCTGGGACGTGCAACAGCGCACGTTGTTGCTGGCCCGTGACCGGATGGGCGAGAAACCGCTCTACTACCACGCGGGCCCCGACGTCTTCGCGTTCGGGTCCGAGCTGCGGGCGCTGCTCGAGCATCCGGCGGTGCCGCGTGAGCTGAGCCTCGAGAGCCTGGCCCGCTACCTCAGCTTCGAGTACGTCCCCGCGCCCCACTCCATTCTGGACGGAATCGAGAAGCTCCCTCCCGGCCATCTGCTGACGGTGAGCCCGGGGAGCAAGCCGCGCGTAGTTCCGTACTGGGATCTCTCGTTCTCCGCGGACGGGCCGCGGGATGTCGAGCAGTGGGCGGACGCCCTCCGGCAGCAGCTCGAGCAATCCGTCCGGCAGCAGCTCGTGAGCGACGTGCCGCTCGGAGTGTTCCTGAGCGGCGGGATCGATTCCAGCGCGATCGCCGCGATCGCGGCCAGGGTGAGCGGCCGCCCCATCAAGACGTTCAGTCTCGGCTTTGCGGAAGCCAGCTACGACGAGAGGCAGTTCGCCCGGATCGTGGCCCAGCACTGCGGCACCGACCATACCGAGGTCGAGTTCTCGGCCCGGGACGCCGCGCTGCTCCTGGACGGCGCGGGCGATCTGCTCGATGAGCCTCTCGTCGACGGCTCGTTCTTGCCCCTCTACCGACTGTCGCAAGCCGCCCGCCGGGCCGTCACCGTGGTACTGAGCGGGGATGGGGCCGACGAGCTCTTGTGCGGGTACCCCACGTTCCTGGCGGATCGGGGAGCGCGCTGGGTGCAGCGCCTGCCGCAGCGCATTCAGCGTGCGGCCGGGCACGCGGTCAACCGCTTGCGGCCGTCGCCGACCTACGGCAGCGCGGAGTTTCTCCTGAGGCAGTTCTTCCGGGGTCTCCCGTTCTCTCCCGAGGTCCGGACGCAGCTCTTGCTGGGAGGCCTCACGGGTTCGGAGCAGTCGAGCCTCTTGTCGGAAGGCGTGCGGGCCGCATGCATGGAGTGCAAGCCGTACGAGGACCTGACCATGGCCGTGGGCCGACCCACGGGGTTGGCCGCGGTCGATCGCTTGATCTATCAGCACTGCAAGTTCTATCTCGCCGGCCAGAACCTGGTGGCGGTGGATCGAGCCAGCATGGCGTGCGGCCTCGAGGTGCGGGCGCCGTTTCTCGACCGGCCCTTCGTCGAGCTGGCCACTCGCATCCCGCCCCGGCTCAAGCTGGCCGGATGGCAGACCAAGCATATTCTGAAGCGCGCCCTTCGCGGATTGCTGCCCGACGCGATCCTTACCCGGCGCAAGCAGGGGTTCGGCGTCCCGATCGGGCCGTGGCTCCGCGGTCCGCTGCAGGGCGTGCTGGAGGAGCGCTTGGCCCCGGAGCGCGTGAGGCGTCTCGGTCTCTTCAACGCCGAGGCGGCGACTCGCCTGGTCACCGAACACGTCGAAGGGTCGCGAGATCACCGGAAGGTCCTCTGGGCGCTTCTGATGTTCGACGTCTGGCGCGAGCGGTACCTACCGAGCGCTCGGTGGGGATGACCCCTACTGGTGGCAGAATAGAAAGAAGGAGGATGGCGATGATCGGTTCTCAGGACCTGGTGGTCGGCCTGGTGATAGTTCTCGTTCTCTTCGGAGCCAAGAGACTCCCGGAGCTGGCGGCCTCGCTCGGGAAGTCGATGAAGGAGTTCAAGAAGGGAGTGGCCGCAGTGGGAGAGGAGGAGCCGGGCAAACCTCCGGCTCCCTCGACCGCGTTGACCGCCACGGCGTCGAGAAGCTGCCTGGCCTGCACGACGCCGCTCGACCCGGCCTGGAGCCACTGCCCGCGGTGTGGGGCGGCGGCGGGGGAGGCGAAGAGCCAGGAGAGTCGATGACGCTTCGATCCGGCATCGGATGACCGCCCGCCGCCGCTGGGCCTTCATCGGGGCGGGCATCACCGCTGTCATCGTGGGGCTACTGCGTCTGGCTCGTCGTCACCGACGCTCCCGCATACCGGTTCCTGGTCCGTCTGTACGTCGACAAGTACTTCCTCAAGCAGACCCTTCGCCGGTGGGGGGGGCCTGGCGCCCGTCATCTTCATCGTGCTCCAGGCCCTTCAGGTCATCATCGCCCCCTTCCCGGCGAGATCACCGGGATCCTCGGCGGCTATCTCTTCGGCGAGTGGCTGGGGCTCGTCTACTCGACCCTCGGGTTGACCCTGGGCTCGGTGGCCGCCTTCGGCGTGGGCCGCTGGCTTGGCGCTCACTACGTGCGCTCCCTGGTCAGCCAGGAGACCTGGGACAAGATGGGATTCATCGTCGAGGCCGAGGGCGCCATCCTCTGCTTCATCATCTACCTCATCCCGGGCCTGCCAAAGGACATGGTCTGCTACCTCTTTGGGATCAGACCGATGTCCCTCTGGGTTTTCACGCTGGTCTCGACTCTCGGCCGCATCCCGGGAACCTGGGTCCCGTCCGCTCAGGGCGCCCATACGGCAGCCGGAGACTACCTCCAGGCTATTCTCCTGACGGCCGTCGTGGTGGCGCTGGCCTTACCGCTCTACTACCATCGGAACCGCATCGTCTCCTGGTTCCGAGGCCGCTCCCCGAGGTAGGCGACCCGGTAAGGAATGCCAGAGCGAGTTGCGCATCGGCAGTGTCCTCAGCCGGTTGACCGCCAGGACCCGGCCGGAGACAGTTTTCCTTGGCGGACGTCCGCAGAGCCCATCCTATGATGTGTCGCATGAGGAACCAGCCGATCCCGGCCAGATCTTGACCGCGGCTCGCCTGCTCGATCTGACCGCGCTGGCCGCGGGCACCTGGCTGGCGGGCGCCCTTCTCTTCTGGTCGGGCTGGTCGGCCTCTCTCTTCGCCCGGCCCGAACACGCCTTCCTGGTCCTGCTCGGAACCGTCGCGCTCCGGCTCCTGGTTGCCCCGGTCCGGGTGCCCGAGCTCGAGCCCCGGCGGGTCGTCGCCGTCGGCATCGCACTCTACGCGTCGATATTCTCCTTCGTCACGGTTACCCGCCACCTGACCTTCCGCACTCACGCGCTGGACCTCGGCTACTACGTGCAGCTCACCTGGAATCTGGCCCGGGGCAACGGCCCCTACGTGAGCCTGCCCGAGATGCACGCGTGGGGCGATCACCTCTCCCCGATCGTGTACCTCTTCGTCCCCGCGGCCTGGCTGATGCCCAGCGCCCCCGTGCTCCTCGTCGGCCAGTCGCTGATCCTGGCGCTGGGCGCGCTTCCGGTCTTCGGCATCGCGCGACATCGGCTCGAGGACGGGCGGCCCGCGGCCGCCTTCGCCATCCTCTACCTGGTCAATCCATCGCTCCATGGCATCAACGTGCGCGACTTCCACGCCGCCGCGCTCGCCATCCCCCTGCTGCTGACGGCGATCTACTTCGCCGAAGTCGGACGCCCATGGCCCTTCGCGGGGGCCATCGTCCTCACCCTCATGTGCCGGGAGGACGCGGCCCTCCCGGTCATCGGTCTCGGCGCGTGGCTCGCCCTGGGCCAGCGCCGCTGGCTCGCTGGCGGGACGACGGCCCTCGGTGCCCTCACGCTGCTGGTGGTCGACGTTCGCTGGGTCATCCCCCATTTTCGCCACGAGCCCTACGTGCACCTCTGGCGCTACCGGCATCTGGGTTATTCCCTCGGCGAGATCATCGTCACCACCGTCACGCATCCGCTTCGCACGATCGGCGGACATCTCACCGGTGGGCGGCTGGTGTACCTCATGGCGCTGCTGGCGCCCCTCGGCTTCCTGCCGCTGCTCGGCGGGTGGGATCTCATGGGAGCACTTCCGGCCCTCGCCCAGAACTTGCTCAGCAGCGATGCCACCCTTTACAATCACCGCACCCAGTACCAGGCCTTCGTCCTGCCGTTCCTGATCCTCGCGGCGGTCGCCGGGTACACGCGGCTGGCCACGCGCAGGGGCGGACGCTCTCCGGTCCGCATCCTGGTCGCGGCCGTCGTGGTGAGCCTGGTGCTCGCATCGTCGCTGGCCAACGAGCTGGCCGTGGCCCGCTGGTGGCCCAATGCCGAGCAACGGGCGGCCTACACGGTGCTGGCGCAGGTGCCACCGGCCGCCTCGATCGCCGCCCAGGATCGGTATGTGGCGCATCTGAGTGAGCGCCGCCTGGCTACGGTTTTCCCGACCGCGATCGAGCGCACCGAGTACGCGTTGGTCAATCTGAATACCTATCCGTGGCGCGACCTTCCGGACGTCACGCTCGAGCGCGAGGGCGACCACGTGACCATCGTCACCGCCGGCCGATCGGCGCTGAGCTACGCGGTCGTCGCCCAGAGCGGCCCCCACTTGCTCCTGCGCCGCCGCTGACCGCCACCCCGGGTCACCCCCTCCGATGCTCTTGCGTGAGCCGCGATATGGTGAGATAGGCTTGGCAGCGTGAAGCACATCGAACCGGATCGCGTCGTCGTGTGCCCTTTCTGAGCGGTGCTCTTCAGCTCCCTCGAGTTCCTCGTCCTCTTCCTCCCCCCGGTCCTGGCCGTCGCTCTCCGCCTCCGAGGCCAGTCACTGCTCCACTGGATCGTGGCCGCCAGCGTGGTCTTCTACGCGTTCGCGGGGCACTGGTGGTTCGTGATCCCGATGCTCATGACCACCACGATCGACTACGGCGTCGCCATCGCCATCCAGCGGGAGGTGCAGCCACGGCGCCGGGCGTGGCTGCTCGGGTTGTCGCTGGCCGGCAACCTGGGCATGCTCGCGTACTTCAAGTACTCGGGCCTCCTCGTGCG
>Ga0207684_10005064_pt1 | contig 12282 bp, 10 predicted proteins | sample KBSK5501metaG_FD_184342 | JGI IMG/M metagenome (GOLD analysis project Ga0207684, IMG submission 184342) | Corn, switchgrass and miscanthus rhizosphere microbial communities from Kellogg Biological Station, Michigan, USA - KBS K5-50-1 metaG... | ecosystem: Host-associated > Plants > Roots >... | reverse complement strand
GCCCTCGCGTATGTGCGCGGTTGTGAGAAGTTGCAGTGAGGGAGAACTAAACGATGAGTCTCGAAACAATCTTGACCCTTGCGGTCTCCTTTTTGTTGCTCATTTATCTTGTTTTCGCGCTGCTGCACCCAGAGAAGTTTTGAATGCAGATGGGGAGTGTCAGAAGCCCGACCGTCAGGGAGGGCTACTAACGCATCAGGCCCTCCCTCACGGTCGGGCTTCTGACACTTGTTGCATCCTGAGGTTCTTATGACACTGAACGGTTGGTTACAAATTCTGATTTTCTTTTTGATCGTTCTCGCGGTGACGAAACCGCTGGGTGTCTTTATGGCGCACGTCTTCAATCGTGAGAAGACATTTCTCGATCGAGTGCTGCGACCGATCGAAAGACTAATCTACAAGCTGACGCGCGTCGATGAAACTCGCGAGATGCGCTGGACTGAGTACGCCGTGTCGATGCTCTTGTTCAGCGCCGTGACGATGCTGGTGCTTTACCTGATTCAGCGCTTGCAAGGTCACCTCCCTTTCAATCCACAGCATTTCGCGGGCGTCGATTCCCCGGCAAGCAGCACGGGCACCTACGTCGGATCGGCATTCAATACCGCGGCATCATTCACCACCAACACCAACTGGCAGAGTTACGTGCCCGAAGTAACCATGACTTACCTGACCCAGATGGCTGGCCTGGCTTATCACAACTTCATTTCAGCGGCGGTTGGCATCGCGCTCGCCATTGCCTTCATTCGCGGCATCGCGCGGCGAGAGATGAAAACTATCGGCAACTTCTGGGTGGATATGACGCGGGCAACTCTTTGGGTGCTCTTGCCGGCCTGCATGGTGGGCGCGCTGGTTCTGGTGGCCAGCGGCGTACCGCAAAACCTTCGGCCCTACGACACCGCGCAGTTGGTTGAGAAGCAGACGATCGAAGTTGATAAGAAGGACGCGGGCGGCAACGTCGTCACCAATCCGGACGGCACGACGGCGAAAGAGAATCAGGTGGTCGAGACTCAGACCATTGCTCAGGGACCGGTCGCTTCGCAGGAAATCATCAAAGAGCTCGGCACCAACGGCGGTGGTTTCTTCAATACCAACAGCGCCCATCCGTTTGAGAACCCAACGCCGTTTACAAACCTCTTCGAGATGCTTTGCATCTTTGCAATCTCTGCCGGACTGACCTACACGCTGGGTCGCATGACGGGATCGCCGAAGCATGGCTGGGCAGTATTTGCGGCCATGGCTGTGTTGTTTTTCGTCGGTGTGACCGTGGTTTATTGGGCAGAGACGAAAGGCAATCCTCTGCTTGCGGGTGTGGATCAACAAGCGAGCGCGATGCAGTCGGGCGGCAACATGGAAGGCAAGGAAGTTCGCTACGGCATTGCTAATTCGGCGCTGTGGGCCACCGTCACGACCGACACTTCATGCGGCGCGGTCAACTCAATGCATGACTCCTACACACCCCTGGGTGGTCTGGTTCCCCTCGCCAACATCATGCTAAGCGAAACAATCTTTGGCGGTGTCGGCTCGGGGATGTATGGGATTTTGATTTACGTCATTCTGTCAGTCTTCATTGCCGGATTAATGGTCGGGCGTACTCCTGAATATCTGGGAAAGAAGATCGAGTCCTATGATGTGAAAATGGCGATGTTGGTGACCCTCGTCTTTCCACTGGTGATCCTGGTTTTCAGCGCTATCTCTGTTGTTGCTCCCAGCTTCGGAACATCGCAAATCGCCAATCCGGGCCCACATGGCTTGTCTGAGATTCTTTATGCTTTTACGGAAGGCGCCGGTAACAACGGCTCCGCCTTCGCCGGCATTTCGGCGAACACGCTTTGGTACAACACGACAATCGGAATCACCATGCTGATCGGACGCTTCATGATGATCATTCCGATGCTGGCAGTGGCAGGCAACCTGGCGCGCAAAAAGATTGTGCCGCCATCGCTGGGAACATTTCCGGTGACGACGCCACTCTTTACCGTGTTGCTGGTCTGCGTCATCGTCATTGTTGGCGCGCTCACATTTTTTCCGGCGTTGAGTCTGGGACCCAATCGTGGAACATTTGTTGATGAATGCAGGAAAAATGTTTTGAAAGTAGCGACTTGGATTGTGTCAGAAGCCCGACCGTCAGGGAGGGCCAGAGGCGCTGGTAGCCCTCCCTGACGGTCGGGCTTCTGACACGAGCCGACCTTGAATTGAGATGCTCAAAGAAAAAAACAAACAAGCAATCTGGAACTGGCAAATAGTTAAGCGTGCGATCTTTGACTCGATTATCAAATTGAATCCGCGCTCGATGATGAAGAATCCCGTCATGTTCGTTGTCGAAGTTGGCAGCGTTTTGACGACGTTCCAACTGATTCGCGGATTAGTCGCGCCAATTCCTGGCGTAACCAATACTAAGTTTGAGCTGCAAATCACACTTTGGCTCTGGTTCACAGTATTGTTTGCTAACTTTGCCGAGGCGATGGCCGAAGGAAGGGGCAAGGCGCAAGCCGACAATTTACGCAAGAGCAGAACCGAGACAACGGCTAACCGGCTGTTGGCCGATGGCAGGACTGAGGTGGTTGGCGCTACAGAGTTGCGGAAAGAGGACGTGGTGCTTGTGGTCGCCAGCGAGTTCATTCCCGGAGATGGCGAAATCATCGAAGGCGTAGCTTCCGTGGACGAGTCCGCGATTACCGGCGAGTCCGCGCCGGTGATTCGTGAAGCCGGTGGCGATCGCTCAGCCGTGACTGGCGGCACCCGCGCCCTGTCGGATCAAATCAAAATTCGCATCACTTCGAATCCCGGCGAAACATTCATCGACCGCATGATCGCGCTGGTGGAAGGTGCCGAACGCCAGAAGACACCGAACGAAATCGCGCTGAATATTCTCCTGGCCGGCCTTACAATCATCTTCTTACTGGCCGTGGTAACGCTTCAGCCGTTCGCGATCTACTCCAGTGCACCACAGACGATCTTTGTACTGGTGTCATTGCTGGTCTGCCTGATTCCGACAACCATTGGCGGCCTGCTTTCGGCAATCGGAATCGCTGGTATGGATCGCCTGATTCAACACAACGTGCTGGCAATGTCCGGCCGCGCCGTCGAGGCGGCGGGCGACGTGAACACCCTCCTACTGGATAAGACCGGAACCATCACGCTTGGAAACAGACAGGCGACCGAGTTCATTCCACTGACAGGAGTGGATGACAATGTTCTTGCTGATGCTGCACAACTTTCCTCGCTCGCGGATGAAACCCCGGAGGGCCGTTCGATCGTTGTCCTGGCGAAAGAAAAGTACGGATTGCGAGGGCGCGAACTCGGTATTCATGAAGCGACGTTCATTCCTTTTACTGCACAGACAAGAATGTCAGGCGTGAATGTCAATGGGATTGAGATCCGCAAAGGCGCCGTCGATGCAATTGCGAAATACACGGCTGGCAATGATCAAGGCCCGTCGGCCGAATTAAGCGGTATCGTGGAAAGAATCTCGACGGCAGGCGGCACACCGCTCGTTGTTGCCTACAACAAGCGCGCTCTGGGAGCAATTTACTTGAAGGACATCGTTAAAGGCGGGATGAAGGAGCGATTTGCACAGCTACGACAGATGGGAATTAAGACCGTAATGATCACGGGCGACAATCCACTTACGGCGGCGACGATTGCGCGCGAAGCCGGCGTGGATGATTTTCTGGCCCAAGCGACGCCGGAAGATAAGATGAAATTGATTAAAGATGAGCAGACAGGCGGCAAGTTGGTCGCAATGACCGGCGATGGAACGAATGACGCGCCGGCTTTGGCGCAAGCTGATGTTGGCGTCGCCATGAATACTGGAACCCAAGCGGCGAAAGAGGCCGGCAACATGGTGGATCTCGATTCGAATCCCACTAAGTTGATCGAGGTCGTCGAGATCGGAAAGCAACTGCTAATGACGCGCGGCGCGCTGACCACATTTTCGATTGCTAACGACGTGGCGAAGTACTTCGCAATCATTCCGGCAATGTTCGCTGCGGCATTTCCGGTCTTGAATGCGCTTAATATCATGGGCCTTCGCACGCCTCAGTCGGCGATTCTATCGGCGGTGATCTTCAATGCTCTGATCATCATTGCACTGATTCCTTTGGCGTTGAGAGGCGTAAGGTATCGTCCCATGAGCGCGGCTTCCCTGTTAAGGCGCAATCTATTCATTTACGGTTTCGGCGGAATTATCGCGCCGTTCATTGGGATAAAGATCATTGACGTGATCATTCACGCGATCGGTTTGGCGTGAGTGTCAGAAGCCCGACCGTCAGGGAGGGCCCTGACGCGTTAGTTGCCCTCCCTGACGGTCGGGCTTCTGACACTAGAGGATGACTTATGAAGAATCTTCTAACAGCAATCCTTATGACGATCGTCACCACTCTTCTTTTCGGTTTGATTTACCCGCTCGCGGTGACCGGGATTGCGCAGCTCGTCTTCAACGACAAAGCTAATGGTCAACTGATCAAGCGCCCTGATGGAACAATCGTCGGTTCAAAGATCATCGGCCAACCGTTTAGCGGTCCTGGTTATTTTCATTCGCGGCCAAGCGCCGCCGGCGCGGCGGGTTATGACGCAGCCGCATCTTCCGGATCGAATCTCGGGCCAACCAATCAGAAGCTGATCGACCGCGTAAAAGCGGACATGCCGACTTTGCACGCTGAAAATCCAGGCAAGCCTGTGCCGATCGATCTGGTCACTACTTCTGCATCTGGACTTGATCCACACATTTCGCCGGCAGGGGCTGATTTTCAGATACCGCGCGTGGCGCGTGAGCGAGGCATGAGTGAAAATGAAGTCGCTTTGTTAGTTGCAAAACACACCGAAAGAAGGACGCTCGGGATATTGGGTGAACCGCGCGTAAATGTTCTCTTGCTGAATCTGGAACTTGACGAGCGCAAACCAATGACTAAGAAATAGTCCTTCTTAAGAACTATGCAAGAAGTTGTTCGCAGACGATCTCCTGAATCCCTGCTGGCTAAACTCCAAGAGGAGGGCAAGGCGCGGCTGCATGTTTATATTGGGGCCGCCGCCGGTGTCGGGAAGACCTACCGTATGCTGGAAGAGGCCCATGAGCTCAACCGACAGGGCGTTGACGTGGTGCTGGCTTTAGTTGAGACGCACGGCCGCATCGACACCGAAATCCTGATCGACGTCCTTGAGCGCGTGCCTTTGAAGCGAATCGAGTATCGTGGCGCGGTTTTCGAAGAACTTGATGTGGACGCGGTGATTGCGCGCCGTCCCGCAGTGGCGATTGTGGACGAGTTGGCCCACACCAATGTGCCCGGCTCGAAACATCAAAAGCGTTACGAAGATGTGCTTGATTTAGTGGATGCAGGCATCTCCGTTATTACCGCCGTCAACATTCAGCACATCGAGTCGCTCAACGATGCAGTCGCGCGCATCACCGGGGTCAAAGTAAGAGAGACCATACCGGATACCTTTCTGAAGCGTGCCGACGAAGTGATCGACATTGACGTTTCGGTCGAGACGCTGCGGACGCGTCTGCGCCAGGGCAAGATCTACGGAGTCGAAAAGATTCAGCAGGCGCTGAATAATTTTTTCCGCAAGGGCAATCTCACGGCGCTGCGCGAACTGGCACTCAGGCAAGTCGCCGACGATCAGGCAGCAAAGGCGCACAACTATCGCGAACAAGAAGGACTGGAACCGGCTGCGATACCGGAAAAGGTGATGGTAGCGATGGCTTCGCGCGGCAGCGCCAAGCGCATCTTGCGAGCCGGCTCGCGCATTGCCGGTCGTCTGGCTTCAGACTGGTTTGCGGTTTATGTCGAGACTCCCAGCGAGGAACCGGGCCGAATCGATCCTCACGATCACGCCGTGCTTCAAGAAAATATCCGATTTGGTCGGGAGCTGGGAGCCAAGGTCGTGAAGCTGAAGGGCCGACGTGTTGCAGACGCGCTGATCGAGTTCGCGCGGCGCGAGGGAATCACCCACGTTGTCTTCGGACAATCGGCACGGTCCCGATGGGATGTGCTGCTCCACGGTTCCGTAATTAACCGATTTCTCCGCGATGTGCGGGACGCCAGCGTCCACGTGGTGCCTTTGGAACCAAAGACGTCAAACGGAAGATCGAAGAACAGTTCGGAACGGAAAGCTTAGTGGCACAGACTTTAGTCTATGGTTCCGAGCTGACACAGATTGAAGGAAGCTCTGAATAAGTCGTCTGATGCTCGGCCGTGGCTATGCCAACCCGATGCGCGGCAAGTCTTTGACTTGCCGGAAAGTTGACCTACCAATCCTTAAAGGTCTCCGACCTCTTCTACGGCAGGTCACAGACCTGCAAAAGCTGGAAGTGTTTCAGAGACTTGCCGCGCATCAGAGCGGCAAAGCCGCAAAACAGGACAACTGAGCTGGTCGTACTCGGATTCAGAGCTTGATCAGACCTCTCTGAAGTCTGTGTCACGAAGGCCAGCACCAAACCCAAGTTGGGCGAATACGTCTTTACGAATTCTTTATAAACCTCTTACTCCATCCTTACGAGTTCTCTTCTAAGCTCATCCTGGCCGCCATGATTGGCCGGGAAAATCGTGCGTAATCAAAGCGAAAATCTAATGCCTGAGAGCTCTCCGGCCGTCACACGTCCGATCGAGTTAGTGACAGAGAACGGATTCTCGATTGTGCGCCTGTGGGAAATAAATCGAGAGGCGCTGCCGTCGGCCGGAAGCTACAACTTCATGGTTAGCAATCCGCAGTGCCTGGAGCGCGAGATCACTGTTGAGATTGCCGACAAGCTCTTCCTCGAGATTGAGCTCAAGACCAGGGGGCGCGTCCTGCCAGGAAGCACCTACTGGATTTGCTGCGCTGAGCGACACCTGGCGACTTACCTTTGGGAAAGCGAAGACTATCCACCGGGCGACAGACTTTGCGTCGACCGATTAGATCCCGAGGACGTGATGTCGGCTATCCGCTGGGGGACGAGTTGAAAAGTGGCGCGGGCGTCGTGCCCGTGAATCACGCGCGAGACGCGCGCGCCACTAACAATATTGGGGGGAAAAGCAGATTGGCCACAACGCTTAAGCGCCTGCTCGTAGGCCGAGCCAAGAGGACCGAACAAGCTATTCACGAGCGGCTGACAAAGAAGACCGGGTTGGCAGTCTTCGCCTCCGACGCGCTCTCTTCGACGGCTTACGCCTCTGAAGAAATCCTGCTGGTGCTCGCGGTCGCGTACGCCGCCGGCCAGACGAATGCCTTCAATTATGTGGTGCCGATTACTCTGGTCATCGCCGTCGTGCTGACGATCGTGGCGATCAGCTACCGGCAGACTATCCATGCGTACCCGTCGGGCGGCGGCGCCTATATTGTCGCCAAGGATAACCTGGGAACCACGCCAGGTCTGGTCGCGGCAGCAGCGCTTTTGGTTGACTATATTCTCACCGTTTCTGTTTCGATCTCGGCGGGTGTAGCCGCGATTACGTCGGCAGCACAGGGAACCAGTCTGGCGTGGCTCGACCAGCACAAGGTTCTCTTGTGTCTCGTTCTGATAGCCTTCATTGCCGTAGCCAATCTCCGCGGAGTGCGCGAGTCGGGCACCCTCTTTGCCGCGCCGACCTACGCCTTCGTCGTCAGCTTTCTGTTCATGATCGGTTACGGCATCCTTCATTACTTTCTCTATCCCCACAGCGTCCCGCCGGCCGCCGCCGCAGAGAGCTTAAAAATGGCGGAGGGTTATCAGCTGCAACCGCTAACTCTGTTTCTCCTGCTCGGCGCGTTTTCGAATGGGTGCGTGGCCCTCACCGGCATTGAGGCGATCTCGAACGGCATTCCGGCGTTCAAGCAACCGGAATCCCGCAACGCCGCAACGACGCTGACCTGGATGGCTGTATTGTTGACGACGATGTTTATTGGGACGAGTCTGATGGCCTATTTCTATCAGGTCCACCCGCATGAGAATGAAACCGTCATTTCACAGTTCGCGCGCATCATCTTCACCGGGCCAATGGGTTGGTTTTATTACGTGATTCAGGGTACGACAGCTTTGATTCTGATCCTGGCCGCGAACACTTCGTTCGCCGACTTTCCGCGCCTCGCCAGCCTCCTGGCGCGCGACCGGTTCATGCCCAGGCAGTTTGCCACGCGCGGCGATAAACTGGTTTTTTCCAATGGCATCATTATCCTGGCCGTCTTCTCGGGGATACTTGTGACGGCCTTTGGAGGCGACACCAGCCGGCTAATTCCGCTTTATGCCGTCGGCGTGTTTCTCTCGTTCACGCTTTCGCAGGCCGGAATGGTGCGCCACTGGCTCAAGGCCGGCCGGGCCTTGCGTTCCGCGCGTGAAACTTCAGGGGAAGGCGTAGGGCAGCATAACGACGTCGCTCTGCAAGAAAACAATCGCATCTCAAAGCAAACCGATCGGGATCGGGCAAACGAACTAAAACAGGCAGCGCACTGGAAAAAATCAATCGTCGTCAACGCCCTCGGCGCCATCGCTACTTTCATCGTTCTGGTCGTTTTAGTGATAACGAAATTCCGCCATGGCGCCTGGATCGTGGTGGTGCTCATCCCCTTGCTGGTGGCCCTGTTCCGATCGGTTCACCGTCACTATGTGGATGTGGCAAACCAACTGACGACTCAGGGACTTGAAAGATTGCGGCCGATCAGACATGAGGTAATTGTGCCGATTTCCGGTATCCATCGGGGCGTCCTGAAAGCGCTTGAATACGCGAAGGCAATCGCGCCCGAGCACGTTACTGCCGTTTACATCAACCTCGATTACGAAGCGACGCAGAAACTGCGCGCGAAGTGGAGCGAATGGGGAGAAGGAGTGGAACTAGTAGTAATCGCATCACCATACCGCTCTCTCGTAGGTCCACTGATCCGCTATGTTGATCGGAGAATGACGCTGCACCCGGACCAGATGGTCACGGTGGTACTGCCAGAGTTCATACCCGCGCGGTGGTGGCAACATCTGTTGCACAACCAGAGCTCTCTCATGCTGAAAGGCGCGCTGCTCTTTAAGCCGAACGTCATTGTTACCAGCGTGCCGTACCACTTGAAGAGTAAGAAATAGAAATCGGGATAACGAGAAGTCAGTAGACCCGCGTCATGAGGTCAGTACCACTTAATCTTCCGGCACTGTTTTCGCGCCCAGGCTTTGGATGATGCGCTCGCGATAGCGGTGGGCGTCGGATTTAATGGTTTCTTCGTTCAGAGTGAGCAAGCGGCGATCGCGCATCACGATGCGGCCTTCGATAATCACGGTGCGCACGTCACCTGCCTTGGTGGCGTACACCAGATCGGAATAGATGTTGTAGTAAGGTGTCTGATTCAGGTCGTCGAGGTCGACGATCACCAGGTCGGCGCGCTTTCCTTTTTCGATCGAACCAATCTCTTTCTCGAGATGCAGCGCGCGGGCGCCGCGCATCGTCGCCATCTCGAAAGCTTCTGCGGCAGTCAGTACCTTGGGATCTCGGCTGATCAACTTATGCAGTTTCGCGGCCGTGTCCATCTCTTCCCACAGGTTCAGATCGTTGTTCGAAGCGGCCCCGTCTGTGCCGAGACCAACCGGCAAATCCTGTTTCAGCATCTCCGGCACCGGCGCGACCCCGGAAGCCAGCTTCATATTAGACTGTGGATTGTGGACGATGCCGACGCCGAGTTTCTTCAGCAAGGTTAATTCTTCTTCGGTCGGCCAGACGACGTGTGCAGCGATGACGCGGTTGTTGAGAAAGCCAATCCGATTAAGATAGTCGATCGGGCTGGCGCCTTTCGCTTTGAGGCTGTCGTCGACTTCGCGTTTAGTTTCAGAGATGTGTGTGACAATCGGCACTCCGGTGCGATCTGAAAAAGCGCGGATGGCCTTCAGATGATCTTCGGAAACCGTGTAGGGCGCGTGCGGAGCTATTGCAGGCACGATCAAAGCGTTGCCTTGCCACTTCTTAACAAAACGCTCAACATAAGCCATCGCCTCTGCGTTTGTCTTGTTGTCGGCGACCGGAAAGTCGATCACTGTCTCGCCCAGGACCCCGCGCATGCCGGCTTTGAAAGTTTCGTCGGCGATGGCATCTTCAAAGTAGTACATGTCGCAGTAGGTCGTCGTGCCGCTGCGAATCATCTCTGCCAGTCCCAGACGCGTGCCAACACGCACAAAATCTTCGGTCACGTTTTTCGCTTCGGCGGGGAAGATGTACTTTGTCAGCCACTCCTGCAGATCGAGATCGTCCGCCAGGCCCCGAAACAAAGTCATGGGCACGTGAGTGTGACCGTTGATCAGACCGGGAATCACGACTTTGTTAGCGGCGTTGACGACTTCGCGCGCGGCGTACTTGCCATCGATCTCCGCCGCCGAGCCAACTGCGATGATGTGTCCGCCCTCTACCGCCACGGCGCCGTTTTCAATTATGCGACGCGCACTGTCCATCGTCACCACTGTTCCGCCACGGATGATTAGGTCCACGGTAGCCTTCCTTCTCTGCGCCATCGTTGTTGTGCAAAGGGCGCTGAAAATAAGTAATAAGGTGAGAAAGGATTTTCGAAGTTCAAAAGGTTGCATCGATATTGGCCCCGCAGGTCGGAAATCTGTCGCGGCTCTGCCGCAGCACAGTGCGGTAAGGCTCTGCCTTACCGTCGGAATCTGTTAGTTTGGAGTTCCGCCTTTAGGCGGGCCTGATTGGCTAATCACTTGGACCGCCTAAAGGCGGAACTCCAAACATTTCAAGCGCCCGGAAAGGCGAAGCCTTTCCGCCATGTGCGGTGGCAAAGCCGCGAGTCTCATGTTATTTGTGCTGTGTCGACTCTTTCAAAAATCTGGCATCAAACGCCCGCGGCAGAAGGTCTTTGATCGACACCTCTTCCCTGCGTCCGCGCAAGTTGACCAGAACAATTCTGGCGTGCTTAGCGAACTCCCAGATAATCTGCCGGCAGGTACCGCAGGGCGGCGTCAGTGCTTCGGTGTCGGCAACGACGACCAGATCGGTAAACTCCCGTTCGCCTTCCGACAAAGCTTTCCAGATCGCCACTCGCTCAGCGCAAACAGTCAGACCATAACTGGCGCTTTCAATATTGCAGCCCGTGTACACCTTGCCCGCTTTGGTTTGCAGCGCCGCGCCGACCAGGAATTTCGAAAACGGCGCTAACGACTGCAGGCGTGCCGCCGTAGCGGTTTCAATTAGCTGATTCTCTGAATCGCTCAAGTCTGGTCCCCTATTGAAGTCAACGCATTGGCCAGCCTTTCGCGAATCTTTCCACTGATCAGATCAATGCTCACAAGATTATAACCACCCTCAGGAATAATTACGTCGGCATAACGCTTGGACGGTTCGACAAACTGCATATGCATGGGCCGCACCGTGGCCACGTACTGCTCGATGACCGAATCCATTGTGCGACCGCGTTCGGCGATGTCGCGCCGCAGGCGGCGGATGAAACGGATGTCGTCCGGCGTATCGACAAAGACCTTAATGTCTAACTGCTCGCGCAAACGCGCCTCGGCAAAGATCAGGATTCCTTCGAGGATGACGATTGGCTTTGACTCTATGCGAGTGGTGGCCGGCAGCCGGCTGTGCGTGCGGAAATCATAGATGGGCAACTCGACCGGTTCTCCGGCTCTTAGCTTCTTCAAATGATTAATGAGGAGATCGTTGTCGAGCGCGTCCGGGTGATCGAAGTTGGCCGCGTTCCGATAATCCAGCGGCATGTCCTTCAAATTGCGATAGTAGAGGTCCTGCTGGATGAAGACGACTTCGTCGGCGCTGACTGTTTCCAGAATGCGATTCGCTACCGTCGTTTTGCCTGAACCGGTGCCGCCAGAAATACCAATGATCATGGTTAGTTGTTCGTAGTCAGTTGTTCTTTGTTGTTATTCGTCACAGAGTCTACCAGTTTGTTTTTGCGATTGACTACTGACAACTGACTACTAACTACTGACTTTGGGTCATGCGAGTCTCGGCAGGACACGCTTCAAAAGTTCGCTGAATTCCGCTCGAACACGTTCGCCGGTAGCCATCACCTGACTGTGATCGACGGGCACGTCGGAAACACCGGCCGCCAGATTCGTGATGCAGGAGATACCCACAACCCGCACGTCCATATGCCGCGCCACGATTGCTTCGGGCACCGTGCTCATGCCCACCGCGTCCGCTCCGAGGGTGCGCAGCATATGAATTTCGGCGGGCGTTTCGTAACTCGGCCCCGACAGCCCTGCATAAATTCCGCGCCGCACGTTGAGCCCCATCGCCCTGGCTTCATCAATTACCACGCTCTGTAATTCCGGCGCATAGACTGAAGACAGATCCGGAAAGCGCGGACCAAAGCGCGGGTCGTTTTCCC
>Ga0207684_10005062_pt1 | contig 12284 bp, 12 predicted proteins | sample KBSK5501metaG_FD_184342 | JGI IMG/M metagenome (GOLD analysis project Ga0207684, IMG submission 184342) | Corn, switchgrass and miscanthus rhizosphere microbial communities from Kellogg Biological Station, Michigan, USA - KBS K5-50-1 metaG... | ecosystem: Host-associated > Plants > Roots >... | reverse complement strand
GTTCAGCTTCGACCTCGTCCAGGAAGGCGTCCACTTCTTCCTCATCGTAGCCAGGCCGGAGCCTGGTCGTGCTGAACTGCTTGTTCCGCACATCCGCGGGCGTCAGTGGCATGTCCATGTCTCCTTGGCGCGTGAGTCCCCTAGGCAGGCTACCTGCATCAGAAGCTGCTTACTACCGTTAGCAACACGATGATCACGAGAAACAACAGGGTGTAGCTGAGGTCTAGGGCAACATTACCGAGCCGCACGGGCCGAAGGTAGCGCCTTAGCAATCTCAGTGGCGGATCAGTGGCTGTGAATATGACCTCGGCCACCCCGGCAAGGAGCCCTGACGGGCTCCAGGACCGGCTGAAGCCCTGGATCCAGTCGATGATCAAGCGGCCGATCAGCAGCAGCATGTAGAGCCACAGCAGGTAATACACGACGGTCAGGAAGATCATCATGGCGTCCACCCGCCCGCGCCGGGCAGCCAGAACCTGCGCGCGTGCCGTCGCTTCGCCTTGCCCGCCCGCATGTGCCTGACCCTGACCGACCTTGGCTTCATGTGATCTGGAATTGTGCCGAACCTAGCTCTGGTTGAAGAAGTCGCGCTCCGCGATCCTCGCCTTGTCTTCAGCCGTCACCTCGACGTTGGCCGGCGAGAGCAGGAACACCTTGTTCGTGACCCGGTCGATGGAGCCACGGAGCCCGAAAATTAGGCCCGCCGCGAAGTCTACGAGACGGCGCGCATCGCTATCGACCATCTCGGTCAGGTTCATGATAACTGGCGTGCCCTCGCGAAAGTGCTCGCCTATTGTCCGAGCCTCGTTATAAGTGCGCGGGTGCAGCGTGGTGATCCTGGCCAGGTCCGCCGTGTGCGCGGGCTCAGCGACCAGGCGCTGGTCGGCCCTGCCGCGACCGTCGTCGGCACCGTACGCGGCCTGCGTCTGCAGCACCTCGGAGTGGTCGGCGTATTCGGTGATGTAGTCGCCGTAGTCCTCGCCCTCGCCGTACTCGTCGGCGTATTGATCGTCGTAGCGATGGTCATCTTCCACCAGGCCGAGATAGACCGCCATCTTGCGCATCGCGCTGGCCATCGTCAGTCCTCCGTCATGCCGCCTCGGTGCAGCCCAGGCTCACGCCGCGTGCTACGCGACGGACATTACCTGACGAAGGCTCGCCGGCTGCCGAGCAACGCCGTACCGACACGTACGTGTGTCGCACCTTCTGCGATGGCCTCCTCCAGGTCACCGGTCATGCCGGCGGAAATCATCATTGCTCCCGGATGGGCGGCCCTGACGACGGCGGCGACCTCGGCAAGCCTGCGGAACGCCGGCCGCGGCGGCGCGCCGAGCGGCGCGACCGCCATGACGCCGCCGAGCACCAGCCCGCCGGTGACCGCGACCTGTGCGGCGAGCGCCGGAACGTCGCCAGGCGGCGTCCCGCCCCGCCCCGGGTCGGGCTCTTCGTCGAGATCGACCTGGATCAAGCAGGTGATGATCCGCCCGGCGGTCATGGCCCGGCCGCCGAGGGCGTGGATCAGCCGCGGCCGGTCGACCGAATGGACAACGTCCGCGTACCTGACCACGCTCTTGATCTTGTTCACCTGGAGCTGGCCGACGAAGTGCCAGCGCAGGGGCGGTTCCAGGCCGGCGCATGCGGCGGCCTTCTGCGCGGCCTCCTGGTCCCTGTTCTCGCCGACGTCAGTGACGCCGAGCCCGGCCAGCAGCCTGACGTCCGACGCGGGGAACGTCTTGGTGATCGCCACAAGCGTGACGTCGCCTGCGGGCCGGCCGGCCGCCGCGCACGCCGCGCCGATCCTGGCGCGCAGCGCCTTCAGATTCGCGCTCAGCTCGTCCGCCCGGGCGTTCCCGTTGGTCATCGCGCCATCATGGCGCGAGCCAGATCAGCCCGGCGCACCGCCCCGTTGTCCCGTCGCGGCGGTAGGAGAACAGCTCGGCGGACTGGGCCGTGCACCGCGGATCGTCCGCGATCCGAGCGACGCCGAGCCCGGCGAGCTGGCTGCGCAGCCCGGCCCGCAGGTCAATGCCCGGAGTTCCCTTGCTGGTCACGCAGCCGCTGCCCGGCACCAGTGCGGCAACCTCGTCCCGCATCCAGGCCGGCACCTCGTAGCACAGGCCGCAGATAGACGGGCCGATGGCGGCAAACATGCGGTTGGCCCGCGCGCCGGCCGCGGCCATGGCGGCCATGAGCGCGGGCACCACGCCAGCGGTCAAACCGGGGCGCCCGGCATGCGCGGCGCCGACGAGGCCGGCCACCGGATCGGCGACCAGCACGGCGGCGCAGTCGGCGCCGAGCGCGCCAAGCGCGACGAGCGGCGAATCGGTGAACATCGCATCGGCCGAGGGGCTCACGCCGGCGTCCGGACCTGCCGCCGCGCAACGCCCGGTTGACGGGACGCCAGCGAAGACCACCTCGGCTCCGTGTACCTGGCGCATCCATGCCAGCCGCCGGGGACCGGGTCCGATCGCCCGCAGCACCTGGTCTCGGTTCGCGGCCACGGCCGCCGGATCATCGCCGACGCCGTCGCCGAGGTTGAGGCCGCGGTAGGAGCCGGTGCTGACGCCGCCGGCTCGCCCGGTGAACTGCACCCGGACGCCGTCACAGAGCGGATGTGACCGCCCAGGGGCGAGCAGGGTGTCGCGCGTTCCGTCATTCACTTCAGGAAGTCGGGCACGTCGAGCTCGTCGTCTTCCTCGAACACCACCGACCGGCGACGGGTGCTCTGGCCCTCACCCCGGCCGGCCTGCCCGACTGCCGCCTGCTGGCCGTCGGCGCCGCCCGGCTCGGCCGCCCCCGCTGGCTGCCTCGGCGCGGGCACTGAGCCGACCTCGGCGCCGGCGGCGCCGTCCGGCTCCGCATGGACGGGCAGCAGCCCGTCTTGCCCGGAGGCATCCGGCTGCGCTGTCGGCTCGGCGGTCGCGGCAGCTGGCTGGCCGGCCTGGGCCGCGGTGCCGCGGAGCGCGGGCAGCGTCACGGGCCGCCACGGCGCTCCGAACGCGTCAGATCCCTGTCCTGGCTGGTAGGCCGCCACCGGCCGCCCCGTCCTCGCGCGGCCGTTCTGTGCCTCGTCGAACCCGGCGGCGATCACGGTGACCCGCACCTCGTCGCCGAGGGCGTCGTCGATGACCGCGCCGAAGATGATGTTCGCCTCGGGCGCTGCGGAGTTGGCGACCAGCTGCGCAGCCTCATTGATCTCGAACAGGCCGAGGTCGGAGCCGCCCTGGATGGACAGCAGGACGCCGTGCGCGCCGTCGATGCTCGCCTCGAGCAGCGGGCTCGATATCGCCATCTCGGCCGCCGCGACCGCCCGGTCGTCGCCGCGCGACGAGCCGATTCCCATCAGCGCGGAGCCGGCCCCGGACATCACCGACTTGACGTCGGCGAAGTCCAGGTTGATCAGGCCGGGCGTCGTGATGAGGTCGGTGATGCCCTGGACGCCGGAGAGCAGCACCTGGTCAGCCGCCTTGAACGCGTCGAGCACGCTGACGTGCCGGTCAGAAATCGAGAGCAGCCGGTCGTTCGGGATAACGATCAGTGTGTCGACCTCGCTGCGCAGCCGCTCGATGCCCACGTCCGCCTGAGTGGCGCGGCGCTTGCCCTCGAACCCGAACGGCCGGGTGACGACGCCGATCGTGAGCGCGCCGAGTGACCTGGCGACCTCGGCGACGACCGGGGCACCCCCGGTGCCGGTTCCGCCGCCCTCACCGGCGGTCACGAAGACCATGTCGGCGCCCTTGAGCACCTCTTCGATCTCCTCGCGATGGTCTTCGGCTGCCTTGTGGCCGACGTCGGGGTTGGCGCCGGCGCCAAGGCCCCTGGTGAGCTCCCTCCCGACGTCGAGCTTGACGTCGGCATCGCTCATCAGCAGCGCCTGGGCATCGGTGTTGATCGCGATGAACTCGACGCCCTTGAGGCCCTCTTCGATCATCCGGTTGACGGCGTTGACGCCGCCGCCGCCGATGCCGACTACCTTGATGACCGCCAGATAATTCTGCGGTGCTGCCACGGAGGGACCAGACCTTCCCGTTCGTTGGCCTATCGCGGATTGTGCCGGCCGTGCCCGCGGCCCGTCAGTTCCAGCCCGGCCGACCGGCCGTGCCGCTTGCCGAGACGCTCCCCCGGGACGGCACGCCAGGACCCGCGATCCGGCATGCAAACCCTCACCCTCAGGTTGAGATTTAGAGTTATGTCAAGCTGTCGACTGATAGGGACAGTAGAGTTGCCCGGCATCGCAGGTCAACTAGCCTCGCCGTGACCGCTCAAGCGTGTTTGCTCGTGAGGTCGCGAACTGCCCGCGCGCGCCCGGTCAGCCGCTCGCCCGCGCCTGCCGGCTCGCGTTCGTGCCCGAACTGCCGGTGACCGCCACGCGCGGGTCGCTCACGTCGTAGGAGCGGGCCTTGGTGCGCAACAGGATCGCCACCTCTGCCGCCTTCGCCGCCGCCCGTCCTGCCCCGCCCCATACCACGCTCTCGCCGCCGCGCAGGATCAGGATCACGTCCGCGGGACCCGCGGCGCGTACCGCGCTGACCTGCCCGCGCAGCCAGCGGGGCAGGTTCCTGACCACGGTTCCTGCCGCCAGCACGGCCGGGCCGGGCCGTGGCTGGCCGGGGGGCATGCCGGGCGAACTCAGCACGACAAGCCCGGCCGGGATGGCCGGCGCGCGGCCGAGAATCACGCCGTAGGAGTCCATCAGCAGATAGCCGGGGTGCGCGGGCACGGCGAAGGTGGCGGTCCGCTGCTTCGTCCAGATCACGATCGCATCCGGCCAGGACCGCGTGACCTTCGCCGCCTGCACCTGCGTGATCCGCTCGACCCGGCGCGCCACCGCGCCGGTGTCCACGCGAATCAGCGGCGTCCCCAGCCTGATCCCGGCCGCTTGGAGTATCCGTGCCCGCGGCACGGCCGAGCCGGTGATCCGCACCGACCGCACGACGAGGAAGCTGGAGCCGAGCAGCGCCCAGGCCACCCCGGCCATCAGTGCCGCCGCCGCCAGCCCGAAGAACGCCGCCCTCCACGGATCGTGCCTGCCGCGCCCGCCTGCCACGCTACCGGCCATCCCCGCCAGCCCTGCCGCGCAGGGCGCCGACGATCAGCGGGCCGAGCCTGGTCACGTCGCCGGCGCCCATCGTCAGCACCAGATCGCCAGGCTTGGCGAGATCGGCGATCGCCGCGGGCAGCCCTTGCGGGTCTTGGTCCCAGAAGATGGCGCGGCCGCCGGGTACGGCGTCGGCGACCAGGGCGCCGGTGATGCCGGGCTCGGGATCCTCCCGCGCGGCGTACACGTCGAGCACGAAGGCCTCATCGGCCAGGCCGAGCGCGGCGCCGAACTGGGCGGCGAAGAACCTGGTCCGGCTGAATAGATGCGGCTGGAAGACCGCGATCACCCGGCCGCCTTCCGCGACATCCCTGGCCGCGCTGAGGTCGGCGGCCAGCTCGGTGGGATGGTGCGCGTAGCTGTCAAGCACGCGGACGGCGTCGGCCTCACCCTTGAACTCCATCCGCCGCCTGGCGCCGCGGTAGGCGGCGAGGCCGCCGGCGATGTCTCGGCCAGGGAACCCGAGTTCGGCCGCCGTCGCGTAGGCAGCCGCGGCGTTGAGCGCGTTGTGCCTGCCTGGCACCTCGACCCTGAGCCTGAGGGCGCGGCCGGGCGGCGCGCCGCGCGCCGGGGTGAGGTCAAATTCCGCCGCCATGCCGGCCGGCGTGATGGCGCTGACACGGTAGTCCGCGCTCACGGACTCGCCGTAGGTCACGACCCGCACGCCGCCGGCGCGCCCGGTGCTCGCCCGCCAGGCATCGGTAACCTTGACCGCCCCGGGATCGTCGGCGCTCGTGACGAGCAGCCCGCCGGGTGAGATCGTCGCGGCAAATGCCTCGAACGCCGACTCGATTTCCGCGAGGCTGCCGTAGTTGTCGAGGTGGTCGGCTTCGACGCACGTGATGACCGCAGCGTCGGGCGCGAGCATCAGGAATGAGCCGTCGCTCTCATCGGCCTCGGCGATGAAAAGCTGACCGTTCCCGTCGGCCGCGCCCAGGCCGGTCTCGGCCAGTATCCCGCCGATCACGTAGCCGGGACCGGCACCGCATCGGCGCAGCACCGTCGTGATCATCGAGGTCGTCGTCGTCTTGCCGTGCGTCCCCGCGACCGCGACCGACCGCCTGCCAAGCATGACCGAGGCGAGCGCTGCCGCCCGGTGCAGCACCCGCATTCCCCCCGCGCGCGCCGCGACGAGCTCGGGGTTGTCCTGCCTGATCGCGCTCGAGACGACGAGCGTGTCGGCGGCCTGCAGGTGCGAAGGCGAATGCCCCACGGACACCTCGGCACCGAGCCAGGCGAGCTCGTCGAGCTGGTCCGATGCCGCGGAGTCGCAGCCAGATACGGTCACTCCCCTGGCCAGCATGATCCTCGCGATCCCGGACATCCCGGCGCCGCCGATCGCGGCGAAATGTACTCGCCCGAGCTCACCGAGCGGCACCGGCTCGACCGGCGCTACCAGGCCCATCGTCGTCCTCCCAGCACGGTCACCTGCCCCGATGAGTGCCGCGGCGCCGTGCGCCGCGGCCGGCCTGCGGCCCGCTGCTCCTGGCCGGCCTGGGGGATTCCTCGATCCCGCCTGGGCGACCGGGCCCAGCGGCCCGTGCCGTTCCCGGCGCCCGGCCGGGGCGGGCGCCGTCCGCGATCGCGAGCACTCGCCTCGCAAGCGCCGAGTCCGCGTCCCTGCAGCCGATGCCCGCCGCTGCCCTGGACATCGCCGCGACGAGCTCGTGGTCCCGCAGGATCCCGAGCAGGACGGTGCGGATCCACTCCGCGGTCAGGCTGGCGTCGTCGACGATCAGGCCGCCACCAGCGCGCTCAACGGGTAGCGCGTTGAGCCGCTGCTCGCCGTTGCCGTGCGGCAGCGGGACATACGCCGCCGGCAGCCCCACGGCGGTCAGCTCCGCGCACGTCATGGCGCCCGCCCGGCACAGCGCGAAGTCTGCCGCCGCGTACGCGAGATCCATCCGGTCCAGGTACTCGATCGCGACGTAGGGCACGGCACCGCGCGGAACGCCGCCCATCTGGCCGGAGCGCGGCCCGACGATATGCAGCACCTGGACTCCGACCGACAGGATCGCGTCGGCGGCGCCGAATACCGCTCGGTTCAGCGACGCCGCGCCCTGCGAGCCGCCGGTCACCAGCAGCACGGGCAGATCGGGGCGCAGGCCGAAGTGCACGCGCGCCTTCTCGCTCAGCGCGAGCCGGTCGAGCCTGGCGATCTCCCGCCGGATCGGGATCCCGATGTAGGTCGCGTGCCGCAGCTTCGTCCCTGCCTGCCCGACGTACACGTTCGGCGTCAGCAGCGCGCCGATCCTGTTGGCCAGCCCCGGGCGCGGGTTCGCCTCGTGCACCACGATCGGCACCCGGCGCCGGCGCGCGGCGAGGTAGCCGGGCGTCGCGACGTACCCGCCGAAGCCGACGAGCACGCTCGCCGCCGCGCGGTCGAGCACGTCGGCCGCCGCGCCTACCGCCCCGATCATCTTGCCGGGAACGGCGAGCAGCGCCGGGGTGAGCGAGCGGGGCAGCGGAACGGCGGGTATGAGGTCAAGCGCGTAGCCGCGCGCCGGGATAACCTTGGTCTCCAGGCCGCGCTCGGTGCCCAGGCAGGTGATCCTGACCTGGGGGTCGATCAGGCGGAGCGCGTCCGCGAGCGCCATCGCCGGCTCGATATGGCCGCCGGACCCTCCTCCGGCTATCACGACGCTGCGCACTTGAGCACCTCGCTGTCGCTCACTCTCGTCGCGGCGGGCGCGCGGGGCGCCCGCCGGCCGCGCCGCCGCGGCGGTCCGCACGGGCCCGGGGCGCCGGACTGCCCGGAGCAGCCAGCCTAGACCGTGCCGGCCGACGCCGCTGCCCGGAGGCGGCCGTGCGGCGCAGGAGCGCGCCGACCAGCGGGGGCCGCCACCGCGGCCTGCCCCTGGCCAGGGCCTCCCGCGCCCCCGGCTCGCGCCTGGCGAACGAGAGGAGTACGCCGATCGCGGCCATCGTGGCCAGCAGCGACGACAGGCCGGCCGAGATGAGCGGCAGCGGGACTCCGGTGATCGGCAGCAACCCGACGACGGCGCAGATGTTCACCAGCGCCTGCACGAGAATCCATGCCGTGGCCCCGGCCGCCGCCAGTCGCATGAACGGGTCAGTCATCCGGCGGGCGATGCGCAGCCCGGCGAACGCGAAGCCGCCGTAGAGCAGGACCACGCAGACGGTGCCGACCAGCCCGAGTTCCTCCCCGAGTATCGCGAAGATGAAGTCGTTCGTCGCGTTCGGGACCCAGCCCCACTTCTCCTTGCTGTCCCCGAGCCCGACGCCGAACAGCCCGCCGGAGCCGATCGCCCACTTGCCCTGTATCCCCTGCTGATTCGGCCCGGTCGGGCCGCCTGCCTGGCTGAGATAGCCCGTCAGCCGCTCGATCCTGTATGGCTGCACGACGATCAGCAAGAGCAGGGCGAACAGGATCAGGCCGAGTATCCCGGCGAACAGCCGGCCTGGCGTGCCGATCACCCACAGCAGCGCGAGCAGGATCACCAGCAGCAAGAACGTGGTGCCCAGGTCATCGCCGAGCATCACCAGCATGGCAAGCGCGGCCGCGCCGGGCAGCAGCGGGATCAGCAGCGTCCGCCAGTCGTTGAGCTGCCCGAGCTTCTCCTTGCGCGCGAGCAGGTCGGCGCCCCACAGCAGCAGCGCCAGCTTGGCGAACTCCGAAGGCTGAACCTGGATGCCCCCGACCGCGATCCAGCGCTCCGCGCCGTACACGCTCGTCCCGAACGCCAGCACCAGCATCAGGCCGGCGATCGTCGCGAGCAGCAGCGGATACGCGACCGCGCGCAGCAGCCTGGGCGGGGTCCTCGCCAGCACCAACATGACGGCCAGGCCGGCGACCGCGCCTGCCAGTTGCTTGGCGAACACGCTGTACGGCGACCCGCCCGCATCAAGCTGCGACGCCGACGAGGTCGAAAGCACCATCACGAGCCCGATCGCGAGCAGCAGTCCGGTCGTCCCGATGATCAGGTAGTACGAGGTCAACGGCCGGTCAAGCGGTGCTAGCCCGGGGGGACGACCCCCCGGAACCCCGCGCAGCGCGAGGCGCCTTGAGGCGCCGCCTTCCCTCGTCGGTCGTACGTCGCTCCTCAGTCCAGGCGGCGCCGCTCCTCGCGCCCGCCCTGCGCTCACTGCTCAGCCAGCCGCCGGACCGACGCCGCGAAGGCCTCGCCCCGCGCCGGGTAATCACGGAACATGTCAAACGACTGCGCTGCCGGGGCCAGCAGGACGGTGTCACCGGGCTCCGCCAGCTCGGCCGCGGCCTTGACCACGATGTCCATGGCTCCAGTGTCGGTGCCCGCGACCTCAACAACGGGGACCTGGGGCGCGTGTCGCAGCAGCGCCTCGGCGATCTTGTCGCGATCCGCGCCGAAGAGCACCACGCCGTGCAGCCGGCCGGCGGTCGCGCGAACCAGGTCGCCGAGGTCGCCGACCGCGCCCTTCAGCTGGCCGCCCGCCACCCACACGACTGGGTCGTAGGCCGCCAGCGCGGCGGCCGCCGCGTGCGGGTTGGTCGCCTTTGAGTCATCGACGTAGTCCACGCCGGCGACGCTGGTCACCAGCGCGATCCGGTGCGGGTCGGGCCGGAAGCCGCGCAGCCCCTCGCCGATCGCCCCGGTGGGCGCGCCGTACGCCCTGGCCAGCGCCGCCGCCGCGAGCGCGTTCGCCACGTTGTGCGGTGCCGGCGGCCTGGCGCGGGCCGCTGGGTCAGCGCCGCACGCGTCGGCGGTGGCAGCGAGCCGGACGCCGTCGCCCTTGCTGCCCGGGCCGAACGCCCGGTCGACGAGGAATCCGGCCGCGACGCCGAGCTCGCCGGGACCTGGCTCGCCCAGCCGGAACATCGCGACCTGGGGGGGGACGCCCCCCGCAGGCCCCCCGGCAGGCGACACCCGCGGGTTGCCCGCGGCGGCCGCGATCGCGGCCGACCGTTGGTCGTCCGCATTGCCGATCGCGATCGTGGCTCTGCCTCCCGTGCACGGAGCCGGCGCGAAGATCTTCGCCTTGTCCGCCGCGTACGCCTCAAGCGTGCCGTGCCAGTCCAGGTGGTGCGCCGCCACGTTGAGGACAGCGGCCGCATAGGGCGCGATCGTCGAGCTCCAGTGCAGCTGGAAGCTCGACAGCTCGACGGCGACGACCTCATATGGCTCGGGCTCGCTGACGATGTCGGCGAGCGAGGTGCCGACGTTGCCCGCCGCGACGGCCCGGTGTCCGGCCGCGGCGAGCATCAGCGCCAGCATCCGCACGGTCGTGGTCTTGCCGTTGGTCCCCGTTACCGCGAGCCACCGCTGGCGGCCGCCGTCCGGCAGCGAGGGCCGCAGCCGCCACGCCAGCTCGACGTCGCCCATCACCTCGACGCCTGCTGACGCGGCGGCGACGAGCAGCGGGGCGGCGGGCATCCAGCCGGGCGAAGTCACCACGAGATCGGTGCCGGGCGGCAGCGTGACCGCGGCCGCCGCGCCGAGCAGCACGTTGACGCCGTCGCGGGCCAGCCTGGCCGCCAGGTCGCGGCCGTCCCCGTCGTCGCGTGAGTCAACGGCGATCACGCGCGCGCCGCAGCGGGCCAGCATTCGCGCGGCCGGCGGTCCCGAGACCCCGAGCCCGGCCACGCAGACCCGCCGCCCGGTCAGCTCGCGGGCGAAGTCTGCCTGCGCCGTGGCACGAGTCACTAGGAGGGCAGCCATTCGATGTAGAAGATGCCGAGGCCGAGCGCGACGAACAGCCCGGAAATCAGCCAGAACCTGACCACGATCGTGGTCTCGGCCCAGCCGATGAGCTCGAAATGGTGCTGCAGCGGCGCCATCTTGAACACCCGCCTGCCGGTCAGCTTGAACGACCCGACCTGGATCATGACGGACAGCGTGATGATCACGAACAGCCCGCCGAGCACGATGAGCAGCAGCTGAGTCTTGGTGCAGACGGCGAGGCCCGCCAGGACGCCGCCCAGCGCGAGCGAGCCCGTGTCGCCCATGAAGATGCTCGCGGGCGGCGCGTTCCACCACAGGAAGCCGAAACAGGCACCAAGCACCGCCGCCGCGACCACGGCGAGGTCCAGCGGATCCCTGATCAGGTAGCAGTTATGGGCCAGCGTGACCGTGCAGTCGTTGCGCAGCTGCCAGTTGGCAATCAGCACGTAGGCGGCAAGCACCAGGATCGCCGCTCCGGTGGCGAGCCCGTCAAGGCCGTCGGTGAGGTTCACCGCGTTCGAGGTCGCGCCGATCATGATCACGATCCACAGCACGAAGGGCAGCACGCTGAGCGCGGGCCCGAAGTCGCGCAGGAACGACAGAGAAGGGTCGGCCGGGGTCAGCGCGTAGCCGTCCGGGTAGCGCAGCACGAGCACGGCGAAGATCGCGCCGACCACGGACTGGCCCGCCAGCTTCGCGCCGCTGCGCAGCCCGAGGCTGGTCTGCCGGTAGATCTTGATGAAGTCGTCGATGAACCCGACCAGGCCGAGCCCACTCATCAGGCCGAGCACAAGCAGGCCGGACGGTTCCATCGGCGACCTGGTCAGAACGTTGCCGACCACGTAGCCGACGACGCTGGCGAGGACGATGACGGTGCCGCCCATGGTCGGGGTGCCGCGCTTCGTCGCATGCGCGGCCGGGCCCTCCTCGCGGATCAGCTGGCCGTAGCCGCGCCGGCGGAACAGCCTGATCGCGAGCGGCGTGCCAAGCAGGGCGAGGATCATCGACACACCCGAGGACACGATGATCGTCCTCATCGGCCACTCCCCTTGACCACTGGCTCCCCGGCTGCGAGCTCGAGTGCGACCGTCTGCAGGCCCGCCGCCCGGGACGCCTTGACGAGCACGACATCTCCGGGTCGCAGCCGCTCGCCGAGCGCGGCGAGCGCTGTGGGCCCGTCAGGAACCCCGATCAGCTCCCCGGTGAACCCGCCGACGGCCTTCGCCCCTGTCAGCATCGGCGCGGCCTCGTCGCCGACGGCGATGAGCCCGGCCACCCCGGCTCGCGCGGCCGCCATGCCTGCCTGCTCATGGAATTCCCCTGACCGCTCGCCGAGTTCGGCCATCCGGCCCAACACAGCATAGGCGCGCCGGCCGGCGGCCATTACGCGCAGCGCGGCCAGCGCCGCGGCCACCGCCTCCGGGCTGGCGTTGTAGGCATCGTTGACGACGATGACGCCGTCCGGCCGCTCGGTGACCTCCATCCGCCACCGGCTCTGCGCGGCCGCGGCGGAAAGCCCGGCGGCG
>Ga0207684_10005059_pt1 | contig 12286 bp, 13 predicted proteins | sample KBSK5501metaG_FD_184342 | JGI IMG/M metagenome (GOLD analysis project Ga0207684, IMG submission 184342) | Corn, switchgrass and miscanthus rhizosphere microbial communities from Kellogg Biological Station, Michigan, USA - KBS K5-50-1 metaG... | ecosystem: Host-associated > Plants > Roots >... | reverse complement strand
GGGTAAGGATGTATCACAAGCGCTGGGAGCTTCATTTGGTACAGGTATACCTGTTGTACGGGACATCAACGAAGCATTGAAATACCAGCCGGATACACTCTTGATTGGGATTGCTCCTATGGGTGGTGCGCTGCCGGCAGCATGGCGCTGGCAACTCCTTACGGCTATCGAAGCAGGGTTAGATATCATTAGCGGCCTGCATTTCTTCATTGCGGATGACGAGGAACTACGCACTGCCGCAGAAAAGCGCGGCGTGACTATCTGGGATGTACGCCGACCTCCAGCTAAGAATCGCGTTGCTCAATTTATTCCACACCGCCCTGGTAGCCATACTATCCTCCTGGTAGGCTCGGACTGCGCTACAGGAAAAATGTCTACGGCGCTGGAAATCGATCGAGAAGCATCTAGCCGCGGACTAAATAGTGCCTTCGTTGCTACTGGCCAAACAGGTATCATGATTTCAGGTAATGGGTTACCGGTAGATCGCATCATCAGCGATTTTGTGGCGGGTATGGTAGAAGAGATGGTGCTCGACTTCACTAATAAATACGATTGGGTCTTCGTGGAAGGGCAGGGTGCTCTCAATCATCCAGGTTACTCCCCCGTAACACTCGGACTTATACATGGCTCAATGCCAGATGCCATGATTCTCTGCCATATAGCAGGTGCTACCAAGATTGAGGGCTACGAGAACTGTCCATTGCCCTCGCTCACTCGCCTCATAGAGATCAATGAAGAGGCTATAAGCTGGGTGCGTCCCGATCGCAGCAGCAAGGTCGCGGGCCTGTCGCTTATAACCCACCACCTTGACGAATCAGAGGCACTAGACGCTGTAAGGCGCGCAGAGGATGAAACAGGACTACCAGCTACCGATGTGATGCGTTTTGGTGCTGGCGCTTTGATGGACGCACTCAGTAAGCACTTTGCAAAGTAGCCAAATTTTTTCAGTTAGAAAGCATAGGCATGATGCACATTGACGCAAAACCTATCGACCTCAAGCTCACAACACCATTCCGCATTGCGCGGGGAGTGCAAACTGTGGCATCGAACTCGATTGTCCAGATCAACCACGACGGCTACACGGGCTACGGTGAAGCAGCCCCTGACGAATTTTATGGCGAGGACGTCGAGACGGTGCTGGCCTGTGTCGCCAGGTTCGCAGGCAACCTAGGCAACGATCCTTTTGCTATCGAAGATGTAATGAACCAACTGGACAAGATTATCCGGCTCAATCCCGCGGCGAAAGCTGCAGTCGATATGGCTTTGTACGATCTCGTTGGCAAAATGCTCGGCGTGCCTCTATACAAACTGCTGGGACTCAATGCAGCGCATGCAGCCCATACATCTTTCACCTTAGGCATTGACAGTCCCACCGAGATGGCAAAGAAAGCGCTAAAGGCGATTGACTATCCCATTCTCAAGGTAAAGGTTGGAACCAGGCACGACCTCGACAATATCAAAGCTATTCGTGAAGTCTCGCAGGCAGTTATCCGTGTCGATGCTAACACAGCCTGGACAGCCAAAGAGGCGATACAGGCTATCAATGCACTGGCTCCTTATACTATAGAGTTCGTCGAGCAACCTGTCGCGCCGCGCGATTTGGCGGGGCTGAAACTGGTACGCGAGAATGTGCCGTTGCCAATCATCGCCGATGAGAGCTGCGTCACCGTTGAGGATATTCCAAGAGTGGCTGAGTGCGTTGATGGCATAAATATCAAGCTGATGAAGTGCGGCGGTTTACGCCACGCGCTGAAGATGATCCACGTGGCGCGCGCACATAACCTGCGGGTTATGATCGGCTGTATGATTGAAAGCTCGCTGGCGATTACCGCGGCAGCGCACCTGACGCCACTGGTAGATTACGCCGATCTTGATGGGCATCTGCTGATCGACAATGATCCATACGTGGGTGTTGGTGTGCTGAATGGTAAGCTGGTACTACCTGAGGGTCCGGGATTAGGTGTGAAAGTAAGGGAATAGCAAACAAGGAAGTACAAGCAAGCATACCGGGGGTGGAGCACCGCCACAGGGCGGGGGCAAGCCCTGGCACCCACAAGGGGTGCTCCACTACAGATGCGCCTATCAAATCAACCTTGATAGCCTACTAGCTGGGCTGTCGTGAGCGGCGCTGTTTGCGACGCTGGGCTGCTGCTTTGCGTTTACGGCGGGCTTGTGGGCTTTCGTAATGGCTGCGGCGCCGGGCTTCCGACAGCACACCATCTTGCTGAACCTTGCGGTTGAACCTCTTAAGTGCCTGTTCGAACGAATCGCCTGGGTTGACCCTGACTTCACTCATGGGGATTACCAGCGCGATCTACGGTCACTATCACGGCCAGACCTCTGCGGTTGATAGCAATCGCTGCAATACACGGGCTTGTCGCCACGGGGCTGGAAAGGCACCTGGGCCTCATTGCCACAGTTGGAACAAATTGCGGTATACATCTGGCGTGGCTCGCGTGAGCTGCTGCGGCTACCGCCGGATTGCCCCTTGCGTGCGGCGCGACACGACGGACAACGAGTAGGCGCATTCAGCAGGTTGTGGCTTGCATAAAATTCCTGCTCACCTACGGTGAAAACAAATTCCTCATTACAGTCCCGGCAATACAGGGTCTGATCACTCAATGCCATGTTTCTTTCTCAATTCCTGGATCTAATTCCAATAAACTCTCGTGTACGGCACGGCTTGCGACAGACTCTGTATTTTCGAGCTAGTATGGCAACTTCGCACTATACAACGTTAGACGAGTATAACACATATTCTAGCCAAAAGCACTAATTCTGACGGCGGATTTCTGCTAAGCCTGAAAATTAAGGCCCCACCACACCTCCTTGCTCTTCCAGGCATGAGCCACCCCAAGACGTAGTAGCCAATCTTTCTTGCTCTTTGGTACGTGTATAGAAATCTGAGTATCATTTTCGCAGTCGTCGTCCTGGTCTACATGTTCGCAGACCGCAATGTGCGTCAGGCGTTCCGCACCTGAAGCTAAGCCAGTTTAGGTATGAATCCTCCCGAAAAATTCGGGAGGATTCATATTTTATTCTGCCGCCACCCTGCTACCACTGGATCAGCAAATGTGAGAGTGAATCAGAAACGGCTAGACAGATGTCGTGAACACGTCTGTCCGATTCGATGTGTTCTCGTCATTTGTCTTGACGAAGAACGGCACGAACGCTGTTCCATTGACATCCAGACCCTCATAGTCCCCAAGGAAGAGGCCCCCAGCATTAGGTGCGTTCAATATGTCGAAGGAGGTAGGGGTGATGCGCGTCTCGTTACCAAAGCTCGCACCATGGTCGGTCGATGACGTGAACCAGTAGTCGGTCGGCTGCCCCACGGTGCTTCCATCAGGGTTGCGGAAGTCATAGTAGGTCACAGCGACCGTGCTCCCCGAGTTGACGGCCACCGTGGGCGTGAAGGCGGGTTTGCTATTGGGGTTGCTGACCACGGCCGGCCCGCTCCAGGTCGCTCCGCCGTTGGTGGACGTGGAGATCACGACCTGGTTGACTGTTCCGCCCGTGAATCGAGCGTCCTCCCAGACCACGTACAGCTCTCCGTTGCTCGCATCGATGGCGACCGAGGGAAGGCCCGCACCGGTGCGAAGGAGTGCGCCCGTGTTCGGGGCGAAGTCATTCACCGTCTGCTGGTTCGAGACGACTGTCGGCTTCGACCAGGTGCTGCCGCCATCAGACGATGAGATGAAGCCGACGCTGAGGCCCCGCGGTGTGAAGTTGGGGGAGCCAGTCGTCTGGAACAGTTCGAAGAAGTCGTAGAGGACGCCCGTCTGGCGATTGACCACGACCTGGTTGCCAATGGTTTGGCTGTTCTGCCCGGGATCGAAGATCGCCCGGGTGCCCGTCCAGGTCTTGCCGCCGTCAGTGGTCTTGGAGAACCAGGTCGGGCCGCGGAACGCGTGAGCCCGCAGGGCCGCATCCGGGCTGTGGCTCGGGGCCTTGAGCCGGTCCCACACAACGTAGGCCGTGCCACCATGAATTGGATCCGCAGTGATGGACTCCTTGTCGTTGAAGAATTGGGTGAACTCGAAGACGGGGCTGGTTCCCTTGTCGGACTTGATCAGGCGCTGGTTGCCCCAGGTTTTGCCGCCATCGCTCGAGGTGACGGTTGCGACGCCAGTGTCGTTGTTGCCGCTAATCGTGTTGTCGGTTGCCAGCAAGCCGACGGCATACGCGGTCCCATCAGGCCCGATGGAGACCCAGGGATCCGAGGCTCGGCCGTACGGCGCCCCGGTGAACGGGTCCAGGACGGCATTGGGGGCGCACGAGCTGAAAGGTAGGGTGGTCTCGCCCCAGGTCGCCCCACCATCAAATGAGAAGCCAGCGACCAGTCCATGCGCACCGCCGTTATTCCAGCGGTCTTGCTGCCAGACACCGATAATATTCCCGGCTGTATGCGGGTTGACGGCGACGTAAGGCTCAACCTCAGCGTTCACGCTGACGGTGCCTGGCTCACCAGGGTTCGAACAAGAAGCGTAGGGGCTTGGGCCGGAGACAGTGACAAGTGAAGCAGCGTGTACCACACCACTACCGGCAGTGGCCACGACAGTTAGGACAACCAGCAATACCGTGAAAGGTGCTATCACTCTGATAGGCTTCAAGTGACGCATTGAAATCCTCCTGACGTTAAAATATGCCAACTCATCACAAAAGACAAATAGTAGCCATATACAGTATGGAAAGGTTGCTGGGAATTGTCAAGTACTGGACAAGTTGAGGACAGATCTTCTCAAAAGTCGCTCTGATTGGCAGCAAGCCCCCCACCCCAGATGAATCAAGAGCGTGGTGCCGCTTTGGCGCGCGCGCGCAAAGCGGCACCACGCTCTTTTACTCTTTTTTGGGGTGGGGAGGGGAAGAGGAAAAAGACGTTTGAGAAGCCCTGCATTTGCTGACAGAGACTCTTTGAGAGACGAAACGAGCGTGCTATAATACGCAGATGAATGGGCTTACCTTTTGAAAATCTATTTTGGAGAAGAGTTGACAATGCCAACACGAGATGATGCATACCGGTTAATGACAAGTCATGTAAAAAACGAGAATCTGCAAAAGCACATGCAGGCGGTTGAGGTTGCCATGCGCTTCTACGCTCGTAAATATGGCGAAGACGAGGAACTGTGGGCTATGACGGGCCTGCTGCATGACTGCGACTATGAAGAATATCCAGACCTGCGTGAGCACACCCATGTCTCTGCAGATTGGTTGCGCGAAGGCGGTTATGACGAGCGTATTATCTATGCTATCCTGGCACACAATGATCTGAATGCTGCCACTCATCCACGAAATAACTTGCTTTCACACGCGCTCTATGCCTGCGATGAAATAACCGGTATGGTCACAGCGACAGCCCTGGTGCGTCCCAATAAAAGCATTACCGGCCTGGAAGTCGCTTCCGTGCGTAAGAAAATGAGGACAAAAGGCTTTGCCGCCGGGGTTAACCGCGACGATCTCGTCAAAGGAGCCGCCGAGCTGGGCGTTGACCTGGATGAGCATATTGCCCTTGTGATACAGGCCATGTCAAGTATTGCGGATACGCTAGGATTAGCGGGCGTACAGGAAACGGCCATATCAGGGCAATAGTGAGTGTAGATAGTGGTCCCTGCAGGTGTTTCTCGATTGATTTTATAAGCCATCATGAACGTTAAGCAGCAGCGACAGCAAACACAGACACGACAGCGCCTCTTCACTGCGAGCGAGGTCGCGGAATTTGAATATTGTCCCCTGGTCTGGTGGCATGAACAATTCGAACCACTGGCTCAAGCCGGCAATGAAGAACTGTTCGCGCGCCTGGTAGAACTGGAGCATGAACATGGAGCGCAGGCCCCGGCCCTGCCGGAGTACAGGGTGGTTGAACAACTACTGCTGCGCAGGGGAGCCTTTGAAGAAGGCCAGCGGCAACATCTTGATCATGCCGAGGATGTAGAGGAGATGCGGGAAGAAGCTCGTAGGGGGGTAAAGGCTACAGGACGGATGCGCGTTATAACGGTGATCGCGGCGATACTGGTATGCCTGGCGCTGGCGCTGATTGTCGCATCGATTTTGCTACGGTAAAGCACGTGAGTTCTTCAGAAGTTAGGTATGAAAGATGCTTAACAGTATACTGCTCGCGATAGGCCTTGGTCTACTATTGGCCGCGCTTGCACTGGTTATCCTGCTGTTAAATGATCGCCGTTTTCAGCGTGCTCGCCTGATCGCTGAACGCCATCGTGCCCTGGGATTGCCGGAGGGCGAACTCGTCTATGAAGACGCGGATGGGCAAGGGGAGCCTTTATCTTCCAGCGACTATCCATTAGTAGGCAAACCTGATTACGTTGTAAAGCTGCCCGATGGCCGCCCGGTACCTATTGAGCTCAAGTTGAACGTGCGTGATGCCACAGCGCCATATAGCAACCATATGGTCCAGGTGGCAGCCTACTGCCTTATCCTGGAAGATTATTTTGTGCAGGCGCCCACCTATGGTATCCTGCGCTATGCCGACCGGCAATTCACTGTAGAATACACCCCTGCGCTAAAAAAGAAAGTCATCCGTTTGTTAACGGAGATGGCCAAGTGCAGCGCACAACAGCCGCCACCGTTAGCCAGGCAACGTGCATCCAAGTGCCGCGCCTGTACTTTCCAGGCAATCTGTCCCGTTGGCAGAAATAAGTAATAGAAGGGAATACAAGGAAAGCCATGCCAAGTGAAGTAATCGAGTTGAGTGGACACATCATCGACTCATGGACCTTGCCGCGTGCCTGGGACGTTATTATGGACCGGGGGGGTAATTTCGCTGTTGAAGAGATGCGCGTCGGCACAAGCAAAACGGAGACTAGTTACGCCCGCTTGAAGGTAACGGCTCCTGATGACCAGGCACTAGAGCTGATTTTATCTGAGCTACAGCAGTTCGGCGCTGTCCTCCTGCATGGGAATGATGTGCAAACTGCCATCGTTGAGCAAAATGGGGTGCTGCCCGCCAGGTTCTACTCCACCACGAATCTACCGACCCAGGTGCGCTTGTATGGCCAATGGGTACAGGTTGAAGATATCGAGATGGATGTCGCTATTGTGATTGACAAGGACCATAATCGAGCTTATGGCAAACCAATGCACGAGGTGCGCATTGGCGATGAAGTGGTAATTGGGCATGAGGGTATTCGCGTGCAGCCGTTCGAGCGTGCCAGGGACCGCGAGTCGTTCGCTTTCATGCAAAGTACGGTCTCGACTGAAAAAGTTAAGGTACTGGCGATCCATGAGATCGCACGCCAGATGAAAGAGACGCGCGCCCATAATGGCAAGATTCTTTTCGTGCTCGGGCCGGCGGTCATCCATACGGGAGCGGGCCGTTACGTAGCAGACCTGCTTCGTCGTGGCTATGTCCAGGTGATCTTCGGAGGCAATGCTATTATCACGCACGATATCGAGTCCGCGCTTTTCGGTACCTCGCTCGGCATCGATCTCCGCAGCGGCGAACAAGTCGAGGGTGGACATCGCAATCATCTACGCGCCATCAATGCTATCCGAGCGATTGGTTCCGTGGAAAAGGCCATAGAAACAGGCTTGCTCAAAGAAGGTATCACCTATGAAGCCGTCAAACACAATGTCAGGATGGTGCTGGCCGGCTCAATTCGCGATGATGGCCCCATGCCGGGCGTCATCAATGATATGCAGGAAGCTCAGAAAGAGATGCGCCAGGCTTTGAAAGGCGTTGAGATGGCGATCCTTGTGGCCTCGATGCTGCACGCAATTGCCACGGGCAACCTGCTTCCCGCGACGGTGCGCACAGTTGTGGTAGATATAAACCCGTCGGTTGTTACAAAACTGGCTGACCGGGGAAGTTTTCAGGCAGCAGGGCTGATTACAGATGCTGAGCTGTTTTTGAGGGAGCTGGCGGAGGCGTTGGCTTAATTTTTGCTCTCTCACACACCTTTGCTGCACTGACAATCTGCTTGCGCGGCACACAAGCCAGAGCTATCTGTGCCAGTGAGTAGCCTCTTTGGGCTATTTTCTTCTTCAAGCCCAACAATATTATGCTATACTAGCTCCATAGCTGAGAATAAACTACAACCCCATGCCAGGAGAATTCTGAGTGTGTGGAAGCTCTGTAGTAGTTCAAGGATTGTTGGGGGCACTCGTGCTTTGGCCTTCTTCGGTCTGCTGCTCTTAATTTGCCAGCCGGGTACCGACCATGTACGTGAGGTACGCAGCTATCAGCTTTACGCTGATGCGAGCATGATGGTGCTACAACGTATGTATAACGCCTATACTGGGCAGTGGTCGGATGCTTCGTGGTGGCAACAGGCAAATGTGCTGGAAACCGTCATCGACTACTCGTCGCGGACCAACACGACCACGTATACTGGCGACATCGCCACAACCTTCAACGCCAACAAAAGCTCCTCATTCCTCAATGAATATTATGATGATGAAGGTTGGTGGGCTCTCGCCTGGATGAAGGCGTATGACCTGACCAACACGAGCAGCTATCTCAACATGGCAAAAGCCATCTTCAATGATATGACACGTGGCTGGGACTCGATATGCGGTGGCGGTATCTGGTGGGACAAGGACAAGACCTATAAGAACGCTATTGCCAACGAACTGTTCCTTGAGGTGACCGCACGGCTGCACCAACGCACCCCGGGTGATACAGTTGGCGGTGGAAGCGGTCCCCAGCATACCAGCTATATCGACTGGGCCAACAAGGAGTGGCAGTGGTTCAAAAACAGCGGGATGATGAACGCCTCGAATCTAGTCAACGATGGGTTAGACAGCGACACCTGTGCGAATAACGGACGAAATCCATGGACCTATAACCAGGGAGTGATTCTGGGCGCGTTGACCGATCTGTATAAGATAACCGGTGACGCGTCCTATCTCGCTCAGGCCGAGGCGATCGCTGACGCCAACAATCGTACTAACATAGACGACAATGGCATACTCTATGAGAAAGGTTGTGAACCGAGTAATAGCTGCGGGACCGATGGTCCACAGTTTAAGGGCATCTTTATGAAGAACTTGTATTATCTCTACCAGTCAGATAACAAGCAGGCGTACAAAAACTTCATTATCAAGAATGTTGATGCCATATGGAACCGTGGCAGGGATCGTTCAAACCATTTAGGGCTACATTGGGATGGTCCGTTTGATAGGGTACAGGCGAGAAACCAAAGTTCTGCTACGGATGCCGTCAATGCGGCTATTGCCCTCAGTAGCCCAATTACAGATGATGTAGAGTGACCCTCTATATGTCAGAGGAGGGGCCTTTCTTGCGGCCGTAGTGCCTGCGAGCCTTGGCGCGGTTGCCGCAGCTCTTCATGTCGCACCAGCGGCGACTATGATTCTTACTGGTATCTAAGAAAAGCCACCCGCAGTCTTCGGCTGCGCAAGCCCGCACCACGTGTAGTTCATCCGAGGTCAACAGATCCGCCGCAGAGCGCACTACCGGCCAGAGCAATCGTTCAAGTATATCCTGGTTACTATCCCAATCCCAGATGAACCCATCTGCTCCCTGTACGATACGCGCATGAGACATCGTCTCTGAGAGTATGGTGTTTAAGGTAATTACATCAGCCTCAGCCGGCAAAGAATCTTCCGCTATCTGGTAAAAAATGCGATAGATGGCTTCGCGCGAGACGATAGCTTTTTGAAGAGCCTGCGATGCTTGAGCCCGATGGCGTGCTGCCTCCTCGAGGAGATGCTGTGCCTCCTCGTCCGTCAACAAGTGCATATAAAGGCCCCATGACACGAAGTCACTATAGCTGTTTAGCAACTCCCGCGGGTGGCCGCTCGGGCGATCTTCTAATGTATGCGTAAAATCAAGACATAACCAGTTCCCCGATGTCTGGTCAAAGACTGGTGCCGATTGTATTGCTGTTTCTACCATGCAAACTAACCCTCCTCATATACTCTATCACATCTTGTACTAACTAGCAAAAATCACTTGACAGGTTACAATTTACATAGTATAATATAACCATCAAAAACAATTTTATCAGTTAATTTATTCCGATGTCAAGGGATGAGCTACGGGTGTGGACATTTGGAGAGAATGCCTGTCATCCTGAGCACATTCGCTTCGCTCAGGGTAAACTCCGCGCAGGGTCTGGCTCGCCGGACGCAGAGATCCTTCGCTGTGCTCAGGATGACAGCCAGGACAGCGCTCAAGTAATGTCACCCTGAGCGCAGCGCAGGGCCTCTCACGGGAAGTCTTCTCTCCAAACGTCTGCTACAGGTACAAGAAAGAAGAGGGACACGATGCTGACCATCGTCATTTTGCTTATTGCACTGGCTGTATTCGATATAGCTGCTCTCCTTTGGGGTTTCAACAGTATAGATCGTATGGATTCCCCCGAATGGGAAAGGCGAGGACATTGGAGCGCATTTCACTAGAGAAAGCGTTAGGAAGCTGATTGTTGCTTAGACGAGATGAATTTCGCTATCTTTGGTCGGCGAAATTCATCTCCTTTAATTAAAAGGAGCGCAGATGATGATTGCGAGAATCTGGCGAGGTGTGACAGCAGAATCGAGGGCTGATGAATACTTCGATTACTTAAATGCGACTGGTATCAAGGATTACCGTGAGACTCAGGGCAACCAGGGAGTGCTTGTCTTACGCAGCATACGCGAAGGGCGCGCAGAGTTTCTCCTCCTCACCCTGTGGGAATCATGGGACGCTATCCGCCAATTTGCTGGGGATGATGTTGAAAAAGCTGTCTACTATCCCGAAGACCAGGCATACCTTCTGGAGCTTGAACCGAAGGTCGAGCATTACGAAGTGCTGGACAGGAATTGATTACCTGGTACGCGCCGCCATTTCAGCGAGTTTTGCGGCTTGCTTTTGCAACTCTACGCGCAATTCGGGTGGCTTAAGCACAATGAATGAGTATTCCAGGCCGGTAAGAAAACGTGCTATCCATTCAAGGCTGCCGGCAGAGCAGCGCAGCATAACGCCGTCAGGAGCCTGATCTAGAGTTGCGATTACCGGCGACACATACCGCCTGGCCTCTTCTAACGTTGTTTCGAGCAGCACTTCAACCGCCCAGGTATCCGGGACGTTTGCCAGTGAACGCTTCACATAGTCCAGACTGTCGAAATCAGGGAGACGAGTGAATGTTGCATCTTGCAACTCGGCCTGTAAGATGCGATCCAGTCGAAAGACCCTTAGATCTGTACGCAGGTGACAATAGCCGACCGCGTACCAGAAGCCCGGCCTGTAGACGATACCATAGATATCGACAGCACGCTCGGTTATCTCGGATTGCCACGAAGAGTAACGCAGCCAGGCACGGCGGCACTGTTGCGCTGCAGCGCAGAGCGTAACTACGACCTCGGTCCTGGGTGCCGGGCCGGAGTGAGTAAAATCAAGTATCAGTGCTTCCTGTACTGCTTGAACTCGCTCCCGCAGGACTAGAGGCAATACGCGTTCGATCTTGGCAAGCGCACCTTCGACAGCTGGCGCAGCCGCTGTCAAACCCAGTCCACGAGCAGCAAGTAGGCCAAGGGTGAGAGCCAGTGCTTCATCTTCTGTGAACATCAAAGGTGGCAACTTGAAACCGGGGCGCAGTCGATAGGAGCCGTGACGACCACGCTCGGCTTCAACCGGGATGCCGAGGTCTTGAAGCATAGTGATGTAGCGACGGACGGTGCGCGTGTTGACTTCCAGGCGCTCGGCCAGCTCGGGTCCGCTGAGTTGCTGGCGCGACTGCAGCAGTTCGAGGATCGTAAGTACGCGGGTTGTTGGGAAATACATGATGATTTACCCTTTCCAGCAAATATCCGGTCTAATCAGGACTGATTATAGCCGCTTTTTATGTTAGACTCAAGTTAGACAAAGCTAAAATACTCAACTTCAAGCAGGATTAAAATGCCCATGGTATTGCATATTTCACAAGAACAAGCACGACGCTTCTTCGCACTCTATCACTTCACACCAACCGACTTGCCAGGAGTATTTGAACGTTTAGGGACGGTACAATACGATCCGCTTAACCCGGCCAGGTTTATTCTCAGCCTGCCCAAATAGGCATAAATACACACTTCATAATGTTGTATAATTGAGTATTGATTTGCAATACGCTGTATCCAGTTCGGCGGGGAACTGGATACATTGCAATTTACTGTCATTATCCAGCCCCTCAAGGATAGATCTTGTATGAATTCAATGGATTGGCATGACCGCCCCCACCGGCTCTCGGTTAACGAGCAACTCACGCTTAGCGCCCTTTGGTTTTGCTTAAATTTTCAGAACTCAGCCCTACTTCCAATCGTGATCCCTATACAGGTTTTATTGTTTGTCGCG
>Ga0207684_10005057_pt1 | contig 12288 bp, 7 predicted proteins | sample KBSK5501metaG_FD_184342 | JGI IMG/M metagenome (GOLD analysis project Ga0207684, IMG submission 184342) | Corn, switchgrass and miscanthus rhizosphere microbial communities from Kellogg Biological Station, Michigan, USA - KBS K5-50-1 metaG... | ecosystem: Host-associated > Plants > Roots >... | reverse complement strand
TGAAGGACAGTCCCCTCGTTCCGGCTTCGCGGAGCCTGTTCGAGAAGAGCGGTCAAGCCTTCCAGACGATCCGGGAAGATGACGTCCTCTTGCACCATCCCTACGACTCGTTCGATCCGGTGCTCCGGTTCCTGGACGACGCCGCAACCGACCCGGACGTCCTGGCGATCAAGATGACCCTTTATCGGACGGGCGCCGACTCACCCGTGGTGGCGTCGCTGGCGCGAGCGGCGGAGAACGGAAAGCAGGTGGCGGTGCTCGTCGAGGTGCAAGCGCGTTTCGACGAAGAGAAGAACATCCTCTGGGCGCGTGCTCTCGAGCGCGCCGGCGTCCACGTCGCCTACGGGGTCGAGGGGCTGAAGACACACGCCAAACTCGCGCTCGTCGTGCGCCGCGAGGGCTCCACGATCCGACGCTACGTTCACTTCGGCACCGGCAACTACAACTCGGTGACGGCGAGCATTTACACCGACCTCGGGCTCTTCAGCGCGCGCCCCGAGTTCGGACACGACGCATCCGAGCTCTTCAACTATCTGACCGGTTTCTCGAAGAACACGCGCTACGAGCTGCTCTCGGTGGCTCCCTTCTCGCTCCACGAAAAGGTTCTCGCGCTGATCCGCGGGGAAGCCGCGAAAGCGCGCTCGGGAAAGCCGGCGCGCATCATCGCGAAGATGAACTCGCTCGTCGACGCACGGGTGATCCACGAGCTGTATCGCGCTTCCGCCGCCGGCGTCTCGATCGAGCTGGCCGTCCGGGGGATCTGCTGTCTCCGATCCGGCGTCGCCGGTGTTTCCGAAAACATCCGGGTCTCGAGTGTCGTCGGTCGCTTCCTCGAGCACAGCCGCGCGTTCGCCTTCGGGGTCGGCGACGAAGAACAGATCTTCATCTCCAGCGCCGATTGGATGCCGCGGAACTTCTTCCGGCGGGTCGAGATCATGCTTCCGGTGCTCTCGGAAAGCACCCGCGAAAAGATCCGCCAGGAGGTCTTCGAGCCTTTCCTGACCGACAATTCCCGGGCGAGGGATCTCATGCCGGACGGTACCTACGTGCGCCGCTCGCCGGCCTCGGGCGAGCCCGTTCGCGACGCGCAGCAGGGTCTGGTCGAGAGGCTCGCCCGGCGCGGTCTTCGCTCGGTGCCGGCCGTCGTGGAGCGCCCGGAAGCCCGACCGGAAAAACCCGCCGAACGCTAGCGCGCGAGGGAAACCGGCCGCAGCAGGCGCCGCGGTTCCCGGACTTCCGACCCGATCAAGGTCCGTGGACCGACCATCACTCGCCTTCCGCGCCAGGAGGTCGCGCGGCCGAGAAGGCCCGCCCAGAAGAGAACGGCAACGAGCGCGTCACGCATCGGAAGCAGCGGCAGATCCCTCGCCGGGATCGCGTGCCCGCCGTCGAATTCGACGGCGAGCTCCGCGACGTAGCGAACCAGAAGGAGAGCGCTCGCGAGCGCCACGAGAACCAGACGGCCGCCGGAGAACGCCACCGCGCCGACGTACCACGGCAGGGGACTCGCCAGCAGCTCCGCCGTGTAGGCCGCGCCGGCGACGCGGTTGCGGATGATTGCCCAGCGCCGGTGTCTTCCCCAGGCGGCGGCGCCCGTCTTGGCAATCTCGGTGGTATCGAGCGTCGCAGCCGACAGCACGACCCGGTATCCCGCGCGGCAAACGGTCACCCCGAGGAGGTAATCCTCGGCGAGGTAGTCCCGGATCGGAGCGAACCCGCCGATGACTTCGAAGGCCGACCGGGATATGAGGATGGACTTTCCCACCACGCAGGGCTGTCGCAGCAGGCGGCTGATCGCGGCGGTGGCCGGCTGGAGCGTGCCGTTGACGTAAAGGCACTCGAGCCGCGACGCGAGACTCTCGGGCCACCTTCCTCGAAAGAGATTCGAGACCAGCCCGACGGAAGGGTCCCGGAAAGGCGAAATCACCCGGCGAAGGAAGTCGGGCTTTACCCGGACGTTGCCGTCGGAGAACAGGAAGTAGTGGTACCTCGCCCTGCGGACTCCGGCCGCGAGTCGATTCACCTTGGAGTTTGCGGCGGGCTCGGCGGGATCGATCACGAATACGGTCGGCACGTTGAAGTGCCGGTCCGCCACGCGTCGCGCGACGGAGAACGCGGGGTCCTCCCGGCGCGCAAAAGAGAACACGATCTCGTAGGCCGGATAGTCCAGTCGGTAGAAGGACTCCAGGTTCTCCTCGAGTTGCTCGTCCAATCCGGAGAGCGGCTTGATGATGGACACCGGTGGGGCGAAGTCACGAGGCGGCCGCACGCAGTCTGCGCGGCGGCTCCAGCCGAGGACGAGGGCCGACGCGACGTAGACCGCGGCGACCAGCGTCAGGATCAGCAAGAAGATCATGGCGGGCATCATGCCGATGCGGCCGCGACGTCCGGCGTCAGGCGCAGGACGCCGATTCCCGTGCCACGGCGGAGCGCGCGGAGGACGTCGGAAGCGCTGCGCTCCGCCTTCACCAGGGTCTTCCACGCGTAGAGGTGCTCCGGCCGGTGAAAGTCGCTGTTGGCGCAGTGCGGAAGGATCTCGCGCGAGACGACCGGGAACAGCTCCCACCGGTTCCCGACCTCCCAGAGGTCGACGAGATCGCCCAGGGCCGGACGCCGGTTCCAGAGATACCACGTGCTCGCGAACAGCTCGCTCGTTTCGTGCGGGTGGCAGGCGACCGAAACCGCTCCGTGCGCCCGGATCTCGCGAAGCATCGGGATGGGGTCGCCGTCCGCCGGGAGAAATTCCTCGAGCCCCAGGGCCAGCACGTGAGCGGAGGTGTCGCGGTGGAAAGAGTTCCGGGTCAATTCCGCTCCCGGGATCACGATCATCCGCCACGTCTTCCACGCCCGTTCCGCCTCTTTGCGGATTTCGTCGGAATAGCGCTTCCACGATTCCCGGGTCAGCGTCCGGCCGGTCGCGTGCGCGATCTTCCCGAGCGGGTTGTCCCGATTGACGATGTGGTCGGTGATCGCGATGACGTCGTGCCCGGAGCGCCCGAAGAGATCCACGACCCGTGAGAGCGGCAGCACGCCGTCGGAGTAGGTCGTGTGGATGTGAAAGTCGCAAAGCAGCATTTCCGTCACCGCTCCAAGTGTCGGAGGGCGGTACGAAGTTGGCGCGTTCGCCGGCAAAGGATCGCGCGAACGCCGCGTGAAGACCGTGCGAAGTCGCGCTCGCGCCCGACCGGTTAACATCCTGGCGTGCGGGGCCTTACGGACTACCACGTGCACACCTTCCGATGTGGTCACGCCGGCGGAGAGTCCCGGGACTTCGTCCTTCGGGCATTGGACCTCGGGCTCTCAGAGATCGGATTCACCGACCATATCCCGCTCTATTTCCTGCCGCCGGAAGAGCGCGATCCTGGGCTCGCGATGTCCGAGGATCGATTCGCGGACTACGTCGAAGAGGTCGATGCGCTTCGAAAGGAGTTCGACGGCTCGATCGTGGTCCGGCTCGGGCTCGAGGCGGACTACGCGGAGGGACATGAGGACGGTCTGCGCCGCTGGCTCGGACGGGCGGACTGGGACTTCGTCCTCGGGTCGGTGCATTGGGTCGCGGGGGATTGGATCGATGCGCCCGGATCGGCGGCCCGTTTCGAGAAGGAAGGCACCGACGCTCTCTACAGGGAGTATTACCGTCTCCTCGCGAAGGCGGCCCGCACGCGTCTCTTCGACGTTCTCTCCCACTTCGATCTGCCGAAGAAGCACGGACATCGGCCGACCTCTTCTGTCGAGGGCGCCGAGGAGGAAGCGATCGTCGCGGCAGCCGAAGCCGGTTGCGCGGTCGAAATCTCTTCCGCCGGGCTTCGGAAAAAAGTCGGCGAGAGTTACCCGGCGCCCCCTCTCCTGCGAAGGATCGTTCGAACCGGGATCCCCGTTACCTTCTCGTCCGATGCGCACGCCCCCGCCGAGGTCGGGTGGGGTTACGAGCGAACCGTTCCTCTCGCGCTTTCCTGCGGCGTCGACAGTTTCGTGACGATCGAGAAGCGCCGCAAGATCGCGCACTCCCTGGGACCTGTCCTCGCGACTCAATAAGGTGGCGGGTGCAGGCCCGGGGGGGGCCTGTCCTCGCGACTGAATAAGGTGGCGGGTGCAGGCCCGGGAGGGGCCTGTCCGCGCGACTCAATAAGGTGGCGGGTGCAGGCCCGGGAGGGGCCTGTCCCCGCGACTACCTCTGAGCGCTCAAGCTCCGGCGGGCGTCCTCTCGCCGGCCTCGGTGACCGCCAGGCTCCGGCCGAGAGCCGCGAAGAGATCGGCTGAAGGGCGGCGCCGCCGGGCGAACGTCGCGTAGTCCACTTCGAAGAGACCGAAGCGGGGGCCGAAACCCTCGAGCCACTCGAAGTTGTCGAGCAGCGACCAGTGCAGGTACCCCTCGATCCGCGCCCCGGAGTTCACGCGGTGTGCGAGGACGACGACGTGCTCCCGAAGGAAGGTGCGTCGGCGCGCGTCGTCCCGGGTCGCGATGCCGTTCTCGGTGACGAGCACGGGTCGGCCCGTCGCCTCGGCTCGCGCGAGCGCTTGATCGAACCCCTCGGGATGAACCTCCCAACCGATGTCGGTCAGCCCGCGGCCCTCCGGATCGCGGTAGAAGAACTCACCGATCGCGCCGGGGACGCCTCGGAACCGCAGGTGCACCCGGCTGTAGTAGTTCAGCCCGACGAAATCGTTCGCGGCGGGCAGCTCGGGCACTCGGAAATCGACCTTTCCTTCGCCGGGGAACGTCCAGGACATCCGGCCGGTCGTGATCGCCTCGAGCAACGCGAGATTGTAGAGACGGTCTCCCGCCGCCGCGAGCCTTCGGTCCAGAGCGTGCCCGGGGCGGTCCGGCGCGATCTCGATCATGTTGTGGGCGATGCCGACGCGAACCGACCGGCCGTGTTCCTTGAGGACGGCGGCCGCTTCCCCGTGGGCCCGCAGAAGGTTCTCGAGAGCCGCGGCGGCGGAGGCGAAGCTCTGGAGTCCGGGAGGGATCTTGCCGGCGATGAAGCCGGCGAGCAGGAGCACGATGGGCTCGTTCACGACGACCCACCAGCGCACGCGGCCCTCGAACGCGTCCGCCACCACTTCGACGAAACGCCGGAACCGTCCGATGCTCCGGGGGCTCTCCCACCCCCCCTCTTTCCAGAACCACCGGGGATGGGTGTAGTGGAGGAGCGTGACGACCGGCTCGATCCCGAGTTGCTTCAGGAAATTCACGCGATCGATCTCCAGAGAGAGCGCGTCGAAGTCCACGGAGCCCGGGCACGGCTCGATTCGGCTCCACTCGAGCGAATAGCGATAGGCGTTCGCCCCGATCGTCGGAAGGAGGGCCAGATCCGAGCGCCAGCGGGTCCGGTGGCCCGTCGCTTCGCCGCAGCGCTCGCCCCGGACTCGAAGCCTTCCCGCGGCTTCCCAGGCCGTCCAGTCGTTCTCGACGGCGCCCTCGATCTGATAGGCGGAGGTCGAGACCCCCCAGAGAAACGGTTGGGTCACGGGACAGTCAGGACCGGGAGGGGCCGACCCGGGCGGGATCCCGATCCGGCGCCGCGTTCAGCTCCAGAGCGCCTCCGCGGACACCATCTCGAGGTTGCTCTGCTGCAGAGGTTCCCGGCGCTCGGCGGACACGGCTCCGAAAACGGCACGTCGGCCGAACAGCTTTTCGAAGAGATTCGCCTTCTTCCGTGCCGCCGTCAATTCGGCCTCGCAATCGTCCCGTGCCACGGCCTCGAACTCCACTCGCCGCGGGCGCACGCGGCAGCGCACGCCGGCGACGAGCTGTCGGTGGCTGCGGTCGAGAGCGTCGGCGATTCGGAGGATGGCCGAGAGTTTTTCGACGACGGGTCGGAGGCTCGGATCGAGGGCCCTCCAGTTTTCGTGCGATTCCTTCGGACATTTTCCCCGGTGGTATCGGGCGATCGAAGCCAGCACTTCGATCTCTTCCGCGGCGAAGCCGGTCAGGTCGCCATGGGTGATCAGGTAGTAAGAGTGACGGTTGTGCTTCGAGCGTCCGACGGCATAGCCGACGTCGTGGAGCAGCGCGGCGTACTGGAGCCATTCCCGCTCGGCGGCTGCGAGCTGGTGCAGCGAATGAGTCTGATCGAAGAGCTCGAGCGCGAGCCGGGCGACCTGGGACGCGTGGAACAGTTCCGCGTTCGAACGCCGTAGGAGGCGATCGACGCTCCGCGACCGCACGTCGCGTCCCGCGGTTCCGAAGCGCGCCTGGCCGTTCCGCGCGACGTGGTCGAGCAGGAGCCCCTCCCGGAGTCCCCGCTCCCCCACCCCGATGGCTTCGGCGCCCACGTTCTTCAGGATCCAGGCGAGCAGGATCCCTCCGGGCACCGCGATGTCGCGGCGGCGCGGGTCGAGCCCGGGAACTCTCAGCTTCTCGCGCAACGTCGTCGAGCGCAGAACCCGGTTGACCTTCTTCAACCCGGAACGCGTGAGAGTCCGATGCCCCCCGGTCCGCGGCTCCCGGCCCCGGATGGCAGCCTCATAGACCAGCGACAGCGACTGAATGGTTCCCGACGAGCCAACGCACGCCCGAAAACCGGTTCGGCGTACCGCGTCCACCGCGCGACGGGCGGCCGCGCGGACCGCCTTTTTGATCGCAATCCGGTCTTCCCGGCTCGGGGGATCGTGTCGAGAGAACCGGGTCGCCAGGCGGACGACGCCGAGCGGGACGGATTCGTTCAGCACCACCCGGCCCTGGCGGGAGACGACGAGCTCCGTCGAGCCGCCGCCAATGTCGATCACCAGAAGAGGATCCAGCTGGGACGGGAACTCGCTTCGAGCGGCCAGATGGACGAGGCGCGCTTCCTCCTCGCCGGAGATGACCTCGAGAGATACGCCGGTCCGTCGCAACACCGCGGCCTGAAACTCGCCGGCGTTCGACGCCTCGCGCAGCGCGCAGGTCGCGACGGCGCGAATCTCCTTTGCGCCGGCGGCCCGAGCCTCCCGCACCAGCTTTTCGACGGCCGAGACGCCGGCCTCGACCGCCTCCTCCGGAAGATGACCGGTGAAGAGCGTCTCGGTGCCGAGACGAACGATTTCCTTCCCGCGGGCGAGCACTTCCAGAGCGCCGTCCGGTTCCACGGCTGCCACGAGGAGCTTGATGGTGTTCGTGCCGACGTCGATGGCCGCGAGAGTCTGCGTCACACCCGACAGGGTGCCCGCGCCGATGGTGCGCGCCGTGAAAGACGCGTGAAGTTCGCGTGAAGGCGGCAGGATGTTCCCTTTCCTATAATAGCGCGCCCGTGGCCGAGTTGTCCTCTCTGTGGGAGCTGCGACGCCGCGCTCTCCTCCGCGCGCGAAAAAAAGTCCGCGCCGGCGAAACCGAAGGAGTCCACGACTTCCGCGTCGCCCTCCGCAGGGTCTCCGCGACGGCGAGGGCTCTCGGCCGCCGCAAGGTCGAGCGCCGCGCCAGGAAGATCGTCCGCTCTCTCTCGTCGGACCGCCAGCTCGAAGTGGATCGCGCTCTCCTCGTCCGGGTGCGTCAACTGGGTCTTCTCTCCGAGGACGCGGCGACCGCGCTCGAAGCCCGATGGGTGTCACTGTCGAAAGACGGCGCCGGCCAGGTCGATCGCGTCGGCAGAGAGAAGCGCCTCCGACGGCTTCTGCGAAAACTGCGCGCCCTCGCCACTCATCCGGAGGCCGACACGCTCGAGCGCCTCCTCGACGAGCGGGCGAACGCGCAGGCGGCGCTCGCCGACGCTCCCGCGAAGACCGACGACGAAGCCCTCCACCGCTACCGGTTGTTGATCAAGCGGGCGCGGTATCTCGCGGAGGACCTCGTGGAGCTCGGAAGGCCCGAGTTCGAAGCCTTCGCGTCGCGGGAACGGTTGGCCCAGGACGTTCTCGGCCGCTGGAACGACATGCGCTTCTTCGTGGAGAGGATCGAGCGCGAACGGAAGCTCGCGCAATGGCGGGGAGCCGTCCGACTCGCCGCCGAGATGGACGAGCTCGTCCGGGCGCTGGAGGGGCCGCTCGCAAGCCTGCGTCGCGAGGCGATGGAAACGGCGCATCGCATCTCGACTTCGTTCTCAGTCGCTGCCCGGTCCGCCTGACCGGCGAGCCAAAGAAAAGGCCCGGCGCACAGGCGCCAGGCCCCGAATTCGACCGATCCGCGAGAGTCAATCGACGTACACGACGTCGCCCGTCTTGTCGTCCACGACCGCGCCGTACACCAAGATCGGAATCGTGGAAGTCCAGGTCACGTAGAAGTCCGTCTGGACCTGATCGCTCGCCGCCACCCCCGAGATCAGCGAGAACACGGCCTGTTGGAGCTGGGAGAGACTCGCGATTCCGACGCTCGCGGACCCGATGACGCTCCCGTCGCTCGCCCGATGCGCGACGAAGGTCGCCCCGGCGGTCGTCAGGTTCGGATTGAACCAGCCGACGTTCGAGCGGAAGCCCAGCCCGGCCTGGATGTCCGTGACGCTCGCCTGAGACAGAAAGGGCAGGACCCCGCTGGTCGCAAGCCCCCCGAGCCCTCTCGGCGGGATGAAGAAGCCGGTCGTGCCCTGATTGACGGGACGCTGATCGTTGAAGACCCGCACTCCGAGCGTCAGGCCGCCGTTGTGACCGACTTTGAGCGCACCGAGGCCGGTTGTCCCGAACTGCGATCCGACGACGTCGTTGATGACCGCTTCGGCTCCGGGTGCGATCGTCATCCCACGGATGGCCGACGGGGCGGAGAGACCGGCAGCGCCGCTCGGGAAGAACTCCAGCTGGACCTGAGCGGGACTCGCGGACGTGTTGACGATGCGCAGGTCCGCGACGAACTGTGTGTTGTTGAGCCCGGCTGCTTTCCCGACGACCGGAAAGTTAATCGCAAAGCTGTACAGGGCGAACGTCAGCGGCCCCCGTATCGCGCCGTTCGGAAACTCGGCGTTGTGGACGTTCACGTAGAAGTTGAGAGGATTCCCGACGATCTCGTCCGAAAGCGCCTGACTGGTTGTGAAGCTACCCGTCGCCAGGTTGTTCGGAAACGAGCTGGCGAGCGTGATGACGACCGGGCCGGCAACCCCGGGCGCGCCGCGGTGGATGTGCGAAGCGTTCGGAGCCCCGATTCCCTGAACCAGGATCGCGTAGTTGGTGGTCGCTCCCTGGTTGAAGAACACCGCCATTCCGAAGCCGTCGGGATCGCCCGGTCCCGGAAATTCGTTCGCGCCCGTCAGGACGGCAAAAACGCCCGGAGTGAGCTGGCCGCGGATCGCGCCGTTGGGAAACGCGGCGTTGTGGACGTTGACGTAGAAGCCTCCCGGGTTGCGGCGGATCTCGTCGATCAGATCGGCGCTCGCCGAGGCGGTGCCCGTCGCCACGTTGTTCGGAAAGCTCGAGGCGAGCGTGATGACGACCGGCCCCGCGACCCCGGGCGCCCCGCGATGAATGTGCGATGCCGTCGGAGTGGCAATCCCCTGCACCATGATCGTGAACGAGACCGTCGTGCCCTCGATCCGCAGACCGGCGAGCCCGACCCCGCCCGGATCGCCCGGACCGGGAGATTCGTTGGCGCCCGCCAGCTGGACGATCGCGACCTGCGCCACCGCTGCAGAAGCGAGACAGGAAAGGAGCAGGAAAGCGACGAGAATGGTCTTACGCATGGGTCCTCCTCCGTTTTGGTCGCAATTGGATAACACCATTCGGATCGGGGCAATGGATTCAGAAAACCCTAACCCGTCCGGGACCGCACCGGGCCCGCCGCCGAGCTCCGTTTCGATCGTTTCCCGACGCCCGCTCCGCCGGACCGACGAGCCGAAAGAAAAAGCCCGGCGCGGGAGCGCCGGGCCCGTGAAAAGCCTGGCGGGTCTTCTCTAGAAAGTCACCTTCACCGCGAGCTGATAAGTGCGCGGCCCCGACGAGGCGGCGACCGCCGAGCACGGGAGGCCTCCGCCGCAAGGCGTCCCAAAAGTCGCCACGCGCGTGAGCTGTCCGCTCGCGAACGAGTAGTAGTTCTCCTGGACGCCGATCAGATTCGTTCGGTTGAAGAGGTTGAACGCCTCTCCGATGAGCTCGAGATTGACCGGTCCGATCGGGATCCGTTTGGCGATCCGCGGGTTGAACGAGACCTGGGTCGGAAGACGGAAGCTGTTGCGGGAGAAACCGGGCGCCCGGTCGTTGCGGGTGTTGCCGTCGCCATTGAGGTCGCCGTTCACGAGAGCGGAATAGGGCTGTCCCGTTTGGACGATGAAGACGCCGGAGAGCGCCCAGCCGGAAACGAGGAAACCGGAGAAGCCGGAGCCGCGATCGCCGAGGTCCCAGACTCCGGAGAGCACGACCCGGTGCCGCGCGTCGAGGTCCCCCGGCGCGTCATCCGCACCGAAATCTAGGGGGTCCGAGGCGAACTTGTTGTCGTCGGAACCCTGCGGCACGACCGCGGTGGCGTCCGGCTTGGTGTCGGTGACCTTTCCATACGTGTAGGCCACTCGGGCGGTCCAGTTGTGCGAGAACCGCTTGACGACCTCGAGGGTTACGCCGTTGTACTTCGATTCGGCCGAGCTCTGGAACTCGATGACCCGGGCGAAGTTCGTGAACGGCCGCGCGCTCGAGTACTGCTTGACCATCGCGGTGCCGTTTCCGACGATCGGGACGGCGACGATCGACGGCGGCCCCAGGTTGATGTCGGCCGATCGCGGCAGGTCGTCGCCCTTGACGTAGACGTACGAGACCGAGACCCCCAGGTCGTTCGTCAGAGCGCGATCCACTCCGAAGCTTGCCTGCTGGACTTTCGGGTTCTCGAAATTCGGATCGAACACGAAGATGGTCGGCTTCGGAATCGAGGCGCCGGTCGGAAGCGACGGGAATGTGTTCGGATACGTCGGGACCTGGCTCCCGGTGAATGTGATGGTTTGGACGTTGATCCCGTTGTTGGAGTGCGCCGTGCCGACCATGATTCCCGTCGTGCGACCGTAGAAGATGCCGTAGCCTCCGCGCACGACCGTCCGGCCGTCCGTTCCGGGGCTCCACGCAAAACCGACGCGCGGCGCCCAGTTGTTCTTGTCCAACGGCACTCGGCTCGTGTCCAGTCCCGCCGCCAGGAGCTGCGCGTCCGGGTTCCGCACGTCGCCCTGCGCGATCTTCTGGTAGTCGTACCGAAGACCGAGGTTCAGGGTCAGATGGGGCGTGACCTGCCACTCGTCCGTCACGAATCCGGCGTAGTCGGTCAGGTTCGGGTTCGTCGTCGCGCCGGACGTGCCGGGGCCGGCGAACGCCTGAACGTAGCGTTCGCCCGCGCCGCTCGGCATGCCGCGCTGGAAGGACGCGATGCTTGCGAACGTGTAGGCGCCGGAGAAATTGCCCGGAAAGAAGTTCAGGATCTCGTCCCGGTTGTAATCGAAGCCCCCTTTGAGCGTGTGGTTCCCGAAAAGAAGGGTCGCCGTGTCGGCGCCCTGCCACCGCTTGATGGTGGTCTCGCGGGGCGAGAAGAAGTTGCGTCCGATCGTCAGGACGAGCTGCCCCGCCTGCCGAATCGTCGCCTCCGGATTCGCACTGTTCGCGGTGCCCGGCTCGCTGTCCTTCGCGTACTGCCCCCGGAGCTCGTTGAACACCCGCTGGGAGAGCGAGCTCGCGAGCGAGCCGCTGACGGTATCGGTCTTCACCAGCGAGTCGCCCGTGTGCTCGAAGGAGTTCTGCGTGCCGCCGTTCTCGAATCCCTTTCCGGTGAAGTCCTGGCGGTTGTAGCGCAGCGAAAGGTGGTGGCTCGAAGAAATCTCGTAGTCGGTCTTGAGCAGAAAGACGTCCTGATCCTGCTTGCGGTCCCAGGATGCGGCGAGCGGGGTCAGCCGGGCGATGCCGGCGACCGTGTCCGGATCCGTCGGCGTTCCCGCCGGGACGTTCAGGACGACCGTGTTCGGCGTCTTGTTTCGCTGCCCGTCGTAGTTCGCGAAGAAGAAGAGCCGGTCTCGTACGATCGGTCCGCCGAGGCTCGCCCCGAACTGATCGAAGTGGTAAGGCGCCTCCGGACGGTGGTTGATTTCGTCGATGTAGTCGATCGACTTGATGCTCTTGTCCCGGTAGAAATAGAACGCGCCGCCGTGGAAGTCGTTCGTGCCGGACTTCGTGACGACGTTGATCACGGCCCCGCCCGCGCGTCCGTACTCGGCGGAGTATGCGCTCATGTTGACCTGGAACTCCTTCACCGCGTCCTGGCTGAACTGGTACGGAGCGCGTCCGGAACCGGTCCGTCCGAGTGCCTGTCCGAAGAACGTGTTGTTGTTGTCGGCGCCGTCCACGACCAGGCTATTCAAAGTTCCCCGCTGACCCGCGAAGACGATGTCCCCGAGGCGGGCTTCATCGCGGACCACGCCCGGA